>VSSQ01000126.1_pt1 | contig 107256 bp, 103 predicted proteins | sample 4763081 | NCBI WGS metagenome assembly VSSQ01 (sample SAMN12137344, study PRJNA551015) | bioreactor metagenome | isolation source: SDC9 anaerobic chlorinated ethene degrading culture | place: USA: Knoxville, Tennesee | collected 2015-01-01
GGGTTGGAAACAGGACGTTTCCAACCGCCCATTGAGCAGGAGCGATTTGGGCGGGGACCCGACGCAGCGGAGGCATTGAGCGATTAGATTGCTCCGCGCAGCTTATGGAGTGAAAGCCTAAAGCAAAATCCTGGAGAATCAGCTTGCGGGCTGTTCCTTCATAAGCAAGGCGGCCATAAAGCCTAAAGCAGCCATGCTCAGGATGACCCACCAGGCGGCACTGGGGTTGCCGCTGAAATCTAAAATCAAGCCGATGGTTAAGCTGGCCAGGGAGCTGCCGATGAATTCAGCCATATTGGTAATCGCTGTGGCCATGCCGCTGTAGTTGAGAGGGTTGACAGCGGTGACATTGGAGAAAGCGAGAATATGAGTCATGATCAGCAGGCCGAATATGAAGAAAAAGGCGGGCCAGAGCTCTGCTGCCGGGCGGCCGCCGGCAATGATGACGATGTATATCCACAACAGCAGGTTAAGCCCCGTTCCGGCTAAAAGAGCCGGGCGGATCCCCTTCAGCAAACGGACCCAAAGGGAGATTAAAGGAGCGCCCAGGATGAAGCCGAAGGTGGCAAAAGTCACATATCCCGCTGCGGTGGCTTTATCGAGAGAGTAAAGTTGAGTCATGAGGGGAATTCCCCACAGTCCCAGCAAGGTGGTACTGGATCCGGTAAAGGCGAAAAGGATCAGCACATTGGGCCAGGTCCGGGGATTCTTGAGAACGCAGGAGAGGCTTTCCTTGAGGTAAGCCAGGAAAGGAAGGGGCTTTACTGCGGTGGAGGTATGTTCTGGGGTTTGGGAATGCTTTCGGCTTAAGGGGCTGACTGAACCGGTTGGACCTGTTGAACCGGCTGCGGCTGTCTCCCGAGGGGGGCTGTAAATTTCGGTCCTGGCATCCCGCACTCCCCAGAGTACCAGAAGGGCCAACAAGAGGGAGATGCCGGCCATCCAATAAAAGACATTCCGCCACCCGAAGGTCAGGGAGAGAAAGGTCAGGGGATAGAGGGCCAGTAAGGAGCCGAAATTACCAAAGAAGGACGTCAGCCCCGACAGGACGGAGAAGCGTGAAAGGGGAAACCAAGTGGCTTGAATCTTGAAGATGGAGACGATAATCACCGAGGAGCCGATGCCGACCAGGAAACGAGAGAGATAGGCCGCTTCCAGGGTATGGGCCAGTCCGAACAGAATGCTTCCGGCCGCTGTGACCAAGAGCCCGCAGAAGTTGATTTTGCGGACACCGATGCGATCCACCAGGATGCCTACGGGTATTTGCATCAGGGCGTAGGCGTAATAATTCATGGCGGTCAGATTCCCCAGAGTCACTGAATTCATGGGAATTTCCCGGGTCAGTTCGTCTGCTACGGAGCCAACGGATAAGCGGTGAAAAAAGACGGTAATGAAGGCTATGACTAAGATGCTCCAGCTGCTCCAGCCATAACGGAATGATTTTACATAGGGTTGCAAAATTCCCACTTCTTTCTGAGATGATAAACAAGCCGACCTGTTACATTTTAAAAATGTCCTATAAAACACTATTATAAGTTGCTTTTTGAAAAATAACTACTTAAAATTAAAGTAAGAAGAATCCTTGCCGGGAGTCTTTAAAAGAAGGGGGGCAATTTCTATGTATAAGAAGATACTTGTTCCAACAGATGGGTCCGAATTCTCTGTGCGGGCCTTTAAGACGGCTGTCGAGCTGGCCGGACTTTTTCAATCAGAAATTGTACTCATTCATGTGACCTATACACCGCAAGCTCTTTGGGGCAACACTGTACCTTATGGCTATGTTTTCTCCCAGGAGGATGTTGCCAAGAACGGCCAGATGGCCTTAGATGCGACCATGGCGGAAGTGTCCGCAGAGGGAGTGCCGACGAAGACGGTGCTGGAGATTGGTCACCCGGTTATTAAGATTATCGATCAGATTAAGAAGGATGGTATTGATTTGGTAGTCATCGGCAGTCATGGCTATGGACCGATCACGGGATCTGTCCTGGGCAGCGTCAGCCAACGGGTACTGCAGAAATCACCGGTTCCGGTGTTGCTTGTGAAGTAGGCTGAGCACTGCTTATTAGACTGGTTCTGTTTTATGAATCAGATGATTCGCAGCAAAGTCCGGCAAATTAGTACAAAATTCTTGGATAAATAGGCCTTTAGCCCTGCTATGGCAAGCAGGGTTTTTTCTTTTTTTAGCGAATACCAAAATGTGTAAGTTAAACCCAATAGGAGCGTAGTGCAGACATGAAGGAAAAAGAAATTCGCCTCACTTCAGAGGAGATTGACTATCTATTAAAGGGTACGATTCATTGGGAGGATATTGCATCCCGGACGGCAGGGCCCTTAAGGAAAACTGTGGACCTGGGGACCAGAGAGGCTGAGTCCGGGGACTTCCTGAAGAAGCCTTCCTTTAAGGATATTGAGCAGACAAAGGTTCCGGATAGAGGTCCTTTTAATAGTGAGGGTCAGGGCAGGAACTTTAATCATAATGAAAAGGGCCGGGAAAGCTTTAATTTTAAAGAGGATACTGATGAGGATTTTGCTGAAGACTTTTTGGCAGAGGACCAGCCCTTTTGGTCGGGAACCAAAGTCTATATCATCTTATCCTTAACGGGATGCATCACCCTGGGGACATGGGCATACTTCGTTTTTGCTTGATTGGCAAAAACGAAGTTTTTTATTTATCTTCAGCTGGCTCCTTCTGTCCGCCCCGGATAACACTATGCAATGATTTATAAGAAATCGGGAAGGATAGTTCGGGAAGGATGTGCAGAAAGAATCTGCTGAAAGTATTTGCAAAAATGCATTTTTAGGGTAAAATATTATCAAAGGTCAAAGAAGGTCATAAGGTCAAAGAATGTCATAGTCAAGGGAGTGTCGTGTAATGGGAAATCTAGCGGACCGCATCGAGGTTTATTTGAAGCGGATCCTGGAACAATCGGCGGAGGGCTATGTTATCCTGCAACGGGGTGTTCTGGCTGAGGAGTTCTCATGTGCTCCATCTCAGATTAATTATGTTCTTGATACTCGCTTTTCTGTAGAGCGGGGATATTTGGTAGAGAGCCGTCGCGGCGGCGGCGGGTATCTGCGGATTGTCCGCCTGGGCTTTCATGATGACGGAGATTTTCAAACGATCATGAAACAGCTGATCGGCAGTCAGTTGGGGGAGAGCCGAGCCTTTAACCTGCTGCAGCGTCTGGTTGAAGATGAGATTATTACCCGGCGGGAAGAAGAGATCATCCGCACTGTTTTCCACCGGGAAACTCTGGGTCCGGAAAGCCCCACCATCAATGGGCTCAGGGCCCATATGATGAAACGAATCCTTCTGACCTTAAGCCGTGAGGATTTGCATTAAACAGGAGGGGATCACTATGCTCTGCCAACATTGCCAACAGAGAGAGGCCAATGTTCAGTTTACCAAGATCGTCAATGGGGAAATGGTCAAACTGTACCTTTGCGATCACTGCGCTAAGAATGCTCCGGAAGTGAGCTTTGTTTTCAGCCCGGGAATTATTCCGGATTTCTTACAGTCCCTTTTTAATTTTACCACCAATGCCCAGGCCTTAAAGGAAGAAGCCTGTCCCCAATGCGGACGCCGGCTTTCGGAGATTACTCAGGCGGGAAAGCTGGGCTGCAGCGGCTGTTACGATAAATTCCAGTCGGAGCTGGAGCCTATCCTGCGCAAGATCCATGGGGGCGGCTGTCATGTGGGCAAGATTCCTGCCCGCAAAGGAGCCGACCTGCGCGAAAAAGCGGAGATTGAAAAACTCAAGGAGAAGCTGCAACAGCTCATTCGCAAGGAAGAATTTGAAGCAGCCGCCGTGGTGCGTGACCAAATTCGTGAACTCGAGCAGAAGCTGGGGGGATGAGACTATGGAGAGAAAAGAACATTTGCTGAAGAATAGTGAGTGGATGAGGGAAAACCCGGACACCCCGGTGGTGCTGAGCAGCCGGATTCGTCTGGCACGCAACCTGGAAGGAGTGCCTTTCCCTTTGGGGCTTTCCCAGGAAGCCTCTCAGGACATTGAACAGAAAGTCTCCGCTGAGCTGGAATCCCTGACTATCGATCAGGATAAATTAACCTATTATTCTATGAAGGATTTGACTCCGATTGAGCAGTATGTGCTGATCGAAAAACATCTGATCAGCCCGGCCTTGGTCAATTCCCGGGGCGCTCGCGGGGTGGCGATTAATTCGGATCACCGGGTTTCCGTGATGGTCAACGAAGAGGATCATCTCCGAATCCAGGTGCTGCTGCCGGGAGATCAGCTCAAGGAAGCCTATCTCTTGTCCAATACCATGGATGATCAGTTGGAGGAACGTTTGGATTTCGCCTATCGGGAAGCCCAGGGGTATCTGACCGCCTGCCCCACCAATGTGGGTACAGGCATGCGGGCCTCAGTGATGGTGCATATGCCGGCGCTGGTCATGACTAACCGTGTGCAGCAGCTGCTGGGGGCTCTCAATCATCTGGGTTTAGCTGTCCGGGGCTTGTATGGGGAAGGTTCCCAAGCCTTTGGGCATATCTATCAAGTATCCAATCAGATCACTCTGGGCAAGAGTGAAGAGGATACCATCACTCATCTGGAAGCGGTGACCCGTCAGATTATCGAACAGGAGGTTCATGCCCGGGAAGGCTTGGTCCGGGAGGCCCCCCTGGTCCTCCAAGATAAGGTCTGGAGAGCTCGGGGAACCCTGGAAAAGGCCAGGCTTCTCAACTCTGAGGATGCTTTGCAATGCCTGTCCCTGGATCGTCTGGGAGTCGATATGGGAATTCTTCCTCCCCGTCAGCAAAGCTTTAGTACTTTGTTGGTGGAGACTTTGCCGGCTTCCCTGCAATATGGCTTGGAGCGGGAGCTTAGTCCGGAGCAACGAGATGAGGAGCGCGCCAGTTATATGCGCAAGGCTATGGCCGAAGTGAAATAAATGCTTAATGAATTAAAACAAGGATGGTGAAATCAAAATGAATGAAAAATATACGGAAAAGGCTCTCAAGGCGCTGCAATTCGCCTCAGACGAAGCTAAGCGCATGGGCTCCAATGTGATTGGCACCGAGCATCTGCTGCTTGGTTTAGTGGCTGAAGGGGAAGGTATCGCCGCCAAATCCCTTCATGGCATCGGGGTGACTCCGGAGAAAATCCGGGAACAAATCGGCAACCTGACTGGTATCGGCCAGCCTTTTACCGGAGAGGTAAGCCTGACTCCCCGGGTTAAACGGGTAATGGAGCTGGCTCATGAAGAAGCCCGTCGTCATGGGGTCAGCTATATCGGTACTGAGCATCTGCTCCTCGGTCTGCTGATGGAAGGAGAAGGTGTAGCGGCCCGGGTGCTGCGCAATCTCGGTGTGAGCCCGGAAAGAATTTGGAAGCAAGTGGTTCAGCTTTTAGGAGGTCAACCGGATGATATTCCCATGCCCGGCGGTGCTCCCGGGCCCGGCACAGCCAAGAATAACGGAGCTGCCAATACGCCGGCTTTGAATGAATTTGGCCGGGATCTGACCCAGCAAGCCCGGGAGGGCAGGCTGGACCCGGTAGTGGGACGGGAAGACGAGATTGAGCGTGTAGTTCAGGTCCTCAGCCGCCGCACCAAAAATAATCCTGTGCTCATCGGCGAACCGGGGGTAGGGAAAACGGCCATTGCCGAGGGGCTGGCCCAACGGATCATCAATAATAAAGTGCCCGAAACCCTGGCGGGCAAGCGGGTGGTTACCTTAGATCTCTCCGCTGTGGTGGCTGGAAGCAAGTATCGCGGGGAATTTGAAGAGCGCCTGAAAAAGGTCATGGAAGAGATTCGGGTGGACGGCCGCATTATCGTTTTCATCGATGAGCTTCACACCTTAATCGGAGCCGGAGCGGCTGAAGGAGCCATCGATGCGGCCAATATCCTCAAACCGGCCTTAGCCCGGGGAGAGCTCCAATGCATCGGCGCGACGACCTTGGATGAATATCGTAAATATATTGAAAAAGATCCCGCTCTGGAGCGGCGTTTCCAGCCTATTACGGTAGGAGAGCCTACAGTAGAGCAGGCTGTTCAGATTCTCTTGGGTTTACGGGATCGTTATGAAGCCCATCACCGGACCCAGATTACCGATGAAGCGGTGGAAGCAGCTGTGAAGATGTCCGATCGCTATATCTCGGATCGCTTCCTTCCCGATAAGGCCATTGATTTAATGGATGAGGCTGCTTCCCGTGTGCGCTTGGCAGCCTTTACAGCTCCCCCCGATCTTAAGTCTTTGGAAGAAAAGATCGAAGCCTTAAAGAGTGAGAAGGAAGCGGCTGTCTTAGGTCAGGAGTTTGAAAAAGCGGCTAAATTCCGGGATGAGGAGCATCAGCTTCGGGAAGAGCTTGCTCAGCTTCGCAACACCTGGGAGAGTAAACGGGATATAAGCCAAAGTCAGGTCACCGCCGATGATATCGCTCAGATCGTGGCCAGTTGGACAGGAATTCCGGTGAAGAAGCTGGCTCAGGAAGAAAGCGAACGGCTCCTGGGCTTGGAAGAAACTCTCCATCAACGGGTGGTGGGGCAAGAAGATGCTGTGAAGGCTGTTTCCCGCGCTGTGCGGCGGGCTCGTGCCGGATTGAAAGATCCCAAACGCCCGGTAGGTTCCTTCATCTTCCTCGGGCCCACCGGCGTGGGCAAGACCGAACTGGCCCGGGCTTTGGCAGAAGCTTTATTTGGTGAGGAAGACGCTCTGATTCGTATCGATATGTCCGAATATATGGAGAAGCATGCGGTTTCCCGTCTGGTGGGAGCACCTCCCGGATACATCGGTCATGATGAAGGGGGCCAATTGACCGAAGCCATCCGCCGTAAACCCTATAGTGTTATCCTGCTGGATGAAATCGAAAAAGCTCATCCTGAGGTCTTCAATATCCTGCTGCAGGTTCTGGAGGATGGCCGTCTCACCGATACCAAGGGCAGGACGGTGGATTTCCGTAATGCGGTGATTATTATGACCTCCAATGTGGGCGCTTCCTTCATGAAGAAAGAAGCTTTGGGCTTTGCCTCCCGCCGGGATGAGGAAACCGAGTACAAGAATATGAGCTCACGGGTAATGGAGGAACTGAAAAAGACCTTCCGTCCGGAGTTCCTCAACCGGGTGGACGAAATTGTGGTCTTCCATTCCCTGCAAACTGAGGGACTCTTGAAGATTACCGAGATTTTGATGAAGCAGGTTAATGGCCGTCTCCAGGAACAGGGCTATGATCTGCAGGTGGAAAAGAGTGCTCTTGAGCTGATTGCCAAAGAGGGCAATGATCCTACCTTCGGCGCCCGTCCTCTGCGCCGGGCTATCCAACGCCTGATCGAAGACAGCTTGTCGGAAAAGATTCTCCTCGGAGAATTTAAGTCCGGGGACAAAATCAAAGTTGAGGCCGTAGAGGACAAGATGAAATTCGCCAAAGTCAGAGCCCGTAAAAGCAAAAAGGCCGAAGCGGCGGAGTAGGTTGAATGATGAGCCATAGACTAGCCCTGGGGTTAGTCTATGGTGCTTCTTGTGGCCGATCCTGTGACCGATCTTGATGAATTTTGTATTCTTAAGCGGATCCCACTGGAATGAAAAGGGTTTTGAGTCCTCTGCGCCGTATAATAATTGGGTTGGATGAATTTCACAACTTTATCTTTGAGGCGCAAGCCAAAGCTCTTTGCGGGAGTTAGTGTATTATAGAACATATACGGAGGAAAGGCGGATAGGGTTTTGGCAAAGGTAAAGACGCGGTTTTTTTGTCAGTCCTGCGGTCAGGAAAGCCCTCGTTGGTTAGGGAAATGTCCGGGCTGTGGAGAATGGAATACCTTAGTTGAAGAAGTTGTGGAGCGTGCCGCTGCCAAGCGTACCCCCTTAGGAGTAAAGGCGACGCCTTTGACAGAGATTCAGATCCGGGAGGAAGAACGGGTCAGCTCGGGCAGTCAGGAGTTGAACAGGGTCTTGGGTGGGGGAATCGTCCCCGGCTCCTTTGTTCTTCTGGGCGGCGAGCCGGGCATCGGCAAATCCACCCTGCTTCTGCAAACGGCGGGATTATTGGCCAAGGGCATGGATGTACTGTATATCTCCGGAGAAGAATCGGAGAAGCAGATTAAGCTGAGAGCAGAGCGGCTGGGCATTAAGGAATCCCGTTTGCATATTTTAACGGAGACCCGGCTGGAGGTGGTCCGGGACGTGGCTTTGGCTATGGGGCCGGGTCTCTTAATCGTCGATTCTATCCAAACCATGGTGCTGGAAGAGCTGCAGGCCGCCGCAGGCAGTGTGAGCCAGGTGCGGGAGGGCGCAGCCTTTTTGATGCGGTTAGCCAAAGAGGAGGAGATCCCCATCTTTCTCGTCGGCCATGTGACCAAGGAAGGAGCTATCGCCGGACCGAGAGTACTGGAACATATTGTGGATACGGTGCTTTATTTTGAAGGGGACCGTCATCATGTTTATCGTTTGTTAAGGGCTGTGAAGAATCGTTTCGGCTCCACCAATGAGATTGGTGTTTTTGAGATGCATGAAGACGGCCTGGTGGAGGTTCCCAATCCCTCCAAAGTGTTCTTGGGAGAGAATTCAGCCACGGCCCCCGGCTCCTCGGTGGCGGTGATCGTGGAAGGTTCCCGGCCTTTGCTGGTGGAGATTCAGGCTCTCGTGACACCCACCACCTATGGACCGCCTCGCCGTACGGCTACGGGAATCGACTACAACCGGATTTTGATGCTCTTGGCTGTTTTGGATAAAAAGGTAGGCCTTCATCTGGGCGCTCAGGATGTGTTTATCAATATTGCCGGTGGTATCCGCATCGATGAACCGGGAGTGGATCTGGCCTGCATTGCAGCCATTGCCTCCAGTCTGGGAGAACGTCCGCTGAAGCGTTATGCTCTGATTGGGGAAGTGGGGCTTACCGGAGAAGTGCGCGGGATTTCTCAGATCGAGAACCGGGTGAAGGAAGCTGTGAAGCTGGGCTTTGAAGGCTGTATTATTCCCCGGATCAATGTCTCGGCGGTGAAGGTTCCCGGCAATTTCACGGTGATTGCGGTGAAGACGGTGGAGGAGGCTGTCCAGGTTATGTTTGAGCAGTAATCTTGATAGGCTTGAAATAGATATAAAATAAGCCGCATCCTGAGGATACGGCTGTAACAGATTTTTCACTAAAAGTTAAGAGAATGTTTATGGTTTATTTAAGGTTCACATGGTAACATCAGAATTGAGCGGGTTCTAGGTGAGGTTAAAGATGGTCAGGGTAGAAAGTCGTGTTTCTTCTTTTTGGATGACGTCGTCAAGAGAAATTCCCAGGGTGTTTGCTAAGGCGGCTATGTAGAAGAGCTGCTTACCCAGTTCCGTTTCGATGATGTCTTTGCAGCTTTCGCAAAGCTCGCCGTCAAGCTGGCTGTCCAGCAAACTTTTTAAGTCGCTAAAACTCGCTTCTTCCGGGATAGGCTTCTTGCGGGCGTCTATGCTTAAGCAGCCACAATCAGTTACCGTCTTGACCACAGCCCGATTGACCCGAGCGGAGGCTTCCTGACCCTTGGTCAGGATATCCAAGACACTTTGGTGGCGGATTAAGAGAGATTCAACGAGTATCTGATAGCGATCCGTGAGATTTTCCATGAGTTATTTCCTCACTCCTTTCTGACACCTTAATTATAGCGAGCGGTTGGTGGAGTTGTCAATTTTCTACAATCCTCTAATTCCGATAAATAAAACTCGAAGAAAACAAGAAATTGACAGAATAGCTCGTCTGTGATATAATTAAAAAATTTTTGACCCCCTATTTAAATATTGCTATAATGAGTATAAGGGGGGATCTGAATGTTTGATATCGGAGATAGAGTGGTTTACCCTATGCACGGGGCGGGTATCATTGAAGCTATCGAAGAGCGGGAAGTTCTTGGCGAGTCCCATCAGTACTATGTCATGAATATTCCCGTAGGGAATATGAAGGTTTATATACCTTTAAAAAATGTGAATCAATTGGGTATACGGGGGGTTATCTCTTCCGAAGAGGTGCCTCAGGTTTTAAAAATTCTAGAAAATGAAAGTACTCTGCCTGCTTTGGCCTGGAACAGAAGATACCGGGCCAATATGGATCGAATAAAAAGCGGGGATATATATTCTGTTGCGGAGGTGGTGCGCAGTCTTTCTCAAAGGGATAGGGAAAAGGGCTTATCGACAGGTGAGAAGAAAATGTATGATAATGCTTATCAGATTCTCGTCAGCGAATTGATTCTGGCCGAGGGTGTGCAAGCAGATGAAATGTCAGAGAGAATTAAGGGACTTCTTGCCTAAATTTTAGAATTGAAAATATATGGTAATTTCTTGTATAATGAAAAAAGGTTTCAGCCAAAATATGATAAAGGAGGTGAAATGATGATTCGCAACATTGTGCGCGTTATCATCACGGTTTTAGCAGGTGCCATAGGTTTTTACCTTAATGTTGTTCTTATGAGACTTGATGTGCTCCAGTCTCTGGGATGGCAGATTTCTCCCATTTGGGCTTTTGTGGCGATGGTAGCAATTTTTGCTATTCTCGGCTTCCTGATTGCTCCGGCGAGCATGCGAGGTTTTTTGAAGATGATTTCCTGGTTCGATGCCCGCATGACTAAAGTGCCTACACACGATTTGATTGGTGGAGCAGTTGGTGTTATTATCGGACTTATAATTGCTAGTTTATTAAGCAGTGCCTTGAGGGGCATCCCCATTATCGGCTCTGTAATATCCATTATTTTAAGCGTTTCCCTTGGTTATTTAGGTTTGATCATTGGGGTAAAACGCAAAGAAGAGGTTTTGGGCTTCTTCACCTTTCTTCCGAAATTTAAAGGGGATAAAGGAGAGAAAGGCAAGGGCAAGGATGGCAATAGACAAAGTCTTGGCGCAGCCCTGCCCAATTATAAAATTTTGGATACCAGTGTGATTATCGATGGGCGTATTGCGGACATCGTTCAGACCGGCTTTCTTGAAGGCACACTTCTGATCCCGGGCTTTGTTCTGGAAGAGCTTCAGCATATCGCGGACTCCTCCGATCTGCTGAAGCGCAACCGCGGTCGTCGGGGACTGGATATCTTAAACCAAATCTCCAAGGAAGAGTTGGCAAACAATGTGGAGATCATGGAGATAGATTTCGAAGATATTTCTGAAGTGGACAGTAAATTGGTCCGCTTAGGGCAGAATCTTGGCGCTCCTATCCTCACCAACGACTATAACCTTAATAAGGTAGCGGAACTGCAAGGGGTTAAGGTCCTCAATATCAATGAGCTGGCCAACGCAGTGAAGCCTATTGTCCTTCCCGGAGAAGAAATGGAAGTTCAGGTGATGAAAGAGGGCAAGGAGCCGGGACAAGGGGTAGCCTATCTGGATGACGGCACCATGATCGTTGTGGATACCGGCCGGCGTTATATGGGGCAAACCATCACCGTGTTGGTAACAAGTGTACTGCAGACTGCCGCGGGACGGATGATTTTTGCCAAACCCAAAGCTCTTGTTGAAAAAAAGTCGATTGGCCTGTCGGGGACGAATGAGGTGAATGCGCTTGGTTAAGCTGGGTGTCATCATCCCTGCTGCAGGTCAAGGAAAACGCATGGGAGCCTCTGTCAATAAACAATTCCTCCCTTTACAGGGACGCCCGCTTCTCGCCCATACTCTCTCGCTCTTTGAGCGGTCCGGGGCTGTCGCTGAGATTGTAATTGTCAGTGCAAAAGAGGATAGGGAACGAATCGCTGAATTGGTTCGTACAGAAGGTTTTCAGAAGGTCTCCGCCATTGTCTTAGGCGGAGAAGAACGTCAGGAATCAGTATTTGCGGGGGTAAAGGCTCTTAGCTCGTTAATCCAAAGGGTGGCGGTCCATGATGGGGCCCGCCCCCTTTTGACTTGTCTGGAATTAAACCGGTTTTTTACAGAGGCGGAAAAGTTTGGGGCAGCCATTATGGCTGTTCCGGTCAAGGATACGATTAAACGAGTCGATGCCCAGGGCAAGGTCCTGGAGACACCTCCCCGGGAAACCCTGAGGGCTGTCCAGACTCCCCAAGTCTTTGCCCGCTCCCTCCTGGAAGAAGCCCATCATAAGGCAAGAGAAGCGGGGTACCTCACCACGGACGATGCCGCTCTTATCGAATGGCTGGGTCACCCTGTCCAAACCCTGATGGGTTCCCTGGAAAATATCAAAATCACCACTCCCGAAGACCTGGACCTGGCCGAGGCTATCCTCGCCAAGCGAATGAATCAGGTGAATCATGGGGACAGGTCCCTTGATTCACTCTAGTTCAGGGAACGAATGAAGTAAGTGAACCGCCCTTAGATCAATAAGTTAAATCAATAAATTAGATCAGCAAGTTCAGAAGGAGATAATCCATGCTAAGAGTAGGAATTGGCTATGACGTTCATGCCCTGGTGGCGGGGCGTCCTCTCATACTGGCTGGAATAGACATCCCCCATGAAAAAGGATTGTTGGGTCATTCCGATGCCGATGTCTTAACCCATACCCTCATGGATGCCCTCTTAGGGGCCTTGGCCCTGGGGGATCTGGGGAAGCATTTTCCGGATACCGATGAGCGATATCGGGGGATTTCCAGCATGAAGCTGCTTGAACAGGTTATGAAGCTGCTGGAGGAACGAGGCTATGCCATCGGCAATATTGACTGCATCATCGCCGCCCAGCGGCCAAAGCTGGCTCCCTATATTCCCCAAATGCGGGAGAATCTCGCCCGTGCTCTCAAAACCGATCTGGAAAACGTTTCGGTAAAGGCAACCACCACGGAGCGTCTGGGTTTCGAAGGCCGTGAAGAAGGAATCAGTTCTCAGGCTATTGTGTGCCTGGTTAAGGTTTGAGTTAAACTATTTTATTCAAGGAGGATACCTATGCTTAAAGTTCGTTTTGCCCCCAGCCCGACGGGCCCCTTACATATCGGCGGTGCACGTTCCGCCCTCTTTAATTACCTGCTCGCCCGCAAAGAAGACGGGGTTTTTATCGTCCGCAGTGAGGATACCGATCTGGAGCGCTCCAGCCGGGAATCGGAACACAATATTATGGAGGCTCTGCGCTGGCTCAACATTCAATGGGATGAAGGAATCGAAGTCGGCGGCGACAACGGACCTTACCGCCAGACCGAGCGTCTGGCTCTTTATCAGGAATATACGGACAGGCTTCTCGCCAGCGGAGACGCCTATTATTGCTATTGTTCAGAAGAAGAGCTGGAGCAGGAACGCCAGGATTTGATGGCTAAAGGGGAAACTCCCCGCTACCTGGGTAAATGCCGTCATCTTTCCGCAGCAGAGCGCCAAACATACGAAGCGGCGGGCCGTAAACCTGTGGTTCGTTTTCGGGTGCCTGAAGGCCGGCAGATCCTGATTAACGACCGGGTGCGGGGAGAAGTGGTCTTTGACAGCGACGGCATCGGCGATTATGTCATCGTTAAGTCCGATGGCATTCCCACCTATAATTTTGCCGTGGTCATCGACGATACCACTATGAATATCACCCATGTCATCCGCGGGGAAGAACATCTCTCCAATACTCCCCGACAAGTGCTGATTTACCAGGCTTTAGGCCTCCCCACTCCGGAATTCGCTCATATCTCCCTGATTCTCAACACTGAAGGAAAAAAGATGAGCAAACGGGATGGGGATACAGCGGTTATCGATTATCAGGCCAAAGGATATCTGCCGGAGGCTGTGGTGAATTTCATTGCCCTGATGGGCTGGTCTCCCCCGGGGGAAGAAGAATTCTTTACCCTGGAGGAAATGACCCAAGCCTTCTCTTTGGAGCGGGTCTCCAAGAGTCCGGCGGTTTTTGACTTGAATAAACTAAACTATATGAACGCTCATTATATTAAGCAGGCGGACCCCGAGCGACTCACAGATTTGGCTGTGCCTTATCTCCGGGAGATGGGAGCCATTCCCCAAGGCACCCTCTCCGAAGAGGAACGGGCCTGGGTGACTCACTACGTTCAAGCCATCATTAATCACCTATCCTATATGGCTCAGGTTAAGGATTTTGTCCATTATGTACAGGGGGGAGAAGCTCCCACTCCGGAAGGGGAAGCCCTGGAGATCCTGCAAGGGGAGCAAGTCCCGGCTGTCCTGGACCTCTTTGTGGAAAAATTAAAGAGCCTGGAGGCAATTCGTGTCGATACGGTGAAGCCTTTATTTAAGCAGATCACCAAAGAAACGAAGCTGGGCGGCAAACAAGTCTTTATGCCCATTCGGATCGCACTGACCGGACAGATGCATGGACCGGAGCTCTATGACATTGTCCCGCTGCTGGGGCTGGAGAATGTGCTGAGCCGCTTGGCGGGGACGAAAGCTTTGCTTGCCGGCAGCCGCTAATAGGATGTGGCTTACTGCTTTTGAAAATAGACTCGTGAGTTAGTCTCCAGGATTTTGATTTACACCGGTCGCTTCATAAGCTGCGCGGCCCGACTGACTTACTCTGTTGACAGCTTCTTAAGGATTCTCTATACTAACACCATGAGTTGCATTTGCATATAATGCAATAGATCCTTTTTGTTTGTGAATATGAAAGGTACGTCATGAAGGGAAAGAGTAGAAAGAGACCTTTGTCAAAGAGAGGATGGAAAAGGTGGAAGCCATCCCGGAGGATCTTTTGAAGTGCGTCCTGGAGCGTTTGAAGGGTGAACAGATCCTTCCGTAAGGCTGCGTTAAGGCTGTGAGTGGAGCAGGAAACTGTTCAATCAGAGTGGAACCGCGGAAATCCTTCGTCTCTGGACGGAGGGTTTCTTTTTATATTGAGTTGGTTTTCGGTGTCCTGTGGTTTTAAGATGGATTTATCTGTAGAAGGTGATATGTGGTGTTTGGCCAAATTAAGCAAGACATTAAAGTGATTTTTGAAAGAGATCCGGCGGCTAAAACGATAGTTGAGGTTATCCTGTGCTATCCGGGTCTTCATGCGTTGATCGCCCATCGTCTGGCACACTGTCTGTATAAAAAGAATATGGTTTTAATCCCTCGCTTAATCTCCCAGACCTCCCGTTTTTTTACGGGGATAGAAATTCATCCCGGTGCGAAAATCGGCCAGGGGCTCTTTATTGATCACGGGATGGGAGTGGTCATCGGGGAGACGGCCGAAGTGGGGGATAATGTGACCATCTACCAAGGGGTCACTCTGGGTGGAACAGGTAAGGAAAAAGGGAAAAGACACCCTACTGTTGGGAATAATGTTTTTATCGGTTCGGGAGCTAAAATATTAGGTTCCATTAAAATTGGGGATAATGTTAAAATCGGGGCAGGATCTGTGGTCACGAAGCCTGTTCCCAGCAATACCACGGTGGTGGGTGTTCCTGGAAAGGTTGTCTCACGCCACGGGATGCCCTTAAAGGAATTGCATGTGGTCACGAAATCCGTATGTAATAAAGAGATCCGGGCAGAAGAAATGCCGGATCCCGTTCAAGAAACATTGCAAATCCTCATGGAACGGATTAATTATCTGGAGAAAAAACTAGGGGAAAAGGAGAGCTGAATGCAATGGCATTAAGACTATTCAACACCATGAGCCACCAAAAAGAGGAGTTTAAGCCACGGGAAGAAGGCAAAGTGGGTATGTATACCTGCGGCCCAACGGTGTACAACTACTTCCATGTGGGCAATGGACGGATGCTTGTTGTCTTTGATATGATCCGCCGCTATCTTTTATATAAAGGCTATGATGTGACCTTCGTTCAAAATTTTACTGATATTGATGATAAGATTATCAAGCGGGGCCAGGAAGAGGGAAGGGATCCCCTGGAGCTGGCCCAGGATTATATCGGAGAATATTTTAAGGATGCCGCAGCTCTTAACCTGATGCCGGCCTCCATACATCCCAAAGCCACCGATCATATTCCGGAGATGATAGAGATTATTAAAGGCCTGGAGGAGCAAGGCTTAGCTTATGCTGTGGACGGGGACGTTTATTTTGCCGTGGACAAGCTTCCCGCTTATGGTAAGCTTTCCGGCCGGACGCTGGAGGATATGCAAGCCGGTGCCCGGGTGGAAGTAGGGGAACGCAAACGGAACCCCATGGATTTTGCACTGTGGAAAAATGCCAAACCCGGGGAGCCCTTTTGGGAAAGCCCTTGGGGAAAAGGCCGTCCCGGCTGGCATATTGAGTGTAGTGCCATGTCCTTGAAGTATTTGGGCTCCGGCTTTGATATTCACGGAGGAGGGGGAGATTTGGTCTTCCCTCACCATGAAAATGAAATTGCCCAAGCGGAAGGCTATCTCCATGGCGAGACCTTTGCCCGGTATTGGATGCATAATGCCTTTTTAACCATCAATCAACAGAAAATGTCCAAATCCCTGGGGAACTTTTTTACGGTTCGGGAGATTCTTGAATATTTCCCCGGGGAAGTGATTCGTTTTTATCTTCTGGGCACCCATTACCGCAGTCCGTTGGACTTTGATGATGAGAATCTGCGCATGGCTCAGAAAGGTTTGGAGCGTCTGCAGACCAGCATCCGCCTGGCCGATGAAGCACTGGGCCGCCAGGGACAAAACTCCGCAGATGCCGCTCCCGAGCAAAAGCTAAGGGCAGCAGCAGAAGAAGCCCGCCGGGAATTCGAAGAGGCTATGGATGACGACTTTAACTCCGCCCTGGCTTATGCCAGCTTCTTTGAGTTGGGGAAAGCCATTAACGCTCATGTGCAAGCTTATCCCTACAGCTCGGAAGGTCTGTTAAAAGCCAGAGCTACCCTTTGGGAGCTGGCTGATGTCCTGGGCTTTGATCTGGCTAAGCCTGCCAACCAAGCTGAAGCCGGCAACCAAAAACTGGATCAAGTCATGGAGCTCCTCCTGGAAGTAAGAGCCATTGCCCGGAAAAAGAAAGACTGGGAAATGTCCGACCTGATCCGGGACCGGCTGAAAGATCTGGGAATTGTTCTGGAAGATACTCCTCAAGGGGCGCGTTGGACCCTGAGATAGAAAGGAGGGAAGGGCATTCTGCCCGCTCCCATGCCAAGATCCTGGCAGGAAATGAATGCCCTTACCCTGGCCTATCTGGGAGATGTGGTCTATGAGCTTTGGGTCAGGACCCATCTTCTCAATAATGGCTATGAAAAGGTTAATGAACTTCACCGCCTGGCTACCCAATATGTCCGGGCGGGGACCCAAGCCAAGCTTCTTCACCATATTCTCCCTCATCTCGATGAGCAGGAGCTCTCGGTGGTTCACCGGGGCAGAAATGCTAAAGGGGGCCACCCTAAAAGCACCGATGTCGTAACCTACCGCTATGCCACCGGCTTTGAAGCGCTGGTAGGCTATTGGCAGCTGACCGGCAGGACAGAGCGTATGCTGTGGGCCTTTGAGCAGGTGGACCAATTTGTTGGGGAAGAGGATGAAGGAAAAGGCAAGGGAGAAACAGTCAAGGAAGAAGAATCCATCACTGATGCATTGAGCCCGGCGGAGCAGTCGGAGATAGACTGCTGAAGTCGGGGGAGGAATATAGGGGGAGAGAGAAGTGAATGTTGAACTGATTCAATACACACCGGATCCGGAAAAAGTCATTGCTGCCGCTGCTCGTTTATGCTATTCGCCTGATCCGGTTCCGGAGCTCATGGAAAAGTTGGATGAGGAAAAGGTAGCCAATCTTGTCCAGAAGCTTCGCGCCATGGGTCATCTTTCGACCTTTGAACACATTAGCTTTCAATTCTCCATCGATGGGGTATCCCGTGCGTTATCCCATCAATTGGTTCGCCATCGGATCGCCAGCTATTCTCAACGATCACAGCGGTATGTAAAAGAAGAGGGGTTTGACTTCGTCACCCCCCCGACCATACGCCGTAATCCCCAAGCCCAGGAACGCTTCGAAAATATTATGGCCACTCTGCAGGAGGAATACCAAGCTCTGTTGGCGATGGTTCCCGCAGAGGATGCCCGTTATATCCTTCCCAATGCCTGCACCACCTCGTTGATGGCTACCTTTAATGCCCGCTCTTTGCTGAATTTCTTCGAACATCGAACCTGCATGCGCGCCCAGTGGGAAATTCGCATCCTGGCCGAAAAAATGCTGGAGCTGGTCCGGGAAGTTGCCCCTAATGTTTTTGGTCAAGCCGGGCCTACCTGTGTCACTCAAGGGGTTTGTCACGAAGGGGCCATGAGCTGCGGACGGATCAAGGCACTGAAGAAGGAAGCGGAAAGGATGACCCTAATCTATGACCGATGAAATCGTCTATGGACGCAACGCTGTTTGGGAACTTCTCCAATCGGGCAAACCCGTCAATAAGCTCCTCCTGCAAGCGGAAGGCACGGCCGGCCGCTTCCAGGACATAGTCAGCCATGCCCGGGCTCAGAAGATTCCCTTTCAATTTGTGGATAAAGCAGCTCTGGATCGTTTAACCGAAAAAGCCAAGCATCAAGGAATCCTGGCCTACGTCGCCCCCCGGGAATATGCCGAAGTGGACGATATCCTCGCTCTGGCCGGAGAAAAAGGGGAAGATCCTTTTATCCTTGTTCTGGACGAAGTGGAAGATCCCCATAATCTGGGTGCCCTCATTCGGACCGCCGATGCTGCGGGAGTCCACGGGGTAATTATCCCCAAGCGGCGCAGTGTATCTCTGACCGCCACAGTAGCGAAGACCTCAGCCGGTGCCGTAGAGCATGTCCTGGTAGCCCGGGTAGGGAATCTGGTTCAGACCCTGAAGGACCTCCAAAAGGCAGGATGCTGGGTCTCAGGAGCTGAAGCGGAGGGAACGGAAGTCTACCGGTCCGACCTCACAGGGGCGCGGGTCATCGTCATCGGAAGCGAAGGGAAGGGATTGAGCCGGCTGGTCAAGGAGACCTGTGATGAGATCGTCAGTCTGCCTATGAAGGGACGGATCAATTCATTAAACGCCAGTGTGGCGGGTTCCATTCTTATGTACGAGGTTCTTCGTCAGCGGGGCAGCAGGAATTAGGTTATAAAGGATAAACCCATAACGGATTTGTATTGCAAAAATCTTGTAAATCAACCTAAACTATGGGATAATTGGAGCCAATCATGGAAAGGGCCGGGGCCAAAAGCCCAAACCCGGCTTGTAGAGTGCATGAGACGACATAACCTCTAAAACTTCGCCTTGACGCTTCCGTTTTTTTCAAGGTATAATGAGTATGTTCTTGAGGACAAGAGCGATAATCCATTACAACATCTTCATCACCATGATACGGGAGGGATCGCTTTGACACTTAACGCCCAACTTGAAGCGTTGGAAGAGTGCGACACGAATGAAGTCATAGTGGATGAAGAAGTGGTAGAGCTGGCCAAAAACGGTGATGCCGAAGCACAGGAATACTTAATTAATAAGTACAAGAACTTTGTCAGAGCAAAAGCAAGATCATACTTCCTGATCGGAGCAGATCGTGAAGATATTATCCAAGAGGGTATGATTGGACTCTACAAAGCGATTCGAGATTTCCGTGGTGATAAGCTCTCCTCGTTCCGAGCCTTTGCTGAGCTGTGTATTACAAGGCAGATTATTACCGCCATTAAGACGGCTACCCGGCAAAAGCATATTCCTTTGAATTCCTACGTGTCCTTAAATAAACCTATCTATGACGAAGATTCGGATAGAACCTTATTGGATGTGATTTCCGGCACCAGAATAACCGACCCGGAGGAATTGATCATCAGTCAGGAAGAGTTCGACGATATCGAAGAAAAGATGGGTGAGATCTTGAGTTCCTTGGAGTGGAAAGTCCTGATGGCTTACCTTGAAGGAAAATCCTATCAAGAGATTGCTGTAGACCTACATAGACATGTGAAATCCATTGATAATGCTCTCCAAAGAGTAAAAAGGAAGCTTGAGCGTTACTTAGAACGTCGTGATGGATAAGCTTGAAGTCAGGAGTCCGGATTTATGTGCATTTTGGAGAACAAGCTATGCTCTGCTATGAGAGGATCATGTGCCGGCTTGATGGAGTCGGTTTTTCATTTTCGAGTTCAACTCAATCACTTACTGTAGATTTCTTTTAGAAAAAGGGTGTATTTTTTTAGCTTTTGGTATATAATGAATGAGTGACTTGGGTAGGTGGCCGAGTGGTTAAAGGCGGCAGACTGTAAATCTGTTCCGAAAGGTACGGTGGTTCGAATCCATTCCTGCCCACCACTAAACATCGCGGGATGGAGCAGCGGTAGCTCGTCGGGCTCATAACCCGAAGGTCGTCGGTTCAAATCCGGCTCCCGCAACCAAAGACGAAAATCCGCATGGCTAAAGCTCTGCGGTTTTTTTATATTGAATTATATTGCATACTAAATTTTTCAAATTCTTGACATGCTAAATTACATATGATAATGTATTATGAGCATGGATTGAATGCGGATTTTTAGTTGTGCCCAGGGAGGTGTTCGTGAATGCGTGTTGGCATTACTTTAGCTTGTACCGAGTGCAAAAACCGGAATTATGCTTCCATAAAAAATAAGAAAAATAACCCGGATCGTTTGGAAGTTAAAAAGTATTGTAAGTTTTGCAAGTCCCACACAGCTCACAAAGAAACCAAGTAATTTATAGCTGGGCGTTGGGCGAATTGTCTTTATGTCTTGGCCCAAAGGTCTGTACGCCGGGCTGCGTTGTCAATGATGGTGGCTCAGAGTCTTGTAAGGATGTGATTGGATGGGCGCAGTTAAGAAGCAAACGAATGCTCCTGCAAAAGAAAAGTCCACAGAGTACTTTAAAGGAGTATGGAGTGAACTTAAAAAAGTACACTGGCCGGACCGCAAACAGCTTTTGACTTATACAGGAGTGGTTCTCACCGCTGTGGCGATTGTAGCTGTTATGCTGTGGGTTGTCGACAGCGGATTAAGTATTTTAATGACCAAGATTCTCGGATAGGTACTCAAACAGGTTGCCCCTGAAAGTAAGGCAAGTTAGTTTGGGGCCTTGTATTGGAGGTTCCTGTTCGAAATATGACTAAGAACTGGTATGTTATTCACACTTATTCCGGCTATGAGAATAAGGTGAAGACCAATCTTGAAAAGCGCGTAGAATCCATGAACATGGAGGATAAAATCTTTCGTGTTCTTGTTCCCATGGAAGATGAGATTGAAATCAAAAATGGGAAGAAGAAGATCGCCAAGCGTAAAGTTTTCCCGGGCTATGTTCTGGTGGAAATGGATATGACGGACGATTCATGGTATGTGGTGCGCAATACTCCGGGTGTGACAGGCTTTGTCGGCACCGGGGCCAAGCCCATTCCCTTGCTGGATCATGAAGTACAAGCTATTCTAAAGCAAATGGGTGTGGAAGAAGTCCGTACACGTGTGGATTATACCGTGGGTCAAAACGTACGTGTAATATCAGGTCCTTTTAAGGATTTCATCGCTTCTGTTCGGGAAATCCTTGAAGATAAAGGGAAGCTGCGGGTATCTGTGTCCATGTTTGGACGGGAGACTCCGGTGGAACTTGATTTTGCTCAGGTCGAGAAAGTCGACTAGTGTCCTTCTCACTGGGCAGGAAATTACCCTATTAAGGAGGTGTAACTATGGCAAAGAAAGTCGTTGGTTTGGTTAAATTAGCGATCAACGCAGGTAAAGCAAATCCGGCACCTCCGGTTGGTCCAGCTCTTGGTCAGCACGGGGTCAACATTATGGCCTTCTGCAAAGAATACAACGAGCGTACAAAGGATCAAGCGGGATTAATTATTCCGGTTGAAATTACCGTTTATGAGGACCGTTCCTTTACCTTTATTACCAAAACTCCGCCAGCATCTATTTTGTTGAAGAAAGCTGCGAACATTAATTCAGGTTCTTCAGAGCCTAACCGTAAAAAGGTGGCTCAGGTGAGCAAAACTAAAGTTCGTGAGATCGCTGAAACCAAGATGAAAGACCTCAATGCAGCAAGCGTTGAAGCGGCTATGAGTATGGTTGAAGGTACTGCGCGCAGTATGGGAATCACCATCGTCGAAGGTTAATGATTTTTGTGGGAGGGCTCGTCCCGAAGAACCACTAGGAGGTTAAAGAATGGCCAAAGTAGGTAAAAACTATCAAGAAGCAGTTAAAGCTTTTGACCGTGCTGCTCTTCATGAGCCTATGGAAGCTTTAGCAGTCGTTAAGAAGATCGCTAAAGCAAAGTTTGACGAAACTGTTGAAGTAGCATTCAAGCTCGGTATCGATACCCGTCATGCGGACCAACAAATCCGTGGAGCCCTTGTGCTTCCTCACGGAACCGGTAAAACCCGCAGTGTGTTAGTCTTCGCTAAAGGCGATAAAGCTAAAGAAGCTGAGGCTGCCGGTGCAGATTTTGTTGGTGCTGAAGACATGATTGCGAAAATCGAGCAGGGTTGGTTTGGTTTCGATGTGGTTGTTGCTACACCGGATATGATGGGTATGGTCGGTAAACTGGGTCGTGTGCTCGGTCCTAAAGGACTTATGCCAAACCCCAAGACCGGTACCGTTACCTTTGATGTAGCCAAAGCTGTCAAAGAGATCAAAGCCGGTAAGATTGAATATCGTGCTGACAAAGCCGGTATCATTCATGCCCCTATCGGCAAAGTTTCCTTCAGCGAAGAACAACTCTATCAGAACTATAAGGTTCTGGTTGAGACCTTGGTTAAAGCGAAGCCGGCTGCCGCTAAGGGTCAGTATATCCGCAGCGTCACAGTGTCCTCTACTATGGGACCTGGAGTACGGATTAACCCGGTCAAAGCCAATTAATTGGATTCCAAAAAGTGTCTGGAATATTTCTTGACAGGTTTGCATAGATAAGCTATACTCTACTAGAATTGAATAGCCTTCCACTGTAGACAGCAGGTGCTCTTAGAGCTTAATATCCCTGCCGAGGTTGGAAAGATAGCCTTAAGTTATATTGGGCCTTCTTAACCTCTGCAGTCAAAGCGGGGGTTTTTCTATTAGTGTGGGTATTTCGGAAGGAGGTGGACTTAAGTGCCAAATATCGAAGAAAAAGCACAAGTGGTTGCGGAGATTAAGGAGCGGTTCCAAAACTCCACAGGGGTCGTACTGGCTGATTATCGCGGCCTGACCGTTGCTCAAGTAACTCAACTGCGTGCCCAACTGCGTCAAGCCGGTGTCGAATACCATGTATTGAAAAACACCATGGTTCGCCGGGCGGCTCATGAAGTCGGTATCGAAGGTTTGGATGGATATCTGGAAGGACCTACAGCCGTTGCTTTCAGTGCTGATCCAGTGGCTGGAGCTAAAGTATTAGCTGATTTTGCTAAGACCTCGAAGACCTTTGCTATCAAAGCAGGCGTGGTCGAAGGAAAAGTCGTTGACGAAGCGGGAGTTAAAGCCCTTGCGGAACTTCCTTCTCGCGAAGTTCTCCTTGCTCAAGTCCTGCGAGGAATGCAAGCACCCCTCGTCGGCATGGCCAATGTACTTCAAGGACCAATCCGCAAAATGGGTTATGCCTTGGAAGAAGTGCGTAAGCTTAAAGAAGCTCAGGCGTAAGCAGGATTTAAAACGCTGCGCTGAGGATGGGAACTACGATGTTCGGGTTATGATGGGGGGCCTGGCCCTCAAAGCATCGTAACTGAATTATAATGATTTCCGTAAATGGATTCCAAAACAAAAATTAATTTTAAGTGATATTAGGGAGGAAAATTTCAATGTCTAAAACTGCTGAAATTCTCGAAGCCGTAAAAGGCTTAACCGTTCTCGAGCTTGCTGAGCTCGTCAAAGCTTTCGAAGAAGAATTTGGTGTTAGTGCTGCTGCTCCTGTAGCTGTAGCTGCTGCTCCTGGCGCTGCTGCTGCTCCTGTTGCTGAAGAGCAAACCGAATTCGATGTTGTTCTTATGAACGCTGGTGCCGGAAAAATCAACGTCATCAAAGTTGTTCGCGAAATTACCGGTCTTGGCCTGAAAGAAGCTAAAGAACTGGTTGACGGCGCTCCAAAGCCAGTTAAAGAAAAAATCAGCAAAGATGATGCCGAAGCTATCAAAGCTAAGCTCGTTGAAGCTGGTGCAACTGTCGAAGTTAAGTAAGTTTAGCCTATAATAGTGCTTAAAGAAGGCGCCCTTCTCCACCCATAAAGGTGAGAGGAGGGCGCCTTCTTTGGCTTAATCCATTCTCTTGAGAAGACTGTGATACAGAGTTTGTATGGACGTTCCGGGCTCAAGTCCCAATTCGGCCTGGAAAAGCTTTCGTACAGTATGATAGTGGGTAATAAAAGCGGTCCGGTCCTTTTGGGTAAAATAGCAGGTTAAGAGCATTTCATGTACAGTTTCATCTAAAGGGCAGCGTTCTAAAATACTGCGCAGAATCTTCTCTGCTCTGACCCAATCACCTTGAGTCATATAGAAGTTTACGACGGAAGACGCCAGCTTATAAAATTTCTGCCCATACTCGGCTTTTAGAGCCAAAGACCACAGATAGCCGTTTTCCTCCAAGTAATCTCCGGTATAGAGAGAAAGGGCATGTTCGCATCTCGCAATGGTGCTTTGATTTACAGGGACGGAGGAAGCGATATGGGCATCAAACTCGACCTTATCAATGGCTGCTTGGGGAAGGCTCAGCCAATAGCAGCCGTTGCTGAAACTTAAATCGAAAGGGATATTGGCCGCAGTCAACACTTTTTTTAGTTTATATACGGTAGTATGGAGCTGAATATCCACCTTTTCGCTATGGTATTCCGGCCAGAGAGCTTCGCAGATTCGCCACTTGGGAACTTCCTTTTCCAGATTCTGCACCAGATAGGCAAAAAGTTCTTCGGCCTTGGATGTCCGCCATTTAACTGGCTTTTTGCTGGCGGGGCCGTACACTGAAAATTTTCCGAAATAATGAATATTGGCTCCCAAAGGAGATTCCGGGGCAGAATCCTTGGCTAACCCTTTTCTTTTGATAAGGCGTCTGACGGCTCTCTCCACATCTTCCGGGAGGAGGGGCTTTAATAAATAGTCTAAAGCATTGACCCGGAAGGCATGCAGAGCATAGTGATCATAGGCGGTCACAAAGATGATTTCCACATCGCTGTCCATAGCCAGGATATGATTGGCCAGCTCCAGGCCACTTGTGTCAGGTATTTCAATATCCAGGAAAGCAACATCCGGTTTGGTTAGCCTTAGGCTGGATAAAGCGTCTGCCGCCCTGAGAAAAGTGCCGACAACCCTGATTTGACCGGTTTTTTCCAGAAGCATCTGCAGAATCTGGGTCGCCGGTTCTTCATTATCTACAATAATGGCTCTTAGCATCGATGCAGCTCCTTTCTATAAGACTTTAGTTATGAGTGGCGGTTTAGGATATTTGTCAATCAGGTTTTGGCCGGGATGCGGAAAGAAACGGTTGTCCCGTGGTCTTCCACGCTGAAGATAGTTAAAGTGGTCCCATAGAAGCGCAGCAACCTGCGGCTGATATTGGTCAAACCAACTCCCCGGGTTTCGGATTTTGCATGGATCAAATCCTTCAGGACGGAAGCGGGGATACCGACACCGTTATCTATGACTTCTACCTGAATGCAGTCTTCAGAGTGTGTCAGAGACAAAGAGACCTTTCCGCCCTGGCTTCTCTTCAGCAAGCCATGCCGGATTGAATTTTCAACGATGGGCTGGATCATGAGGGGAAGAATGGAGAAATTTAACACAGAGGGCTCAACGGCGTACTCCACTTCAAGCTGACTGCCGAACCTGGCTTCTTCAATAGCTACATAGGCTTTGACCAGTCTAAGTTCCTTTTCGACGGTAACCAGGGAAGCTGTGCTGGAGAAATCAAAGCTGCTCCTTAAAAAAACCCCCAATTCGGCAAGCAGCTCCCCTGCCTTGCCGGGATTGGTATAACAAAAAGAGTAGATGGTATTCAGAGCATTGAATAGAAAATGAGGTCTGATTTGGGCCTGCAGAAAAGCGGTTTCTTTTTTCAGCAGCAGATCCATAGAATTTTTCAACTGGACAAGGGTGCTGACGCGGCACTTAAGCTCCCTGACTTCAAAGGGTTTTTCGATAAAATCGTTGGCACCCGCTCGAAAACCCGCCTCCATATCCTCCGGTAAGGCCTTGGCAGTAAGGAGCAGGATCGGCAGTTCGAGGGGGGAATAGGTTTCCCTGATTTTTCGGCAAACTTCATAGCCGCTGATACCCGGCATCATAACATCAAGAATGCAGAGATCGTAGTGAAAGGCTCCTTTAAGGAGATGCAGCGCCGCTTCTCCGTTGATCGCCACGGTCACATTGTATTGATTGAGGGTCAGGATATTCATCAGGGCTTTTAGATTGGAGAACTCATCGTCAACGACAAGAATAGAGAATTCTCCTCCCACATGAACTGTTTGGGGAAGAGCTTCAGTGGCTAAGGATTCAGACGCGTCGTATCCCACATAGTCCCCCGGCAATGATCTCTGGGGTTTATTGTCTTTGGCAAGAGGTATTGAGAAGGTGAAGGAGGTTCCCTGACCAGGCTCGGAACGGGCAACGATCTGTCCCCCATGCAGTTCAATCAGCTGTTGGGTTATGGTCAGCCCCAACCCTATTCCCCTTTGGTTGGCCGATTGTTCCCCCAGCTGTTCATAGGGGGCAAAAATGTCTTTGAGCTTGTCGGCGGGGATGCCGATGCCTGTATCGCTGACCTGGATCCATAGAAACCCTCCATCCTGCCGGCAGCTGAGAGAAATGCTCCCCAGCTCTGTGTATTTAAGGCTATTATCCAGCAAATTGGAAAAGATCTGCTTTAACCGGTTCTCATCCGCCATAATCAAGTACTGATTGGGCGGTATTTTATTTTCCAGGGTGATGGGTCTTCCTTTGATCAAATAACGGAAAATATCCACCGTCGATTCGGCAACCTGGTGCACGTCCAGACAAACAATATGCAATTGAATGTCCATGACCTTTAACTTAGAATAATCCAGAATATCATAAACCAGGGTGGAGAGCCGTTTGCCGATGCTGGTGATCAAGCGGATATCTTCGGCCTGGGCCCGGCTTAAGCTGCCTCCCGCGCCATCCAGAAGGGACTGGGAAATATTGATGATGCCATTTAAGGGCGTTTTCAGCTCATGGGAGGTCTTGGCCAGGAAATCATCTTTCAATTTATCTAAAACCACCAGCCGGTCACTGAGTTTTTCAATGGTTTTGAAGGAGTTCTCATATTTTTCGGACATGTACAAGGCTAAAGACAAAACAAAAATCGGCTGAAAAACGGGCAGGAACAGATTGGATTCCCAGAGCAGAATAAAATTAGCGAGGATGGTCAGCAAGTGAATCAGGGAGCTCACTACAGCGGAAAAAAGATAATAACGGCCCTCGCTGCCACCCTTGGTGTTCTTGGCGAGAAGGGCAATAAGTAAAAAAAGTACATAAATCTGACCGACCAAAGCAACCGTATAGATATATCCCCATAAGTAAAAATCGGTGAACCAGTCCAGCAAGATAAAAAATAGGGTTATACCATCGATAATCAGGTTAGCCCGGCGGGAAGAACCGCCTTCTTGAGCGTGATAGAGAAATTTGATCAGGGCATAAAGACATAAAGTATAGGAAATGATCAGAATTTTTAAGGAGGTATTATACGATAAAGCAGGGAGTGCATAATTTAGTAGTGCTTCCGAACGAACAGAAGCCTGGAGTGATGAAACCAAGCAATAAAGGGCAAAAAACAGGATCTCGGCGCTCTTTTTTCTTTGCAGGCCTAAACCGAAGAAGTAAAGGGCCAGAAAAGACATTCCGGATATGAGGGATATATCAAGGAAAGAGTCATACATCCGCAGGGCGGCAATGGATTTTTGATCGCCAAAGTGAATTTCATAAAGGATGCCGCTGTTGACATAAGAAAAGTCAGCCGCCTGAACAAGGATTTCTACCTCGCCGTCATCTGTTTGGAAGTAGCCGGTATCTGCATAATATTTATGGACGGTGGTTTCAGGTGAGTTTCCAGGGCTGCCGCATTCCAGAATAAGCTGATCATCGGCAAATATTCTGGCGGAGGCGGATATGCAGGTGATTTTAATCCCGAAGTTTCCTCCCTCGGCAGGAAGCAGGATTCTCAGACGATAGGTGGCGCTTCCCTGAGGGGGTAAATGCTCCCCTTCTATTTGATAAGAACCCCAACTGGCGGGAACATTTTGAATGGTTTTGCCTGAGGGTTCCTGGTTTTTAAAGTCTTCGGGAGTCAGAAGCTGCCCGAAATAAAACTCCCATTCACCGCTCAATTTTACAGTTTTGTTGCGCACTCCGTCATAATCCCTTAGATCCAGGGTGCCTTTTACGGCTTTGGGGATATCGGACAGGGAGAGGCGGAAGAGCGGTACAGCAACACTGGCAGCCATGATCAGCAACATGATGACGAAAAAGGACTTTTGCATGTTGGTATTGTTCATAATAGAGAATCCTTCCGAGTTAGTAGCCTTTTCTCTTATTCTATATAAAGCGGGAAGATTTTTATAGTCATTTTTACGACAATTTTAAATGTTTTACTTTTAAGGAATTGTTCAGAAAATGTTCAGACTCCTTTGTTAAAATAATAATTAATTTTTAAATTATTTAAATTAAAATGATTAGTTCGCATCAAAGGAGAGGCGTTTATGAAAATCCACAGTTTGTCAGGGAAGATATCGGTGTTAATGGCGGGATGTGTGGCGGTTTTTACTATAGCGGTTTACTTTATCATTTCCTTAACAGTGGAAAGTGTTATTAACCAAAATATTGAGGATGAGGTAAGGGCCAAGGCCCTTGTTTTAAGCGAAGAACTCCAGAATAGGCAGCAAAGAGCTTTAAATGCCACGGAATTATTGACAGGATCCCCTGGGCTGCTCGAGGCGATTCGAACCGGGAACCGCCAAGGGGCGCTGGCCATCGGTCAACAGGCGTTAAAAACATTGGAGCTTGATTTTTTGGTGGTTACCGACCAAGAAGGAAAGGTATTTGTGCGGACTCATGAGCCGGAAAAATACGGGGACAGTATTATTGACCAGGTCAATATTCAGAAGGCCCTGCAAGGGGAGGCCTCTGTCGGCATTGAAGAAGGGACGTCGATAAACTATTCAATCCGGGCCGGTGCGCCCCTGCAGGATGAGGAAGGCCGTATTTACGGTGCCGTATCCCTGGGATATGCTCTTTCAGAAAATGACTATGTGGATGCGCAAAAGAAAATCTTCAATTGTGATGTGACAGTATTTTTAGGCGATGAGAGAATTGCGACGACGATTATGAGCAAAAACGGCACTCGTCTCGTCGGCACCAAAATGGAAGATCAAAGGATTATCGATACCGTTTTGAAGCAAGGAAAAGCTTATTATGGCTCAACGACTATTAACGGTTCAAAGTATTTTGTCGGTTATACACCCCTTGCTGATGTTACAGGAAAAGTCAGCGGGATGCTTTTTCTTGGACAAAGCTATAATATGGCCGCGATGCTGAGCCAAAAGCTGATCATGAATCAGGCGGTTTTTATGGCCGTTTTAGGAGTCTTTATGGGTTTTTGCGTGGTATTTATGTTTCGGATTATGATCCTCCGCAAGATTAAGGCCATCACTGCCATGCTCAAAGACATCGCTGAGGGGGAAGGGGACCTGACCAAACGGGTGGCGGTTTCAGCTCAAGATGAAATCGGGGAGATGTCCGATTACTTTAATTTATTCATAGAAAATATCCATGAAGTGGTTAAGGGAATCATTGCGGAAACGAATAAGGTCAATACGGCGATCCTTGCCTCCCATCGAAATATAGGGGTTCTCACGGGTGAGTTGGAAAACGCGGCGGCAACCGTGCAGGAATTGTCGGCCGGGATGGAGGAAACGGCCTCCTCTACGGAAGAAATAACCGCAACCTCCACTGAAATTGCCAGTGCGGTGGAAGTCGTAGCCATAAAAGCTCAGGAAGGAGCCTTATCCGCTCATGAAATCAGCTCGAAAGCGGTCTCCTTAAAGGACAATGCTTTCGAACTGCAGGCCGAGGCGTATCAGACTCGTTCAGCTATCAAGCAAACGATGGATGCCGCCTTGGCAAAAACCACGGAAGTGGCCAAAATTAAAAGTTTATCCGAGGTTATTTTGCAGATAGCTGTGCAAACCAACCTATTGGCTTTAAATGCGGCTATTGAATCAGCTAGGGCCGGCGAAGCCGGGAAGGGTTTTTCGGTGGTTTCGGAAGAGATACGAAAATTAGCGGAAAACTCCCAGAATACGGTGAAAGAAATTCAAGATACCTTAGGAGTTATTTTTGAAGTGGTGGAGAACCTGGCGGATACCTCCAGGCAGATGCTGGTATACATTGACACCAAAGTGGTTGAAAACTATAAGGAATCCGTCCTGGTGGGGGAAAACTATGATCATGACGCCCAAACCATTGATGGGTGGGCTGGAGAACTAAGCGCCACTTCCCAGGAGCTGCTTGCTTCAATTAAAACGGTAGCGGACGGAATTGCCGAGATAGCTAGAGCCACGGAATCCGGGTCCGAAAGAACGGCTCATGTCGCCGCTCAAGTGGCCATGCTCAAAGATAAGGCTAACGAAATCAAAACGGAGACGGATAGCGTTAAAGACAGTGCGGATAATCTGCAGGCTTTAGTAAGGAAATTTAAAATATAAATTCAAGGGATAATCTGCTGCTGGCTTGAGTGGGAGGCGGATAAGCTCAGGTCGGCAAGGGGTGCGGATAATGGACGCTTTTCTGGCGAGACAGCCTATTTTTGACAGAGGCCTGAAAATCTACGGCTATGAACTTTTGTACAGACAGAGCCGTGATAATTTTTTCTCCGGCATTGACGACGACCAGGCCACCGCCGAATTAATTTACAACACCTTTCTTGTCATGGGACTCCAGGATTTGACTGATGGCAGCAATGCCTTTATCAATTTCTCAAAAAAGCTGATTGACAGTGATATTCCTTTCTTGCTGCCCAAGGAAAATATTGTGGTGGAAATTCTGGAACGGGACCAAGTCACTCCGGCTACGGTAGAGGCCTGCAAAAAGATGAAGGCTATGGGCTATAAGCTGGCTCTCGATGATTTTGTAGCCGATCAAAACAATCTGCCTTTAATCGAAATGGCTGATATTATTAAGATAGAATTTCCGGCTGTCAGTAAAAATGAACAATCCAGCCTGATGAAACGCTGCGGTAAAAATGTAAAGTTTTTAGCCGAGAAGATTGAAACCAGGGAAGAGTTCAGACAAGCGGCGGCTATGGGCTATGACCTGTTTCAGGGGTACTTTTTCAGTAAGCCCGCCATAATCCAGTCCAAAGAGGTGGTAACCCTTAACGTCAACCTTTTTAGTGTTCTTGAAGAGCTGAATTCAGCGGAGCCCAGTTATGGAGTTATGGCCAATATTATAAAAAGTGATTTAGGGCTTTCCTATAAACTATTGAAGTTGGCTAATTCGGTGTATATGGGTTCAAAAAATAAGATTCAGTCCATTCCTCACGCGTTATCCTTTATCGGGATTAAAGAAATGCATCAATGGATTGCCCTGATGCTGTTAAAGGATATGCAGAATGTTGAAAATGCCGAATTGATTAAGCAGTCCCTGATCCGAGGAAAATTCATGGAACTCCTTGCCTCAGAACTTTACCCTCAGAGTGAAAGTTCCGGTTTTTTCTTCACAGGGATCTTCTCTGCCATTGATGTATTGCTCAACAGTCCGATGGAACAGGTGTTAAAGGGGCTTCCCCTATCCATACAGGTTAAACAGGCCTTGCTGGGGGCCGAAAATGAGCAACGGCAACTGTTGAATTTTGTGACGGCTTGGGAAAAAGGTCACTGGGAAAAAGCTGCGGATCGGTATACCATGTCGCGAAAGTTTATGGAGCTGTATTTTGAAGCCTTGAAATGGACACAAAAACTGAATTACTGATGGGCTTTCCGGAAAACAAACAGGGGCTGTTCCTTAAAAGGAGCAGCCCCTTTATATGATCAGGGGCATTCCCTCCAGAAAAATTTCCTTATAAGTCCTCCCGATTATTGTTTTGGAGACAAATTTGGTATAATCTACTTGGTGGCAAGGGGTTCCCGGAAAATAATTTTCCGGGAAGGACATAAAACTGCAAAAAAAGAAATATTTCTCCTTGACAATAGTAGATAATCTTGGTATCCTTAGTAATTGTTACTGTACATAAAATGGACGAATTATCCAGACTATTCCAAACAGTAACTTAGGATGCCGATAGAACTTTCGATCGGATCGTACTAAAGGTGACGATGGGGAGATTGTCATTTGATTAATTTGATCACGCAAGAGGGATCTCCATAAACGACGAAGCGAGGTTTTGCATATGAGGCCTTGCTTTTGGCTGTTTATGTCATAATACTATCCTCGGGGCGAGGACATCACACTTGAGGGGTGAAGCGTACATGTTCTATCCTGTTAAGGTAGGGACGCGGGAACGCTGGAGTTATTCCAGAATTCGAGAAGTTCTCGACATGCCAAATCTAATCGAAATTCAGCAAAACTCTTATCAGTGGTTTCTTGATGAAGGGTTAAGGGAAATGTTCAGGGATATTTCCCCCATTCAAGATTTCACAGGCAACCTTGTATTGGAATTTATCGACTATAGTTTAGGAGAGCCTAAATACGAGGTGGAAGAGTGTAAGGAACGCGACGTAACGTATGCGGCACCTCTGCGGGTTAAAGTTCGTCTCATTAATAAAGAGACAGGGGAAGTGAAGGAACAAGAGGTCTTCATGGGTGATTTTCCCTTGATGACCACCAAAGGAACCTTCATTATTAACGGAGCAGAACGGGTTATCGTCAGTCAGCTGGTTCGTTCTCCCGGTGTTTACTATTCCGAAAGCATCGACCCCAGCGGGAAGAAAGTCTTCGGAGCGACGGTTATTCCTAACCGTGGAGCTTGGTTAGAGTTTGAAACGGACGTTAATGATAATATTTTTGTTCGTGTGGATAGAACTCGTAAACTTCCAGCCACCGTATTGATTCGGGCTTTGGGTTATGCTACCAATGGGCAGATTGCCGAGCTTTTCGATGATAACGAGCATATCCGTATTACCCTGGAGCGGGATAATACGGAGTCGGCAGAGGAAGCCCTGGTGGAAATCTACAAGCGTCTGCGCCCGGGAGAACCTCCCACTGTGGACAGTGCGCGCTCTCTATTAGAAGCATTATTTTTTGATCCCAAGCGTTATGATCTGGCTAAAGTAGGCCGCTATAAACTCAATAAAAAGCTGAAGCTCAGTGTTCCTACTGATGTGCATCATTTGACCAAGGAAGATATCGTGGCTTCCCTGCGGCAAATGCTGACCCTGATGAGCGGAGAAGGACATAAGGATGATATCGATCATCTGGGCAATCGCCGCCTTCGTTCCGTGGGAGAGCTGCTGCAGAACCAATTCCGGATCGGTTTATCCCGTATGGAGCGGGTGGTCCGGGAACGGATGACTATTCAGGATGTGGATGTGATCACGCCTCAGGTTCTGATCAATATCCGTCCTGTAGTGGCTGCCATTAAGGAATTCTTCGGCAGCAGTCAGTTGTCCCAATTTATGGACCAAACCAATCCTTTGGCTGAACTGACCCATAAGCGCCGTCTCAGTGCCCTGGGACCCGGTGGTCTAAGCCGTGAACGGGCCGGCTTTGAGGTGCGTGACGTTCACCACTCTCACTATGGCCGGATGTGCCCCATCGAGACTCCTGAAGGTCCCAACATCGGTTTGATCGGCTCCTTAAGTACCTATGGCCGGATTAATCCCTATGGATTTATTGAAGCTCCTTACCGTAAAGTGAACAATGGTCAGGTTACGGATCAGATCGATTACCTGACCGCCGACGAAGAAGAGAAATTCGTCGTAGCTCAGGCCAATGCTCCTTTGACGGATGACGGGCATTTCATTGAAGAGAAGATCGATGGACGTCATGGTCCCGACTTCGTTTTGGTGGCGCCGGAGCGGATTGACTACATGGACGTTTCTCCGAAACAAATGGTATCCATCGCGACGGCCTTAATTCCCTTCCTGGAGCACGACGACGCCAACCGTGCTTTGATGGGCGCTAACATGCAGCGGCAGGCTGTGCCCCTTTTGCGCACCGATGCTCCCTATGTGGGAACAGGGATGGAGTACAAAGCGGCCAAGGATTCCGGAGTCTGTGTCTTAGCTTCTAAAGACGGCACTGTGGAGCGGGCTACAGCCGAGGATATCATCATCCGTCATGACGACGGAACCCTGGAGAAGCATAAACTCTTAAAGTACCTGCGCTCCAACCAGGGAACCTGTATCAATCAACGTCCCATCGTGATGAAGAATGAGCGGGTGGAAGCAGGTCAGATCATCGCTGACGGTCCATCTACGGATCATGGTGAGCTGGCTCTTGGCCGCAACGTTTTGATCGCTTTTATGACCTGGGAAGGTTATAACTATGAGGATGCTATTCTGATCAGCGAAAAGCTGGTTAAGGAAGATTACTATACCTCCATCCACATTGAAGAGTATGAAGCCGATGCCCGGGACACTAAACTGGGACCGGAAGAAATTACCCGGGATATTCCTAACGTCGGGGAAGATGTGCTGAAAGATTTGGATGAGCGGGGAATTATCCGCATCGGTGCGGAAGTCAGCACCGGGGATATCCTGGTGGGTAAAGTTACTCCGAAAGGTGAAACGGAGCTTACCGCGGAAGAGCGCCTTCTCAGAGCCATTTTCGGCGAAAAAGCCCGGGAAGTGCGGGATACCTCTCTGCGTGTACCTCACGGGGAAGCCGGCAAGATCGTGGATGTCAAAGTCTTTACCCGGGAAAACGGGGATGAGCTGGCCCCTGGAGTCAACGAGCTGGTACGGGTCTATATCGCTCAAAAACGGAAAATCTCCGTTGGGGATAAAATGGCCGGCCGCCACGGCAACAAAGGGGTTATCTCCCGCATTATGAAGCAGGAAGATATGCCTTTCCTGCCTGACGGAACTCCGGTGGAAATCGTCTTGAACCCCCTGGGTGTTCCTTCCCGGATGAACATCGGTCAGGTTATGGAAACCCATTTAGGCTGGGCGGCGAAAGCTCTCGGACTTCGTTTGGCCACACCGGTCTTTGACGGAGCACAGGAAGAGGATGTCTTTGCCACCCTTAGAAAAGCCGGACTTCCAGAGACAGGCAAAACCGTACTTTACGACGGACGGACGGGAGATCCCTTTGATAATAAGATTACCGTCGGCTATATGTACTTCCTGAAGCTCCACCATCTGGTGGACGACAAGATTCATGCCCGGTCCACCGGACCCTACAGCTTGGTTACACAGCAGCCCTTGGGCGGTAAAGCCCAATTCGGCGGTCAGCGTTTCGGGGAGATGGAGGTTTGGGCTCTGGAGGCTTATGGAGCAGCCTATACTCTCCAGGAGATTCTTACCGTCAAGTCTGACGATGTGGTGGGACGGGTCAAGACTTATGAAGCCATTGTTAAAGGTGAAAACATCCCTGAACCGGGAGTTCCGGAATCTTTTAAGGTTCTCATCAAAGAGTTGCAAAGCTTAGGGCTTGATGTCCGCGTGCTTTCTGAAAACGACGAAGAAATTGAAATCCGTGAAATCGATGAGGATGTGACCGAGACGGCGAAAGAGCTGGGCATCGATCTTCATGAAGACCTCCCGGCGCCTGTCATCCATGAAGCCGGTGAAGGTGAGGATGATGAGTACTTCGAAGAGGACGAAGAAGCTGTTGATGATGAGCCGATGACCTTTGATGATGACGATATGGAATAGACCCGGGTGAAAGGAGAGAGAACCGTGCTAGACGTCAACAATTTTGACCGGATGCGTATTGGTTTGGCTTCTCCGACGATGATCCGTGAGTGGTCTCATGGAGAAGTCAGGAAGCCGGAAACGATTAACTATAGAACCCTGAAACCGGAGCGGGAAGGACTCTTTTGCGAAAAGATCTTTGGACCAACCCGTGACTGGGAGTGCCATTGCGGCAAATACAAACGGGTTCGCTATAAAGGCATTGTCTGTGACCGCTGCGGTGTGGAGGTCACCCGTTCCAAGGTGCGTAGAGAGCGCATGGGCCATATCGAACTGGCGGCTCCAGTATCGCATATCTGGTACTTCAAGGGTATTCCCAGCCGGATGGGTCTTCTCCTGGATATGTCTCCCCGTTCCCTGGAAAAGGTTCTTTATTTCGTATCCTACATCGTTACCGATGCCGGGGATACCTCGTTAATGAAAAAACAACTCCTGACGGAAACCGAATACCGGGAATACCGTGATAAATACGGCAGCCGCTTCAAAGCCAGCATGGGTGCGGAAGCGATTAAGATGCTTCTTGAGGAAATGGACCTGGATAAGCTTAATGACGAGCTCCGGGTTGAATTGAAAGAGGTTTCCGGTCAAAGGAAAATCAGGGCCATCCGCCGCCTGGAAGTGGTGGAAGCCTTTAAGGAATCCGGTAACCGTCCTGAGTGGATGATTATGGACGTGGTTCCCGTCATTCCGCCGGAGCTCCGCCCTATGGTGCAGCTGGATGGCGGGCGGTTTGCCACCTCCGACCTCAATGACCTTTACCGTCGGGTGATCAACAGAAATAACCGTCTCAAGCGTCTTTTGGATCTGGGAGCGCCGGATATCATTGTCCGCAACGAAAAACGGATGCTCCAGGAGGCCGTGGATGCCTTGATCGACAATGGCCGGCGGGGACGTCCCGTTACCGGCCCCGGTAACCGTCCTTTAAAATCCTTGAGTGATATGCTCAAAGGCAAGCAAGGGCGTTTCCGGCAAAACCTGCTGGGTAAACGGGTTGATTATTCCGGTCGTTCCGTTATTGTGGTCGGACCCAACCTGAGACTTCATCAATGCGGTCTGCCTAAAGAAATGGCCTTGGAGCTTTTCAAGCCCTTCGTCATGAAAAAACTGGTCAAGGAAGGCCATGCCCATAATATCAAGAGCGCCAAGCGGATGGTGGAACGGGTTCGTTCGGAAGTCTGGGACGTTTTGGAAGAAGTGATCACCGAACATCCTGTGCTCCTGAACCGTGCGCCAACCCTTCACCGCTTAGGGATTCAGGCTTTTGAGCCTGTTCTGGTTGAAGGACGTGCCCTGCAGATTCATCCTTTAGTCTGTACCGCTTACAATGCGGACTTTGACGGGGACCAAATGGCTGTTCACGTACCCCTCTCTGCAGAAGCTCAAGCTGAAGCAAGACTGCTGATGCTCTCCGCTCATAACATTTTGAATCCCAAAGACGGCCGTCCCGTCGCTTCCCCCACACAGGACATGGTTTTAGGCTCCTACTATCTGACCATGGAACGTCCGGGAGCTTTAGGGGAAGGCAAGATCTTTAAGAATCGGGATGAAGCGGTGCTGGCCTATGATACCAAGCAGGCAAACCTCCAGGCCATGATTAAAGTCCGCCAACCTAATGGTGAACTTTTGGAAACCACCATTGGCAGGCTTATCTTTAATTCGGTGATTCCACCGGAGGTAGGCTATATCAATGAAGTGGCCGGGAAAAAGGCCCTTAACAATATCGTGGCCAAATGCTACCGCCTCGGCGGCTATAAAGCAACGGCCCAGCTCCTGGACGGAATCAAGAGCTTAGGGTTTAAATACTCTACCCGTGCCGGGATGACCGTTGGTCTTGCCGATATTACAGTACCTGAAGAGAAGCGGCAGATTCTTGCCGATGCTGATGGCATGGTCAACAAAACCGAGCAGCAATTCCGTCGTGGTTTGATCACCGACGAAGAACGGTATGAGAAGGTCATCGATATCTGGACCAAAGCCACGGACACCGTGACCAAAGCCTTGATGCACTCCTTGGATAAATTCAATCCGGTGTACATGATGGCCACCTCCGGTGCCCGGGGTAATATTCAGCAGCTTCGTCAGCTGGCCGGGATGCGGGGACTGATGGCAGATCCTTCAGGACGAACCATCGAGTTGCCCATTAAGGCTAACTTCCGTGAAGGCCTCACCGTTTTGGAGTATTTCATCTCCTCCCACGGAGCGCGGAAAGGTCTGGCCGATACGGCACTGCGGACCGCCGACTCCGGTTATCTTACACGTCGTCTTGTGGACGTATCTCAAGACGTCATTGTCCGGGACGAAGATTGCGGTACGACCCAGGGTATTATGGTGGATGATGTCAAGGATGGCCCGGAAGTCATCGAAAAACTGGAAGAGCGCCTGGTGGGCCGCTTCCTTTTGGAAGATTTAAAGCATCCTGAGACAGGAGAAATCCTGGCTACTGCCGATAATGAGATTACCGAAGAACAAGCCCATGACATCGCTGAGGTTTATGATAAAGTCACCATTCGCTCCGTGCTCACCTGCAAAACCCGCTATGGGGTGTGCCGCAAGTGCTACGGACGGAATCTGGCCACAGGCCATCATGTGGAGATGGGAGAAGCCGTGGGCATCATCGCTGCCCAATCCATCGGTGAGCCGGGAACTCAGCTGACCATGCGTACCTTCCATACCGGTGGTGTGGCCGGGGACGATATCACCCAAGGTTTGCCCCGTGTTGAGGAACTTTTTGAAGCACGCAAACCTAAAGGCCAGGCCATCATCTCGGAAAACGACGGTGTGGTCGCCATCCGCGAAGTCAAAGGTCGTCGTGAAGTGGACGTCATCAGTGACACTGAAGAACGTATGACCTATACGATACCCTATGGCTCCCGCTTGAAGGTTCGGGAAGGTCACCGGATTGAAGCCGGCGATGAACTGACTGAAGGAAGCATCAATCCCCATGATATGCTTAAGGTCAAGGGAATCCGCGGCGTCCAGGTTTATCTCCTGGGTGAAGTGCAAAGAGTTTACCGTCTGCAGGGTGTGGATATTAACGATAAACACATCGAGGTTATGGTTCGCCAGATGCTCCGCAAGGTTAAAGTGGAAGAGGCCGGTGATACCACCCTCTTACCCGGCGGCTTGATTGATGTCTTTGATTTTGAAGAAGAGAACACCAAGGTGATTGCCGCCGGCGGTGAGCCTGCGGTAGCAAGACCGGTACTTCTGGGCATTACCAAAGCCTCCCTGGCTACGGACTCCTTCCTTTCTGCGGCATCCTTCCAGGAAACCACCCGTGTTCTCACGGAGGCAGCCATCAAAGGAAAGGTCGATCCGCTTCTGGGACTCAAGGAAAACGTCATCATCGGGAAGCTTATTCCGGCGGGTACAGGAATGTCCCGTTACCGGAATGTAAAAGTTATTAATCTTGATGAAGAGCAAGTTGAAAATCTTGACAGTGTAAATTCATGATGATAAAATACTATAGTGTGATTTAACGATTATGGGAAAAATATGTAGTTTTTTCACCAATCAACGCTGTTCTTTGAGGAGGAAAGCATCTTAAATGCTTGATGAAGCCTTAAAAAAATCAAAAAACAGGACCGTTGGAGTCAAGCAAACTCTGCGGGCCCTGGAAAAAGAGAGTTTAATCTGTGTCTATGTGGCTAAGGATGCGGAAAGCCATGTGGTTCGACCCATCCTTGAACAGTGCCGGAACAAAGGGATTCAAGTTCAGGAAGTTCAGAATATGCTTGAGCTGGGCAAAGCCTGCGGAATTGAAGTAGGCGCTGCCGTAGCGGCCCTGTTATCCGAATAGACAAGGAAGCTCCGAAATGTGTTAGTTTTGGGGATTGCTTGCTTTATGCTGAAGCAAGCAATTCCTTTGATATGTTCTTTCTTGGGAAGGAGGTGTAGTTATGCCGACGATTAATCAATTGATTCGCAATGGCCGTTCGAAGATTGCAAAGAAATCAACAGCTCCAGCTATGCAATGGGGCTATAACTCTTTACAACGCAAGCAATTCGCCTCTGGGGGATCACCTCAAAAGCGTGGGGTTTGCACCAGGGTTTACACGACAACTCCAAAGAAGCCGAACTCTGCTCTCCGTAAAGTTGCCCGTGTGCGTTTAACCAATACGATTGAAGTATCATCATACATCCCAGGCATCGGGCACAACCTGCAGGAGCACAGTGTTGTTCTTGTCCGCGGTGGCCGTGTTAAAGACCTTCCGGGTGTTCGTTACCACATCGTTCGTGGAGCCCTTGATACTCAAGGTGTTCAGAAACGGATGCAAGCTCGTTCCAAGTACGGTGCCAAACGTCCTAAGAAAGGGAAGTAAGCCGTATGAAACGAGGGGAATACGAATTGCGCTGTAAAGGAGGGAAATGATTTGCCACGTAAAGGTTATATTGCTAAACGTGAGATTCTGCCGGATCCGATTTATAAGAACCGGGTGCTGACCAAATTTATCAACCAAATTATGTTGGATGGTAAAAAGGGCACTGCAGAATCCATTTGCTATAATGCATTTGAGCTCATTCAAGAGAAGACCGGTAAAGATCCGATTGAAGTGTTCGAAACCGCTCTCAAGAATGTGATGCCTGTATTGGAAGTAAAAGCACGCCGTGTCGGTGGTGCTAACTACCAAGTACCCATCGAAGTTCGCGCCGATCGCCGTCAGACCTTGGGATTGCGCTGGCTTGTAGGCTATGCCCGCAAACGCAGTGAAAAGACCATGGAAGAGAGGATCGCAGGTGAACTGATGGATGCAGCCAATAACACCGGCGGCTCTATTAAGAAAAAAGAAGACACTCATAAAATGGCCGAAGCCAATAAGGCTTTTGCGCATTACCGTTGGTAGGATGATCAAAGCGTATGCTTAAAATCATCCACAATGGGGAATGACTACGGCAGAAAGGGGGATTATCAGTGGCAAGGCAATTTCCATTAGAGAAAACGCGGAATATCGGGATTATGGCCCATATTGATGCGGGTAAAACGACCACGACCGAGCGTATTTTGTTCTACACCGGGCGTGTTCATAAGATCGGGGAAGTTCACGATGGAGCAGCAACCATGGACTGGATGGTTCAGGAGCAGGAGCGTGGGATTACCATTACTTCTGCAGCGACGACAGCCCAATGGAAAGGCCATCGTATTAACATCATCGATACACCAGGGCACGTGGACTTTACCGTCGAGGTAGAGCGGAGCTTGCGTGTACTTGACGGAGCTGTAGCAGTGTTCTGCTCTGTCGGCGGTGTTGAGCCTCAATCTGAAACAGTATGGCGGCAGGCGGACAAGTACGGTGTACCCCGTATCGCCTATATTAACAAAATGGATCGTATGGGTGCAGATTTCTTCCGGGGAGTATCTATGATTGCTGACCGGTTAGGTGCAAACCCTGTACCGATCCAAATTCCGATTGGCGCAGAGGATCAATTCAAAGGAATTATTGACCTCGTGACCATGAAGGCTATGGTTTATACGGACGATTTAGGCACCACCAGTGATACTGCCGATATCCCCGGAGACTTAGTCGACCAAGCCAATGAATATCGTGAGAAGCTTCTGGAGGCAGTTGCCGATACAGATGAAGAACTCATGATGAAATATCTCGAAGGTGAAGAACTGACCGAAGAAGAGATTCGTAACGGAATCCGTAAAGGAACAATTGGGCTGAAGTTTATCCCAGTGGTCTGTGGCTCTTCGTTCAAGAATAAAGGGGTGCAACCACTACTTGATGCGGTTGTAGAGTATATGCCAGCCCCAACTGATGTACCGAATATTAAAGGGGTGCATCCAGAGACCGGTGAAGCTGATGAGCGCCATTCCAGCGATAAAGATCCGTTCTCTGCCTTGGCCTTTAAGATCATGGCTGACCCTTACGTGGGTAAATTGGCATTTTTCCGGGTATACTCGGGAGTCCTGAGTTCGGGATCCTATGTTTACAACTCAACCAAAGGCAAACGGGAGAGAATCGGCCGGATTCTCCAAATGCATGCCAACCACCGGGAAGAGATTCCCGAGGTCTATGCAGGAGATATCGCCGCAGCTGTGGGCTTGAAAGACACCACCACCGGGGATACCCTCTGTGATGACAAAGCCCCCATCATTCTCGAATCCATGCAATTCCCTGATCCTGTCATCAACGTGGCCATTGAGCCCAAGACGAAACAGGACCAGGAGAAGATGGGTACCGCTCTGGCTCGTTTGGCGGAGGAAGATCCCACCTTTAAAATGCATACCGACCAGGATAGCGGGCAAACCATCATCGAAGGAATGGGTGAGCTTCACCTGGAAATCATCGTTGACCGTTTGCAGCGTGAATTTAAAGTCGAGTGCAATGTGGGACGTCCTCAGGTTGCTTACAAAGAAACCATCCGTCGTGCTGTTAAAGCTGAAGGTAAGTTCGTTCGTCAATCCGGTGGACGTGGACAATACGGACACTGCTGGATCGAGATTGAACCTCTGGAACAGGGCAGTGGTTTCGAGTTCGTCAACAAAATCGTGGGTGGCGTGATTCCCAGGGAATATATCGCTCCCATCGGTCAGGGGATCGAAGAAGCCATGCAAAATGGTATCCAGGCAGGCTATCCTGTGATGGATATCCGGGCTACAGTCTATGACGGTTCTTACCATGATGTAGACTCTTCCGAAATGGCCTTTAAGATCGCCGGCTCTATGGCCTTCAAGGCTGGTGCGGCGAAAGCTGATCCTGCTATCATCGAGCCCGTTATGAAGGTAGAGGTTACTGTACCTGAGGAGTATATGGGTGAGGTTATTGGCGATATGAACTCCCGTCGGGGACGGATTGAGGGCATGGAAGCCACAGGAACAGCACAAATCGTTCGCGGGTTTGTCCCGCTTTCCGAAATGTTTGGCTATGCCACCGACCTTCGTTCCAAGACCCAAGGGCGCGGTGTCTACGTCATGATGTTTGACCACTACGAGGAAGTGCCCAAGAATATCGCGGAAGGCATTGTTGCGAAACGCGCCGGCGCTTAACCTCAGTAATGGTTTACGGTGCGGGGTTCGAAGTTCAGGGATCTCCTTGTCAGCGGACCTCGCTCAAATAAAAGGAAACTTCTATTGCTTACTTTATTATTTAGAGGGAGTGAAAATTTAAAATGGCAAAGCAAAAATTCGAACGTACTAAACCCCACGTTAACGTTGGCACCATCGGTCACGTTGACCATGGTAAAACCACCTCTACTGCTGCTATCACCTTAGTTCTTTCCAAAGCCGGCGGCGCAGTAGCCCAAGCATTCGACCAAATCGACAAGGCTCCGGAAGAAAGAGAGCGTGGAATCACCATCTCCACTTCTCACGTTGAGTATGAAACCGCTAACCGCCACTATGCTCACGTTGACTGCCCAGGCCACGCCGACTATGTTAAAAACATGATCACCGGTGCTGCCCAAATGGATGGAGCTATCCTGGTTGTATCCGCTGCTGACGGCCCGATGCCCCAAACCCGTGAGCACATCCTCCTTGCCCGTCAAGTAGGTGTTCCTTACATCGTGGTTTGGCTGAACAAAGCCGACATGGTAGATGATCCGGAACTCATGGAACTGGTTGAAATGGAAATTCGTGAACTCCTCTCCGAGTACGAATTCCCTGGCGATGATATTCCCATCATTCCCGGTTCCGGCCTGAAAGCTCTCCAATGCGGTTGCGGATCCCGTGATTGTGAATGGTGCGGCAAGATCTGGAATCTGATGGATGCTGTTGACTCCTATATTCCAACTCCAGAGCGTGCTACCGACAAGCCTTTCCTTATGCCTGTGGAGGACGTATTCACCATTACCGGTCGTGGTACCGTTGCTACCGGTCGTGTCGAGCGCGGTGTGATTAAAGTCGGTGACGAGATTGAAATCGTTGGTTTGACAGAAGCTCCTCGCAAAACCGTTTGCACCGGCGTGGAAATGTTCCGCAAGCTCCTTGACCAAGCTCAAGCAGGGGACAACATCGGAGCTCTTCTCCGCGGTGTGGATCGTAAAGATATCGAACGCGGTCAAGTACTTGCTAAAACCGGTTCTATTAAACCTCACACCAAATTTACCGGCGAAGTTTTCGTACTGAGCAAAGAAGAAGGCGGACGTCATACCCCATTCTTCAACAACTACCGCCCTCAGTTCTACTTCCGTACAACCGACGTTACCGGTGTTGTAACCCTTCCTGAAGGAACGGAAATGGTTATGCCCGGAGACCGTGTTACCATCACTTGCGAAATTATCTCCCCTATCGCTATGGAAGAAGGACTTCGTTTCGCTATCCGTGAAGGTGGCCGTACTGTTGGAGCCGGCGTTGTTGTCAGCATCATCGAATAGTAGGCTTTAGTCCTTGGTATTATGCAGGCATAGACTTAGAGTCTATTGATAAAGGATGCCACAGATTCACTGTGGCATCCTGCCTCGTTTCCACTGCTGGGATGCTGTGGAAACATCTCTCGGGTCTCTGGTGCAGAAGGTTGCTGATGAAAGTGTCTCCGCTGCTCATCAGGGAATTTCTGGACCCAGTACATCCGTTCAACGGAATTATTAGGAGGGTTTTTTAAATGAGCAGTCAAAAAATTCGTATCCGCCTGAAAGCGTTTGATCACAAAACATTGGATCAATCAGCAGAGAAAATTGTTGAAACAGCCAAGAGAACAGGTGCCCGTGTCAGTGGACCGATTCCCCTTCCCACTGAAAAAAGCATTTATACCATTCTTCGTTCTCCCCACGTTAACAAGGATTCTCGCGAGCAATTCGAAATGCGGACTCATAAACGCCTGATCGATATTCTGGAGCCAACTTCCAAAACGGTGGATGCTCTGATGCGTTTAGATCTTCCCGCTGGCGTCGATATCGAAATCAAACTCTAATTTGGCGAATCATAAAACCTGAGCACGAAACGCTGGTTTAATCGAATGTCGGAAAGATTAAAGATTCAGACAGACGAAAAAACTAGCGTTCATTTGGGGTTTATGATATAATATTTTTGTTTGTGGCGCGAAACACCCGGCACTGTGGATTGGTGCTCAAGGTCAACTCGCTTCAAAATATCAATTCAAATTTGGAACGCTCTCGTGCTCCGGTCATAGAGCCGGCGCACTTCAAAGTGTTCAGGAGGTGGCAATCGTGTCGAAAGGAATTTTGGGTAAAAAAGTGGGAATGACCCAGGTTTTCACGGAAGAAGGACATCTTATTCCGGTGACTGTGGTCGAAGCAGGTCCTTGCTATGTCATCCAAAAGAAAACAAAAGCAACGGATGGTTACAATGCGATCCAGGTTGGCTTTGGTGCTTTACGGGAAAGACTGGCGAACAAGCCGCAAAAAGGACATGTTGCAAAAGCTTCTGTGAAGCCGATGCGCTACATTCGTGAGTTCCGCGTGGACGATGTGGAGGCTTACGAAATCGGGCAAGTTATCACGGCTGAACTGTTTGCTGCAGGTGATGCAGTGGATGTGGTCGGGATCTCCAAGGGTAAAGGCTTTGCCGGGATGATTAAACGTCATGGCGCCAGCCGCGGACCTATGAAGCATGGTTCCAAGTATCATCGCCGTACCGGTTCCCTCGGCGCGAAAGGCCCGGCTCGTGTATTTAAGGGCCGCAACCTGCCAGGGCGTATGGGTGGCGAGCGGGTTACCGTTCAAAACCTGAAGGTCGTTCGGGTGGATGCGGATAAGAATATGATTCTTGTTAAAGGCGCTGTACCCGGCGCGAAAAAGTCATTGCTCATTCTGAAGCCTTCCGTTAAGGCGAAGTAACTTGTAAGAAAGGAGGAATAAGCAATGCCAAAGGTTCAAGTAGTTAATATGCAAGGTTCTCCCGTTGGAGAGCTGGAGCTGGATGAATATGTATTCGGTATTGAACCCAATACTCATGTCATGCATCAGGCAGTGGTAGGACAACTGGCCAGCCAAAGACGTGGTACTCACTCCACTTTACTCCGTGGAGAAGTTCGCGGAGGCGGCCGCAAACCCTGGCGTCAAAAAGGCACCGGCCGGGCTCGTGCAGGCAGCATTCGTTCCCCTCTATGGAGAGGCGGCGCTGTGCTTTTCGGACCCAAGCCCCGCAAATATGGCTTCAGCCTGCCTAAGAAGGTTCGCCGCCTGGCTTTGCGTTCAGCCCTTTCTTCCAAGGTAAACGAACAAAAGCTGATCGTATTGGAAGATTTGAGCTTGAACGAAGCAAAAACCCGGGAAATGGTTAAAGTTCTGCAAGCCCTGAATGTCAGCAAAAAGGCTTTAATCGTTACAGATGAATTTATGGAAACGATTGAACGTTCTGCCCGCAATATTGCAGGAATCAAAACCACTGCAGTAGAAGGCATGAATATTTACGATCTTCTCAATTCTGATGTCATCGTCATGACCAAAGCAGCGGTAACGAAAACGGAGGAGGTGTTAGCGTAATGCGCGATGCTCGTGATGTACTCAAACGTCCAGTGATTTCCGAGAAGTCTGTTGGACTTATTGAGGAAAACAAGTACTCCTTCTGGGTGGACACAGCTGCCAACAAGATTGAGATCAAAGCGGCTGTGGAAAAGATGTTTAAAGTTAAAGTCGTTGATGTTCGTACTATCAACGTCGATGGTAAAAAGAAACGTGTCGGAAAACACGTAGGTAGAACAGCAGACCGTAAAAAGGCGATTGTTACGCTTAAAGCTGGAGATCGCATTGAAGGCTTTGCTGGCCTGTAAGCTTGATGCAAAGGAGGGAAACCCATGCCAGTTAAAGGATTTAAACCGTATTCTCCTGGTCGTCGTCAAATGACAGTGTCGACTTTTGAAGAAATTACGAAAACAACACCGGAGCGTTCTTTGCTCGCACCGTTAAAAAGCAAAGCCGGCCGCAACAATCAAGGTAAACTGACTGTGCGTCACCAAGGCGGCGGACATAAACGGAAATATCGTTTGATTGACTTCAAACGCAATAAGGATAGTGTGCCGGCGAAAGTCGCTTCTATCGAATATGACCCTAACCGTTCCGCGAATATTGCCCTGCTCCACTACTTGGATGGTCATAAAGCTTATATTCTGGCTCCTAACGGCCTGCAAGTGGGACAAATGGTCGTATCCGGACCGGATGCCGACATTAAAGTAGGGAATGCTCTGCCGATTAAAAACATTCCCGTGGGTACCCTGCTCCATAATATTGAAATGAAGCCTGGCAAAGGGGCTCAACTGGTCCGCTCGGCGGGTGGTTCTGCTCAGCTCATGGCTAAAGAAGGAAAGTATGCAACCTTGAGACTTCCTTCCGGTGAAATGCGCATGGTTCATATCGACTGCCGGGCCACCATTGGCCAAGTCGGCAATCTGGAACATGAAAACATCAACATCGGTAAAGCAGGTCGTTCACGCTGGTTAGGCATCCGCCCCACAGTTCGTGGTGCGGTTATGAACCCCAACGATCACCCACACGGCGGTGGTGAAGGCCGCAACCCAATCGGCCGTAACCCTGTCACACCTTGGGGTAAACCTGCCCTTGGAGCGAAGACCCGTAAGAAGAAACATCCTTCTAACCGCTTCATCGTGAAACGACGTGGCAAGAAGTAATCGAAAGGAGGCCAATTAAATGAGTCGATCTCTGAAAAAAGGGCCTTATGTAGAAGGACGCTTGCTCGCACGTGTGGAAAAAATGAATGCCGCCAATGAGAAGCGCGTCCTGAAGACCTGGTCCAGAAGTTCAACAATATTCCCGCAAATGGTGGGACACACCATTGCGGTTCATGAGGGCCGGAAACACATTCCCATCTATATTACCGAAGATATGGTAGGGCACAAACTCGGAGAGTTTGCTCCTACACGCACCTACAAAGGGCATGCTGGCAGTGAAAAGTCCAGCGGCCTGCGCTAAAAGGAGGAGTAAAAGAAATGCAACAAGCAAAAGCAATTGCAAGATACGTGCGGATCTCTCCTCGTAAGGTGCGCCAAGTCGTCGATCTCATTCGCGGCAAGAATGTCAGCGACGCTCTCGCGATTCTTCAATTCACCCCTAAAGGGGCTACAGAGCCTGTAACCAAAGTTCTTCAATCGGCAGTAGCCAATGCAGAACACAACTACGAGATGGATACAGACGCTTTGATTGTTAAAGAAATCTACGTGGATGAAGGACCGACCTTGAAGCGCATTAAACCTCGAGCCATGGGACGTGCGGATCAGATCCGGAAGCGGACCAGTCACATTACCGTGGTTGTGGTTGAAAAGAAGGAGGGTTAAAACGTGGGTCAAAAAGTAAATCCTAAAGGCCTCCGGGTCGGAATTATCCGTGACTGGGAAGGCCGTTGGTTTGCAGATAAAAACTACCTGGAACTCCTTCATGAAGATTTGAAGGTTCGCAAATTTGTGAAGACCAAATTACAGCAAGCAGGTGTTCCTAAGGTTGAGATTGAACGGGCAGCCAACCGGGTTAAAGTTTCGATTCATGCGGCTAAGCCGGGAATCGTCATCGGCCGGGGCGGCACTGAAGTAGAGAATCTCCGCAAGCAATTGGAAGCGATGACAGGCAAACAAGTCGCCGTCAACATCGTGGAAGTTAAAAAGCCTGAGCTTGATGCACAGCTGGTTGCTGAGAGTGTCGCTCAACAATTGGAAAAACGTGTATCTTTCCGCCGGGCTATGAAACAAACCGTACAACGCACCATGCGTCAAGGCGGTCAGGGAATTAAGATTTCCTGCAGCGGCCGTTTGGGCGGTGCGGAAATTGCGCGGACCGAGTGGTACAGTGAAGGGAAAGTTCCCCTCCATACCCTTCGTGCCGACATTGATTATGGATTTGCTGAAGCAAATACCACCTATGGAAAGATTGGCGTAAAAGTCTGGATATATAAAGGAGAGGTTCTTCCCGCCAAGAAGGTCGCTCAGGTGGAAGGAGGAAAATAAATGCTAGTCCCAACCAGAGTAAAGCACCGGAAACAACATCGTGGCCGGATGCATGGAAAAGCAACTCGCGGTAACACGATTACCTTCGGCGAGTATGGATTAGTGGCTTTGGAGCCAGCATGGATTACCAATCGCCAAATTGAAGCAGCCCGTATTGCGATGACTCGTTACATCAAACGGGGCGGTAAAGTTTGGATTAAGATTTTCCCGGATAAGCCGATTACGGCGAAACCGGCTGAAACCCGTATGGGTAGTGGTAAAGGTTCCCCGGAGTATTGGGTAGCCGTCGTCAAACCCGGTCGTGTGATGTTTGAATTGGCTGGCGTGCCTGAAGAGATTGCTAAAGAAGCACTTCGCCTTGCTATGCATAAACTTCCGGTTAAGTGTAAGATTGTACGCCGCGAGGAATTAGAAGGAGGTGACGCAAATGAAAACTAAAGATTTCCGTGATATGACCGATGAAGAGCTCCTCAAGGAGATTGATGGCTTCAAAACGGAATTGTTCAATTTGCGTTTCCAACTGGCCACCGGACAACTGGATAATCCTGCCAGAATCCGGGAAGTCAGGAAAGGGATTGCCCGTGGCAAGACCATTCTCCGTGAGCGCGAACTAAAAATTAACCGTGCTTAAGGTTGGAAAGGAGACTTTTTAACATGGAAAGAACCCAACGCAAAGTCAGAATGGGCAAAGTCGTAAGCGACAAGATGGATAAAACGGTCGTTGTTGCCGTCGAGATGAAAGTCCGCCATCCCCTTTACCATAGAACCATTACTCAAACCAAGAAATTTAAGGCTCATGATGAAAACAACGAAGCCAAGACCGGCGATACCGTTGTCATCATGGAGACTCGTCCTCTCAGCAAGGACAAACGCTGGCGCCTCATAGAGATCACAGAAAGAGCTGTGGCTCTCTAAGACTGAACTTTTAATGCGGAAGGAGGGTCAACAGATGATCCAAGTTCAAACTCGCCTCAGAGTCGGAGACAATTCTGGAGCTAAAGAACTGATGTGCATCAAGGTGCTTGGCGGTTCAATGCGCCGCTATGCATCGATTGGAGATATAATCGTCGCTTCTGTTAAAGAAGCAACACCTGGCGGCGTTGTCAAAAAGGGAGATGTCGTCAAAGCGGTTGTTGTGCGCACCAAGAAAGAAATTAAACGTAAAGACGGCACTTATATCCGTTTCAGCGAAAATGCTGCCGTTGTAATTAAAGATGATAGAAGCCCGCGGGGAACTCGTATTTTCGGACCCGTTGCCCGGGAATTGCGTGATAAGGATTTTATGAAAATCATCTCTCTCGCACCGGAAGTAATCTAAGACCCCATACCAGTGGAGGTGAATGAAGTGGCTGCTGTAAAGCAAAAGATGCACGTCAAAAAAGGCGATATGGTTATGGTCATTACAGGCAAGGATGCCGGCAAGAAAGGCAAAGTCCTGGAAGTGTTCCCGAAAAAGGGTCGTGTGGTTATTGAGAAAGTCAACATTGTCAAGCGTCACACCAAACCCAGTCAAAGCATGCCCCAAGGTGGGATCTTTGAGAAAGAAGCACCGATCGCCAGCTCAAATGTCATGCTGTATTGCACCGAGTGCAACAAAGTGACCCGGGTCAGTGTGAAGGAAACTGAGGCTGGAAAAGTCCGTGTTTGCAAAAAATGCGGTGTAAACCTGCCCGACAAAAAATAATCGAGAAGGGAGGGACCTTAGTTGGCTCGTCTAAAAGATAAGTTCAGCAATGAAATAGCTCCTGCATTACAGCAGAAGTTCAACTATAAAAATGTGATGCAAATTCCCAAGCTCGAAAAAGTGGTTATCAATGTGGGCGTTGGGGAAGCCATCCAAAACTCCAAAGCTATCGACGCGGCCGTCGGCGATCTGAGCAAAATCACCGGACAAAAACCTGTCGTAACCCGGGCGAAGAAATCCATCGCCGCTTTCAAACTCCGTACGGGGATGCCCATCGGCACGAAAGTGACTTTACGGGGCGACCGCATGTATGAGTTCGTTGATCGTTTAATGAACGTAGCATTACCTCGTGTTCGTGACTTCCACGGTGTATCCGATAAGGCATTTGACGGACGTGGTAACTATACGCTCGGTATTAAAGAGCAACTCATCTTCCCGGAGATCGAATACGATAAGATCGATAAAGTCCGTGGTATGGATATCATTTTCGTTACAACGGCGAAAACCGATGAGGAAGCTCGCGAGTTACTCGGAATGCTGGGAATGCCATTCCGCAAGTAGAAAAAGGAGGGTCCTAGAGCGTGGCTAAAAAGTCTATGATCGTGCGCAATGCACGTCAACCGAAATATGCAGTTCGTCACCATAACCGTTGCAAACTCTGCGGCCGTCCCCATGCGTATATCCGCAAGTTCGGAATATGCAGGATTTGCTTCAGGGAGTTAGCTTACAAAGGCGAGCTTCCTGGCGTGAAGAAGGCCAGTTGGTAAGGCGTAAGGAAGGGGGAAGACTCAAGTGGCAATGTCAGATCCAATTGCAGATTTCTTGACCCGCATTCGTAATGCAGGCATGGTCTATCATGATAAAGTTGAAGTACCTGCTTCCAATGTCAAGAAAGCGATTGCTGAAATCCTTAAAGAAGAGGGTTTCATCAAAGATGTTGAATATATTTCCGATAACAAGCAAGGAGTTATCCGCTGTTATCTGAAGTACGGCCAAAATCGTGAGCGTGTCATCACCGGACTGAAGCGGATCAGCCGTCCCGGACTGCGCGTCTATGCGAAAAAAGATGAAGTACCGAAGGTTCTCGGCGGCCTGGGCGTGGCGATACTCTCCACATCCAAAGGCCTTATGACCGACAAGCGGGCTCGTCAAGAAGGCCTTGGCGGAGAAGTGCTCTGCTACATTTGGTAATCACACACTACGGAGGTGCAGAGAATGTCCAGAATTGGCAAGCGGCCCATTAGTATCCCTGGTGGCGTCGACGTCAACATAGAGGGCAATGTTGTGACCGTTAAAGGACCTAAGGGAACTTTAACGAAAGAAATGCATTCACTGATCAACATTGCCGTGGAAGAACAACAAATCGTCGTGACTCGTCCTGACGATCAACCTCTCAGCCGCTCCTTGCATGGCTTAACCCGTACACTGGTTGCCAATATGGTTGAAGGTGTTACGAAAGGTTTCAGCAAGAGCCTGGATATGGTAGGGGTAGGATACCGTGCTGCGAAGCAAGGCAACAAGCTGGTTCTCTCAGTCGGTAAATCCCATCCCGTGGAATTGATTCCTTTCGAGGGTATCGAAGTGGAAGTCCCTGCCCAGAACAAAATCATTGTTAAAGGCATGGACAAAGAACTGGTCGGTGATTTTGCCGCCGAGATTCGCAAGGAACGTCCACCTGAGCCTTACAAAGGCAAAGGAATCAAGTATGAAAACGAAGTCGTCCGTCGTAAAGCCGGTAAGACCGGTGCTAAAAAAGGCGGCAAGAAGTAAGACGTAAGGCAAGGGCAAAAACTCTTGCATAAATGAAAGGAGTGAGTTTCCTTTGATCACGCAAATTGACCGCAAAGCAATTCGCATGAAGAAGCATAAGCGAGTCCGGAAGAGCGTTTTCGGCACAGCAGAACGTCCCCGTTTAGCTGTATTCCGGAGTCTCAATCATATTTACGCCCAAGTGATTAACGATGAGCTTGGCGTGACTTTAGCAACCGCTTCATCCTTGGACTCCGAGTTTAAAGCTGCCGAGCTGGCTGGGGGCAATGTTGAAGGGGCCAAAAAAGTCGGCGAACTGGTTGCCAAACGAGCACTGGAAAAGGGTGTTTCCAAAGTGGTTTTCGATCGTGGCGGAAACATTTACCACGGACGGATCGCGGCTGTTGCAGAAGCAGCTCGTGAAGCCGGTCTGGAGTTCTAAGACACGGTAAAGGAGGGAAAATCATTGGCGAAAATCGATGCGAGTAAGTTAGAGTTGACTGAAAAAGTCGTTCATATTGCCCGCGTGGCAAAAGTTGTCAAGGGGGGACGCCGCTTCAGCTTCAGCGCCCTGGTCGTCGTCGGAGACGGCCAAGGCAATGTGGGAGCTGGACTCGGTAAAGCCGGAGAGGTACCTGAAGCAATTCGCAAAGGCATGGAAGATGCCAAAAAGAATATGGTATCAGTACCCTTGATCGGCACTACCATTCCCCATGCTATCTTAGGTAACTACGGAGCAGGATCTGTTCTGCTTAAACCGGCAACAAAAGGTACCGGAGTTATTGCCGGCGGAGCAGTCCGTGCCGTTCTGGAAGCTGCCGGTGTATCCGATATTCTCACCAAATCCTTGGGATCGGCAAATCCTCACAACATGGTGAATGCTACAATGGCTGCCTTAAAATCTCTGAAACGGGCGGAAGACGTTGCTAAACTCCGCGGTAAAACCGTAGAAGAAATTCTGGGTTAGGAGGGTTGGCAGTGAAGATTAAAGTAACACTCGTAAAAAGCCCCATCGGGTATTCAGAAAACCAACGCAAAGTCCTCAAGTCTCTTGGCTTAGGAAAAATGGGCTCCAGTGTAGTTCATGACGATACCTCCAGTATCCAAGGGATGATTCGCAAATGCGCACACTTGGTTGCGGTGGAAAACGTCGCAGAATAAAAGGAGGTGTTGACGAGCATGAAATTGCATGAACTTAAGCCTGCACAAGGTTCAACGAAAGCTCCTAAGCGTTTAGGCCGTGGTATTGGCTCCGGAACCGGAAAAACTTCCGGTAAAGGTCATAAGGGCCAAAAAGCCCGTGCCGGCGGCGGCGTACGTCCCGGCTTCGAAGGCGGCCAGCAGCCTCTGGCCCGCCGGATGCCCAAACGCGGTTTTACGAACATCTTCAAGAAAGAATATGTTGTCTTGAATGTCCGTGATTTGGAAGAACGCTTTGAAAATGGCGCGGTAGTCGGTTATGAGAGCCTCTTTGAAGTAGGACTCATCAAAACGATTAAAGATGGCGTAAAGATACTGGGAACAGGAGAACTGACCAAAGCTTTGACAGTCCAGGTGGACAAAGTCAGCCAAACCGCGGCAGAGAAGATTGTAGCTGCCGGTGGAAAAGTCGAGGTGGAATAAGATGATTGTCGATTCCCTGAAAAATGCCTGGAAATTGCCAGAGATCAGGACAAAAATCGGATTCACCTTACTCATGTTCCTTATTTTCCGTATTGGTGCTCATATCCCGATTCCCTTCATCAACCATGACATTTTGTCGAATATCCTGGGATCGGGAACTTTGTATGATTTCTTAGATACCTTCTCCGGTGGATCCTTTAGGAGGTTCTCAGTCTTTGCGCTGAGTATCACTCCTTATATTACGGCATCGATTATTCTTCAGCTTTTGACCATTGTCATCCCCTCCCTGGAGCGTCTTGCTAAAGAAGGGGAATTCGGACGGAAGAAAATCACCCAGTATACCCGTTATGGAACCGTCATCCTTGGTTTCATCCAAGGTTTTGGTATGACCTTTGGATTGCGCGGTGCCCTCATCATTCCCAAGCCGGGCATGGAATGGGCTATCTATCTCTTAGTGGCTTTGATCCTCACCGCCGGAACAGCATTCCTGATGTGGCTGGGAGAACGAATCACTGAGAATGGGATCGGTAACGGGATCTCGCTGATCATCTTCGCCGGGATCGTGGCCGGAGTACCGGATGCGATTAAACGCATCGCCGGACTCCTCAGCGTTGGAGAGATCAATGTTTTCTCCGTATTTGGACTTATCGTGATTGGTCTGGGGATCATTGCCGGAGTTGTCTTTATTCAGGAAGGTCAACGCAGAATCCAGGTTCAGTATGCTAAGCGTGTGGTTGGACGCCGCGTTTATGGAGGTCAATCCTCCCATATTCCTATGAAAGTCAACCAAGCCGGGGTTATTCCCATCATCTTTGCGATTAGCTTGCTCGCTTTCCCGAGCACTATCGCCACCTGGATGGACCCAGCCTCCGCCTATGTACGATTTGTTAACACGTGGTTTGTCATGAACGGCTCGCTGACTTCGATCCCTTACCTGATCGTTTATGCGGTGCTGATCATCTTCTTCACTTACTTCTACACAGCCGTCAGTTTTAATCCGGTGGATGTGGCAGATAACCTGAAGAAGTACGGCGGGTTCATTCCTGGACTTCGCCCGGGCCGTGCTACCTCTGACTATCTTTCCAAAATTTTAAGCCGGCTTACTTTAGCCGGGGGAACCTTCCTCGCCATGATTGCGGTTCTTCCGAGTTTAGTCATCGGGCTGACTGGAATTCCCAACATCACTCTGGGCGGAACCTCACTCTTGATCGTAGTGAGCGTTGCGCTGGAAACCATGAAACAGTTGGAGTCCATGCTGATGCAGCGGCACTACCAAGGGTTCATGAAGTAAGGAGGTAAACTATGAGAGCAATCCTCATGGGGCCCCCTGGGGCAGGTAAAGGAACACAAGCTGCCGATTTAATTACACGGTATCAAATCCCTCATATTTCTACCGGGGATATGTTCCGGGCTGCGATTAAAGCAGGAACTGCCCTGGGAATGAAAGCTAAGGAATATATGGATGCCGGTTCTCTCGTCCCTGACGAGGTAACCATCGGGATCGTTGCTGAGCGATTGGCAGAACCCGATTGCAGCAAAGGATTCTTGTTGGATGGTTTTCCACGGACAGTTGCTCAAGCGGACGCTTTAGACAAGATTCTCACCCAGCTCAAGATGAATCTTGACGGCGTGATCAATATCGAAGTTCCTGAAGCAAAACTCCTTGAGCGCCTGACAGGCCGCCGGATTTGCCGGCAGTGTGGAGGGACTTACCATATGGTTTTCAATCCACCCGCAGCAGAAGCGGTTTGCGATAAATGCGGTGGAGAGCTTTATCAACGCAGCGATGACACTTTGGAAACCGCCAAGAACCGGTTGCAGGTCTATAATGATCAAACTCAGCCCCTCATCGATTACTATCGAGAAAAGGGCCTGCTGAAGGAGATCAACGGGGACCAGGATATTGCCCAAGTGCTGCAGGATATTGTGGACGCTATGGAGCATGGGCATGATTGAGTTAAAAAATCCTTCTCAGATTGCCGTGATGCGAAAAGCAGGGAAGATTGTGGCTGACACTCTCCAGCTGATGCGTGAAAACGTTAGGCCGGGAATCACCACGGGGGAGTTGGATGGAATCGCTGAGGAGTATATCCGCAAATGCGGTGCCGTTCCTGCCTTCAAAGGGTACAACGGATTTCCCTCCTCTCTCTGCACTTCCGTCAATGAACAAGTGGTTCATGGCTTCCCCGGTTTAAGGACTCTGAAATCTGGAGATATTATCAGTATTGACTGTGGTGCGGTTTTTGATGGATATGTGGGAGATGCAGCAATTACCTTACCTGTAGGCGAAATTTCCGAAGAATTGCAGCTGCTGCTGCGGGTTACGGAAGAATCTTTAATGATGGGCATACCCCAAGCTATTAAAGGCAACCGCCTTCAGGATATATCCCACGCCGTACAAACCCATGTAGAGGCCCATGGCCTATCTGTTGTACGAGACTATGTCGGCCATGGAATTGGTCGGGCGATGCATGAGGATCCGCAGATTCCTAACTACGGTAAGCCAGGCCGAGGGCCACGACTCGAAATCGGGATGGTTTTGGCTATCGAACCCATGGTTAACTTAGGAACTTATGAAGTAAAAGTCTTAAGTGACCATTGGACTGTCGTGACGAAGGATGGTAAAGCATCTGCCCATTTCGAACACACAGTAGCCATTACAGAAAATGGCCCTGAGATATTAACTCGGAGTTAAGTACACCCGATAGAGTGCCGGAGGAGGGCTGAACATGTCAAAAGAAGACGTTATTGAAGTTGAAGGAAAAGTCCTGGAACCACTGCCCAATGCCATGTTTTTAGTGGAATTATCCAATGGACACAAGGTATTGGCTCATGTATCCGGGAAGATCCGCATGAATTTTATACGCATTCTGCCGGGAGACCGGGTCACTGTGGAGCTTTCTCCCTATGACTTATCTCGCGGACGGATCGTGTATCGGTTTAAGTAAAGGACCAAAAGGAGGGGATTACGGTGAAAGTAAGGCCTTCTGTAAAAAAAATCTGTGAAAAATGCAAGGTCATTAAGCGCCATGGCAAAGTCATGGTGATATGTGAAAACCCGAAACACAAACAAAGGCAAGGGTAAGACATTAAGCCCACCGTTGCGCGGCTGATTGGTTCTAGAGCTAGATCCAAGGTAGCGGGAGCTGTCACCTTGCATAACTAGAGTTTGTTGCGGATGGTTTGTTTATTGGAATGAATGTAACAGCCATGGGATGTCTGTCCCAATGGTGTAACAGCTTATGGGGGTGTAAAGTTTAGATGGCACGTATCGCTGGAGTAGATTTACCGCGGGAAAAACGTGTTGAAGTGGGTCTGACCTATATCTATGGTATCGGACTTCCCACCGCACAAAAGATCCTCGCCAGAACCGGCGTCAACCCGGAGACCCGTATTCGTGACTTATCCGAAGAGGAAGTAAACCGCCTGCGGGAAGTTATTGATAAAGAAATTAAAGTTGAAGGTGACTTGCGTCGGGAAGTATCCCTTAATATTAAGCGCTTGATGGAAATCGGCTGCTACCGTGGATTACGTCATCGTCGCGGGCTTCCTGTACGGGGTCAACGCACTAAGACGAATGCTCGTACCCGTAAAGGTCCGATCAAGACCGTTGGCGCAAAACGTAAAAAGTAATAAGGGGGGATTACCGAGATGGCGCGTAAAGTTGTACGCACAAAACGCCGTGAGCGTAAAAACATCGCTACTGGCGTTGCCCATATTAAGTCCACATTTAACAATAGTATGGTCACCATTACCGATCCAAAAGGTAATGTGATCTCTTGGTCCAGTGCGGGAGCCCTTGGCTTCAAAGGATCTCGTAAGAGCACTCCTTATGCTGCCCAAATGGCTGCCGAAACTGCTGCCAAAGCTGCCATGGAACATGGCCTGAAAGAAGTTGAATGCTTTGTCAAGGGACCGGGTGCCGGCCGTGAGGCTGCGATCCGTGCTCTGCAAGCTGCCGGCTTGGAAGTCAATATGATTAAAGACGTGACGCCGATTCCCCATAATGGTTGTCGGCCTCCGAAACGTAGAAGGGTATAAGGAGGTGTCATCATGGCAAGATATACAGGCCCTGTTTGTCGTTTATGCCGCCGGGAAGGTATGAAGCTCTTCCTTAAGGGAGATCGTTGTTATACAGGCAAATGCGCGATCGATCGTCGTGCCTATGCCCCTGGTCAGCACGGCCAAAGCCGTGGCAAGAAGCCAACTGAATATGGTATTCAGTTGCGTGAAAAACAAAAAGTCCGCCGGATCTATGGCGTTCAGGAAAAACAATTCCGCAGCTACTATGATAAGGCTAACCGCCAAAAAGGGATCGTGGGTGAAAACCTGCTTCGTCTCTTGGAGCGTCGCCTTGACAATGTAGTATTCCAACTGGGATTTGCTACATCCCGTCCGGAAGCTCGTCAACTGGTGCGCCATGGTCACTTTACCATCAATGGCCGCCGTGTTGATATTCCTTCTTTCCTCGTTCGTGTGGGGGATGTGGTTGGTGTCAAAGAAGCCAGCAAATCTTCACCACGCCTGAAGGAAATCCTGTCCTCTTTGGACCGGACGCCACCGAAATGGATGAACTTGGATGCTAATGCTGCAACCGGAACAATCATCGCACTACCTGATCGAGAAGATATTCAATTGCCCATCCAAGAACATCTCATCGTTGAAAAATACTCCCGTTAATCATAATCATGAGCTTAGGATGGCTTGTTGATATCAAGTTCCCGAGAAAGAAGGTGCATTCCGATGTTAGAAATCGAGAAGCCCAAGATTGAATGTGTCGAACGTACAGACGATAATTCCTACGCTAAATTTGTCGTTGAGCCTCTCGAAAGAGGATATGGGATTACCCTGGGTAATTCCCTGAGAAGAATTCTTCTCTCCTCTCTTCCGGGGACGGCAGTCACATCCGTAAAGATCGAAGGGGTGCTCCACGAGTTTTCTACTGTACCAGGGGTTTTGGAAGATGTTACAGACATTATCCTCAACCTGAAGAGCCTTGCATTAAAAGGACATACGGATGAACCCAAAGTTCTCCGTCTGGAAGCCGAAGGAGAAGGAGTCATCAAGGCCGGCGACATCATCACCGATGCCGATATTGAGATACTCAATCCGGACTTGAAGATCGCGACTTTGGATAAGGATGGTCGTCTTTTCATGGAGATGACTGCCGAAAGAGGACGGGGCTACGTTTCGGCTGATAAGAACAAAAAGCCAGACCAAGCCATCGGAATCATTCCCATCGACTCCATCTTCGCGCCCATCTATAAGGTCAATTATACCGTTGAAGATACTCGTGTCGGAATGGTCACAGACTATGACAAGCTTACCCTTGAAGTCTGGTCCAACGGCAGTATCACACCGGAAGAAGCGACCAGCCTGGCTGCGAAAATTCTCAGTGAGCACTTGCGTCTCTTTATCGGCCTCACCGATAAGCTCAACAATGTTGAGATTATGGTGGAGAAAGAAGAAGAAGCGAAAGACAAAATCCTGGAGATGACGATTGAAGATCTTGACCTCTCAGTCCGCTCTTACAATTGTCTGAAACGAGCCGGCATTAACTCAGTAGAAGAACTGACCCAGAAGACGGAAGAGGATATGATCAAGGTGCGCAACCTGGGTCGTAAATCCTTGGAAGAAGTGGAGTCTAAGTTAAAAGAGCTCGGCTTGGGGTTCCGCAAAGCCGATGACTAATTCGGTGCAAAAGGAGGGGAACAACATTGGCTTACCGTAAATTGGGAAGAAACACAGGTCACAGAGGCTCCATGCTTCGCAACCTGGCTACCTCCCTTTTAAAACACGAGCGCATCCAAACCACAGAAGCCCGTGCCAAAGAGGTTAACGCGATTGCTGAGAAGATGATTACTCTCGGCAAGCAAGGGGATCTCGCTGCACGCAGAAACGCACTGACTTATCTGTTGGAAGAAGATGTGGTCACCAAACTGTTTACAGAAATTGCTCCAAAGTATGCTGATCGCCAAGGTGGATATACCCGGGTCATTAAGGTCGGGCCTCGCCGCGGAGACGCTGCAGAAATGGTTCTTATTGAACTCGTCTAGTGAAACATTAGCGGGATTCTGGTCTCTGTGAGAAAAGCCAGGCTTTATTAAGCCTGGCTTTTTGAGTTGCGTTCGATTGCTGAAACACTATTAAGTGATTGTAATCACACTCTGGTAGGAAATTTTTAAGTAAAATGAGATGTATGCCAAAATAATGAGTAAAGATGTGCAAGAAGGATGGACAATAATGAGTATTAAAAAAGAGAAAAAAAGCAGATTGAAGCTGCTCAATCAAGACCGGGCACCTCTGGAGCGGAGGGCGGTGCAGCTTTTATTTGGGTTGATTACTTTGTTGATCGGCATTCAATTCATTCGCTTTGTTAATTCCTATGCCGATCCTAATGCCACCTTGCTGGTTCACCGTCCGGCCGGAGTGGAAGCTTTCCTGCCCATCAGTGCCTTGGTTGCTCTGAAATCCTGGCTGTACACAGGGATATTTGATATTATTCATCCAGCGGGACTTGTCATCCTCCTCTTGGCTATGGCCCTTTCTCTTCTATTCAAACGGAGCTTCTGCTCTTGGATCTGTCCCATTGGCACCTTATGCGAGGGATTAGCTATCCTCGGCAGGAAGCTTTGGGGCAGGAATTTTGTTTTGCCCCGTTGGCTGGATTATCCTTTGCGTTCTCTGAAATATATTCTTCTCAGCTTTTTCCTGGTCTTTATCCTGATCCTCATGGATGGCCCCAGTGCCTATGGTTTTCTGCAGACTCCTTATAATATGATCGCTGATGTTAAAATGCTGGATTTTTTTAAAAACCTTACCTTGACGGGCATGACCGTTATTGCCGTGCTTGCTTTGCTTTCGGCGGTTATCCAGAACTTCTGGTGCAGATATCTTTGCCCCTATGGCGCGCTGATGAGCCTGCTCAGCATCTTCAGCCCCTGGAAGATCCGTAGAAATGGGGATACATGCATTTCCTGCCAAAAATGCACGGCTGTCTGTCCTAATCAGCTCAAAGTAGCTGAAGCAAAGGATATTTGGTCACCGGAGTGCTCCGGGTGTCTGAACTGTGTTAAAAGTTGCCCGGTTAAAGGAACCTTAGAATTCAGTTTACCTTCATCCAGTGGGAAAGGGCTGGCCTTCGACCCCAAAAGGACGGCTATTGTCCTTATCCTGGTCTGGTTTATGGTGGTTGGGTTGGCAAAGTTCACAGGACATTGGGAAACCAGTATTCCCCCGGAAATGTATAGAGTTCTTATTCCTCAAGCGGAGCAGTTTAACCATTAGGAGAAACAAATTGCTCATTTAGTTCAGGTTATTTTGCCGATCTCCCGCAAAGTTCACCTTTGCGGGAGATTTTCATGTCCGGCATAACCCGATCAGCCGATTTTGCTCTTAGGAAAATTTAAATCTCATCAAGAAGCACTGATAACTCATGAGATCTGCACCTATTTTTTCAAATATTTAAGAAATGCCATATCTTAACTGAATATTCCTTAGATCTGCCTAAAAGTTTTATAATCTAGAAAAGATTTAGATTATTGACAGAATCCTATTGAGTGATAGAATAAAATAAGGTTAACTAATATATAACAAAGGGGAGAAGAAAGTTGAAAAAAGGAAAACGGTTTATTGCCCTTGCCTTGATGGTGCTTTTAGTCGGCATTTCCATCACCGGTTGCGGTGGAGGCAGCACAAGCACAGGGAGTCCTGACTCAGGAGAAAAAGTGGACAAAGCAAAAGAAACATTAATTTATGCCCAGGGTGCCGAGCCCAGAGGACTGGACCCAGCCCTTGTCGATGATGGAGAATCGGCAAAGGTCATGATCAATATTTATGAAGGCCTTCTCCAGTACAATAAGGATTCAACAAAGGTTGAACCTTCTTTGGCTAAAAAGTGGGATGTAAGTGAAGATGGCCTTACTTACACTTTCTACCTTCAAGAGGGCGTCAAGTTCCATGACGGAACAGACTTCAATGCCGAAGCGGTGAAGTTCAATATCGACCGTCAAATTCCGCCTCAGGCCACTCCTGATATGGCCTATGGTTCCTTTGTTTATGGATCGGTAAAAAGCGTAGAAGTTGTGGATAACTACACAGTTAAAATTAATTTAACAGATCCCAGTACTCCTTTCCTCAATAACCTGGCTATGGTTATGAGTGCTCCTATGGTCAGTCCTAAGGCCTTACAGGACAACAATAACAACGTGAACCAAACTCCTGTAGGCACCGGTCCCTACAAATATGTCAGCTGGGCTAAGGATGAAAACATCGTTCTGGTTCGCAATGATGAATACTGGGGCGAAAAAGCATTGACCAAGAATGTCATTTTCAAATTCATCAAAGATAACTCAGCCCGTGTGGTTGCCTTAAATAATGGCGAAGCCGATATGATCGATGGCATCGATGCTACAGTGGTTGATCAAATCACCGGTGCAGGGAATAAAGTCTTCCAGGCTCCCGGCATGAATATCAACTACATGGCTTATAACACTTCAAAAGCACCTTTTAATGATGCTAAAGCCCGCAAAGCCGTTTCTCAAGCTATTAATGTTCCGGAATTAGTTGACAGTCTCTACCAAGGCTATTCCGAGACGGCAACCTCCATTCTGCCGACCTTTATGGAAGGGTATGACAAGAGCATCACTCAAGCTGCCTATGATCCTGCGGCATCTGCGGAAGCCCTCAAGGCTGCCGGCATAACAAATGTTCATATCATCACCTATACCAACCCCAGACCTTACAATGCCGCTACCGGTCAGGCCTTGGCTGAAGCAATTCAAGGTTACCTTTCTAAAGTTGGTGTAACTGCCACCATCGACTCCTTTGACTGGACCACCTATAAAGAGAAAATTAAGGCAGGAGATTATGATATTTGCTTCTACGGTTGGATCGGCGATAACGGAGATCCGGACAACTTTATGTATCTGCTGGCCCATGAAGATCCGACTATGAACGTAGCCCGCTATGCTAACCCTGAATTTAACAACCTGATTAAAGAAGGTATTAAAGCTCCTGCAGGCCCAGAGCGCAATAAGATTTATACTGAACTGGAAAAGATCGCAGCTGCCGACGCAGCATGGCTCCCCATTTCCCATGCTCAGACCCTTGCTGCATACAGACCGAATGTTCAAAACTTCTTATATCATGTAACCGGTGTTACTCCATTTGCCGGAGTATCCAAACAATAGCAAGCGCAGGCTGCCGAGAACCGGTATCTTTACCGGTTCCCGGTTTTGCTTTTTCACACTGAACTAATCCCCCCGGTGTTTTTAAGCAAAGCCGGATTTTTTTCACGAGGCTTGCCGCCCGCCAAGTTTTCTTTATCTTTAGAGCCGAAGGGTGTTGGAGATGCTAAAATATATCATTAAACGAATCTTAATGTTAATTCCAGTATTGATAGGTGTATCCATTATTGTGTTCCTGATCATGCGTGTTTTTTCACCCGATCCTGCGCCCATTGTCCTCGGGCAGCATGCGACTCAGGAGACAGTGGATGTTTGGAGGCAGGCCAACGGCTTAAACGACCCCATTCCCCTTCAATATCTTCATTTTATTACAGGTGCTCTGCAAGGCAACTTTGGAACATCCTATTATACTAAGGCACCGGTCATTGAGGAAATTATGTCCCGTTTTCCGGCCACTATTGAATTGGCCTTGTTCGCTATTATTATTGCTTCTGTATTCGGAATCATTATTGGTATTATTTCCGCGGTGAAAAAGAACTCCTTGTTTGATAATGCAGGCATGTTCCTGGCCCTGGTGGGAGTATCCATGCCCATCTTTTGGCTGGGAATCCTGCTGATTATTCTTTTCTCCGGCACTCTCCATTGGCTTCCTTCCAGCGGCAGGATCGATCCGCTGCTGAGGCCCATGAGTGTTACAGGATTTTATCTTATCGACAGCCTGATTGCCGGAGATATAGAAGCCTTTGCCGATGCTTTCCAGCATTTGATCTTACCGGGTACGGCCCTTGCTATGTACTCCATGGCCATCATTACCCGGATGACCCGCTCCAGCATGCTGGAGACCCTGCAGCAGGATTATATCCGCACCGCAAGGGCGAAGGGAGTATCTGAGGGGAAGGTCATACGCAAGCATGCCTTCCGCAATGGTCTGATACCTATCGTCACGGTTATTGGTCTCCAATTGGGGAGTCTGCTCGGCGGAGCAGTGCTGACAGAAACCGTCTTCTCCTGGCCGGGCATCGGTTCCTATACCGTAGCCTGTATCCTTAAGTCTGATTTCCCGGTGGTGCAGGGAGTTGTACTGCTGATTGCCACGGTTTTTGTACTGATGAATTTGCTGGTCGACGTGATCTATGCCTTTTTAGATCCACGTATTAAATATTCCAAGTAGGAGGTAGCTTGTATGAAGAACACGAATGTTTCAAGCTCAGATAACACTCTGCAGGCTGCTGAATACGTGGAAAAACCGGAGTCGCAGCTGAAGGAAATGTGGGATACACTCAAGCAGAATAAGGCCGCAGTGGTCGGCTTATGTATCATCATCATGCTGGTTCTTATTTCTCTCGTGGTCTGGGTGAGCAACCTCCTGGGCATCCAGGTTTTGCCCTATGACCCCAACTATTCCGATATGTCCAAAAGCTTTACTCATCCTAATGCCGAGCATTGGTTTGGCACCGACCAGTTGGGCAGAGACATGTTCAGCAGAGTCATGGATGGAACGAAGATTTCTCTCTTTGTCGGAATTGCGGCAGTTTCCATCTCACTTACCGTCGGTGTTGTTCTGGGAGCCATCGCCGGCTATCGCGGCGGCCGAACAGATACGATCATCATGAGATTCATGGATATGATCCTGGCCATCCCCTCCATCTTGTTGGCCATTGCTTTCATGGCTGCTCTGGGCAAGGGCCTGGATAAAGCGGTTATAGCCATTGGCTTGGTGTCCATTCCGGAGTATGCCCGCATCGTCCGGGGCAGTATTCTCTCGATCAAAGAAAGTGACTATGTGCAGGCGGCCAAGGTGATTGGCAACAGGGACAGCCGGATCATCTTTAAACATATCCTGCCCAATATCGTATCCCTGATCGTTGTGCGGGCCACCTTGGGAATTTCCACAGCTGTGCTGGATACCGCGGCTCTTGGCTTTTTAGGACTGGGTGTCCAACCGCCCTTTGCTGAATGGGGAGATATGTTAGGAAGGGCCAGAGGTTTCATTTTTACCGCACCCTATACCTTGATTTTCCCGGGCATTGCCATCACGATTACGGTTTTGGCCTTTAATTTACTGGGTGACGGGCTTCGTGATGCTCTTGATCCAAAATCCAGAATAAAATAGGGGTATGAGTACAATGTTATTGGAAGTAAAAAATTTAAAAACGGAATTTAAACTGAAGCGCGGTACGGTGAGAGCCGTTGACGACATCAGTTTTTCTGTAGATAAAGGTGAAATTCTGGCTATTGTGGGGGAATCGGGCTCCGGTAAAAGCGTGACCTCCCTGTCCATTATGGGGCTTTTACAGAACCCCGGCAAAATTGCCGGCGGCGATATTCTGTTTGATTCCCAAAACCTGACCCGGATGAACAAGAAGGAGCTTCAGGATATTCGGGGCAACAAAATCTCTATGATCTTTCAGGAACCCATGACTTCTTTGAATCCAGTCCAAAGGATTAAGGATCAGATTATGGAAAGTCTGATCATCCATAAAAAGATCAACAAAAAAGAGGCTCTGGCCAGAACCATAGAGTTGCTGGACATGGTAGGTATACCTTCGGCGGCTCAACGGGCTGATGATTACCCCCACCAAATGAGTGGGGGAATGCGTCAGAGAGTCATGATCGCTATGGCCTTGTCCTGTGAGCCCCAGCTGTTGATCGCTGACGAACCGACCACAGCTCTTGATGTGACCATTCAGGCTCAGATTCTCGATCTGCTTTATCATATGCGGGAAAAATTTAATATGGCGGTTTTGCTGATCACCCATGACCTGGGTGTTGTTTCAGAAGCGGCAGACCGGGTCATCGTCATGTATTGCGGAAAAATCGTGGAAGAGGCTGATGTGAAGACTTTATTTAAAAATCCTCTCCATCCCTATACGGTGGGGCTGCTCAACTCCATCCCCCAGATCGATGATGACAGCGATGAACGTTTGTATATGATCAAGGGCATGGTGCCTAATCCCTTAAATATGCCGCCCGGATGCTCTTTTTCTGATCGCTGTGACCGCTCCATGGAGCGCTGCACCAGGGAAACCCCGGAACTTCTGGAGATCGACGGGCACAAAGTGCGCTGCTTTTTATACGAAGAAGCTCAGGAAGAAGCTGAGGAAGGGGGATTGGCTGCCCAATGAGCGTTTTAATGGAAATTCAAAATCTCTCCAAGCACTTTCCGGTAGAAAGCAACTTTTTCGGTAAATCCAGCAGTTTGCTGAAGGCAGTGGACGATGTCTCGTTTTCCATTCATAAGGGAGAGGCTTTTGGTCTGGTGGGAGAATCCGGTTGCGGAAAAACCACTCTGGGTAAAATTATTGTTAACCTCTACAGCCCCACGAAGGGCAGTATGATTTTTGAGGGCAAGGATCTTACCAAGCTTAAGGAAAATCAGCGCCGGGCCTATTGCAAGGATATGCAGATGATTTTCCAGGATCCTTACGCTTCCTTAAATCCCCGGATGACCGTAGGGGATATCATTGCTGAGCCGATTGTGATCAATAATTTATTGCCGGCCAACAAGGTGGAGGAACGTGTCACTTACCTTTTGAACTGTGTCGGTCTGGCCCAGCATCAAAGAAACCGCTACCCTCACGAATTTTCCGGAGGCCAGCGCCAGCGGGTAGGGATTGCCCGGGCTTTGGCTGTAGAACCCAAGCTCATTGTCTGTGATGAGCCGGTTTCGGCCTTGGATGTGTCCATTCAAGCCCAGGTTCTCAATCTTTTGGCTGATCTGAAGGATGAATTCGGGCTGACCTATCTCTTCATTGCCCATGGTTTGAATGTAGTGAAGCATATCAGCGACCGGGTAGGTGTCATGTATCTGGGGAAGCTGGTGGAAATAGCCCCCAAAAAGGAGCTGTATGCTAATCCTTTGCATCCTTATACCCAGGCTTTGCTTTCCGCTATACCGATCATTGATCCGGAGAAGAAAAAGCAGCGGATTATTTTGGAGGGGGATGTGCCCAGCCCCATTAACCCCCCTGCCGGCTGCCGCTTCTGTTCCCGCTGTTTTAAAGAAATGCCTGTCTGTAAAGAAACAGCACCGGAGCTGAAAGAGATTTCTCCGGGGCATTGGGTGGCCTGCCATCTTTTTGATTAGGAAGGCTTATCGAAAATCAATAAAGAAAGATGACCTTAGCCTGCATTATTGTAAGATAAGGTCATCTTTCTTTATTGTGGAATATCATATGATCGGCGCATCTGCATGACAATAAAGGTTCCCATGCCCAGGTCGATAAGAATATCACCCAGACTAAAGAGCTGCTTTCCCAAAACCGGGATATTTATAAACAAGATATCCGCCAGTATTTTTAAACGGGTCGAATCCGTAAGGATGCTATGGGTGCCTGTTCCAGCTTGGAGAAGTTGTCGGCTTGCTTCAGGAAGATAAGCAGGGTCAACCGGCATTAGTCCCCCATTAAGAACAATGACCACCCCATTTAAGGCAATTCCCAGAGAAACCAGAGAAAAGCTTCTATAGGCTCGATTTTTCAAGGTAAAGCCCATCAGCAATAAATAAGATAGTGAGTGAGAAAAAGGTATAACCCAGTAATTTGCCCACTCCAGATGGATTTTTACTGACCAAAAGGCAAAAAGTTGCAAAAGAGCTCCTAAAAATAAGAGCTCCAGTCCTTTAAGGTTTATTTCAAACAAAGAATTAAGCTTTCCTCCAACTAAAAAGCCGATCAGGATAGCCAAAATAATGGATTCAAGCAGCATCTTATCTCCCCCTAACCCTTAGTTGGCTATTGGCATGTCTGTTATGGGCGAAAGTTTTTCCGTCTGATTTTCCTTCTGAATAACCCGGCAAAAGGCTTCTACTACTTCCGGGTCCAATTGGCTTCCCGCAACCCGCCGCAATTCGGCAATAGCTTCCGATGAAGAAAGGGCCTGCCGGTAGCTTCTGTTTGAGGTCATGGCGTCATAAGTATCGGCCACAGCAATAATCCGGCTTTCCTGGGGAATATCCTTGCCCTTGATACCGTCGGGATAACCTGCACCATCAAAGCGCTCATGATGAAAGCGCACGGCAGATCCCACATCAAAAAGAAAATCAATGCTTTGAATAATGTTTTGACCGATTACGGGATGATTGCAGATAAATTTCCATTCCGCATCATCCAGTTTGCCTTTTTTATTGAGGATAGTTTCACTGACTCCGATTTTCCCCACATCATGCAAAATTCCGGCGTACTTGATAAACTCCACCCGGTCCTCCGGCAAGTTCATTTCTTCAGCTAATTTAATAGACCATTGGGCAACACGGCTGGAATGGCCGCTGGTATAGGAATCTTTGGCTTCCAAAGCCTGGACGAGGGCGGTAACCGTGTTAAGATAATTTTTCCGCATATCGATGTAGAGCTGGAAGGAGTGGCGGGCAAGCAGCAGGGGTACGGAAAGCATGATCAGTCCTAAGGGGCCATAACGTACATAAATCATAGCCATAAGGACCCCCAGAGGAGCAAGGGCCAGAAAGTTGGGTACAGACCAGCGGATATTGCCCTTCCAAATAGCCCAAGGGGATTTGCCGCTGATTTTTCCTAAGGCAATGGAGACAAGAGTTACATTGGAGAGCATGTACGTAAAGGCGGCAAGGAGATAGAAGGGTAAATGTCTTATATCCACCGCAAAATCAGTGAGTCCGGCTTGGATAAGGACAGTTTTAGCCATAGCTAAGGAGATGATAAATTGTGAGGCGTTGAAAAAACGTTTCCATAAAGGCTGATCTTCAGCCGCCTTGCCAAAGAGAATCAATGCTCCACAGGTTGCTATGGGAAGGATAACTCCCATGGGGAATAAGATGGCCGCTGCGACAAAGACTGCACAACTTACTGTGACGTAGCCACCCTTAGGCAGAGCTACAGGTAAGCACTCACTGGCAACGGTTAACACTGCAAAAATTAAAAAAGAAGACAGCATACCTATTTCCCAATGAGTGCTTAACATGCCCCATATCAGAATGAGGGTTGCACAAAAAACTATGAAGTTAAAATAGCTGCGAAATTTGAAATTTGCTTTTAACATGCTCTCCTCATCTTGAATGACCGGCTTTAACACAGATTAGATTTTGTAGCTTGCGCCGCCTGCGAGAACAAGCGTTACAAGGACAGTAATGATTTTATAGAGTTTGCTCATTGCGGTAGACCCCCTTTTAATCTATTTAAGATCAAGGTGTAACCGCTTCGCTCTTTTCCGCTTCGCTCAAATAGGAAAGAACGATTTTACAATGCTAATCTTTAGGTGTTAAGCCGGTCAAAATCAACATAGCTAAAAAGTTATCTTTTTAAATTTAATTTAATAAAACCATAGTTTTCGGTTTACAGCATCTAAGGTCGCTTTGACGATGGCTTCCCGCTCATCGTTTTTGACAAGTGCACAGCCAACCAAGTTCTGTTCGCCTAAGGGGGTTATCAAGCAGATGATGACCTGTGCCACCTGATATTTTCCTAAACGGGTGATCATCACATCTTCCGTGGCAAAGAAAAGTTTTTCCATGAGGGAACCTGATAAGGCATTGATTGTAGCATCCACAAAAAGGCGCAGTCTGTTATAAGTTGTGGAGGTGCCTGAAGCAATTCCTTCATAGGTCTCATCTCCCATAGAGAGCTCAACTTTTACCTCAGCCATCATCTTGTTTGTATGTAAGGATATACTGATCAGCTTAGGGCGGATCTGTGCTCTTTTCGGGGGGAAGTTGGGAGAAGGGCTTTCTTCATCTTCTTGCTGCTCCAGTTGCACAACACTCACTATTTTGTGGTCGATTTCTATGCCGAATTGAGCAGCCAGTACGGATTCGACATCCCGTACGATTTGTTTGGGGTTACGCTCTGAATTGGCCAGAATATGAATCTCGGAGATTTCATTAGACTCATTACCTTTTATGCGCGTTCCGATGACCGACCTGATTTTTTTAATGGCCTCCTCATAGGACGCCCAGATCATTTCGCCTGACATAAAGTTCCTCCCGAAACCAAGATAATTTGTCGATTTGTGTATTTCGACACTAGTTCATAACTTTCCTTCTTTATTTGGATTATGAAAAGATATTTCTTTCTTAAGAATAGAAATTCTAGGACAGTGCTTGTGTTACCATTCTGGGTTTAAGATATGCGGCTGTTTTGGTCATGACAAACCCAGTTCAAATTGATTCCAAGGCTTGTGTTGATGGGGATAACTCTTAAAATGTATTTGACCCTTGGATATGGGATGCAGGCAGGAAATCTCATAAGACCAAAGGCCAAGGTGCGGTTTCGTCAGGGATGTCTTAGAAGTCTTTACTATCTTGCCGTATTTATAATCTCCATAAAGAGGATGGCCCAGATGGGCAAACTGCACACGGATTTGATGCGGTCTGCCTGTACGCAAATTGACTTTTACCAGGCTGAGATCAGACTGACTATGCACCACTTCATAGTCCAGAATAGCCTCTTTGGCCCCTTTAGCGCCTTTCTTTACTGCGGATACCTTATTTGACTTTTCGTCCTTGACTAAATAGTGGATTAAGGTGTTTTTTTGCTTCGCCGGCTGCCCCTGGATAAGTGCTAAATAGGTTTTGGTAAACTCCCGATTTCTGATCTGCTCGGAAAGTCGCGCTGCCGATTTGGAAGTTTTGGCAAAAACCATGACTCCGCCTACAGGCCGGTCCAGGCGATGAACCAGGCCTAAATAGACATTGCCGGGCTTATTGTAGCGTATTTTGATATCCTGCTTGAGTAAGGTGAGTATATCCATATCCCCGGTACTGTCTTTTTGGGATAGGATATTGGGTGGTTTATCAACGACCAGTAAATGATTATCTTCATAGACAATTGGTATCGTGAACAACTCGCCAACTCCTTCAAACCTCATTTACGCTCAGTTGATTACTACTTCTATTTTTAGCAGGATTTTCCTGCTGCATTTTGTCGGAATAGTGCAACAAAAAGCCAGGTCATGAATCGACCTGGCTTTGCTGTAAAGAGTTGAATTAAACAGACCCTTTGGTGATGACTTTGGCGGCAATATATCCGAAGGTTCCTGCAGCAGCTACACCACCGCCATAAGGCTCCTTGAACATAGCTGCAGTAGGAGGAGCTGCGTAGAGGTTTTTAATGGGTTGTCTTTGCACATCGAGGACTTGAGCTTTTTCGTTAATGACCAAACCGCCGAAGGTGTGATAGGCGCAGGTTCCCGTCGGGAAGGCATAGAAAGGTCCTTGGGCTATTTTATGGTGTCCGGCTACACGGGGAACATCCAGCTGGTCAGCCGTTCCATTGTCGATGGCTTTGTTATATTCACTGATGGTTTTCAGTAATGCCCCTTTATAGAATCCATAGGTTTCCTGCAGCTTAACAGCCAATTCTTCGAGAGTATCGCCTTTGACCGTCAGGCAGCCTTGGGCTTCATTCATCTTCATAATTGCTTCAGAGCTCTTGTTGGCATCATAGATAGCCTGGTCACCGATCATGAGGGCCATGCCTCGTTTTTGTTTGATGATGGATTGGGGAACTCTGGGGTATTTAGCATCGATTGGAGAGGATTCATCAATAAAACGCTTTCCTTCAAGGTTGACCAATAATCCTGTCGTGTCTTCAGGGAAGAGGAAGGAGACCCAACCGATAGCAGGGGGGCGGCCATCACCGATACCCGGTAAGCTTTGGGGATCGCTGCCGCGGGCTTTTTCCCAGGCTTCAGGGTTTTCCTCAGTTTGAGGATTAGGAGAAATTCCGATCAGGGTTCCGGAGAAGGTGGAGAAGCTTCCGCCGGTCAAAGCGCCGACTCCTTGAGCCATGAGCATGCCGCTGCCTGTGTTGTAAGGAACACCCATGGTACGGATGGAATCACCGTAGGGACCCATATAGCGGGCAGTGAGCCCTTTATTGGCCTGGAAGCCGCCGGCGGCGAGGATGACAGCACCGGCCTTGATAAAGAGCTGGGTTCCGTCATTCTTCAGGGCATGAACCCCACAGACTTCACCAGCTTCATCGATGACCAGACGCATGACACGGGTGCTTAATAAAACCTGGCCGCCTTTGCTTTCAAAGAATTTGTGGAGAGCATCAAAATAGGATTTTTGCTTGAGATAACCCGGTTCACCGGAGCCCATGGTCCAGTCTTTGGTGTAGCCGCGGGTGCCGCCGGCAGGGGTGATGGGGAAACCATTCTTTTGGAGCCAGGGGATATAGGTCTGTCTGAAGGTTTCGACATAGGTCTTGCCGAGAACTGGATCATGCAAGTCTTCGAAATGCTTTCGATACTCTTCCCAGGTATTAACTCCCCAGCAGTGGATACCACCGCCGGAATAGATGGAGCCGCCACCGATAAAACCGGCGATTTCGCAAATGACAGCTTTTTTTCCTTCTTCGACCACAGCGCATCCGGCGCTTAATCCACCATTGCCGGAGCCGACGATAGCCACATCGGTCTCCATATCCCATTTCTCCGGGGCTGAAGCGGGAGCAGTGGCGTCGGTGGTGTTGCAGCCTACTAAGAAGCCGGAGCCGGCGACTACGGCAGCGCCTAAAGAAGCTTTTTTGAGAAAATCCCTTCTGTTCATTGTTAATTCTTCCTCCTTGTTATTTGAGCTTTCTTTTTGCATTATCCCTTCCTATCCGCCTGTCGCTTTTTATCTTTTCAGGGGTGAAGGAGATGTGATATGAATTTTATAATGCAAAAAGTATGCCAGCGGCTCCAAGAGTTGAATTGTGCTCGTGTTATCAAGGACTTCCGGCTCAAAACAGTCAATACCCCATGAATTGGCTTGAGATTTTTTATCCACTTTAGAGCAAGTGCTTATTTTTTACTCAAAATCTGGCCCTCTTAACCCCTTCTTGTTCTTAATTGTTCCATTTAGTATAATTAAAGCATATCTGCGTTCATGTGAAAGAAATAGTTATCCTTTGCTTGAAGTTCATAACCTGGTATCAAGAAATATAAAGAGCGGTATAACCGTTATAGGGCCAGGAAACTATGCGAGGGTAGAAAAGAGGATGCCTGGGGAGAGTGAAGAAAGATGAGGTTGCACGATTGTTTGAAGTTAGTGAGGGCGGAAGGGATTGATCCCGCATACTTCCCGAAGATTAAGGATGAATGGCAGCGCTTTTTAGCGGGGGAAAAGGTTAATAAGCAAATGGTTCCGAGCGAAGTGATTGAATCATAGGAGCGGAGCAGAAGCTATGGGATCGATCCCTATGGGACAGACCCCCATCCGGTCAATCTCTCAGGAAAAGAATATAAAAATTTACAGGAGATTTTAAACAGATACGGGTTCTTTTTTGAGCGGATAGTGGAACTCGTGGAGCAGGACGATCTTACCCTATACCTTAATACTGCTGATGGTTTAAACTATCATCTGTTTCGCAGTGGTGGAATGTCCGGTCATGCTTCCTTGGGACATTGCAATGAGAAAACCGTAGGTACCACCGCCAGTTGCCTTGCGAAACTTTATAATCAGCCCATCCTTCTGGTCCACCCTTATCGGTACAGTCAAAACTATACTCAGAATCATGGTGTTTCGGCTCCGATTCATAATGAAAAGAATGAAGTCATCGGAGCTTTGGGTTTAGGATTTGAAGATCCCCGATTTTGCATTCAGGCTTATAGTATGATCAGCTTTATCGCCCAGGCTTTTGATAGCTTGTACCTGCCTTTGACAAATGGGTATGAGAAGCATATCCAAAAGATTATTGATTGTATGCCCCATGGAGTTGCCTTTGTGGATGAGCGGGATACGGTTCAGCTTTATAACAATAAAATTTTGGAACTATTGAAGATTAGGCGCAAGAACAATATAGAGAGCGAATTAAACAAGCATCTGGCAAGGTTGGGTGTCGGAGCAGGTTTTAAGGATAAGCAAGAAGCTGCGGTTACTTGTGCAGAAATTCAGGTGGATAATGAAAAACCTTATAAGCTTATTTTGCTTAAGGATAGGCTGGAGGGCAGAAAGCCTGGAATTTTCCCATCTCCGGAAGGGGAAGGCAAAGGCAAAGGGTTGTTTACCTTTGATCAGATTATTGGGGAAAGTGTCCTCCTTAAGGAAGCTAAAAAGGTTGCCGCCAATGTAGCCAGGACTTCGGTGCCGGTTATGATTCATGGCGAGAGCGGCACAGGTAAGGAAATGTTTGCTCAAGCCATGCATTGTGCCAGTCCTCGCCGCAACGGACCTTTCGTGGCGATTAACTGCGGGGCCCTCCCCGGGGAGCTGGTGGAAAGTGAGTTGTTCGGTTATGAAGAAGGCTCTTTTACCGGTGCTCTGAAGGGAGGCAGGATCGGTAAGGTAGAAGCGGCTTCAGGAGGAACCCTCTTCCTGGATGAGATCGAAAGCATGCCCCTTAAGGATCAAATCAAACTCCTGCGTGTGCTCTCCACTGGGAAAGTGCAGAAGATCGGCAGCACCAAAGAAATCCAAGTGGATGTCCGCATCGTGGCGGCCACCAAGATCGATCTGCTGAAGCATGCCGATGATGGTTTATTCCGTGAGGATTTATTCTACCGGATCAGTACCTTTATTATTGAGCTGCCGGCCTTAAGGCAGCGCAAGGAAGACATTGGAGCTTTGGCCGAGTATTTTATTAAGAAGCTTGCCTCAAAATACGATCGGGGTAAGATTAAAATGGATCCAGTGTTCGTCGATGCGCTGCAGAGGTATTATTGGCGGGGCAATGTCCGGGAACTGGAGCATGCTATGGAGCGGGCGATCATTATGCTGGAGGATGGAGAGACTCTCATGCTGGAGCATCTATCTCCGGGCATACAGCAAGCTTATAGGAAAAGAACTGTGGAAAAATTAGTGGCAGAGACAGTCCAGACGACCTCCCATCGCCAAGGTTTGCTGGAATTGGCTGAGAGAAGGGTCATTGAGTATGTCCTGGAGCTGGTGGATGGGAACCAAAGTCTGGCTGCCCAACAGCTGGGAATCAATCGCAGGACCCTCTACACGAAGCTCAATGGTAAATCCAATTCCGGCAGAGAGGTATTGGATGCATAAAAAACAGGGCATTATCAGCAAGAACTGATAAGCCCTGTTTTCTATTGACAGAGAAGTGTATCAGGCAAGATACCTCTTTTGGCTAGAAGCATGCCAGTTTGAATCTTATCTTATCGGTTACTATGAGGGAATCAGACTGAGCCCTTGGCAATCACTTTACCGGCAATGTAGCCAAAGGTTCCTGCCGAGGCGATCCCACCTGCATAGGGTTCCCGGAACATGGCGGCAGTAGGAGGCGCGGCATAGAGATTCGCGATGGGCTGCCGCTGCAGATCGAGAACCTGAGCCTTTTCGTTGATAATCAGACCGCCAAAGGTGTGGTAGATGGCGACACCTGTGGGAAAGGCATAGAAGGGGCCGGCGGCAACTTTAAAATGCCCTCCTACTCTGGGAACATCCAACTGAGCCGCGGTACCGTTACCAACAGCTGTGTTATAGTCGTTAATGGTTTTGATCAAGGTTCCTTTATAGACACCATAGGCATCCTGCAATTTCGTGGCCAATTCATCCAGAGTACTGCCTTTGATCACCTTGACTCCCTGGCTTTCATTCATTTTCAGAATGGCGTCTGAGCTTTTGTTTTTGTCAAAGATGGCCTGGTCGGCGATCATAAGAGCCATGCCCCGCTTTTGCTTGATAATGGTTTGGGGGACCCGGGGATACTTGGCATCAATAGGCGAAGTTTCATCCATAAACCGCTTGCCTTGAAGATTGACTAAAATGCCGGTGGTATCTTCCGGGAAAAGGAAGGAGACCCAGCCGGGCGCGGGCGGCCGGCCGTTGCCGATGCCGGGGAGAGTCTGGGGATCGCCGCTCCGGGCCTTTTCATACTCTTCAGGGTTTTCCTCAGTTTGACGATTAGGAGAAATTCCGATGAGGGTTCCGGAGAAAGTGGAGAAACTGCCGCCGGTCAATGCTCCCACACCTTGAGCCATGAGCATACCGCTCCCGGTATTGTAGGGAGTTCCCATATTGCGGACAGTGTCCCCATAGGAGCCTATGTATTGGGCGGTCAGGCCTTTGTTGGCTTGGAAGCCTCCGGCAGCCAAGACCACAGCACCGGCTTTAATAAAGATCGGATTCTCTCCTTTTTTCTGAGCGTAAACCCCGTTGACGGCACCGTTTTCGTCGATAACCAATTGGCGAACCCGGGTGTTGGTTAAGATCTGGCCGCCTTTGCCTTCGATGAATTTTTGCAAAGCATCGAAATAGGCTTTTTGCCTGAGATAGCCCTGCTCTCCGGAGCCCATGGTGTAGTCTTTGAGATAACCCCGATCCCCGCCGGCTGGGGTGATGGGAATGCCGATTTTTTGCAGCCAGGGAATGTAGGTTTGTCTGAAGGTTTCCACATAGGTTTTAGCCAAGACCGGGTCGTGCAAGTCTTCCGTGTGAGCTTTGTATTCCTCCCAGGTTTTGGTGCCCCAGGTGTGGAGCCCGCCGCCGGAATAAATGGAACCACCGCCGATGAAACCACTGATTTCGCAGATGATGACCTTTTTTCCCTCTTCCGCAGCAGCGGCACCCGCACTTAAGCCGCCGTTGCCTGCTCCGACAACGACCACGTCCGTCTCCATATCCCATTTGTCAGGAGTAGCGGCAGGGGGAGTGACATTGGTGGTGTTACAGCCGACTAAGAAGCCGGAACCAGCCATTACGGCAGCGCCTAAGGATGCCTTCTTAAGAAAATCCCGTCGATTTAGAGTCATATTTAATACCCTCCTTTGGTTCAATTTGATGGAGACTGATTTCAGGAGAGAAACCAGTGCTTAACTTATCTACAGGCTTTTATTATTCCAAAAAACTCTAATGTTATTTGATAAATCAGGTTTTCGTAAATAAGGCTTAAAGAAGAATACCGTTATCCGGACCTTAGCACTTTTGAAGAGCATAAGAAAAACGTAAAGACCTCTGGTAGCCAGTGGTCTTTACGTTAAGCTTAACCGCCATATTTATTAAGTTAAGATGCAGTCAATGTTTACGCTTTGTCGGCTTGTCGGCGTATTCTGGCCTGCAGTCTTGACTATGCTTTTTCCGCTTCCAGGGGACTGCTTTTTAGGAAGATGGTCAGGAAAGCGGCGATCAGACAGAGAGCGGCAGCGATTAAATAAGCATAGAAGTAACTGTTGGTCAGGTCCACCACTGCTCCGGCCATCAGAGGACCGAAGACTCCGCCCACACCCCAGGCGGTGAAGATCAGCCCGTAGTTGACACCGCCGTTTTTGGTGCCGAAAAAGTCATAAGTGGCTGAGGGGAAAAGGGAAAGGAGGGAACCATAGCTCAGACCGGTCATAATGGCCCCCAGGGCGATGAGCGCGGGGCTGCTGTAGAAGGTAAAGGCCAGCATATTAAGACCTTGCAGACTGAAAAAGATGCGCATGGTCCAACTTCTGCCGATTCGGTCTGAAAGCCAACCGGCCAACACCCGGCCGCCGGCGTTAAAGATGGCCAACAAAGCGACCATGGCGAAACCCCAGGAGATCCCGGTCTGAAGCTTAGTGATGGTGGAAAGCTGCCCGATGATCATAAGTCCTGCGGTAGCACCGGCAGCGAACATAACCCAGAGGAGATAGAAGCGGGGATCTTTAAGCATTTCCTGCCAGCTGAAATCCCCTTTTGCTGCAGGCGGAGGAGATGGGGGAGCATTGAGGGAAGTGGCGGCTTGGGGAGAGGCCGGTGTGGAGGGAGCGGTGGGGGTGGGGTTAGATTGAGGAACTGCTAATACTTGGGAGAGAGCAACAATGGCAAAGAGGAAAATCAATCCCTCAATGCGGAAGGCGCTTTTGACACCGAGATTGCCGATGAGAGAATTGGTCAGGGGAGCGATGTAGAGGGAGGCTAATCCAAAACCGGCGACGACGATGCCTGAGATCAGGCCTTTCTTTTGGGGAGGGAACCATTTTACAGCGGCCGGGGTTGCTGCCGAATAGCCAAGGCCGATCCCAATTCCGGCGATGAGTCCGAAGGTTAAGGTGAGGACGAAGAGAGAATCCGTCAGGCTGCTTAGAATAAGTCCTCCTCCGGCGAAGATGCCTCCTGCCGTAGCCACCCAGCGGGGTCCGAAACGGTCCTGGAGGCGGCCTCCGGGAACCATCATCAGGGCAAATACCGCACAGGCCACCGTATAGGGCAGGGAGGCGGCAGTTTTTGACCAGGCTAATTGCTCGGTCAAGGCAGCGGCGAAAACACTCCAGGTATAGAGCACTCCCAGGGCAAGGTTGATACCTGTGCCGGCAAAGGTTACAGTCCACCCGCGCGTAGTTTTATTCATAATCTCGCTCCTTTCCTTTGGGAAACGTTGGGGCTCAAGAAAATCCGATGGGAATTGACAATAATTATGAAATTATGGCTTTGGTCATCTTTGACAGGATTCATTTAAGACGGCTGCGGGGTTTTATATTTTCATCAATATACATTTAGGGAGGCTTATCATATACACTAGGAAAATGAAGGCTTGGAATGCTGGAGATATGGTTAAAGAAAGGCCAGGGGAATCCCTGGCCTCATAGTAGTGAGGGACTTCTCACTATGGGGTTGACTTACTCCTGGTAATTGGCTTTAAGGGTATTGACCACAGAGGCATCGGCCAAAGTGGTGGTATCACCGATAGCACGTCCCTCGGCAATGTCTCTGAGGAGGCGGCGCATGATCTTACCGCTGCGGGTCTTGGGCAGTTCGGCGGTAAAGAAGATATCATCCGGCCGGGCCAGAGCTCCGATCTTCTTTGCCACATGTTTCTTTAATTCGTCCTCCAGATCGGGAGTGATTTCGATGCCTTCCTTTAAAGTGACGAAACAGGCCAGGGCCTGCCCTTTAACTTCATGGTTTTTACCGATAACGGCAGCCTCGGCAACAGAGGGGTGATCCACTAAAGCGCTTTCCACTTCCATGGTGCCGATCCGGTGACCAGAAACGTTGATGACATCATCCACCCGGCCCAGTATCCAGAAATATCCGTCCTTATCCCACTTGGCGCCATCACCGGGGAAGTAGACTCCCGGCCAGTTGCCGAAGTACGTCCGCTCGAAGCGCGCCGGATCTCCGTAGATATTGCGCAGCATAGCAGGCCAGGGCTCCTTGATAGCCAGGTAGCCGCCGCCTCCCTTTGGGACGGGATGGCCGGCGCTGTCCACCACTTCGATTCTGACTCCTGGGAAAGGTACGGTACAGGAACCGGGCTTTAAGGAAGTAATTCCCGGCAGAGGGGTCATCATAATCATACCCGTCTCGGTTTGCCACCAGGTATCCACGATGGGGCACCGTTCCCCGCCGATGTATTTGTAGTACCACATCCAGGCTTCCGGATTGATGGGTTCACCCACAGAGCCCAGCAAGCGCAGGCTGGATAGATCCCGGCTCTGGGGATATTGGGGACCCCACTTCATAAAGGTCCGGATGGCGGTGGGTGCGGTATAAAGAATGGTGACTTTGTATTTCTCGACGATTTCCCAGAACCGATCCCGGTTCGGATAATCAGGACCTCCCTCATACATAAGGACAGTGGCTCCATTGGCCAAGGGGCCGTAGACAATATAGGAGTGACCGGTAATCCAGCCCACATCCGCGGTGCACCAGTAAACATCCTCTTCCTTGAGATCAAAGACCCAGCGATGGGTGGTGGATACCCCTACCATATAGCCCCCCGTGGTATGGACTACACCCTTGGGTTTTCCTGTGGTACCGCTGGTGTAGAGGATAAAGAGCATATCTTCTGCATCCATGGGCTCCGCCGGACACACCGGGGAGGCCTTGGCCATTTCTTCATGATACCAAAGGTCCCGCTCTTCCTTCATTTGTACGGTTTGTTTGGTTCGTTGAATGACAAAGACATGTTCCACGCAGTCCACGCCGTCCAAAGCGATATCGGTATTATCTTTCAAGGGGATGGTGTTGCCCCGGCGGAAGCTGCCATCGGAAGTGATGACGGCTTTGGCCTGAGCATCAATGACCCGATCCCGCAAAGCTTCCGAACTGAAGCCTCCGAAGACCACACTGTGGGGAGCCCCAATCCGGGCGCAAGCCAGCATGGAAATCACAGCTTCCGGAATCATGGGCAGATAGATGGTGACCCGATCACCTTTGTTCACCCCATTGGCTTTGAGGACATTAGCGAATTTGGAGACTTCACGATGGAGATCCTGGTAGGTAAGAACCTGGCTGTCCCCGTTTTCGCCTTCGAAGATAATAGCGGCTTTATTGCGATGCCAATCCTGGAGGTGGCGATCCAGACAGTTGGCGGAGGCGTTGAGTTTCCCGCCGACAAACCACTGGGCGAAGGGAGGATTCCACTCCAGGGTTTTTTCCCAAGGGCTCAACCAGGAGAGTTGTTTAGCCTGTTCCTCCCAAAAGCCGAGGCTTTGACCTTGTTCATAGATATCCGCGCTTTGAATGAGTGCGTTTTTGTGGAATTCCTCACTGGGGATGAACTGTCTATCCTCTTCCAGCAAAGCCTCAAGATTCTTTTCTTCCATAGGTAGTCCTCCTTCTCTCATACCATCCTCAATAGTTTATAAAGATGAAAATGTTTATTGCATTGTATCAAAGGGGGGAAAGGAAGAAAACGGAATAAGAATGAAAGGGCGGCGGACCGGGATTAAAGGAGCTTTCCGGGAAGTTATCCGGGGCACAAACTTTGGAGAAAAAGTTCCTTCCAGGGCGAATGGTCGTTTTTTCTAGGGCAATGGGGAGGCGGGGGAACTTGGGGGTTCAACGGTGGCTTGACGGTGTTGAACGGGGGTTTTAATATGGGAAAGAAAGGCCATGCTATATTAAGGATAGAAAGGATAGCTTCCAGATGGATGATAAGAGGAATATTTGTCTGAAGGTTGCTTATGACGGGACCTATTACCATGGGTTTCAACGCCAGCCGGAATTCCACGGCCCCACTATTCAGGGTACTTTGGAGGCGGTGTGGGCTAAGCTGGTGGAAGAAGAAGTAACCCTCAATACAGCCGGACGAACAGATACAGGGGTTCATGCCGCCGGTCAAGTGGTAAATTTCCGGACCGGGGCCCGGATCCCCGTAGATAAGATTCCCAAGGCTTTTAACAGTCTGCTCCCCCGGGATATCCGCATCCTGGCGGCTCAGGAAGCAGCTGAAAATTTCCATGCCCGTTTCTCCGCTAAGTGGAAGCGCTATGACTACCGGATCGATAACCATCCGGTAGCCGATGTCTTTACCCGGCTGTACTCTTTGCATGAGCCTGTCAGGCTGGATTGGCAAAGGATGCAGCAGGGGGCCCAGTATTTGGTGGGACGGCATAATTTTAAAGCTTTTTCAGCGGCAGGGGGAACCAGCAAAACCTTTGAACGCACCCTCTATCTATGTCAAGTGGCGGAGAATCAGGGACATCTCCGGATTACCTGCATCGGCGATGGCTTCCTTTATAATATGGTGCGTATTATTGCCGGGACCTTGGTTTATGTGGGGAAAAACCGCATTCAGCCGGGGGAGATTCCGGATATACTGGCGTCTCTCGATCGGAAACGGGGGGGAGTTACGGCAACTCCCCAGGGACTCACTCTGAGCTATGTTCATTATGGGGAAGAGCTGCCCAGGGATATTTTTCCTGAGTTGTTTCAGGAGGGCGTTAGCCATGATTCTAGATAAACCACGGAGTACCTGAAGATCTTTTTTTGCCGGGCTGTCCCAAAAACGAAAGCGCTTTCGTTTTTGGGACAGGAAAATAATTCACTGAAAGGAAAGCCTGAGGAAAGTCAATTCTCCTCAGGCTTTTGGCATTGACTGCTTAAAACACTATGGGGGGATTTTTTTTATTGACAATAAATAGGAATGAGAGTAATATCCAAGATGAAGAAATGAACTTGAATTCATTATTTGATTTAAGCGAATTTGAACGGGGAGATAAGTTTGAACTACCAAGTGAAGGAAGTGGCTTTAAAAGACAGCTTTGCTTTTTGGCAGAGCTTTGAAGATGAGGAGCGGGTGTTGTTTTATCATCCTTTCCAGCAACAGCTTATTATGGGGGCCAGGCGTTTAAAAACCTTTGGGCCGGGGGAGAGCTACCGGGGATATCCCTTTGTCTTTTCCACCAGAACTTTCTTTCCCACCCTTAAAGATCCGAAATGGTCGGGGCTGGGCAATGAGACCATAGCCTTCCAATACTATCTGGTTGAAGAAAAGGCCGGGCAAAAGCTTTATTACGCCCATGAGACAGCCGATATTTCCGCTGTTCCCCCCAAAGAGTTTGCTTCCCATCGACATGATTATGAGATCCTTGCTGATGACTATCAGGAATGGCAGGAGTTATTCCAGTGTGCAAAACAAAAAGTTCTGGCCGGGAAAGTTCAGAAAGTGGTGATTTCCCGGGAGATAAAAATTCAGTGTAATACCATGGTGTCCGTTGAAAGTGTGTTGAAAAACCTTATGGAGAAAAATCCCCATTCCTTCGTTTTTGCCTATTGTAAGGAGGGAAAGACCTTCCTTGGCGCAACGCCGGAAATAGTAGCGAGGAAGGAAAAAGGGCAAATCATGAGCTATGCTTTGGCGGGTACCCGGGCACGAACTGCTGATGAAGAGGATGAGCAAGGGAAGACGGCCCTTCTCAACGATCCCAAAAACCGTCATGAGCATCAAATAGTCCTGGATTACATAGCCAAGGTCATGAACACATACAGCGATGAAGTCCTGATCGGAGAGACGACGACGTTGCAGCTCAGGAATTTGTATCACCTGAAGACTCCTCTGGCAGCGAAGGCCAAGGAGAATAGCTCTTTAACCGCTTGGGTTGCACGCCTGCATCCTACCCCGGCCTTAGGCGGATATCCGGTGGCAGAGGCTTTGGCCATCATCGCCCGCTGGGAAAAGCATGAGCGGGGGCTATATGCCGCACCGCTGGGCATCATGAACGAAGAGGGGGATGGCATCTTTGTGGCCGGAATCCGCTCGGCTCTCATTGAGGGAAGGACAGTTTATGCCTATACAGGCTGTGGGATCGTCGCCAGTTCAGAATGTGCAGAGGAGTATGCGGAGACGGCCCATAAAGCCAAAACCATCCTGGAAAGTCTGTGATAAAGGGGAACAACGATGACAAATTATATTGCGGCCCTGGTTGACGAATTATACCAGCTCGGTGTGCGTGAAGCGGTCATCAGTCCCGGTTCCCGTTCCACTCCCCTCTCCGTGCTGTTTTGCGAATACGGCTTTCAGGTCTATGTCGGTATCGATGAACGGTCGGCAGGGTTTTTCGCATTAGGCATAGCTAAGGAAAAAGAGCGCCCCGTTGTGCTGGTATGTTCCTCCGGTTCGGCGGTGGCCCATTACTTCCCGGCTATCGTCGAGGCAAAGCATTCCCATGTCCCCTTAATCGTTTTAACGGCAGACCGGCCCCCCGAGTTGCGTCAGGTGGGGGCTCCTCAAACCATCGATCAAATCAAGTTTTATCATGATTACGCCAAGTACTTTGAAGAACTGGCTCTTCCTGAAGAAAGGGAAGGCATGTATCGGTATGTGCGCGGGGTGATGCGCAAAGCCTATGTAAGTTCTTTGGATCAGGGATATGGGGTAGCTCATATCAATATCCCTTTGCGTGAACCCTTAAGCCCTGATCTGGATGGGGTGGATTTCACGGCGGGCCGCTTGGACTATCCTTTTGCCTGGAAAACAGGGGAGAAGGGGCTAACTATGGATAGTTCGGTTTTCCAGGATAAAAAGGGAATCATTATCTGCGGCGGTGATCCTTACGCGGATTATCACAGGGAGGTTCTGGAGCTGGCAGAGCGCTTAAAGGCCCCCCTGCTGGCCGATCCTCTCGCCAATTTTCGCAATGATGACCATCCCCTGATCATGGATTGCTATGACGCCTTTCTGAAAAGTGATGCGGTTAAGGTGGAATTAAAGCCTGAATTTATCATTCATTTTGGTCAGACTCCCGTTTCCAAACGGTTGCAGAATTTCACGGCCATGCATCAGGATGTTCTGTATTTTCAGGTCAATGACTACTTTCAATACCGGGATCCCTCCTTGTCGATCAGCCGGTATCTTGTGGCCTCCCCCAAGGCTTTTGCCCGGTCTGTCAAGGTTCACAATACCGATGATGGCTACTCGGGACGGTGGCAGCATTATCAAGCCCGCATGCGCCGGCGGCTCAATCTCGCTCAGGATGAGGAGGAGCTGTTTGAAGGGAAGCTGGTGCAAAAGCTGCAGGACAGTCTTCCCGAGGGGAGCCGTCTCTTTGTTGCCAATAGTATGGCCATCCGCGATGTGGATTACTTTCTGGAGGCACGTCGACAACGGATTAAAGTCTTAGGCAACCGGGGGGCCAATGGCATCGACGGCACGGTCTCCACTGCTTTGGGAGTTGCCACCAGCGGCCATCCTACGGTGCTGCTGACCGGGGACTTAGCCTTCTTTCATGATTTAAACGGCCTGCTGATCGGGAAAAACCATGGACTGAATTTAATTATCGTCCTCCTCAATAATAATGGGGGTGCTATTTTTAAGTATCTGCCCCAAAGTGAAAATAAGTATTTTGAATTGCTGTTTATGACCCCTCACGGTATGGATTTCAGCGGGCTTAAGACCCTCTATGATCTGATTTATTATGAACCGGTTGATTATGAAAGCTTTGCGCAGAATTTTCAGGAAGCCCTGACTTTAAGTGGGGTCAAGGTGCTGAATGTCAAAATCGATGCCCGGCTGAGCAAAGAGCTCCATGATCGGTTGACGAATCTTGATTAAAGGATAAGTGAGGAGAACAAGGTGTTCATGACGATTGAGGGCTGCCGGTATTATGCGGAGGTAAAGGGTTCCGGGCCGACTCTGGTCTGTTTCCATGGTTTTGCGGAAAACTCCGGCACCTGGGAAGCCCTTCAGCTTCAGGACTGTCAAATGGTTCTGGTGGATTTGCTCGGGCATGGCCGCAGCGCCAAGCCTTCTTCCCTTGAACCCTATAGCTTGCCCGTGCTGCTGGGGCATCTCCATGAGCTGGTTGCAGGGTTAGGCTGCACAAGGTATTCCTTGCTGGGCTATTCTCTGGGTGGGCGTATAGCCTTGGCTTATGGGGCCGCTTATCCCCGGGAGGTTCAGGGGCTGATTCTGGAGAGTTCAGCTTATGGGATAGGGGACGAGGAGCAGCGGGCTCTGCGGAGAGAACAGGATGTCCGGCTGGCCCAGGAGATTCTGGATAGGGGAATAGAGTGGTTCGCTGAGCACTGGTCCAGCCTCCCTCTGTTTGCCTCCCAGACCCGCTTGCCCCCGGAAATCCGCGCTAAGATCAGGGCAAGGCGTCTGGGGAATGCGCCTCATGCCCTGGCCAATACTCTGCTGGGAAGCGGGCAGGGCGTGTTTCCCTGTTTAAGGGAGCAGATCCCGGCTTTGGCGATGCCGATCCTGTATATCCATGGGGAACAGGATGAGAAGTATAAGGAAATTGGCCAGGAGCTCATGGATTTAAACCCCGGAATAAAGAGGGAGATGATCCCGGGGGCGGGACATAATGCTCATCTGGAAAATTCCGCCATTTTTGAGAAAATAGTCCGGAATTTTTTGCAGGAGTCAGCCAAGCCTTAAGGCCATACTTTTGGTCCGGTGTTTTTGGTCGGGTGCTTTCAGCCCTGAAGGTGTGAAAAAGTTTGATTGGAGGTATGATTATGAATTTTGCCTGGGAAAGGTTTGCCGCTCAGTATGAAGACATTATCTATGAGACCTGTGAAGGGATGGCCAAAATCACCATCAACCGGCCGGAGGTCCGCAATGCCTTCCGGCCCAAAACGGTTAAGGAATTGATGGATGCTTTTATGGTGGCCCGGGAAGACAGCCGGATTGGCGTTATTATTCTGACGGGGGCCAATCATGGCCAGGGTCAGGATCAAGAGGCTTTTTGTTCCGGAGGGGACCAGCGGGTGCGGGGCCATGGGGGGTATGTGGGCGAGGATCAGATTCCCCGGCTTAATGTTTTGGATCTCCAGCGCTTAATCCGGGTCATTCCCAAACCAGTCATAGCCATGGTCAATGGCTATGCCATCGGCGGCGGTCATGTTCTGCACATTGTTTGTGATTTGAGTATTGCCTCGGAAAATGCCCGCTTCGGTCAGACCGGACCGAGAGTGGGGTCCTTTGACGCCGGTTATGGGGCCGGCTATCTGGCCCGCATTGTCGGACACAAAAAAGCCCGGGAGATTTGGTATTTATGCCGTCAATATACAGCCCGGGAGGCCCTGGCCATGGGCTTGGTGAATAAGGTGGTGCCCTTTGAGCGGCTGGAAGAGGAAACGGTAACCTGGGCCAGGGAAATTCTCCGGCATTCCCCCACGGCGTTGCGTTTCCTCAAGGCGGCTTTCAATGCCGATACGGATGGGCTGGCCGGTCTGCAGCAATTAGCCGGGGATGCCACCCTTTTGTACTATACCACCGATGAGGCGAAAGAGGGGCGGGACGCTTATCAGGAGAAACGGAGCCCGGATTTTCAGCGGTTTCCCAAGTTTCCTTAAGAATGTCCACGAATTTTACTGAACTAAGAAAGGGCAGGGGAAGGTAATGGTGGTCAACTGGCTTAAAAAGCAGGCTCTGGAGAAACCCCATAAGCTGTTTTTAAATGAACTGTCCTTTCAGGAGGTGGACCGGCGTGTCAGCGACCTGGCCGGCCGGATCTATCCCTTTGTTAAAGCTGAAGACAGAGTTGCTCTTTATGCTCATAATTCTGTGGAGATGGCCCTGTTTTTCTTGGCCCTGCAGGCTTTGCAAATAGAGGTGTTCATGATGAATACCCGCCTGACTGGGGAGGAAAGAGCAAAAAAGCTAAAAACATTAAACATCCAGGTGGCTTTTTCCGACGATGATACGTTTATTCCCTTGGCAAGGGTGTTGGCCGGTGACTATGATGGACAGGCACGCTGCCGGGAGGAAGACGCCCCGGAGAAGATCGCGGTGATTATGGATACCAGTGCAACCAGCGGTGACTATAAGTCGGTGCCCCTGCGCCGGAAGCAGTTTGCTGCTCATGTGCAGGCCTCCCGGCAGGTCCTGGGGGTCAGGGAAGAAGATAACTGGCTGCTCGTCCTCCCCCTGTACCATATCGGCGGCTTAGCCATTTTAATGCGCAGTTTATATAATGGCACCCGAGTCACCCTGATGGGAAAGTTTGACGAAGAGCAGATCTTAAAAGGGATCGAAGAAGGCTCCCTGACGATGCTCTCCCTGGTCCCCACCCTGTTGATGAGGATTGTCAACCGTATCCGTCGGCATCATTTGCGGGTGGTTTTGGTGAGCGGGGAATTCATTCCCAAGTCTTTAGTGGAAACTTGCCTGGAGAAAGGGATTCCCATCTATAAATCCTATGGCATGACGGAGACCACCAGCCAATGCACGACCTTTTGTGTCGCGGAAAATCCTGGGAAGCTTGATTCGGTGGGCTTGCCTTTGCCGGGGGTCACTCTCCGTATTGTTAATCCGGATGGGTCGGGAATCGGCGAGGTACTAGTCCAAAGTCCTCTGGTCATGGACGGATATCTGGGCCAAGAGCCGGCAGGAGGGTTCATTAATACCCAGGATATGGGCTATGTAGATGAGGAAGGTTATCTCTACATCCTGGATCGGCGCAAAGATATCCTTATCTCCGGAGGGGAAAACATCTACCCTCAGGAAATTGAGCAGGTTTTGTATGCCCATCCTGAGATATCAGAATGTGCCATTGTCGGGATGAAGGATGAAAAGTGGGGACAGGTACCGGTATTGTTTGTAGTTTCCTCTTTGGAGGATGAGGAGATCATGGATTATCTGGCCAGGAAACTGGCCAGGTATAAATTGCCCCGAAAAATAGTGCATTTACGGTGGTTGCCGAGAAATGCCACGGGCAAAATACTGAAAAAGGATTTGGCAGAGCTGGCCTATGCGGATTGAGAAAATTGAAGTCTTCCATTTGTGCATGCCCATGAAGTTCAATTTTAAATCCTCACAAGCTCTGCTTCATCAGCGGGAGACTCTGGTGATTAAGGTGACGGATGAGTTGGGCCATTCCGGGTTTGGCGAGGTGGTTGCTTTCAAGGAACCTTTTTATACTGGGGAGACCCTGCCCCGCGCCAAGGAAGTTCTGCTTCAGCGCTTGCTTCCCCAACTCCTGGAGGGAGAAATACCCCACCCCTTTGCCATTCACTCCTGGCCGGATTTGGGTTATCCCATGGCTGTGGCCGGAGTGGAGAATGCTCTTCTGGACGGGTTCACCCGCCGGCAGCAGCAGTCGATTATGGATGCTGTATTTGATGAGGAGACCCAGGAGAGGATTTATGGGGGCATGGTCCTGGGAGACCTGGAGCCGGCCATCTTGCTTAGGCAAATCGAAGACTATCGCCAAGAGGGATATGTGCGTTTTAAAATTAAAATCAAGCCTGGAGACGGTTTTGCCAAATTGCAGAGGGTCCGTGAAAAATACCCTGATTTAATGCTATTGGCTGATGCCAACCGGAGTTTCCAGGCAGAACAGATCCCTGAGCTGAGAAAAATTGATCAGCTGGGGCTGCTGTGCCTTGAAGAACCCTTAGCGTCCGGGGATCCGGTCTCTTATCAAAGACTTCAGGAACAAATGCTAACTCCCCTATGTCTGGATGAAAGTATCCAGACCAAAGCGGATCTGATCCAGGCTGCTGAGTTAAGGGCTTGTCAGGCTGTCAACCTCAAGGTGGGCCGCGTAGGCGGTCTGGCCTATGTTAAACAAATGATTGAGATCTGCCGTAGGCATAAGATCCATTATTGGATCGGCAGTATGATGGAAAGCGGCATATCAAAAATTCTCCATGTGCATTTAGCCAGCTTAAAAGACAACTATATCCCCGGAGACTTATCCTCATCCCGGCGTTATTTTGCCAGAGATGTGATTCAGCCGGAGATAACAGTCCAAAGGGGCCGCATCCAGGTACCCCGGGGCCCAGGCTTAGGGGTGGAGATCGATGAAGAAGCTTTAAATTATTATGCACTTGATCATCGGGTCCTGGAGCGGGGTGTGGGTCCCGGAATTAATGGCTCCAGCTAACGGGCTATGGTTGGTCCTTCGGAAGCAGCATGGGCTTTCAGCTGGTCGCCCAGGGCGGACAGACCAAAGCCGATGACGCTGACGATATCCCCTATAGCAGTGAACCATCTTCCTTTTAACATTAAAGGTGATGCATCAGGGACAGTGGCCGTGGTTTCCCGGTATCTGACGATGGCCACATAAGCAATAAGAATGCTGCCGATTAAAAATGTCCAGCTTGATGCGGCGATCGTGCGGGCAGAACGATCCGGCTGGGGTGTCTGGCTTAATTCTTCGATGATGATGGTTTCCTCAGCCTGGTATGTGGAGATTATGGCGATCAGAGAAGCAATCAGAAACAGAACATCGCCGATTCTTTCATCTTTGACTAAGCTTAGATCAAAGGCGGTTTCATGGGTGGTCTGGGCAGCGCTTTTTTGAGTGGAATTGAGCATTAAGAATTACCCCTTTAGCTTGATATTGCATAATATGCCGAAAAAAGGATGGATGTTTGCTTTTTTTCCACAAAGCAAACCTGTCCTTTTTTATTTCCGGCCCGAAAGGCTCAGGATGGGGGAGCGGCTGGGCTTTGGAGGAAGAGGTTTCACAAATAAATGTTGGAAAAAAATTTTGGCAAATTGGCTAAAATGTACTTGATTTTCCCAGGCAAATAGATACAATATATAATATAATTACTTATTTATAAAGATTATAATTATCATTAAAGGTGAGCAAAAGAAGAAAAGACAGATCCGGCATTTTGCCGATCACCATAAAAAAATAATGATAAGGGGGAAATTATTATGTCACTTATCGGTAAAGAAGTAAACGAGTTCAAGGTGCAGGCTTTTGTGGAAGGTGCTTTCAAGGAAGTAACCAAAGGGGATTTGCTGGGCAAATGGTCGGTTTTCGTATTCTATCCCGCTGATTTTACCTTCGTTTGCCCCACAGAGCTGGGGGATTTGGCCGATCAATACGATGAATTCAAGAAAATCGGTGTGGAGATCTACTCCGTGTCCACCGACACTCATTTTGTGCATAAGGCTTGGCATGATGCCTCCGACACCATCAGAAAAATCCGCTATCCGATGCTGGCCGACCCAACTGCCAAGCTGGCCAAGGACTTTGAGGTTTATATTGAAGAGGAGGGCTTAGCTCTGCGGGGCAGCTTTGTGGTCAATCCTGAAGGGAAGATCGTAGCCTATGAAGTCAACAGCAACAACATCGGCCGTGAGGCCTCGGAATTGCTGCGCAAGGTCCAGGCTGCCCAGTTCGTTGCGGAGCATGGGGATCAGGTTTGCCCGGCCAAATGGCGGCCCGGAGCGGAGACGCTCAAACCCAGCCTGGATCTGGTAGGGAAGCTGTAAGCTCTATGAAAGAACTCTATGATCTGATTATTATCGGTTCCGGCAGTGCGGGGATGGCTGCGGGCATTTATGCCGGGCGTTCGAAGCTTAAAACCCTTGTGATTGACCGGGACCGGGCCGGAGGGCAGATCAAAATCACCTCCGAGGTGGAGAATTATCCAGGCATCCTGAATATTTCAGGGGAAGAGCTCAGCCAGACCATGCGCAGGCAGGCGGAAAAATTCGGCGTGAAATTTCGGCAGGCGGCGGTGGAGTCCGTGGATTTGGCTGGGGATATTAAGAAAATCCGGACGGCTGAAGGGGACTATGAGGCTCTGGCTGTGATCATTGCCACCGGGTCTGTGCCCAGAAAGCTGGGCTTCATTGGGGAAGAGGAATTCAGAGGACGGGGTATCGGCTATTGTGCAACCTGTGACGGGGAGTTTTTCACAGGGATGGATGTTTTCGTGATCGGAGGAGGGCTGGCTGCGGCGGAGGAAGGGATTTTCCTGACCCGCTATGCCAGAAAAGTCACCATGATCGTCCGGGGGGATGGATTTTCCTGCCCCCAAACCATCTCCGAAAGAGTCCTGGCCCACCCGAAGATCGAGGTGAAGTTCAACACCGAGCTTCGGGAAGCGGGCGGGGATGCGGTTCTCCGCTATGCTGAATTCGTCAATAACCGGAGCGGCGAAAGATGGCGGTATGATGTAAGGGAACAGAAGCAGACTTTTGGGGTGTTTGTTTTCGTGGGATACATTCCGCAAAGCGCCGAATATGCTCAGGAGGTCCGCATCGATGAGCGGGGCTATATTCCCACCGATGAGAGCATGGGCACCAATGTGGAAGGGGTCTATGCCGCAGGGGATATCCGTCCCAAGGAGCTGCGGCAGCTGGTTACTGCCGTAGCGGACGGCGCTATTGCGGCCACCAGCGCTGAGAAATATCTGGTAGGGAAGAAGGAACGGCTGGGGCTGGGTGAACTGGGCGAGCTGGGTGAATCGGGTGAGCGGGATGAACTGAGCGATGAGGAGAAAACTCCGGTCACCCGGCAGGGAACGTCTTTATTGGACGACTCCCTTAAGGAACAGTTGGTGCCTATTCTGGAACGGTTGGGAAACCGGATTGGGTTGCTGGCCTTTCTGGAGGGGGGCAGCGGGTTCAGCGAGGAACTGCGGAGCTTTCTGTCCGAGTTTGCCGGACTGACCGATAAGGTGGAGGTTGAGTTCCTGAACCGGGGTGAGGACGCAGCCAGAGAGAAAGAGGCCAAGATCACCCTTTTCCCCGCCGTTGCGGTGCTGGGACCGGACGGGGCCTATACGGGAGTGCAGTTTCACGGCATACCCGGCGGCCACGAAATCAACTCTTTTATTCTGGCCCTGTATAACGCGGCAGGACCTGGCCAGGCGGTAGGAGAAGAGACCCTGGCCAAAATCCGGGGAGTGAGCAGGAAAGTCAACTTCAAAATCGGGGTTTCGCTTTCCTGCACTCTCTGCCCGGATGTGGTGACTCTGGCCCAGTTGATGGCCTTGAAAAATCCCCTGATCGAGGCGGAGATGATCGACGTGGCTCATTACCCTGATTTTAAAAACAAGTACGGGATTATGAGCGTACCGGCTATTGTCGTCAACGATGAAAAAGTCGTTTTCGGCAAGAAGAATCTGGAGGAATTGCTGGAGCTGGCGGGAGGTTAAGAGGGAACCGGCCGGGTTCAGAGGAGGATAATATAGAGAAATAGGTTACACATGCCTGGGGCATGGGGCATAAGGCGGATAGCTGGGGAAGCTGTCCGCCTTATGCTGTTTGCCCTGATGAGTACAGTGATAGTGGGGGTGTATGGCCAAGACCAAGGGTGGCCGTCACGAGGTGGAATCTAAAAGGAGTGGGGGGGCAAACCTCAGGGAGAAAAGATTTCAGGGGATTCAGTAAAAATCAATACTTTGGTAAAATAAGAAAGGCTCCCGTTCATTGTTTTAACAAATAGCGGTACAGGCTGACTTCATGGGAAATAGCTATCACTTCTATAGATTGGTAAGGTTATTAATGTGAACATTGATTGTTCCGTAAGTATTGGAGGAAAAGATGATGCAGATGACCCGGCATGTTTGTCCCCTCAAGTGCTATGATACTTGCAGTATCCTGGCTTATACAGACAATGGTCGGCTGCTTAAAATAACGGGGGATCCCCAAAATTCCTATACCTTGGGCACTCTGTGTGCCAAAGGATATAGCTTTGTTAAGCATGTGTATCATCCCGAGCGAATTCTCCACCCTTTGCGGCAAAGCAGCCGGGGTTCAGGAGACTGGCAAAGGATAACCTGGGAAGAGGCTTTAGGGGAAATTGCCCGGCAAATAGTGCAGATTTACAACCGGCATAACCATCTTTTACCCCTGGGGCTCCTGGACGGAAAAGCCAATACCGGGGTCTTGGCGCGCTCTTTGTCCGGCATGCTGTCCGCAATGGCGCCAATCACCGAGATCCGGGGGCCCCAGAGCAGCGGACCGGGGATGGACGCTCAATTCTTGGATTTTGGCAGGGTTAGGCTCAAAGATCCGGAAGATATGAAGAAGGCGGATTTGATTATTCTTTGGGGCGTCAATCCTGCCGCTACGGCAATTCACCAAATGAAGATTCTCCAGCAGGCGCGCCAACGCGGTGCCAAGGTTATCCTGATTGACGTGTTCCCTTCCGCCACAGCCGGCCGGGTTGATGAGACGATTGTGGTTAAGCCGGGCGGTGATGGGGCCTTGGCTCTGGCTGTTTTGCGGGAGCTTATGTTTAAAACCAGCATTAATTACCGCTTTCTTGTCCATGAGGCGGAAGGCTGGGAAAACCTCAAGGATTGGTTATTGGAAGCGGATCCGGAAGAGATGAGAACTATTGCAGGGGTCACCCCCCAAATGGTTGCGGATCTGGCCAATGAGCTGCGCCATAGCTCAAATCCGGCGTTTTGGCTTGGTAAAGGGCTGCAAAAATACAGCAACAGCGGCCAGAATATCCGGGCCATCCATGCCCTTGCCGCTGCCGGCGGAGTTACGGAAAATTACGGTGAAGGTATTTTTGCGGCCCGGTCTGGGTTTTCACCCTTTGCGGATCTCTGGGATTCAGATAAGTGGGGGAACCGGAAGCTTAGCCTTCCTACCCTGCCAGTGAACCATGGGGACGATGGGGCGGATATCCGGATGCTTTGGATCACCCAAAGCAACCCCTTGGTCCAGGGAACCCACCTGCAAAAGCTTAGGGAGCTGATGGGCGGTCTGGATTTGATTGTGGGCACCGATTTTTTTCTGACGTCAACCTCCCGCTGCTGCGATATTGTTCTGCCGGCGGCCACCTTTCTGGAGGCTGAGGATCTGGTGGCAGGGGAATGGCACCGCTGGATTGGACTTAATGAACAGGCCATTGCGCCTCTCGGTGAGACCCGTTCCGAACTGGAAATTGCCCAATCCCTTGCTGTGGCTATTAGTGAAGAAGCCCCGGGACTTTGCCCGTTTCCTGTGGAGCGGCCCCTGTCCCAATGGCTGGAGAGGGCTGTTCCGCCAGAATTATGTGAAACCCTGGGAATCGACAGTTACCGGGAATTAAAGCAAGGCCCAAGAAAAATTGTGCAACCTGATATGTTATCGGATTCACATTATCCCAAGTACCGCTTCTCCGTCCCTCAGGCTATGGAGTGGGGGTGTCCGGAGCTTCCCCTGATGGTGCTGCCGGAGACTGCTCCCCAGGGTTATCCCTACCGGCTGCTCAATTGGCGGCGGGCGGATTTCTTCAACTCCCAGTTTGCTCATCTTGACTGGCTCCTGGAGAGACAAGCGACAGACGAGCTTTCCCTGAGCTGGGAATTAGCCCGACAAAAAGGCATTGGAGCCGGAGACAAGGTCGTCGTTTATAACTCCTGGGGGGAAGTGGTCTTAAAAGCCAAAATCCGCCATGACTTACCCCTTCATCTGATACTTTGCTCAGCCAGGCAGGATATCAACGGCAAAAGCATCAACAGCCTGGCCGGCAGCCAGGAAACGGATCTGGGCCAGGCCGTCAATGGAGTGAATGAGCCGGCTTTTCATGATGTATTTGTCAATATTGCCCGGGATTAGAAATAACCACAAATTTGCCCCGTTCAGTTTGTATAATGCCGCCAAATCCACGGACACCCAGCTCAGGAAAAAGGCAAAAAGGAACAAAGGGATCTCATCTTCTTTGGCCGGTACCACAAAGGAGAAAATAAGCACAAACGGGAATAGTTATCAACGTCTAGACAAGTCAATCAAACAGAAAAGAGAGGATGCTTACATGGAGATCTCAAGGCGGAACTTTATTAAGGCCAGCGGCGGATTGGCCGCTTTCGGAATGATAGGTACCGGATCATTGAACCGTTGGATTCGTCCGGCAGCAGCGGAAGGGGCGGAAGAGGAGAAGATTGCCTATACCTTTCATCCCCCCAACTGCGGAGGCCGTTGTTCAATGAAATGCACCGTCCGTAAGGGCAAGTTGGTGAAAATTGAGCCTAATGAATGGCCCGACGGCCATCACAAAAAAGTGTGCCTCAGGGGCCTCAGCGAAGTAGAACGAGTGTACAGCCCGGATCGTTTAAAGACCCCCCTGAAACGGGTTGGGGAAAGAGGAGAAGGCAAGTTTGTAGCTATCTCCTGGGATGAAGCCCTGACGACCATTGCCGACAAGCTTACGGAAATCAAAGGCAAATACGGCGGAAAATCGATTTTATGGTCAAACAGTTCCGGCGTCCAGTATCCCATGAGTACCTTGGCCGCCCTGATCGGCGCTCAGGAGCATGGTGCTTTGGATTTCGGCATCGACATGAGTCAGGCCGGCGGGCAATCCATCGTTATGGGACCCTTCAATATAACCAATACCAATGAGATTACGGACTGGGTCAATTCCAATCTGGTTCTGTTGGTGGGCAATAACTTATTGGAAACCTCACTCACTGATGCGGCCTTTTTCTTTGACGCTAAGGAAAAAGGCACGAAGATGGTCTGCATTGATCCGGTGTTTTCCACGACAGCGGCGAAGTGCGATCAATGGATTCCCCTTCGCCCCGGGACGGACAGCGCCTTATATTTAGGCATGATCCATCTGGTCCTGAATAATCAATGGTATGATCAGGAGTATGTCAGAAGTTATACCAGTGCTCCCTTTCTGATCCGGGAAGACAACCAAAGGATTTTACGGGATGAAGGAAATAACTATCTGGTCTGGGATAAGAATTCCGATTCCCCCCGACCTGTTGATGCACCGGGGATTCTGCCGGAATTAGAAGGAGAGTTTACGGTAAATGGAGTTAAAGTGAAAACGGTTCTGACAGCATTCACTGAACATATCCGGCAATATACCCCGGCCTGGGCGGCTAAAGTGACGGAGATACCGGAAGAGGTCATCACGGATTTGACCAGGGAATACGCCCTTGGCGGCCCGGCCAGCATCCAATGGGGTTTGGGCGGCCCGGATAAATGGTATCATTCCGATACCACCGGCCGTCTGGCTACCATCCTCGCCGGCCTCACCGGAAATATCGGCCGTGTGGGAGGCGGAGTCGGGCAAGGCACTCAGCATGTAACCTGCTGGTCCTGGGTCACCGCTATGGGCAGCTGGGATTTGCCGCCGGAGTTTGCTCCAGCCCCGGCTGAAGTGCCTTTTAGTGACATTCCTACGGCTTCCACCTCCATCAAGGCTTTCTTTTTTCAGGGAAATATGCTCCATCAGATGATACCTGATTACAATACATCCTTAAAATGGGCCGACTCCCTGGAATTTATCGCTGTGGTGGACAACCAGCATTGTGACAGCGTCAATTACGCCGATATTGTCCTGCCGGCCTGCTCAAGTTTTGAATCGGAGTATGACATCGCTTATTTGATCAATGAGCGGAATCACATTCTGCTCCAGCAAAAAGTCATTGAACCCTTATTTGAAAGCAAATCCGATTTTCAAATTGAAAAGGAACTGGCTCAAAAGCTGGGCCTTGACCAATATCTGCCTGAGACACCGGAAGATTATGTGCGGGCGCTCTTGAACTCACCGGACCCGGCCCTCCAGGGAATCACGGTGGAAGCGCTGAAAGCCAATCAATGCATCATGAGGCTGAATGTTCCTGATCAGCCTTACGTAGCCTATCTTGACCGGGTATTCGGTACTGAGTCCACCAAACTGGAGTTTTACAATGAATTATTCCTGGAAGACCATTGCGCTTTCCCCGTGTGGGAGGAACCCAACGAAGCGTCGCCGGCCAATCCCCTCTATCAAAAATATCCCCTCATGTTAGGTTCACCCCATGCTCGTTTCCGTGCCCATTCCACATTCTCCAATGCTCGCTGGCTGTTGCAGATTAATAATGAACCTCTTGTCCGGATTAATCCCATCGACGCCCAGGCCCGGGGAATTCAAAATAAAGAGTTTGTGGAAGTGTTTAATGACCGGGGAAGCTTCCAGTGCCGCTGCCAGATCGTCAATGATATGCGCCCGGGAATGGTTCAGCTTTCCGAAGGATGGTGGTCCCGCTATTTCCAAAAAGGAGACTTGCAGGAAGTCACCAATCCCAACAAAAATCCCCGCGGCAAGAAGCTGCTCTATGGTCCGATTGTTGCTTTTCTGGATACCTTGGTCGAAGTGAAGAAAGTGGAGGGTTAAGCGCATGGCTAAACTGGGAATAACCATAGATCAGAGTCGCTGTGTGGGGTGCAATACCTGTGCAGTGGCCTGCAAAATGCAAAATAATGTCCCCATGGGCATGCTCTGGAACCGGGTGCTCACCGAAAGCGGCGAAGGCCTGGACAGTGCGGAAGGGGAGTATCCTCATCTGACGAAAAACTGGCTGACCGTGGCCTGCCAGCATTGTGAAAATGCCCCTTGCGTCAAAGTCTGCCCGGTAGGGGCAACCTATAAGGCGGAGGACGGCAGGGTCTTGATCAACTATGACCGCTGTATCGGCTGCCGTTACTGCATGGCCGCCTGCCCCTACAATGCCAGGGTGTTCAACTGGCAGAGGCCGGTTCGTCAGCCTGATTTCAGTTGCGGGGACGCCCCCGTCCGGCCGTCAGGTGTTGTGGAAAAGTGCTCCATGTGCAAAGAGCGGACCGACCAGGGGCTGGAACCCCTGTGCGTTGTGGTCTGTCCGGCCAAAGCCCGCAAATTCGGCAATCTGGATGACCTCAACAGCCCGGTCTCCCAAGCAATCCGCGGGAAGAATTCATACCGGCTTCTGGAAGAGTTGGGAACAAAGCCGCAAGTTTATTACTTGCGTTAAAGGAGATGAGAATATGGACAATAAGCAAAAGAATCTTATCTGGTTCGGTATTTTAGGCTTGCTGACCCTGGCCGGACTGGGGGCGTGGCTCTATCAGATGGCCAATGGCCTGATCCTTACCGGAATGCGCAATATCGTCTCCTGGGGGCTTTATATCACGGCCTTTATGTTTTTCGTCGGTCTTTCCGCCGGTGGTCTGATTGTATCTTCTTCCGCCACCGTATTTAATATTGCTCCGTTTAAAAAAGTATCCTTGCCGGCGGTGCTCCTTTCCGTAGTCTGTGTTATTATGGCCGCACTCTTCATCGTTGTTGACTTGGGAAAACCCCAAAGAATGTTCAATCTGCTCCTCCATTCCCAATTCAAGTCTCCTCTGATGTGGGATGTCATCGTTATCACGGCCTATCTGCTTATCTCGGTGCTTTATTTGTATTTTATGACCCGGCCTAATCCGGATCAGAGAAAAATAAGGATCATGTCCCGAATCGCCTTGCCGGTTGCCATAGGTGTTCACTCCGTTACGGCCTGGATCTTTGGTTTGCAGATTGCCCGGGTTGCCTGGCACAGTGCCCTCATGGCGCCGCTGTTTGTGGCTTCGGCCTTGGATTCCGGACTGGCCTTGCTCCTGATTGTTCTGTTGGCCTTGAATCGCTCCGGCAAGTATAAAGTCGAAGATCAGCTTTTCAGCAGCCTGGCCGGACTGCTGGCAGTCTTCGTAGCGGTCGATGCCTTTTTTATCGGCTGTGAAGTGCTCACCTTCATCTATCCGGGTGAGGAAAAAGTTATGAACGCCGTGTCCCTCCTTTTCACAGGCTCTCTGGCACCCTTCTTCTGGGGAGAAATCCTTCTGGGCCTGTTCCTTCCTTTCTTAATTCTGGTCTTTGCCAGGAACCGCGCCAAGAAGAGCTCTATTCTGCTGGCCTCAGTCCTCATTGTGGTTGGTGTGTTTTTCAAACGGGTCTGGCTGCTGTTTTCATCCTTTGTTTTCCCTTTAGTGCCTGGACAGTTAGGGGTAACTCTCGGTGAGTTTAGAGAGGGTGTGGATTCAATTGTGATCCCCAATATCTGGGCCACAGCGGGAAGCTATTCCCCAACGATGATTGAGGGCCTTATTTTCCTAGGGATTATATCTTCAGGAATCTTGCTTTTCAGGCTGCTCTTCCAGGGGCTCATATCTGCTCAATCCCCAAAAGCTCTGGTCCGCGAAAATATCACCAGTCGGTCTAACACCAGTCAAGTGCTTGGAGGTAAATAAGAATGAAACTCTCTTGGGAAGAGGTATGCAGCTTACGGACCAATCTGTATGGCTTCTTGGGAAATTGCCTGCTTGAATCGGTGCCGGAAGAGGGATCAGTGTCTATGCAGCGGGAATTTTGGGATGAGTTCCCCTTGGAATCAGCAAATCCTCAGATGAAGGACGGATTAAGCAGGATCATCAGTTGTACAGAGTATCTGGCAAAATTACCTCCGTCCCAGGCCAGTCAGGAAGTTCAGTTGGAATTCATGGATCTTTTCCTGGGCCCGGGTCAGCCTAAGGCGCCGCCCTGGGAGTCGGTCTACCGAACTCCGGAAAGACTTCTCTTCGGGTGGCCTACCCAGGAAGTCCGTAAAATCTATGGTAAGGCAGGGTTTGAAATTTCCCGCAAAAACCAGCTGCCGGAGGACCATCTGGGGTTGGAGCTCATGTTCCTGGCCATGGCCAGCGATACCTTGGCCAGGCTGATCACCGGAAAGGGCAGTAAAAATAAGATTTTCGAAATGATTAAACTCCAGAGGGATTTCATCTCCAGCCACCCCCTGACCTGGATTGCCGATTTTCATGAAGATGCTTACACCAAGGGAACCATCGGTTTCTATAGCGGCTTAATTCAATTGATTTGGGGTATCCTCCTCTGGGATCTGGATCTGCTGGAAGAAGTGGGCCGGAACGTTCAGCCCGGTCCGCTATGTACCGGAGAAGGAGGGAGAATATGAGCTGGCGTTTCCTGGTTAACCCTGATCTTTGTCTGGGGTGCCGCAGCTGCGAGATAGCCTGCCGCAATGAATTTGCCGACCAGGAAGGTGCCCGCTGGCGCTGGCTGAAGGAAGTAGAGGATCACTCCGGTCTGCATTACTTTCTGTCCTTAAGCTGCAACCATTGTGAGAATCCGGAGTGTGTCCGGGTTTGCCCTGAGGGGACCTACCGCAAGCGCAAGGATGGAATCGTCCTGCATGATCCCTGGCGGTGCAGCGGCTGCGGAAAATGCACCCACGCCTGTCCTTTTCACGTTCCGAAATATTCCTTATCTTCAGGCCGGGTCGATAAATGCAATTTGTGTTTTCATCGTTTGGACAAAGGTCTGCCGGCGGCTTGTGTGGCAGCTTGCCCGGTCAACGCTCTCTGTCATTTATTCCCCAACGAGCCGGACCCTATGGACGCCAGGGGTTCTGTGACGGGATTCACTAATATTTTGATTACGAAGCCTTCTATCCGGTTTGTCCACAGTTCTATATGAAAACATGATTCAGGCTGAAAAGAATAAGGTACTGAAAAAATGTGGATTTTGCAGGAATAGGTACGGATTTTTCAAGGAGGGCTGTCATGGCAAGTCATCTTGAATGGGTTAAGCAAATTGCCCGGGTACAAGTTGAAAACGGCGGTATGATGGGACTCAGCCGCCTGTTAATGCAAAAAATCGAGAAAACGGTTATGGTTACGGGTGACCAGGGGCATGTACTGAGCTGCCATATCTGGAATAAGCAACCGGTTGTCATCCAGGAGAGGTTATCGCTCCCGCAAAGTGTTGCGGCATCCACTGAAATGACCCGGGGTATAAGCACCTTTGGGGGACATAAATGTGCTTACTATTGTTGGCCCATAGTAAATCAGAAGAAGGAAGGGTATCTCTGGATATTAACAGAAAAGGAAAACCTGTCAGCAGAAGAAATGGAGATTACTGAATATCTCCGTTCGGCTTTGTTGGTGGAAATCGTCAAGAAACAAGAGCAGTTGAAGCTGAAACAGTATTTAAGGGATGGATCGATTCTGAACCTGCTCTTTAATAATTCTGATCAGCTGGAAACCATGGGGCAGGTCTGGGGGCGGAATTTGCTGATTACCCATATTGTTATGATTCTGGAAGGGCAGACGAAGGTGCCAGGTCATGGCCTTTCAGAAGTCCGAACCAAGGCTGAGAATTTTATTGAGGCAAAGTATCCTGGAACAGTTACCGGGATGATCGGAAAACATCTTGTGGTTTTGTTCCCCTATGAAAAAAAGACAAAAGAAAAAGACGGCCAAACCAACGACAACTGGAAGAACATACCCAGGAAAGCTTACTCAGAATTACAGGAAATCCTGGATGATGTTAAGCTTTGGGCCAGTGTCGGCAGCATTTATCCGGATCAGCCCTTGCTCTATCGAAGCTATCAGGAAGCCAAGGTTGCCCTGGAGATGGGCAAAGTACTGGGTAAAAAGGAGAAGCTGACTTTTTTTAACGAATTAGGCGCAATCCGTCTCTTTTATAATCAGCGGAAGCAGGATTTGCGTGATTTCTTTGAAGAGACTCTGGGCCCGGTTCTCAAGTATGATCGAACCAATGACGGCAATCTGCTTTTAACTCTATGGCATTATTACGCTTCGGGAGGAGATATCTCGGCAGCTACCAAGGGAATGTTTATTCATGCCAATACCCTTCGCTACCGGCTGCGCAAAGTGGAGGAACTTACAGCTTCAAGCCTTGATGATCAGGAGGTCAGGTTTAATATCTATGCCGCCTTAAAAGTAGGGCTTATGCTGGGTATCTTTGAGGTGTGAATTGCTTTCTTATATTAAAATGAGTGTGTTTTTGATGATGTGAGCGCAGGTTCAATGAAGAATGCCAAATAAAGAGGAACAAACGGATAGCAGTAAGAGGCTGTCCGTTTGTTCCTCTTTAAAATTGATTTGCTCTCCGGTTGAGTGTTTCTTAAAAATATCCACGGTGGGCAAGGGCAGCCGGCGGCTTAGGATTCAATCGCTTTTAATTGCTTCCAGCGCCGATATTTTCACGGCTTTGTTGGCGGGATAGTACCCGGAGCCCACCCCGATAAAAATGGAAAAGACAACGGCAAAGCCGATCAGCCAGAGGGGTATAATGGATAGTTTGCTGCCGCCGGCACCTTCCGAAACAAAATTCATGATCAGTGAAATGATTAGACTGACGACATTGCCGACAACTCCTCCCAGGAAACCAATAATACCGGATTCCGTAAGAAAAATAATACGAATATCCTTTACATAGCAGCCCAGCGCTTTCATAATGCCGATTTCCTTGGTCCGTTCAGAGATGGACATAATCATCGTATTGGTAATCCCAATAGCGGCCACGAACAATGAAATAGCTCCCAGTCCTCCCAGCATCAGCTGTTTTTGCCGCGCTTCTTTTTCCATGGGCTCACGGATGCTTTCCATAGATCGTGTATCAAAGCCAAGCCGCTTGATTTCCTTTTCCACTTCGGCGACTTTGGAAATGTGATCTACCTTAACAAGAGCATTTTGATAGCTTTTCTTTTCGGTCGTGTTTTTTGCCGCACCGGAATCCTTTAAGATCTGTTCCAGAAAAGCCAAGTCCAGCAAGACACCTTCGCTGGTTTCGTAACCTTTGTTGTAATCTTCTTTGACACGTCCGGTTGCTTCAAGGGGGATGCTGTATTTGGCGATGCCTTCCTTTTCCAGGACCAGAGTCAGGGAGGACGTGAGCGGGTTGAAGTAGGGGTCCGGCATATTGTTCTTGAGTTGGTCCATATCGAAATTATTAAAATCAATATTGGCGTAACGGTCAACCCGATTGCTTCCTTCCGGCCGATAGGAGTCCCGGAAATTGTAAGCAAACATTTCGCCGACCAGCACCCCCTTAGTATTGGCGGGGTATGCTCCATCCACAAGCTTGAATCCCAGCTTTTCCAGGCTGGAGCTGTCATAGGCCGCTACCGGGAGCCAATCGTTGATATATCTGTCGCCGATTCCGGCGTAGATCTTAAAGTAAACATCGTTGAACAGTTCGTCGGGAGAGATTTTCGGCGATACCGCAATGACATTGGGTATCTGAGCAATCGTTCTGATGCCGGCGTCATCCAGTTTATTTTGATCGTTGCCCATATTGGGCACCATAACGGTGATAATTGTCAAATCTCCCATTTCCGCCAGCATTTCTTCCTGGGAGACTTTCGTGCCGATGCCGATGGACACCATAATGACAATGCTGCAACACCCGATCAGTACCCCCAGCACGGTTAATAAGGTTCTGGATTTGCGGCGGCGCAAATTGCGCAGGCACATTTTTAAAATATCTTTCCAAGTCATTCTCTATACCTCTGATTTGGAAGGCGCATCTGTGCCTGGTGCGGTGCCGTCGGTTTTATCCTCCGTCAGCGGCAGGTCTTGGGCGGGCGCGTCTTCTTCCCAGGAAAAGTCGATCGAGCTTATTTTCTTTTGTGCCCGGGCTTTCCTGATGCGCATTACGGCAATTCCTATACCAGCCAGTAAGACAATGGCTGCGCCAATCAACCAAGGGAGCGGGATTTTGCTTTCTTGTTCAGGGGCCATTTCCGGCATGCCCATATCCATGGGGGGAGGCGCATCAAAAGCTGAGACCAGCACCGGAAATTCCTTGATGACAGGTTCTAAATTAGCGTCTTCATAAGTAATTCTGATGGTGAAGGACAGTTCCCCTGGCTGCAAAGGCATAAAAGCAAAACCGATGGTGCTGCTCTTGCCCGCCTCAATATTGCCAAGCTGCTGCACCTTGGCAGGCGTTTCCATTTCCCCTGTAATATCCTCAATCGCCGCCTCCACATTCGATATAGGGTTTTTCCCTTTATTCACATAGCTTAAAGTAATAACCGACTCCTGCCCGACAGCGACGAAATCAGGTAATTGAGGCTGAGCCAGTTCAAAACGATCCGGCAGGTAAATGGGGATGGACAACTTTTCGCTCATCGTGTTGGTGGCGCGTTTACTGCCGGTGTTATACTCATATTTAAAACTGACTTCTACCGTTTTAGCACCCGATATACTGGTTTGACCGGAGTTGGCGACGAGCAAGGCCTGCAAATCCAAATCCTGTGTAAGGGTTTGTCCCGCCCCCAGAGATTCATAGTAAAAGGTGTTGGAGGAGCTGGCCACAGAAAAATTCTCACCTGTTTCCAGGGTGACCACAATGTTTTCAATACTCAAGTTAGAGCTGGTATTGTAAAAATCCATGGACAGCTTGAAGGCTGTATTGGCTGCTACCGGAGCTCCCCCATAAGAGTAATTGCTGACGATGAGATAGGGAACCGAGGCGTCGGTTTCTTTATGACTTTCGGTCACCACAACAACCTTGCCGGAGGCCGTGCCTGGTACGATACCGCCGCCGCTGTCATAGGAATAGCTGGCATCGACACCGATGGTTTGCAGGGATGAGGACGGTTCGCTGGCGGCCTTTACTTTGACGGTGATGCTTTCTTCCGTGTATCCCTTAATGCTTTTTAAGAAAAAGGAGCTTTTACCATCCGGGAAATAAATGGAGTCTGAGGGATTGAGGGAAACTGTGATATCGGAAGCGGTGGTCTCCCCCATATTGGTTATTTGCAGAGTGACATCCTTCTCTTCGTCGCCTTTCAGGATGTCCTTGGTTTGGCTGCCGCTGATAAAAAGAACGGGCGCAGGGGATTTGTCGGCGGTTGCAATGATAATTTTGCCGGTGGCCGTCTCCTGGACAATGCTGCTGCCGTTGGTATAGGAGTATTTTACCTCAACGTCGATACTTTGCAGTGTCGAGGCCAGCGCACCCGCCGCCTTTATTCTCACGGTAAGGCGTTCTTCGCTGTTGCCTTTCATGTTGGGTAAGAAAAAGGAGTTTTTGCCGTTGGGGAAATAAATGGAACCCGACGGAGTGAGTGTAACTTGGATCTTGGAAGCCATTGTATCGCTCATATTGGTGACTTTAATCGTTACATCCCTCTCGCCGTTGCTTTTCAGGACTTCGTCCGTTTGAACGCCGCTGATGAAGAGAATTGGCTCAGAAGATTCGTCGATTTCGCTGATCAGGTTAATTCGTTCGCTGGCGGTACTTTGGACAAGGGCACTTCCGTTGTCATAATTGTATTTGAGATCCACGCCAACACTTTGGGACGCCGGGGGAAGCTCACTCCCCGTTTTGATTTTCACGGTAAAAGACCTGGTTTGTTTGCCGCCAATAGTATCTAAAAAGAAAGTGGTTTTACCGGCCACAAGGTAAATCGATTCTGAAGGGGTGAGTGACACCACCGCATCCTGAAGGCTCGAGTCGCTGAGATTTTCAATGTTGATGGTCAGATCCATGAGCTGATCGGGTTTCAAGGTGTCCCGGTTGAGAGAGCCGGTTATCAGCAGGGTCGGGGTGGGGGTTACTTTGTCATTATCGGCAGGTTTGTTTTCCTGATCAACGCATTCCGTTATAGATAAATCTGTGATGTCATAATCTACAGATAAGCTCTTGTAGCCAACCATGAACTTAAAGGTTTTACCGGACCCGCTATACTTAACATCAGAGAATTTGATAGTCATGGCAAGGGGATCGTCGTCGTTTTGAGAGGTTATTGTAACTTCAGGATTACCACTCCCTGAAAAGCTATCCACTAATTTGGATACGTCAATATCCGCAGAACCTGATATGTCAGAACTCTTAATACCTGGGTTTTTCACAGTGATTTCCAGGTTTATCGGATAACCCGAGGGAACTGATGACAGGATGTTTCCAGAAGTATCAGTAACCTTATATCCGGTTATAGCCAGGCTGCTTTTTATACCGGTTGTATCGGCCCCTAATGCTGCAGCAGTCCTCAAGGGGGAAACGATCAAAATTATAGCCAAAAGCATAGCCATTATGTAACGTAATTTTTGCAGAGTGCTCTTCATAATTCCTCCTTAATTCCCGTTAATCGGTTTATTTTTTATTTCATTGCTGACAATCTCGCCATCTACCAGTGTCACAATCCGGTCGGCATAAACTGTCATTTCCGGGTCATGGGTGACCAGGATGATGGTTTGCTTAAACGTCCCTGCAAAGTTTTTGATCATAGTCATAACTTCTTTGGTTGTTTTTGTATCAAGGTTCCCGGTAGGCTCATCCGCAAAAACAACCGCAGGTTTGGTGACAAAGGCCCTGGCAATTCCCACCCGCTGCTGCTGCCCGCCCGACATTTGTCCGGGATAGTGATGCAATCGATGCCCAAGCCCGACCTTTTGCAGCATGCTCTGGGCCATGGCATTGCGTTTTCCTTCCGGCACACCCCGAAACATCAGGGGCAGGGCCACATTTTCTGTGGCGGTCAGCATAGGCAGCAAATTATAAGACTGGAAGACAAAGCCGATATATTTTTGCCTGAATTCGGCAAGCTGATCTTCATTCAAATGGGAAATGGGAACGCCGCCTATTTTTACGCCCCCCTTAGAAGGTTTCTCCATCCCTGCCAATTGATTTAAAAGCGTACTTTTTCCTGAACCTGACGCGCCGAATATGCAGCACAGTTCCCCGCGATTTATGGAGAAGTTTATCCGTTTTAAGGCAACAACGACTTCTTCCCCCATAATGTATTCTTTGCGAAGGTTGCGGATTTCAATTAATGGTTTCTCCAAATCCAATAGGTCTCCTTTTCCTGATTTTCTTAATTGGGGTTTGTCAACCGAACCCTTATTTTTCTTATCGGCTTGTGAACTTTTCGGATTGTCCTGACTCATTAACCGAATTTTATATTTCCAACATCTAGGATTCGACAGCTATATTCCAAAACCCTTGCAATATCGGGTTTTTATCGGAATTTTATGTTTTTTAGCAAACCACTAGGTAATTGTTAAATCTCCTTAGTTAGCTTAGGTTAACCAAGGAGATTTTTTTGCCTTTCGAAGTACCTTCGTCATACTGCCCTTAGAGTATAGAGAAATAAAATAAAAGTGTGAGCTGCATTTGTTTTTGTTGAGAGATTTTTGAGAGAGAAATAGATAAACTTATAGTAGATTATGAAAAGAGGTTGCAGGATAGATTGAGAAGATATTTTAAGATGAAACAGGTTATCGCTGTGATAATCCTATTAAGCACAACATTGCTGATGCTATCCACTATTTACTATACCGATGCTCCCGAACAAGAATCTCCTGCTGCTGTACAGGGGACTCTGGATCTGTCTTCCTGGGACTTCACAAAGGATAGGAGTGTCTTCCTAAATGGAGAATGGGATTTTTACCCGGGAAAACTTCTGCAGCCTGAAGAGCTTCCCAAGGGAAGTCATTATTTCATGAAGGTTCCCGGGGGCTGGGATAAAACAAAGGGGGCTTTCCTTCAGAAATCAAGGGGAAACGGCACCTACAGGCTCTCTGTAAAGCTGCCGGAATTGCAGGAGCAGCTGGGGTTAAAAATTCATAATATATGGATGGCCCACAGGCTTTTTATCAACGGTCAATTGGTCAAAGAATCCGGACTGCCCTCAGACAGTCTTGAGGGCTATCAGGCCCTTAATACGCCATACGTTGTTGTAGTAGAGCCGGCTGAGGAGCTGGAGATCGTTATTCAGGTATCGAATCAAGTCCATTTTACGGGAGGAATTGCCCACCCCATTCAGCTGGGGCTCAAGAATTACATAGAGAAGAAAAATATGCTGGCTTTTGGAGGAGATATGGCAGTTTTTCTGCTGTTCCTTATGTTCGGTATTTATCACCTTCATATGTATAACATGAGGGACAAAGAAAAAACCTACCTGTTCAGCGGACTGTTTCTGTTAAGCATCTCTATAGTCTCAATTACTTTTGGGGAAAAAGTTTTAATGCAGGTTTTTGAGGAGATCCCCTTTGCCGTAGCTTATAAATTGCAGGATTTTTTTCTTTTTGCCAGCTTTGCAGCGCTGACTTTATTTATTCAATCCCTGGAGCCGGGAACTATCAAGGGGAGGAATTTAATCCTATCCCTGATGCCCGTGCTGATTTATCTGGGAGTGGTTATCTTGATACCCTACCACTGCTATTCGCCCGTCAAATTATATATTACTTTTTACGCCAATTTACTGCTGTTTTTTTATATCTGGACAGTGAAAAGTTCTCAGCCTTAAGAAGCCCATGAATCTGAGTCAACAGAG
>VSSQ01000080.1_pt1 | contig 107204 bp, 74 predicted proteins | sample 4763081 | NCBI WGS metagenome assembly VSSQ01 (sample SAMN12137344, study PRJNA551015) | bioreactor metagenome | isolation source: SDC9 anaerobic chlorinated ethene degrading culture | place: USA: Knoxville, Tennesee | collected 2015-01-01
TTTTTTTGCTTTGTGATTCGGTTGGGATTCGAACCCAAGACCCACAGCTTAGAAGGCTGAATATGTTATTTTTTATCTATCTTATTATATGTGCTTTATAGTTATAATTATTTTCAATGTAAAACTATTGACAAACATTTAGGATAAAAAATAGAGTAAAACTCATACTTTTTTGCAAGAAAAAGGGCCACAATCTGCAGCCCTTAACCAAAATCTTTGTGCTTGAACGAATTCTGATTTTGCACATACAAATATAGCATAATTAACAATACCTCTCAACTTTCGTGAATTTCCCTCCTTAGTTTTTCATTTTGAGTGAATTTTTCAATCTGCTCCCCTTTCAGCATCTCATATGTAATGAATGTCTTAAATAGAATATTGCCTTCAACCGAGAACAGCCCTAGAGCAACGCCCTCTTTAGTACTTCCGTAAACTTCTCTAATATACTTCTCTTCTTCACACTGAACATCTTTAACCTCATACACATAACTATAATTCTCCTTGAAAAATTGCTTCATCAATGGGATGCCTGACAACTCAGAGCCGGTTCTTGACCTGTATCTTGAGAAAAAATGAGGTGGATATACAATATAATGCATCTTACCGTTTGTGAACGTTCCCATAATTGCGTGAACGCCAAAATCTGTATTATATGTCGCTACTAGAGAGATCCGGCTATTATCCAATACTTCTTTCTTTGACCTTGATTCACAGAATATCAGCCACCTATTTTTACGAGGTGAAACGTATTCATAGCAAGCCCTGACAGGGAATCTTGTTGATTTGATAACTATTCGTCTGAATTTTTTGTCTATGTGATCAGAGTAACGGAAAGCGTTGAGATAATCAGCCGTTACCTCAACAATCAATTCCTTTTCCGTCATAGTAGGGATTATCATACCAATTCAGTTGCCCACTTTTCTAGATTTCTGGCTTCATGTTCAGCATTCCAAAATTCCTCAACAAACCAATACAAGGTTTCAATCTGAGCAGAAGTAAGGGCGCGAACCTTTTCAATCAACTTATCTATATCAACCCCCCATTTTGTTGCTGTGCCGTCTAGATCTTCTGCGTCTTGACAATGATATGCAAGTGCTTCAACATTGCAACGGAAAAGGCCATCTGATATTGTACCATTTAAGCTATCAGCAAAAAACGACCATTCTTCCTGAGAAAATTTACCCTTCAACTCTCTCTTTGTGTATGCACGAATCGTTTTCAAAACATCGTCAATATTTGAATCCGGGAACCGAGCTTTATCAATACAAGCTGATATACCCTGTGAGATATTCTTGTAGTTAGAGAGCAAGAACTGTTCTTGACTCTCAGTAATTCTAATGTTCTTAGTTATCATTATTTTGAATTTTTAATTATATATTCTCCTGCTTCTCTCATTACTCTGGCAGCCTCCATTACAGATACATTTTGATCAAAAAACTCAATGTTTTCGATATCGCTTAATTTACCGCTGAATGTTATTTTCCCTCGAAATCTAGGATATGTCAGCGATTCAATGTATTTATCACTTCCTTCTGCGTATATCTTAAAATTACCCATGTTATTATCTGATTTTAATGTATTTTGGAAGGTGTCCTCTTGGCGCTCCACACACAAATGCTTTTTCATTTTCAATTCCTTGCTCATGGTCAGATATTGGCTTGTCAAGGGTAAGAGTTACAGCAATGACCCCATCACAATCATATTGATTTGCTGAATAAGCTATTGACATTTTAGGAAGTTCCCACATACCCCAATTCACTGTTCTAAGGTAACGCATTACTATCCCTAGATTATCAATGTTTGTCGGAATTACTTCATTTTCTTTGAGCAGCTTTTCATAATCTACTCTGTATGCATCTACTTGTAGTTGAGTTAATTTCATAATATATCTTGTTTGATGGTTTTGATACTATTTGCAAAGATAATGCAAAGAATATAAATTGCAAATTGATTGCAAAGAAAATGCAAATATTTTTAAACTAAAAAAGCAGGCTTATTACTAAACCTGCTTAATTATCCGATAATTAAATAATTACAGCTTAGAAAAACCGATGCCTTATGAATCTATAAGTAAGATATCCAACACCTGCAATAATGAAAAACCCTATTATATAATACTTAATTGGTATTCCATTCTTTTTTTCCTTCACATTAATGCCTTGCTTAAGCTGAGTGTCTTGCTTACTCTGCTCAACACTCCCTGAACTCTGCTCAATAGTTATATCGTTTTTCTCACTATCAGTAACTGAAGTAGTAATGTTTCGGTCTATCAAGATCTCCTCTTTCACCGGTTGCCTCCCGGAACTGTCTGCAGTAGGGTAATATGTTATTATCCTAATCTGCGACAAGTCCACTTGAGATACAACTCTTTCAACAATAGACTGCAGAGCTGTAATACTGCTTGTCGAATCTCGTTTGCTTTTTTCAATGCTTGACTGAATCTCTGTATCAGTTTTCACTACTCGCTTTGAAGTGCCACAACCTGTCATTATTATAGACAGAATAATTAATGAAGTAATTGTTTTCATCACACATCCTCCCATTCTGGTATTTCTACTATCTGGCCTTTTAGATCATGCCAACAATCGGCTAGAAATAGATACAACCCTTTGACCTTATTCTCGGAACAGTCGTTTAATAGATGGAATTTACTCATAATGTATATTTTAAATATGCCTCTTTCAAAGATATATCATAAGGCGTGCGCCCTAACCTGGAAGCCAATGCCTTATATCCTGCACCATTATACAATGTTGCAACCATATGCCAGTTTTTATTTTTCAGTGCATTCAGCAACTTATTATCCGTTGTAATGAACTTAGCAATCTGCCATATCTGTTTTTCTTCACTCCGCTTTGCATCATCCCACATCGTTCCCACTGTTGCATAACCTAGTCTTTTGTAATGCAAACCCATCACCTGGCCAAGTCCTATACTTGTGCTCTGCATAGCTGCATCAGGATTGATTACATAAGCAGAATTGAACGCTCTCCACTCTGCCGGTTGTCTGTCTACTTTGTTTGCTGACCACTCTGCAGCTGGTGCACCAGGTGCAAGTTTGCGAAACCATGCCGGCTCAAACTGAATCATGATTCTTCCTGTAGCCGGATCAAACCCTTTTCCTGAAGACTCAACTTCAATGAACGCCATCAGAGCGGCAAATTCTATATTGAATTCACTCGCTATTTTTCTCACTATCTCTTTCATCATCTATATTTTCATTAGGTGTTGCAAATGTTCCAAGGGGCGGAATCCTGTCCTGGCAGGGAGTGTTAGTACAGATACGAGCTTCAGCATATACTTTCTGAGTTTTCGTCACAGATACAATTTTTTCCAGCCTTGCTATTCGCTTATTTTGTTTTTCCTGTTGCCGACGGTAAGTACTCAATCGCTGATCCAGAAAGACAATCTCTTTCTGCAGGTTTTCAAACCTGCCGGCATCAGCAATATTCTCTTCCTGCCTTGCTTTCTGAGTCTCCATTTTCCGCTTTGCCTTGAAGTGTATGAAAGTGCCCCCGGCAACAGCAGTAGAGGCACCTGTGATGAGATAAGAGAAAACTTCTCTGATGATCGAGGAGTCCATGATAGTTACATTAAGTTGTTTTTATTGATAATTTTTCCGGATATCCCTGTCTATGATCATAGATGTTGACATCCTCAATTGTGATTAGATTCTGGACAGAAACCTTATGCCGTGCAGTTACATCATAGCAGTTCTTTGCGTACAATTCAAGTGATACGAGCAACCAAGACAGATCTTCAATTTTCATCAATATAGATTGAGGATGTTCCCCTGCTGTCCACAATGTAATAGAGTCAATTCCAGCTTGCCGGAATGAATTAATTGTATTAGCCAATGCAGCGCGGGTGTTTCTATCAAGCCACATGTGATTATTGTTTATCAGGAAGCTATTAACCTCTTCAGAGCAATCATACGCATCAATTGCAGCGATTTTCTGACTTTTTACTTCTTCAAGAGTTGGCTGATATATATTCAGCTTACATTGCAAAATCTCAAGTGTGCTGGCTCCCGGATTGAGTTGCAAAAATGCGACCTGCTTATCAGATAAGGATATTATCTTCCCCGCTTGAAAATCTTCAAAGCTATTATTTGCAGAGAGATTATATCCTTCCCCTAGCTCATACTCAACTGAGTATATTTCTGTATTCTGAATGTAGTACTTCATGTTAGTTTGATTGATTCATTGTAATTAAACTCCCCGAATAGGTCAGTTTTTTCTCCCAGCTTGCGCCTGAGTCATAGCTTATCCATACCCCGTAAGAAGAGTCAGGTCCTCTACTATTTGCCATCGCTATAACGTTCCCTTTGTAGTTAGTTGCAAAGTCAGCAGCGGGAAGGGGAAAAGTAGTAACAATCCCATTGTTAGGGTTAGTCCAACTCGCCCCCTGATTAATTGACTTCCTGACATATTGGTAAGGGACAGATTTTAGAAACAAACTACCATCACCACTTGTAGCCAGGTATGAGTCTGGACTATAGTTTAATCCTAGTTCATACAAATATTGAAGATTTGCTCCATAATTATATAATCTTGCTAAGTATGGCCGTAAATCATATTCTTCCCAGTACGCCATACTGATTATTAGATACTGCCCATCTTTTGTCATTGACATATTATAGACTGCGTGTGTGCAGCTTACCTTCCTTGTCCATGACTGCCCAAAATCAGAAGACCACATTATACCATTATCATACAAGCCCTCACCAAAGTAGCTGTAAGCAATATACTGCCCTGATGCAGATATTTCAATATTCGTGATTGCTGAAGATGGTGTATGCGCGCTTATATCTGTCCATGACTGCCCAAAATCAGAAGACAGATGCAAAATAGAGTCTGATGAAAAGAGTCGATATTGACCGCTTGCAGAAATTGCACACTTACGAGGATTAGTTACAGTGTAGCCCTGATAGTTATAGTGAGGCATGGAAGACCATGTTTGTCCGTAATCAGATGAGTATTTTCGGCCATTGCTCACTCTCCCTGCAGCTAACATATATTGTCCTGAAGCTGATATGGAAATATCGCTAAATTCAAAAGATGACTGCACAGTTGTCCATGACTGCCCAAAATCAGAAGATAACTGCAAACTTGAAGACAATGCAAGTAGCATATACTTGCCATCAATATCCTGATTAGGTAGATATAACCTTCTTCTAAGCATCACACTTAATTACATACTTTTCGTTAATACTCCAGATGGATATTTCTACACTCCCACCAGCCGGGATTGATACACTTGATACAACTGTACTATCCACTTTTTTTGACTCAAAAGGTGTAGTAGTTGGCAGAGGCTGAGTTATTGCTCCAGCTGAGTTATTATATACCTTCAGCATCAGTGCACGCCCTGCCGGCAATGCAGCAGTTAATGAGAGTGTAGTTGCTACAGTGACAGTTGCCACTACAGACTGTCGCGTTACAGGCAGAGAGGCAAGTGTAGAGACAGAGTTATAGCCGGTCAAGAACTTAACAAGACTCAAATCTGCAACATACTCAAGGGTATTCCAGGCTGTTACTCCATCACCTACCTTTATTTTACCTGTGTCACTCTCAAATCCTATCTGCCCCATATGGAGTACAGGATTCCCTGTACTCCATCCGGCAGCAGTATTAGACCTCTGCTTGTGTATTACTGAAACTTGCTTTTCAGCCATATCAGTTTCCTCCGTTTAGGATTAATGTGTCGGTATCCATCAACACTTTATTGCCATCTGATAACCCTACCACACTCTTAAGAGCAAAGTTGGTGTTGAAATTTGCTGTACCTCTAGCTTCGGTCCAGTATAGATTTGTGCCTTCTGTAATGTGTGAGGTAGTAAGGGTTATTGCCCCTGTCTGACCATTTACAGAAATTACACCATTTGTAGGTGTTTTGAGCTCTTTCCAGTTTGCTAGAGTGGTTGCAGGAGCTGTCTTAAGGATGTATGTCTTATTCTCATCAGATCGTATACATATATCTCCCACTTGTGCTGTCAGGGCCAGCATCTCGGCTTGTGATCCTGCCTCAAAAGTATCAGTTATTGCAAGAGGAGGCAGCAACGAGTCATCTATTTTCCCGGAAGCATTAACCACAACGACATTACCCACTGATGTACCGGTATTTTTTGTCGCTGCACTACCCAAATCGGTAATCTTAGCTGCAGTAAGTGCCGGTATATCTGCAGCAGAGAGAGCGGCAATACCTGTCACCAAACCCTTAGCGTTAACTGTTATCTTACACCCAGTCCCTGCTGTCACGACATTTGCCAGGACCATTGCCAGGGAGATATTTGCAGACCCATCAAAACTTGCAGAGGCAGATGCATCTCCTGTTAGTGATATATTTCTAGCTGTTGTAAGCTTAGAGGCAGAGAGCACATTCTTTGCCGAGTCAGCAGTGTTATCCACACTACCAAGTCCAACCTGTGCTTTAGTCACAGAATGAGGGTTATCAGTCCTGGTTCCATGCGCTGTTATCTGTGCCTGTAATTTCCCTAGTGCTACAAGTAGTGTATCTCCTGTAGCAATAACTGCATTGGTAGCTGTTGACAAGCCTGTCAATACTATTGCCCTTACATCTGTTGCTAGATCTCTCCAGGTCTTTGTTCCACTCCAAAATTTTGTGACGACATCTCCAGTGATTTTTGGCTCATAGCTATTAAGGTCCTCGGGAAAAACAACCTGCTTCCACACTGCTGCAGCTGCAGTATTATCAGTTAGCACATATGCTCTCTTTGTCGTAGTGTTCATCCATATCACTCCGACATCGTATGAGCTATCTGAGATTCCCGGGTTTGTAGTTTTCAGGACTGCTGGGTTTGCAGATGCATATGCAAGATCATTCCAGGCAGTTACTCCATCCCCGAACTTGAATTTGCGTGTATCATTCTCGAATCCCATTTCTCCCTTCAGTAAAACAGGATTATTTGATACAAATGTTGCAGCAAGGTTGTTTTTGATAATTATCCTTGCATCTAATGTGCGATTACTCATTATTAATTTCCTCCATTAATGATTTCAATATTCAGTTGATTGACTTCAAAATACTTAAGTATATCAGGATCCCACCTGTAAGATTTTGATGTTTCAATATCTATATACAGAACTTTTTCATTTCCCAAGTTTGGAAACGACAAGTAGTTTGCGAATTGTTGTATCTCATCCGGTTCAGATAGCAGCTCTTGCAGATCAGCTTCAACATCCGAAACTCTCCTCTTTAACTCTTCATCTGTTGCATTAATGCCTGTGTCCACGAATTGTCGTACTATATCATCAAACACATACCATCTCCCATTTTCCCCTATGAATGGACTCTTGCCATTTAGACCATACCTATTTGGAAACTCTTCTTCTTCTTCAATTTTTAATACATCAACACTAGTTTCTTCAATCACCTGAACGAAACCAACTACTACTTCTTCATCAACTAAAACTTCACTCATATCAGATAATTTTTATTTGTGTTATTGACTCTGGAGTAATGACATTAACGGTACCATCTAAAAAGCGCGAGTCAGGGAATGATACGGATATCTTTCTTCTTACATTTCCAACTCTTCCCCAATTGAATTTGTTAATATATATTTCAATAAATGAATCCTGTACATTACAATTATGACTTAAAACGCCATCTTTACAACTAGCTTCAAGGACAACTCCTGGATATGTATAGTATTGTACAGTCCAATCCAACTCTAGATACGGTATTGGTGAGAGGTCAGATCCTAAGATTCTAACCCTCATAACAAAATCACATCCATTAACTATCTCAATCATTTTTTATGATATTTTGGGTTGCAAAACTTACATCCATCGTAACCTTTTAGTCTTTTTGCTATATATTGTGATAACCACATATGATATCCTGCATTTTTCATCTCATTTATTAAACATGTCTTTTTAAGTTCTGAAACTCTATGAATTTCTTGAGAATTATGATTTAGAATATATCTAAAGCCAATTCTTTCTAATGCCTTATTCCTTTTCATGAGAAAATCCGGATTTAAGACCCTCAAAATTTCTGTAAGAAAAAACTACAATCCCTATCCATATCAATAGAGTAACTAATGAAAGTACTCCTAAAAAAGTGTGGTTATTACTGAATGCCTCTGCAACTGCATATATTGCAGTTACTAGACTTATAATAAGGATAAAGAAAAATGCAAATCCAACTACTGCGCTGTTTTTGCCAACCTTGAAAAATTTACTCATAATATTCATCGATTTATTCTTTGTCAAAATTAAATTCGGACTGACCAGGGCGAAAGGACAGATATTTCTAGTTCAGTACATTCAAATACATTGAATATTGCCAACTGCCAGTATCATTAATAAGATAGATTCCATCTTCTGCAAGCATCGTCCCAGACATTGATGCGTAGTATAATCCTGTATTCTCATCTCTCCATATTGATCCAATCAGTCCTGAATAATAAGCTTCATATTGTCCTTCTGTGCTGAATCCAAAATACTGAACTTCTGCCCTGGAGTATGGATCCATGTAACCACACTGTCCATGTACCTGCTGTCTGCTATATTCAGCACCTGCACGATACTCCGTAGCTGTCACTCCCGAACCATCCGGGAACTGATAATATCTTGCCTGACGATTATATATCACTGTCCACTCTCCATCGCAGCTATATCCTAGATTTCCTGATGCATCACACAGTTGGCCAGTATTTGTCCAATCACTCCATGAGCGAACCCAGCCACAAAGCCCCTCAATCTTCTGCCTGCGTGCCGGGCCATTATACAGTCCTGATGAAGTTGGTGAAGGTGAAGTAGCCCATGTGTAGAGATCATATTGCTGCTTATAATCTACATATTCGAAAGTTGCCATATCGCATTCCCCGCCATCATACTCTCCGGTGTCAATAGTTTGTTTCGAAATATAATCCTGAACAACACCGGTAACATTGTGGCTATATCCGGAATCAAAGATGTATGTTACTACTCCTGAACGCTTGCCCAGATTGTAGTCATAATTCCAGACTGTTGACGAACTCTTGACATTATCTTGCTCATAAAAAGGTATTCCATCTCGCTGTTCGTAAGGAGAGTAAGCAGAATAGGTATAATATGGAGTTACAATCCGCTCGCGGAAATTAGGGAGGTTATTGTAACTCCACCCACTATATTCCAGATGCTCTGCAGCAGTCTCCTGAAGGAATTCTCCATTTTTCTGTACATCTGAGTACTGATATATAAACTGCCTTGTTCTTATTGGATCATTATACTGCCAAATAGATACATCAACGCCATATTCCCTTATTACTTCAGATTCACCCTCGTAGAATGTTCCATCACTGAATGTATATATCGGCACTCTTGATTTCTCACGATATGAGTTATTAGCATAATAGTACCACATGTTTGGATCAGCGTAGGAAATTACAGCTGTCTCATTCTGAGTGACTGGAGTGCCATATGTTCTGGTATAAGTGCCATCCTGGTAATTATATTGAGTATATGGTGTTGTAGTCCGTGAACGATTTGGAAGAGAGTATGTCCATGGAGAATTTTCATGGCCTGTAGTTGTAGAAATGAGAGCAGGAAAGATTTTCCTCTCTCCCTGATAGACTGCAGATAATTTTCTGGTACCCAGGTAAACCGATGAAACTATATTTTCTCCCTTCCTTAACATTATTGTACAAGGTATATTGTGTATGGGTCCTTATTCTGAATTTCTGTATACTCTGCCGGTGTGCCAGACCAGATCTGATAATAGTTAGAATCAGCAGAAACAACTGCCTTCACAAGTCTTATCTGCTCTGCAGTTGTTAAAGAGCGTAGATATTCGCCTGAGAAGCTAAGAAAACTACGCAATGAGACAAGCTCTGATTCAGGGAGGGCCATATCATCATAGCCATCAATAACATTAACATTTTCGCTACCATAGCGGATATTAACTGCTAGTGATGATATATTACTATTCGCATTAATCCCTAGTCCACTAACCCACACTTTCACAACTGCATTATGTATACATATCTTGACATCAAGATGTTGTCCGATAATCACAGATCTAAAAGCAGATGTATTGAAATCCCCTCCAACTATCTGTGTTTGTCCTCGCCAGGTGAAAGGGTTCCCGGTATTGCGCCCAAACCCTGAAATGTCAATACTGATATAATCTGTGTCAGCTATATTGGGAATTGTTGTGGAGAAGAATAATCCTGAAACAATTCCAGGAATAAAAACAGGAACTGCTGAGAGAAGCTCTCTTTTTTGCAAAAGATTATCAAAATGCAAATTCTTGTTTTGAGAATGGTCATAGGCAATTTTCCCTCTATCTCCCCTATATGCTGTCTGTGCTGTTTCTCCAATTTGTACAGACGCCCCGATGTCTGATCCCTTATACTTAAGCTTTCCTTCTGATTCTGAAAGCGATCCAATCACGAGCAAATTGCTATGACTATGTGCTAACTCTCCAACTACAGATGTCAAGAGCTTCGAATAAAGAAAATTCCAGATTGCACTCCACGATATTTTCTTCCATAAGCTAGAAAAAGGAGACTGCACCGGGAATAACATTTCCCCATCCAGGTCTGCATCTGCAAATTCAGAAAGTCGTGGAGCTAAAAAAAAAAGTTCCCCTTGAGGATCTATTAACTCCAGAGGGGCCTCCGGCTCTTCAGATCGTGGGAGATTAAGATACTTAGTTGGCTTGGATAAAGTAAAGGTAAAATTATACGAACTTGGATTGCCTCTCAGAGATGAAATTGAAGATGCCGTAACAGCTATCCTTTCAAATAGCCCATGTGAGCTTAAGAAATACCTCTCATTTGTCTTGAAGAATTCGCTAACCCATATTCTATGTTTCTCAGAAAGAAAGTAACCGGTGTTTTTACTGAACTTTTCAGCTAAGTCTACCTGATATTCATTAGTTAATTCCTCTTGAGTAAATGTCTTGACTTCTGAGGTTCCTTCATTTTTTAAACTCCCTGTAAAAACAACAGAGTCCCAGCCACCAAGAGAGTTCTTAAATATAAAACAACTATCATCTGAAGTTGAGTTTTTCAAAACTAATCTTTGTATATATGACAATCTCTGTGCAGATAAATTTTCTACCCAAACATCGATATACATAGGCTGCTTATCTGCAAATCTTGAAGGCAATGTAGAATACTGAAGATTTGCTGTATTGATTTTATTTGCCGAGAATGCACCATATGTTACAGTCTGAACAGTCCCATCTTTGAAATACCCCTTTATCTTAAGACTGCATGCCTGAAGTGATACATAGCTTAAATACTGCGGCTGACTCCAAGTGACATATGATGTCTGTGGCTGCCAGGTAAGAAAATTTTGAGAGAACCATATGCTTGTTATATTAGAATCTACCCCACCTTCAAATACATAAAACGAGTTATCCGCACCTTGGTTAATAGAGAATTTAAAGAGATTCAAGCTCCTTGAAGCAATGGCTCCATTATCAGGGAAAACAGAAACTAAAGTGTCGATTATTATTTTCTTAATATCAATGACAACCCTTCCATTTGTATCTGGGTGATAGGATGATTCAATCAGGATTTCCGATTGACTTTCTAGTCGGAAAATGATACTATTATCTGTTGCTATAATAATCTCCTTGAGATTTCCAGCGAAAGAATATTGATCAGGTTGTTGTAATATTGTTGCCATAACTCTCACAAAAATCTTTATTTATATATGCGCATAAAAGGACATTATTTTGCTGATACAGTATACCAGTAGGTCAGAGTTCTTTCGAACTCATCCAAGTAATTGCTCATCAAATAATGCTCTACAATAATTGACACAGTATTTTCATAAAACTTGACCCCATTTTGGCTATCTTCATACTGTTGAGATGTTGGGGGCGCAATTGGCTGAATAACTTCACCATCCATTCTAAATGTATATTCGTCCAATCCTTGCGTTTGAGGAACTACAGATGCACTATCGTCTTTATACTCCCAAAAATAAATTAATGACGAGTGATCAGTTATCAATTCTGGTATTGACTGCTCTGATGCGATATCAAAAGGCTCGTACATTTTAACTGTTCTAAAGAGACATTTTTTTGGCACTTTCCTTCCAATTGTATATGCTATAGTATCAGGCAATAAGATCTGGTTTTTCATTAGTAGGGGCTGTATCTCTGGCACGTTGTTTTTCTGTGCTTCAGACAGTAAAAGATCTACTTGTATGATTATATTTGAATGTCTGTAAAACGAATCCATCTGCCTATAAAATCTATGGAAAATCCCGTCAGCACCCCATGTCTGTAAGCTTAAATCGCCGTCTCTAATACCCATGTTGTTATAATTAGACGGAGTCCCGTAAGAATATTGTAGATTCCCAGTTATACCGAATTTAGCAAAACACAGCATTGCAAATTTTGAAGAGTCCTTTTTTTCACCTTTTGTTTCTCCTGATTTTTCTTTTATTGCTGTGTTAACATGTAGAATGTTGCCAACAAATGGCATGAGTGTGGCTTGAGATCCAGCCTGAATTATCGGCACTGCGGTATTTTTAAGTTGTATTTCCTGAGGAGTAAGATCTCCTCCTTTATTGTAATTAAAAAATATCGAACTAACCGGTTCCTTTCTTGTGTTTATTCCATCAAATTCAATTGCGTAGAAGCGACTTTCAGCTAGCCTTAACACTGCTTTATATCTACTAATAATCGACTGATCTGCCCACTCATCTTCATTAACAGCTCCAACTGACTTATATTTATCCAAAAACTTCTCAATCGTTTCTGTTTCCGCTGATGCATTTTCTAGAGAGGCATCTTGATTAATTACTAAATGAGAGTAAGATGGAAAGTCAAAGTCAAAATCACTTGCCTTTGACTTTGTAAGATCCATCGTGGGAATATGTGATAATTGATCCTTAATAAATGATACCCGAATAGACGAACTTGCTTCATCAGGAATAAATTCGCAGCCAAAATTTGTTCTAATAATATCAAGAAAATCCTGAACAGATATATCGGGCACTATCTGTGAATACTCTATTCTGTTAATAACACAAGTGTCTGCGGTGTTATTAAGCAGGCATAAGTTCCGTAATGCATTGTCAGCAAGAAAATTATTTTCTATCAAATACCCGAAATGAGATATAACTATTGATAGCACTGAATGCAACCTAAGAAAAGGGGATATTCCATAATTTATTGGTACAACAGTATCCTTATCACCCTCCTTTATTGTCCTTGATTTACGCCCAATAAGATAGGGAGTCCCATTTGAGTCTACATTCTCTGTCTGATTTAAAATAAAATAATCATCACTGCCATTATTGCATGCAACCGGAAAAACAATAAAATCAAAATCTGAAGAAGGCTTCATCGAGTTCTGCAGATCAGTCATTAGTGTTGAACTTATATATGAATGCTGAGACATTATATCTCGGAGTTTCTTATCCTTGATTTTAGTCCAAAATGCTCCTAAATTGGGATAAAATGTTGTGGATATCCCCTCTTTTGATGTTTTATGGATTACTTGCTTAGCGAATAGTCTTGTCACTCCATCCTCAATGAGTGCGTCCAAAGAGGTCACAGGTTTGCTCTTCGAATCCAATTTATTATAACCAATAATCTTTAAGTTATTAGGAGTAATTGGTAGAGTAACCGGAATGCTCTTTTCTCCAATCTTAGAAAAAAATGGGTTTTTCCGCTCCAGCTCAAGTACAAAATTGGCCGGAAGATCATATTGTCCTTTTTCGGTTATTATCCTCATGACTTTGAAGCTAGGCTATTACTTGATTCTTGAAGTTCTGTTTGCTCCTGCAGATCTGATAGCACTACCTTTGCTTTTACTCCATTTCTTTTTAGATATTGAAGAAGCGCTATGAACTCAGTAAGTAAATCAGAATCAATATTATTCCCAAAATTAGGAATAACCGGAGCAGTCGGTTGTGGTTGTACGTATCCCCCAGATTCATATCCTCTTCCCGATGGCTTTACGGCACTAAGTATAGCATCCATATTGAGCTGCTCTACGTATCCTCCCTCCTGAGCATTATTTATCAAGTCTAGAAATGGCTTGATACTTTTGTTCGAAACAGCTTGGGCAGAAGCAACAAACTCAGTACCTCCTTCTGAGACCAGTAAACTAGGCTCTTTAAAAAACCCTTTAGATTTGTTTGACTTTTTGGCCCAGAATCTCTTTTTATCTTGCTCCCTTACAACATTAACATATCCTCCCTCCTCCTTACCGGTAACTACTCTTTGCTGTGGCGGAGAGGAAGACCCTGCATTATCAAGGGTCATTGCTTTTACTTTTCGCCTTTCTGCATTTGCCGAGATTACTTGGGCCACACCTGTCGCACCCATCAGAACCGCTGCTATTGCACCTCCAATTGGCCCAAGTTGAGCAAAGCCCTGCATTATTGCAACAGCAGTATTTGCAATAATCTCTGCTACCTTAATTGCAAAATTGACATCTGCATATTTCTTCTCTATATCAAGTTTCTTCTGAGCCTTTTCTTTTTCGAGTCTCTCAACCTCTTCGTTATTATCTCCCGCTGCAGCAATCTTCTCATCATATGTTGCCTCCATAGTGGATATTTCAGCGTCCATAAATGCACTTACTGCATTCTTGCCCAGCCCTAAATAGTAATCAAAGTAAGCCTTAGCCTGCTCCATCTTCATGTTTTTGAGAGCTGCCTGATACTCCTCTTCAGAGAGCATTCCGGCTTTATGCAACTGATCTAGTTGCAGCTTTTGCATCTCAAACTCTTCAGCCCAATTTGAAATGTTTAATGACTTCCTTAAATTAAATCTGTCCTGTTCAGAATTTAAAGCGATGTTTGTCTTTGCCTGCTCGTAGGCAGCAGTGAGAGCAGTCGTATCGGCACCCTCTTTTTCAAGAAATTCCTTCTTAGCCTTGTAGACATCTTCAAGAATTTTCGTCTGAAGAGCAATTTCCTCATCGTAGGTAAGTAATCCGAATTGCTGCTTGAAATCGAGAGTTGAATTAACTATAGTGCCATATATAGCCTTCCTCTTGTCTGCTGCATCAGTTTCTGCACTTATGACTAGTGCATTTGCATCTATTACGGCTTGCTCTTTTAATGCGCCTGTCTCAAGCTCTAGGCCAATAATATCATCTTTATAGCCCTGAACAATCAACACCCTGCTATCTGCAGTATGCTCATCTAATTGAAGCATTAATGTGTCATATTGCTCTTGAGTGATTTTCCTATCTGCCAACGCATTATCAAAAGTCAACTTCTGAACACTGTATGCATTATCCAGGAGCTTAAGGTTTTTGTCTAAGCCATCTTTAATTATCCCTAGCTTAATATTGTCTGAACTTTTCTGCGCTTCAATAATAGCAAGTTCATCATTCGAGATCTTCTTCTTGATCTCACTCTTAAGTTTTTCATCTTTTACCTTTTTCAAATACTCCTTATTTGCATTAATTCTATCCTGGAAGAATTTTTTATCCTGCTGAGCTATTTGCAGGTTTATTTGATTATCAGTCTTCCCCATCAGAATACCATTCTTTTTGACAATTGACACTCTTTGATTATAGTTTGTTTCAAGATTATTTAATTGCGTCTCAAGAGCATCCTTCTGTTTTTGTATTGCCTCTTTTGCGGCTTCTATTGCATTCCTTTTCTCTTCCTTTATAAAAGTGTTACGCTGTCTCTGTATCCCCCTCGTTCTTGTGTACATTTCAGTCTCCGACTGTATAACTACTGCCTCTAATTGTCTAAGGTTCTGCTCGACTTCTGACGTGTTTTTCGCCCTAGCTGCTTCAATTTTTGCAATGCGTAGCTTTTCTTTTGCCTGGCGGACTGCCTCTTCTGATATTCTCCTCTCTGCTTCTAAGGCCTGGTCCAAAAACTTAAGTCGATCTTCAACAGAAAATGCTTCTCGCTGATAAGCCTTGTCTCTATTTTTTGCAACTTCGTTTTCTAGCTGAGCCCTTCCAACGAGCCATTCTCGCTCCCTACGTTGAAGTTCTTGCTTTTCTCTTTCGAGTTTAATTGCATCCCTAGCGGTCTCATTTATTTCTTTCATTTTTTGACCAACAAAAGGAAGCTTTTCAAGTAAATTTGACATTCCAGAGAGAGCAGCTTCAGCAAAATTTAGAAATCCTATTACAAGATCCTGTAGAATCTTAAGAAGGAAAGTTAAAAATTTTGTTAGTGGAGCGAGTATTTGATTTAGTTTAAATGTCGCCTCCTCTGAAGAATTTATAGCCTTTTTAAAAGCCATAAAAATTAATACTATTGCAGCTATCACCGCTCCCACAGGATTTGCCACAAGAGCCATCATTGCCTTTCCCATCCCCATCAGGCTCTGTACAACCTGACCGGCAGGCCCCGGGATGGAGCTTAATTGAGACATCATGCCCTTACCGGTATTTTTTAATTGGCCCATCCTATTGTCAACTTGTGTCAATTCCTTTTGAAGCTTTTTATATTCCTCTGGGTCAGCAGCAAATGCAGTTGAATCTAATTGCTTTTGAAGGTCCTTAGCTCTATTCTTAAGTTGAGACATTGTCATATCTTCAATTCTAAGCTGCTTTAAAGACCTATCAATCACTTCATTATTTTTATTAATAAGAGAGTTGTTTTCAGCAATTCTCTTATTGTAATCGGCAACCTCATTTTTTGTTGAATTGTAAGTTTGCTTTAATTCATAATATGCAGTTGTATTTGTTTTGCCAGATCTTTCAATCGCTTTCATCTGCTTCTCAGTCTTTTCAAGAAACTTATTCGCAAGATTCACTTCAGCCTGAAGAGATTTGTTTTCTTGTGCAAATTTCTTAATAGCCGCAGTTGATTTGCCTATTTCTGTCTGCAAACCCTTTGCTTCAAGGTTAAGAATAAACTTAATTTCATCGTTCGATAGCTTGCCCATATCATTTAGATTTTTCTAGTTCCTGCCTTATTCTCTCTTTGATTTGCGCTGTAAAACCATACTTAATATCAGATCTAGTATCGTTATATAACCTGCCATAAATCACTCTGTTGTATAAGGCCAATTTTGACCGAAGATCCTTGCTCTTAAATTTATCCATTGAGCTTTTTATATCAAGAAAACGCAGATATCTCAAGAAGTTAAATTGAAGCAACATCCTGTTATCATCAGCTTGAATCTGAAAATCATTCCTGTAGATTGACCTGAGCAACCTACCGGAAACTCTTCTTAGGTTATCAGATATAACCTTACCTTGGGTTTCATTGATGTACTTGGCATCTCGTTCAAGTATTTCTCTCACATAATGAGTCTTTAAAGCTCCATCCGATATCATAATACTTCCTTTAACATCCATTTAAAAACAAGTTTATAGCTCTCAATCTCTACACAATAGGTGTAGCCCTTATTGATTAGTTCTTTCTTTATATGCTCATTTTTCAAGTATCTATCCCCTGAGAAAGAGCTAATAGCCTTGGTAATCTCAGCTGTTGTAAATTGGTTAGTTGACTGCTCAGTTGATTTAGCGGGGGCGTATTTTTTACAGAATTCATCAAGAAGTGAATAGCTTAATTCATCCGGCTCCCGTTTCTCTTTACTTTTATCAGAGCTCTCATTATCATTATTCTGAAATCCAATTTTCTTTGCCATATTTTAAATCATCTCTATTCCCTCCATCTGAAACACCATGCTAAAACCAAACGAGTTGCTTAATTCCCGAGATGCAAATGGAATTATTTCAGTTGGAAGAGTCAGTTTTTTAACATAAGGATCCTCTCTGTTTTGTGAGATATCAGACTTAATCAGTGACAACAACTCAAGCGTTCGATTAATCGTTAAAAGCTCATCAATTGAATCAAGTCCTGCGTTTGAAGAAAAAGGTTTTGCAATAGTTATGGACAGATCAAATGAGTCTCTTTTTACTTTAAGAGCATTTTCTACAGTACGAATATTACCATAGTCAACAAAGAGATATAGCCCCTGGATTGTAGAGATTCTCTTTTTAACTGCATCATCCGAGACTCCGAACACATAATCAGTGATTTCTGGAAATAGTGATTTTACCGGCATACTCTCTGCTGACTCCTTAAATGAGAGATAGATATCATCAGAAGATCTCCTATTGAAATTTTTGAGTACTCCGATGTGATCCGGATACCTGGCGAAGAAGAGAAATGCACTTTTAAGTATCATAGTACCTGATTTAAATTTTCAATTGAAACATTTAGCTTTTTCGAAATATCCTCCTTACTCATCTTTGAATCAGCCAGCTGATTTATTGAATCTATGAGATTCTTATACACAAGCTCCAGAAATTCTATAAGATTTAACTTTGAGACCTCCTTAATATTTCCATATCCCTTCTCTGTCATTGAATATATTATTGCGTTAAAGCCCATGTTCTGCTTAGTCTTTGTATTCTTTTTTGACTTTCGGCTAAAAAGTATATTATACTTTGTCTCGCCTGTTAACCATGAGAGAATAGACTCAAAATTGAACACTATAGAGTACTTAATTACAGGATTAAGTTTTCTAAATTTTACAGCATTAGCCCTTGCCAGAGATGGAGAATACTCAACACAAGAGTAAAGAGTCGAGATGAATAGATCAATGTAGCCATCAGCTCCATGCTCTGCCATTAAGGACATAATAGTTAATGCATCAACGAACTGCTCTGCTGTCATAGAAGTATCAACAATATCCCCTTTGTTTTCAAAGCTATAGCCGGCATACTTTTTAAGTCCAATGAAAATATTAGGGATTAGCTGCTTACTTATTGCAGCATCTATCTCTACAGTACGATTGAATTTTGATGCTATAACCGCTTCAGGCTCATCGGTGATTTTCTCAGGATTTATTTTCTTTAAGCGCTCCTGCATTTTCAGATCAAGATTCTTGTATCGAGCATCATCATAGACATATTTAAAACAGAAATTCATTTTGTCTAAATTCCTGAATATCTCTTTTTCAAACCACTCATAGTCCCGGCGAAGAATCCGCCTGGAGTTTATATTTGAGAGCTCAGTATAGAGTCTGAGCTGGAGCTCCCGGACATCGAATTTCTTTGATTTAAACTCAAGCAGAATACAAATTACAGTAATAAACTGCACCGGATCTAGCTCTTCCCACGAAGTAGGGAATTTAACGTTATTTGAAGCTCCGAGAAGCCTTTTTTCAAGCTTTGTTATCATGACATAAAGTAAATTTTATCGCTTTCACGATTATTATTAACGACATTTTCAGTTACTCCTGAGGAGATGATTTTTGCCCGTTCAATATCCGAATAGTAACCAAGCACATCCTTCATTAGTATAGCATTTAGCTTTTCCCTTACTTGTACTGCCGTACCTCCTTTGGTAAACTCATGAGCAACATCGTTTCTTATGCTTTTTGGAAGCTCTGTGATATCAAACAACATTACTGCATCAGCCATAACATGACTACAGAGAGCCCTCTTACACTTATCTTTAAGTCTCTGGTTAGTAATCGACGCAATGTCCCCTACTCTTGGAACTATCTCATCTTGATTCAATTTTTTAATCAAGAACAAAATCTTGGTAAAGAAATACGACGAATAATCTATGCCAAAGAAGCTGTTAAACTCAACTGCATCCTTGATAACCAGTCCTTCTCTCTCTTTAAATTGGTTAGTAGTGTCCCAACCTCCAAAATCTTTCCTTTCATCTAGATAATTTAGTAACTCATCCATTGAAGACCAAAATAGAGTAATATACTCCTCTTTAATTTCTTCAAGCTGATACTTATAAAGTTTTTTCTCGCTTCCATTTTTACTTACAGCATCAAAAATGCTATACTTATACATTGTATAGTTAGCAATAGCCGTTTTTAAAGCAAATACAACTTTTTGAAGTTCTGAATCAGGCGTAGGGTATATATCAAGAATTGCGTCGTATACTTTTCTTGATATAACATTGATTATTTTTGTTTTTGTATGTAAAAAAGAAGGATATAATGACTCTAACAATAGAGATCCATCAACACCTGGTGCAAATGCTCTTAAGTCATCTGTGCTATCAAAAAAGTCTATAGTATTCATTTTTATACTTGTGAATTAGTTAATCTATTTTCTTTAGAGACATCCTGCTGCTTCTCTACAGCTGAACGATAAAATCCAAGCCTTATACCTGATTTATATGCATCGGGAAAGTTTAATTTAATCGCGTAATTTATATCCCGGCATACTACATCCTCCGGAATAGTAAGCCCATTCAGGTAAATCATGTAATTGTAATGCGCATCTGCACCGGACTTGGAAATAACACCATCCTTTGAAATATTAGAAATTGATGAATCTATACCCTTTGCAGATGTAATTACTTCATCAGCTCTTTTGTCATAAGTCGTGTGAGCTTCAATGTATTCCTTAGATTTGTTCGGAATTTCTTCAATTTTCCAGCGTTCCTCCTGACCTTCGCTATTTGTGAAGCTATATGAGGCATACAATTTCCCCTGATTTTTACCAGCTCCCGATAAATAATTAGCTAGTTTACGTAGCTCTTTTGTTGTGTATTCTGCGATTAATCCTTCATGATATTCCGTTCCCACTTCCATAATATCAGTGTCTGAAAACTTAATAACCAGCAAGTCCTGATTGTCAGACTTTCTCTCTGAGTTGGTTGAGCACATATCTTTGAGCATCTCAACTTTTGATTGCACCCATGCATTTGGAATAACTATATGTAGTCTGGCAGAGATGGCATTTTCAAGAAAACTATTAATGTACTCAGGAGTTCGGTTTGATCCAATAACCCAGGCCCTGATCCCCCGGAAAAAGACATTATAAGCATAGATCTCTTCCCCATGTGACGGGTTTTTCGAATAACTTATTGCCGTTGATTTCGCATATGGATTAGTGTAATCAAATCGGTTATATACCTTATATTCCTTTCCTGGCTGCATCCAATTACCTACAATGACATATCTGAACTCATATTCTTCAAAATCTGTTCTGTTCATTGTCTCAGCGGTAGTTGCCAATCTTGCCCTTAAATTTGAGACATGTTCCAGACCGGCTATTCTATTTAATCCTATTTTAAAGCCAGAAGCCAACCTCCACTTTGTGAATATTCCCTCATCGTAATAGAATGACCTTATAGCCTTGTTAAAGTAAGTTTTATAGTCATCAGCCATCCCATTCTCAAGCCAAGAATCTAACCAGTCCTGTATCTCTGGATGGTCTACAAACTCCTTCCATACATCCTTGCCCTTTCGTCTTGTAATGTAAAGTACAGGACCGGTACCATATAGCATGCGTATCTGTTTCTCAATAAGCTCGGGAAGCAGTCGGTTGGATGCTATCATCTCCTTCTGCTCATTAGGCTCAAGGTTGTTTACACCTGCTGGATAGACCTTATACTTATCGACCTTTACCAACTGAGCATTACTACGACCGGTACTCTGTATCGAATCAGAGAAAAGCTCTCGAGCCTCCTGCAATGTCTCACCTATCTGATATGTGAATGTGTCCGGCCCAGCTTTAATGTAACCTAGGCTATTTAACTCATACTTGCTATTCTTCATTATTAAACCAATTAACTTTCTTTAACCTGTAGTTATCATAAGGAAATCCGATGAACCTGATGAGGTACTTATAGCATGCCTTATTCCCTTCCGCACATTCAAAAAGGAAATAATTATCTCCATCAATATCCCACTTCTCGTGAGGCATCTGCGTTCTAGTCCTGCATCCAGATATTGTTCTGAGCTTAGTAGACGCTTCTCGCTTAGATCGCGAACACTTAAAGAAGGAGATTGTAAACGTTTCTCCTGCTTTAGTAATATCCACTAAAGCCTTAAGAGCCTTATGTCCATCAATAATTTCCATAGTTCAAATATCATGTCTGTTTGCCTAGGGGTAAAGGACATGCATTGCATAAACATCCTTATTATAACGATCCAAGTTTTGCATCTGAGTCTATAGACACCATCTATATCCCGAAACCCGCACCCCATCATATTTCCCGACATTTTACCTATCTGCATTTCATTTCTCAAAATCAGCGCGCCGAGGTTTCGAAGCGGGATTTTTTTTATTTTTTTTCCATTTCCCTATATAAATTTTGTCTATCAACACTTTAAACCTTGCTTTTATGTCATTACCCCCCAGCTTTATATATTTTATACCGTCATATTTCCCGGAAGAGTGCCCGAAAAAGCACCTTTTGTCATAATTAAGAATTTCTCAAATTTTCCCCACAGCAAATAGAACATTCCCGATGGTATCTGAGTAGATAAACCCGCCTGAAGGTTTAGTGGCAACTTGACTTCGCTTGATTTATCCAACTCAATAGGATTTGAGCCCTTTCTAATTGGTGCGGCATAAATTGACGATATCAGATTAGGGCATTCATTTGAATCAATCAAAATTTTTGGAACTGCTTTATCATCAGGCGCAAAGAGTTTAAGCATCAGCTTATATAGTTCCCAATGAAAAATTGTTCTCTGATTCAAGCTCATTAACCGGACTCTCCACCCATATTTCTCCAGCTCGTGTTTGAGCTCTTTAGCATCAGTTTCGTGTTGCCTTTTTTGTGGTTTGCGCTGATTACCGGCACGGTCATAATACAAGTCAATATTTCTATTTCTACGATTACACCAAAACTGGTTGAACTCTCTGGCCAATTCCGGGAGGTCTTTTGGAGAATAAACATAGTGCTCCTTGAGGATCCTGTATTCGTTTGTTTTTCTGTTTTCCTGGGCAACTACGAATGAAGCAAAAGAGCCAGGGTCAAATCCAAGCTCTAGTTTCTCATCAGGATTGTAGTGTTTCAGATATTCTGAAGTAATCCTAAAGTTGTCCTTTAAGTTGAATTTCATTATTGCCTCATACTTATAAGAATCATCAAATGTGTGTGTTAACTCATCAAAATTTGCAACAAACATATTCTCTGCCTTCTTCTCTCTGATAGAGCAGATTGAGGTCAGGAATTCAGAGGATGTAAGCATTTTCTTTTGAGTAGCAAAATATTGAGGGCCTAACACGTCCCGGTTGATGAAGGTACTTACCCTCATATACAGGGTGGCAACCTTACGCATTCTATTTAGAATAGGAGCGTATTTTGCTACTCTTTTCTGCATTGCCTCTACATTTCTCCCCTGATGAATATTGTAGAGAGCTTCATTAATATGCAGTGACAGAGTTACAATTTCAGCAATGAGCTCTTCATTCATATTCTCCTCATACTCCTGAAACCACGAGTCCTCTCCTATTGAAACTCTAGCAGTATCAGATACACCGGTGACTCCCTGATAGTAGATAGAAGCCTGTGTCTGAGATATGTTTTTTGACAGCCTGCCAATACGCATTGCCGGAATAAGTCTACTCTTAAGTTTATCCCCTTTGTTGAGCTTCATCTCCTCTATAAAAATGTGCACAATATTTGATCCTGCGATTGACTCTTGCTGATCTGTAGCCACAAGACGAATGTTATGGCCATTCGCAAAGAAGATTGTATGCTCAGGATGCTCCGGCGCAAATCTTGGCCTATGGAAATGTCCGGGAAGCTTCTTTTCGCCAACAACATAGTCAACACCCTCTCTTAGAAGTGGCTTCTGTTCCTCTCCTCTAGGCTCTGAATAGAAAGCTAGTATGTTAGGGACAACATTGGCCAGCAATGCAACATAGGACTTATGAGCCAGGACAGAAGTTTCCCTGGGAAGATCTTTTGCGACAGTAATGGTCCTCCTGCTTGTCACTCCTTCTGTTTTCCCAGTTCCCCTGCCTGCCTCTATGATAACAGTATTGCAGTCTACTATCTGAACTAGTAACTGCATATTATTCAAATAAAGCTCTTCAAAACTGATATATTCATTTTCACTATTCATCTTCCATTACCTCCTCATGTTCAATATCAACAATATTTGCTTCTCTGATAAGTCTCTTTTTCTCCTTATCTGAAGTCTCAAGAGAGTTGATAAGATTTATGTAGAATCCATCTTCATCCTTTCTGACAATATCATGAAGGCTCTTCTTCTCAAATCCAAGATCAGTATGTTTCACCTTGTTAGTAATGATGAATACGGGCACTTGCCAGTCTGTCACTTTAATCCTCTCGGTAGCTTTAGTCCTGAATTCGTGGGCTTTATCATAGCATCTTTTTGCAGTGTCTAGCTTATCCAGGGCAATACTGACTCTGGCCAGATCCTCCATTTTATCCGCATAATAATTATCCCATGCATCTACTGTAATCGTATCGTCAATGTGGAAGAAGTTCATTGCATCGTAATAGATATCACGAGCTGTACTATAGTTTATAGCCGGGAATTGTTTTTGAAGCGCTCTTACTACCCTGGTCATATTAGCGCCCTGGTGATGAACTATTGAGGGCACAGCATTGATTTTAATAATATAGTCCTGCAGATCTTCAGGAAGAGCAGCGCTTCTGCGTGTTTTCAGGAAGTTTTGCAACACATCAGGATCAATAGTCTGTAACCTCTCTAGTTTATTCATACTCCAAACAAATCTTTTTTAATCTCTCTAATTTTCAACTCCTTTTGGCGTTGTCTTAATTGAATCTCAGCATCAATATTACCACCTTCTGCTTGCTTTACCAGAGATACATCCATATTGTATTCTCCAATCGCAATGCCTAGCTCATACATCTTTTTGAGCGGATGGTCTTCTTTTTCAATATCATCAAGAAAAACCAGAGCATCATCCTTTGATAGATCAAGCAAAGTGACAATTCTTGATGGGGAATATTTTAATGCTGCCCAATTCCTTACTTTTACAAGTATATGACTATCATATGTTGCCATTATACTCTTGACCATTAATTGTTACAATAATATTTGAATCAAACCTCTTCATTCTGTCAATAACCATCTGACAGTGTTTAGGAGTAATTTCCATTGCATAGCAATTTCTATGAAGCTGGTGAGATGCCACCATTGTTGTTCCGGATCCAATGAATGGATCATAAACCGAGTCATTAATAGCTGAGTTGTTCATTATTGGCCTAGCCATGCACTCAATTGGTTTTTGTGTACCATGTCCTGAAACCCCTTCTCTCTCCCGGACGCTTTTTGATGATAGGTTTTGAATATCCCACACTGACATTACATTTCTTGCCCCTTGCCAGTTGTGCCTTTGTCCCTTTTTAACTCCATACCAACATGATTCATGCTTCCAGTGGATGTCTCCCCTGGACATGGCACAAGTATTTTTATTCCAAATTATCTGTGATACTAGGCTGAATCCTGCCTCTTCTATATCGGTGGCAAAGACATGAGTAAAAAGAGCTCCATGCCATATGTAAACAACATTGCCGGGAAAGAGAACATAGGCATTAAACCAGGAAGGATTATCATCATTAGTCACTTTGCTAACAGACTTAATCTTCCCTCCCACTTTAGCCCTCCAGCTTGGATCATAATTTACTCCGTAAGGAGGATCTGTTACCATCAACATGGGCTTAGCTCCGGCTAACAGCTTATTAACATCCTCAGAACTTGTGCTATCTCCGCATAGGAGACGATGCTTCAGATTTCCCAGTGAGAACTCAATAATATCACCCAGCTCGATATCTGTCTGAAGATCTTCCGGCTCTTCGTAGTCATCTTGCTCCGCCTTTAATTCTGGCTCATCAGAGAGCATATTTGAGAAGTCCATATTTATTGGACTCATATCTAAATTAAAGATTGAAAGGTCATCATCAGATATTTCATACTTGTCAAACAAGATGGTATCCGGGTTCTTTTGGGCAAAAATTGAGTTCTGAGCAGCTATCTCTGCAACTGCGTCTCTTTTATCCTCTGCATAAATTGACTCGTAAGGAATGGCCGGAATGTCGTAACCCTGGCTTCTTAATTCTGCAAGGGCCTTTTTTCGTTGATGAGCGTCAATAATCCACTTCTTGCCGGTCTCATCTATCCAAACAAGAAAAGAGTACTTAAAACCTCGTGAAATGATGAGATTCTGAAGCTTTTTATTCAGCTCCGGATCATAGATCTTAAAATCTTCCTGAAGATCATAAAACTCTTCAAAATCGCACACAGGGAGGTTTCCCAGGTTAAATACTCTAATTGTTCTTTCCATAGTTTAGTTCATGCATTATATCTGTTATTATAGCGAGCTTTTCAGTATGTTTATTTAACTGCAGCTGCCACTTCTTTTTATCATCTTCCTTTACTCTCTTTTTATTCAAGAAAGACTTATATCTGGTGATATTGTTGGATACATTCTTATGCTCTTCAAGGAATGCTTGGGGATCTCTGCGTATAAGTTTCAATAAACTGGAGCGGAGAGTGTCCTGCTGGATAAGTGGATGTTGGTGTAAAAACTTCCCTGTCTTATTATAATGATCAAGCTCTTTAAAACAGATCTTGTTTCTAATCCCCAGCTCAACCATTTCAATGATCATCGAGGATGTTGGTCCTACTTCAAGTGCTATATCAAGTTCGCACATCCTGCGATAGCTGTAGATCCTATCTGAATACACCGTATGAGCATCCCTGACGTTCTGGCTTTCAAGATTAGTCCACTTTATATTTGGGTACTCCTCTTCTTTTGAGACTTTTTTTTTATTGCTGCTTTTTTCTCTGATCGCTCTTTTACAGAAGGGCTTTCAATCACTTCTTTACGCACAGCATTTTTCTTATTTCTGTTGGCTCTGATTGCATCTGCAGACTCAAATTCTAGAAGGGCAAAGATTATATCAAATGATAAATCGGGCCTGGAGGGTGACACAGAGCGATGAAGCAATTTATCTTGAGGAAAATGCTTTTTAAGGAGCTCTTTATCCTTTTCAATAAAACTGTCATTAGCCAGCTCTTTTGCTAATGCATTTTTCTCACGAAAAGTTAAACTCATGGCTTTATATTTTAATTCGATTTTCTTGCATTGCAAACTTATCTATCCTATACAGAGAGCGGAAGGACACAAAAAAAAGCTGTGGACATCACTGCCGACAGCTTTAACCAATAATTAACCAAAAAACTAAACTCTATGCAGTTTGTATTCTTGACACCTCTACCAGAGTTTCTGAATCAAGGACCTTCAGGGTAAGACGGCTACCTGGCTTACCAGTCCAAGTCGTGTCATTTTTAAGCACTATTGCTGCAATTGACTCAATCTTAGTTGGATTTGCTCCACCTCCACCCAATATCTCAACAATCCGTCCTTCGTCAGCAACAGCTAAACCTGAAATGGTTGCAATGGTTGTTGCTGCAGAGTTCGCAGAAGAAGTAACATACTGTGAAGAAGAAGTAAAAGCAATATTTGTTGCGTTGGCAGCAAGAGCAGCAGGTGCCTCTTTAATAATAGCTCCGGTGTATTTCTGAGCCTGAAGGAAGCTGGTATTTTCAAAAGTAAAAGATACACTTCGTGACTCTTTATTATTAGTGCGGTCAAAGGCTTTAAATATCATAGGCTTGAGCTCATTACCTATAATGTAGTACTGAGCATCAGCAGCCATCTGATATATAATAACAAACCTGTCTCCGGCGTGTTCCTCCATAAACTTCTGCAGAGCTCGTCTGTATCCACCCATTATGAATGTAAAAGTATTCGTTACAGCTGTAGTTATATCTCCTTTGCTCCCTGTTGATTTATCGTCTAATGAGTCGTCTATTGCCTCAAAATAATGCATATACTCTCCGGCTTTAAGTGGCACAGTACCTACCTCACCACTTGCATTTGGCCTTGGGAAGGCAACAGCATCATCCACCTGATCGAGTGCAATTATCCATAGTTTTGAAACTATCTGTGCTCCGGATGTGTCTCTGTCTGTCACCCTGCCTATATTACCTACAGCAGCCATTACACTATAGCTTACCCCTGAAGCAGTCAAGCCCAGGCTTTCCAGTACTCCCATCCCTGAGTCAACAGCGAAAGCGAATAGGAAAAGCCCAATAAGCGCGATAATCACAGATGATATGAGCGCCAGCCTTTTATTGAATTTTTTATTAAACTTTTTCATTTCTAATTACATTAGTAAAATTGATTTCGTGATATTTACGGAAAACCGAGGCAGGGACTTGTGCCCCTGCCGGTGTCCCTTTATGATCTGGCAACTTCGAGGAATTTGCCGTCAGACTTGCGATAGATAAATTTAATCCACTCACCAACTGCAGTAGGCTCCCATGCCTCAGAGATAAGAGAGAATTTGCCAGCCTTGGTGATATGCTGAGGATTATCTGCAGATCCAATCTCAATCTTATACACAACACCCTCTTCAGGATTTGTGATGTCAGTGATCTCAAGATTTGCAGGAGCAACATCAGCAGTGTTTGCCTGTGTAACAAACCAGAAGTTCTTTGAACCATCGGCAGTAGTTGCGTCTTTAGCCAAAACAGTAACAGGCTTATTAATGAATATAACCTGCTCTTTTCTGCCGGCAGCTGCAAGAGCAGCAGCAGTAGCATATTTTTTACCTGCATAAGCAGCTGCAGTACCCTCTTTCCATGTTGAGAATCCCCATACATTTTCAAGCCTGCGCTCGAAATATGTGTTGTACATCTCACCCGGTACATTTTCAAGAGCCTGAATATTGCCAACCTCAGTAATCCACATAAACTTCAAGTTACCCATATTTGGCACCCAAATAATTGGAAGATCATAGTTCATGAGTTTCATCTCATTAGGGCCTGTGAAGTCCAAATCCTTTCCATAAGTGGCTCTGTAGCTCTGTAGGTACCACGGACGATGTTTTTCGTTCATGTAGATGGCCTTACCAAGAAGATTAGGCAACACCTGATTAACCTCTTCTGCAAATGCTTCAGCAACTGAACACATTGTGGATGCAGAATAAGTCGCATAATCTGAATCATCAAAAGGCAGGATTTGGAAATTCTCAATATATGAGAGAATTCTGTGGATAACTCCTGTAGATGAGTGTAGAAAATGACCTTTCACTCCAGTTGTAGGATCAACTCTGTGGCCCAAAACTGTACGTACATTGCGTTCGTTGTTAAGTACTGTTGCGATGTTGATTACCATCCACTCTATCATGTTCCATTTTACAGGATCACTACCGGCAGTATTAAGATAACCGATATATTGAGTCTCAATCCACTTCATTGATTTGAAGAGGGTTTTAAACATCACATCGTGCACCTTCGCTTTTTCAGGTACAAGATCCATCCCACCTTTGGAGATCTCGCCTTCCTGGTAAGCTTGAGAGAACTCACCAAAGAATGCATTAGTGATCATATCACCATCTTGAACATTTGAGCGAAGAGGGAATACTCCAAACACAGTTGGAAGCGCTATGATACGAGCGATGAGTGCGTCCTGGCGTCTAACCAGATACTGAGCTCCAAGACCTGCTTCAGCGAGACCGGAATAGTCAATTGAACCGTCAGTACTCAACGATTTAGCATTCAGAAGCCCGTTTGTATGCAAAGACTGCATTCTTTTAGATAAGTCTTTTGCATAGGATTTGAATTCTGACTGAAAACTTTCAAATGTATCACTATCAGGATCAGACTGTAGAGAAATATTTTTACCATGCATCAAGATTTGATTCCATCTTTTCTCTGCTGAGAATAGTGGATGCTCAATACCAAATGCAAATTTGGGGGTATGAAAACCACCCAAGCCAAGAATTACACCCTTTTTCACCTCAATAGGATCATCCGGAGATGCCTTTGATGAGAGGGATTTCACCTGCCCCTGAAGCTTTCTGTTTTTATTCACGATTTTCTCCACTTTTTTCACAAGATTGGTAGTTTTTTTCTTTGGTTTTTCATCCTCCTCATCCTCTTCTTCTTCACTTGAAGACTCAGGATCAGTCTCGTCCTCTTCTTCTTCGTCCTCTTCTTCAGGATCTACTTCAGCTGATGATATGATACTCATCGCATGATCGTAAGCTTTAACTTTTTCCGAGTCCTCGCTGTCAGCTGAGGCATCAGCATAAAAATCGCGCCCAAAGGCGTCTTTATACGAAGCCTGAATCTTTGTCCAGTCCTCTTTTGTGAGCGACTTGCTCTTTGCTTTATCCATTAAGCCTAGGGCTTTCAGGATCTTCTCAAAGTTCTTTTTAAACATGTCATTAGTAATTAAGTGATTGAAATTTTGCTTCTTGTCTGAAATTCTTTACCTAGTTGATAAAGCTCAGTTATTATCTCATCCAGGCTCTTGACACCATCAATGAGTCCGTATTTAATTGCCTCTTCTGCATAGAAGATCTCACCATTGAAAACATGAGCTTCATCAGGGGCATCTGCCGTTTTTGGTCTGCAGAGCCTCACGTTCTTCTCAAACTCCTCCTGCAGAGGATCAAGGAACCTCTTTATAAACTCCTCGCTCTTACCATCCTCAACATCCCTTGTTGTTTTATTCTTATGGGTGCTCTTTGTTGCATATGCCTCTATCATCTTCCACCCATAATTTTCCATAGCCTTCTTACAGTCCCAGTAAGAGATCATAGTTCCGATAGAACCAACAATATCAAAACGATTCATGCAGTAAATCTTATCTGCAGCCACACCCAGATATAATCCGGCACTGCACATCGTCTTCTTTACTGCTGAAATCACTGGCTTAGTAAGGGAGCGAATCTGCCTGTTAACATTCTCAAGGTTGTAACTCTCTCCTCCGGGGGAACTAATGATTATCAGATGAGCAATGATCTTGTCATTACTCTCTGCAGCTTCAAGATCTTCAAGCAGCTGCTCAGTTGAAGCATACCACCAGTTCTTTTCATGACTAATAAAACCATCTACAAAATGTATAGCTATACTATCCGGAATGGACCTGTCGTCATAATCAGAGGTTAGAAATATTGAATCGGATTTATCCTGGTATGACTTGATCTGCTCTTGTACAATTTTCGAGTAGTGTTCCGGCTCTGAACTGTTCTTAATGTAACAATCTAGCCTAATGAGAAATTCATTGAAAGAATCCTCAGAAATTAATAAAGGCGCTAAGCGAAAGAAGCTGAGCGTTTGGTCCAAATACGATTGCAGCATACTTGTTTTTTTACAAATATGCTGCTCATATATATATGTGTAAAGGACTGACTAATCAAAAAATCAAAGGATACGGCACAGACCTGGAGAGATCAAGATTAAAGGAAGAGACTAGTGGAGTGATTTTAATCCTTACAGGAAAGTCTTTTGATCCCCATAATACCTGTTTGTCATTCATCGTATACATAACTATCATTAAATCCTGATTTGCGAATCTTATTAATTCATTATTTATCCTGACATTGGCAATTAAACTCTGAGCATAGAGTTCTCCGGCATCACCGGTGTTAGGCTTCTGCTCAAAATTCAAATCATTCAAAGTGTAAAGAGTCCGAAAATTCTTATTCGATGATAACGTAAAATTATTTCCGGAAACTGATGTAACATCAGAAAGAGGAACAATTGATAATTTATTGCCTAATTGGTCTATTTTTTCATTCATAATTACTTGATTTTTAATGACTGAGCAGTTTTGATACAGTTTTGATACAATTTTGATACAGTTTTGCGTCTCAAATCGGACAAATCTATACACTAAGTCGTACAAATATTTTTTATTGATTTTGCCGGGTATATGATCTTTTCTCTTTGTTTCTTCTCCTGGTTACATTTCTCCAGCGGTAGTAGTTTTTCAGCATGGCATCTTCGCTGATACCGGTTATATTATATTTATTGCAAAATATATGAATAGTGTCTATGTACTCCACTCCTAACCGGTGCTTATTATGATCCAGCTCATCATGCAATTCAGTCCACAACATAGTTTCTATTTTAAACTGAAGCAGCTTAGCTCCTCTGGCAGAAATGTAATTGTAGATACGTGGATTCTTGCCATCTCGCCTGTCCGGTAGCACCAGTTCAACATTACCGGTGTCAATAGCATGCCCTTCCGGTCTCTTGGACATCAAATCCCATAAAAAATGATACAATGGTATATTATCTGGTAATGTTACAGGATTATTCATTCTTATACCATATTTGCCTATTATATACTCTGCCAAATGTTGGTGAACGTGAATCTTGGTTGTAATCATAAAGCTGCCTCCATTTTACCGTTGATGAATTTTTCAATAAGCTTATCAGAATATCTGTTGTAGATTAACGCTGTTTGATACTTCCCCTTGAAGCGATTCTCCAGGAGCCTTCTCTTCATTCCTCTTAGGGCCACTTCATCACTCTTCTTCTCTTCGTTTAAAAGGGAGTAGTAGGTCTGCCGGTCACCGGATTTCAGATAGATGATCATCTTGAATTTAGACTGCTCGTTTCCAAAATTTGACATAAAATTTCCGTTTTAGGCTAATTAATTTACTTTATATGCTATTTTCTTGACTTATCCTGCAATATTGCCATTGCAGCATTCTCATATTCATGGATCTTTCCGGGAGCTTTGTTCAGCAGATAAGATCTCCAGTAGACAAAGGCTGATTTATTGCGATATTCCTGCTCCAGTCGCTTCAGTGCATAAGAGAGCATTTGCTGTTCAGTTTTGATTTTTCGAGTCTTGAACTGCAGATCAAGATAGTCCCGGTGTTTTTTGAGCCATTTCTGCGTCATGATGAAGCCGGATGCATAGTTTTCAGGGTCCATATACCTGGCAGGCCAGATGTTGTCAAACGAAAAAGCGTTGTTATTTTCCAGATATCGCTGCACTAACCTCACTCGCTCCCGGTATTGCTCCATAGCTCTCTCACAGTCAGCCTCAGAATTGAATTTAGAAAAATAGAACTCAGCATGCTTGTAGGCTTTTTCCCTCTCGGATTTATAGATTGATCTGGATGAAAACAAAACAGACAAAACAAACTCTACAAGCATGATGGCAAAGCGCCTGGTCCTCTCCTCTTCTCTCCTTCTGAGTGCCTCAATCTTCTGCCCGTAATTATCCAATGTGTTAATTTCCGAATGGGATTGAACTGGAATTGCCACTCCAAACGCATTAGTCATGAGGGACTTATTTCCCGATGTGTTAATTTTCGCAATGTTCAGTGCGAGGAGGTCCTCGAAAGATCCTCGCGGATCTCCTGTGTTCCGGTAAGAAGTTCCTGAATGTTCATTGTTATCAATCGGCGGAGCCGATACCTCTTCGTGTTCCTGAATGTTCTCTGTGATTATTTTTTTATTAAGGAAGTTCAAGTTACTAGAACATGGCGTGCAAATTGAGCGCAATGTACGCTGAATCGTAATGTCTATTGAGTTTTTCAATATGTAGAGAAGTGGATTAAAATCCTCGTTTTTATGATCAGAGACGGGCACCATCTCAGGGTTCAGGAACAGATCATAATCCCTCTGAGTGCCGTGATTTACCTTTTCAAGGATAATCCTGGCATCAATAAGACGCTCTGTAAGGCGGTAAATGGTCGCTTCAGACTTACGGGTAAATGCAGACAACCTTTTCCTGTTTGTTGCCAGCACAAGTGGCGACAGAGCCTCCATTTTAAGCAATTCCGGGGCATTACGCATAACAAAGAGAGATGAGTTCATTCTTCCCTTAAGAGAGAAGATAAGCTCCCTGTAAAGCTCTCTGTGAGCACTCTTGAGATACTGCCTGGTATGGTCTCCTTTATCTCTGTCTATTGCAACCATAGCATTATAGTCAGCAGCCTTAGCGTCATACAGGGACATTATAGCAGCGAAATGATTGTCTGTATCGATATATGGTAATTGTATTGTCATAACTGGTTAGTTCAATATGTAACATAATAACTCTATCCTTGACTCTATATCACTGACATTGAAATCAGATTCAAGCTTCTTGCGATAAGCGTAAGTACCTAAGGATCCTTTCTTTTCCATCTCTTCAACCTGATCATTAATCCTTGAAGTAACTGCTTCAAGCCTCTGCTCCTGAGAGAGAAGCTGCTTTCTTAGTGATTCTTCAGTAATCCCGGACTGAAGTATTAATAGTACAGGCTTGAGCCTGGCGAAAGAAGCCTGCAGAGATCTGCGCTTGGACTTATCGTTTGTATAAGCAAACTGATTCCGAAGGTCTTTTATCTGATTACTTACCGATTCAAGCGTTTTCATGACTTAACCTTTTTATATATTGTTGTTCTTGAGTCAATTCTAACGGGTATTCTACCCTCAAGGCTCCCGAAACTAGCAAGCCTCTTTGCCTGCTCTCTGCACTTCCTTAAATCTTCAGGAAAAGCTATATTTAATTCATCTTTTGCCATATAATTTATTTTTCTTGTATGTCTGATATTTCATACTCTAGATTATGTAAATCATCTTCATCTATATGATCCCTTAGCCATTCTGCTGCTTCTGGATAATCTGTATTAAAAGGATCAAATTCAAAATATTTGTCTTGAATCTTCAATCATTGTTCAAGAACTTTATTTGGAACATTTATATCATGAAGACACACTCTATATGTAACTTTAACATCGATTCGTTCAATCTTTTTCATAATATTTTAATTTGATGGTTATTTGATGGTTATTTGACGGTTATTTGATGGTTGTATTTATAAGGATTAAAATCTTTTAATAACCTTCCAACTTTCGTATCCAAATGGAAAAGGGACACCACATTTTTGTCCTAGCTTTCTCTTTGCTCTTGCAATGATGAAATCATCTTCTTCATTTTCATCACAATTAACCTGTATCGTGCCCGAATAAGTTGCTACTTGATATTTAACAGTTGCTGTCATAATATTTTATTGTTTATAAGGATTAAATTCAATTAATTATAAATAGTATCAATTATGTCCTTTGTAGAACCACTTGGAATCTCTTTTTGGAGCCTATTCTCAACCTTTATTATCATTTTTTTACATTGGTATTGAATCTCTTCCATTATTTTAGTTGTATCCGAATCAGATATTGAACTATCCTCAAATGCAAATAAATCAAAGTTCATTCCTGTTGTTGCTATTAAGGCTGTCGCAATGTCTTTTATTACTTGTTTTTTCATTTTAAAGTTGTTTTAGTTAATTATTGATTTATAATTGATTTAACCTTGGCGTAAGTGATTGTATTCTCCTGTGTTCCCTGCCAGTCTGTTTTAAAGGCAAATTTTGCCCTGGGGAAAGTGATTTTAACAAGCTCTGCAGACCTGTCCTTTTCGCTGTCAGACACAAACCAACAATTATCAAGTGCCTCTCTAAGTTCTCTTCTGATCCTACTCTTCTTAGTGCTCATAAAACATGTTAATGCAAGTGTTATCAAGCAGATTCCCATGAGTAATACAATAGAATCGACGGAATTCATACTGAAAACTTATTAGTGTAATAAAAAGACCGGGGGCCGGGGTTACTGACATGTCTGCTTTCATCCCGGACCTCGCGGATCTCCTGTACTGCAAAAATGATTGTTGATGCTTCATATTTAAAGGACCTAATCCTGGATAAAATGAGGTTGCTCCAAAAGCTCTTTAAAAGCCTTATCTCTAGCCGATTTGGTAGAAAACACCTCTAGAGTGCACCAATCTTTATGATCCTCATCTTTATATTTAATCCTGATATTGGGATAATCATCTATTCTGAGAATTGTGAATCCACAATCAATAACTTTAAGTTGTGAAGTTGTATCCATTATAATTATTTATTAATTCAACACTCTCTATCTCATTGTGCTAGTTATAAGAGCATATGTGTCATTTGTAAGATCTCTTTCCGTTGATACGGGAATAACAGGTTTGAACTCAGGCTTAATGTTCAATGAAGAAATAATTGCCATAACAAGTGCTTTGCTTGTAATAGAGAGTCTTTTATCATTGCCCTTCACTGTAATCTTAAATCCGCGACTGCAGTTTACTTTCATATACCAGTCATTTGGATTATACACGTCCTGAAAGAACTGAATCCAACTATCGGGCTGAATATTTAACTTCTCCACCAATTGAGGAGAAAAGCGAACCTCTCCATTTGAACGATATAGAGAGATTGAAGGCTGAGTAAACCTACTTACTCTATTGCTTGTAAACTCTTTTAGTTCCATATGGCAAGGTTTAAACAGTGAGTTTTTTATAAATTAATGCCCATGCTAAGAATGATGGGATGGCAACATGGATCAAGAGACTTACCAGGACCATTCCTAATCTGATATTCTCTTCACCGGCACTCCACTGAGAAAGGACATAAGTGGACATTAAGAGACAGAGTATCACAATAATTGCCATTTTCGTTTTCCTTGACACCTTTGTTTTCATATGCTCCGTTTTTTATTGTGTTTTAAATTGCTGTATGTTCTGATTGCGTATTTTTTTGGAGGAAGACCGGTTCTGCAGGATCTTACTGCTGCCTTGGCCCTGTATACTGTCTGAGTAGAGACACCAAAGACCTTTCCTATCTCGTAAATGACATCCCTGGTCTTTAACTTCCGGCTGAACTCTCGTTTTGCATGCTCTTGTGCATCGTAAATCAAGTTGTACTGATCCTGGAGAGTAGATACGTGGTTTAACTGATTCCTATAGTAGAAACAAAGCTCCCTGAGCCTTAATTTTAATTCTTTTATCCCTCCTCGCATAGCTCCTTCTGTCTATAGAATGACACCCTGTTACTCGCAGAAGCAACTGATTCAATCTGGAGTCTGTCTATCCTAATTGAATGATTAGAATCACCATCCTTGATGAGCTTAACCAAACCTTCTTTTATCCACCTATCAACCAATCGCCGTCCATACTGCTTATAAGCCTCTGATTTTGTCAGATAAGGCTTCAATTGCATAGTCTCAATGAGAACCTTTTTGCCACCTATGGCAAACGCATCTGCCAATAGGTTTACAAGCTCCAGGCGCTCCAATGTGATTATGTTATTCTTGATTGTCATATCAGATAATTTCAAATGTTGATTCCTCTTTTCTCCTTGCTCTAATTCTTGCTACTTTTATAATCCTGGCTGATGAACTTGGCCTAAGAAAGTATCCCAGGTTTGCCACCTCTGAAGGGATTATTATCAAAAGAAGCAGGATGGATATAATTCTCTTTTTAAGTGGGTTGAGACTTGCCGGGACAGAAAAATGTGTTACAAAATACCAGGCAGATAACTCGTTAACCTTTTGAATACCCAGCTTTTCATAGATGTTTCTAATTATGTTCTCTACTGTACGAATCGCTATTGGACCTCTGCCGGGCTTAACCGGGAGCAGATCAGGAACCTCCTTCTTTGCAGCACCCCAAGCCAGGAGTTCTGCAATCTGCTCTTCTCTTTTGGTTAATTTGACAGTGGTATTCATATTACTTCTCTCCCCAGATATCTCTTATACCATACCTCTTGAAGACGGTTTCAATGGCTTTTGCTTCTGAAACCTTTGGCTCTACCCTCCCCTTCAGTCGCTGCAGCCAGTTGCTGTTTGAAGTAATGCCGAGCTTCTTCATTATCTCAGCTTTTACCGCATCCGCCTGGCCTATTGTAACCTGCCCCCAGCCTTTTTGAAAAGAAAATTCACTCATAATGTGATGATTTAGCGTTTTTGTGCTATTTTTTTTATAGCTTTATGCGTTACTTTTGTTTTACGGTGTAATACAATGCGACCGTATTGCAAATATAGAACTTTATTCAATACTTGCAAAATAATATTGAACTTTCTTCAATAAAGGATGGAACGAAAAATTGACAGATTCGACAAGTACATGAAGATGAAAGGTTTAAATGACAATAAGGTCACTTTAAAACTTTCTCTTTCGGTAGGCACATTAGGCAAATCTCGTAAAGAAGGGAGGGATTTATCAGATAAAGTCATAGAACAAATATTGAACAACTTTCCAGATCTTAGCAAAGTATGGTTGATGACTGGAGAAGGTGATCCAATCATGAGTCAATCTGGAGAGACTAGACAAATACTTGAAGACCCCCAAACAAAATTTTATGAGCCACTGGATCCTGTTGCTCAGCTTATACGGAACAATACAATCTTGGCTGAGTCAAATGCAAGGATGACAGAAACTCACAAGATCCTTATAGAATCAAATGCAGCAATGGTGGATTCTATGAAAAAAATGATGGACCAAATAATTGAATTAAACAAAACAGCAAAAAACAACCATGCTCGCGAGGATGTAGGATGTGCAGATGCAGGGTAGTCGGCTTCGGACGGGCAGCAGTACTGGTTGAGAGATTTTAAATAATATGTTATGAGCGATTATTTTGAAGATTATCTTAGGATATACGAAATATCCAAATCAATTAATGAGCAAAATATTGATACTATCCCTCTCAAGGATCTTCAAATGATCACAATCCTACTAAAGGATAAAATTCAAAGACAATCTATTGAAATTAACGAGCTCAGAAAAGAGATAAAAACAACAAAATCACTAAATTCTGACATTAATCCATTAAGCATCACTAGTTTTATTGCTATAGACTTTGAAACAGCCACATACAAAAGAATGGCATGCCAGCTGGGCATAGTAAAAGTTGAGAACCGCCAGATTGTTGACGAAAAGATTTATTTGATACAACCTCCAAATAACTATTTTGATTCAGGATGCTTGAATGTCCATGGCATAAATCCTTCAATAACTAAAAATAGTCCAACATTTAGAGATCTATGGCCTGAGATAAAGCATTACTTTAATGACACTCCTGTTGTGGCTCATAATGCTGCATTTGACATTGATGTTCTTAAAACAAATTGCACCTACTACAATCTTTCCTTACCAGAGCTAACCACTTTTTGCACTTGCCAAATTCACAACAATCTCACTCTTCCTGACACTTGTGCCTTATACAATATTGAGCTTAAAAACCACCATAATGCTCTTGAAGATGCCAGAGCTTGTGCTAAAATCTTCATACATCACATAAAGGTTATAAATTCTTTAAAGAACATAAGAGCTAAAGAAAGCGACCAGACAAGGAAAGAAAAAAATAGCGCATACTTTAAACCTGCATCAAGAACTATATCCTCAGAAGCTCTTAAGCAAGACTTAAGCTCAGTTGTCAACCCGGATAACTTCTTCTACAATAAAAAAGTTGTGATTACTGGAGTATTCGAAACATTCCCGATTAGGGAAGATCTTGCACTTAAACTTAAAGAAATGGGAGCCGATGTCTGTACGTCAATTTCTAAAAAAACCAATATTGTTATTTACGGAGAAGGTTTCGGCCCGGCAAAAATGCAAAAAGTGACCGATCTTAATTCAGAGGGATGCAATATAATCCTGTTGGATGAAAATGAACTAAGAAAAACACTAATCTAATTACGTTATAAACCAGTATTTTACGCTATGAAAAAACTCATCGTACTTGCACTCGTTGTGCTCTTTTCGCACAACTTATTTGCTCAAGAAAACACCAATAGTAAAAATGGTGATTCCTATATTTATTGCGAGATATTGGGAACTCAAAAATTCCTTAGCAACAAAGTTACCGTCAATGTAGACTTTGGTCAAAATACCAGGTTCGGAGAAGACACCAGACTGAGAGATGAAACCGGGAAAGTAATTACATTCAACTCAATGGTAGACGCAATGAACTGGATGGGAGGCCAGGGATGGGAGTTTGTCCAGGCATATGTTGTAACAGTACAAAATCAGAATGTATACCACTGGATCCTAAAGCTTGATATAAAATTCCTGTCTCCTGAAGAGCTGGATGAAGTGAAAGCCATGTTCAAAACAAAAAGGAGTATCGTAAAAGAAGCTGCTGAGTAAGTCATTTACAGATCCATCTAAAAAGAGCGGCAACTTATTTATTGGTAATCAAAAATATGCAAAAATATGCCTAGAGGAAATCAAAGAGGTTACAAAGGGATGTCCGGCTACAAAGGAGGAGCGAAAATTTTTGACAGTTTTGTAAAAGCCGGTCTAACTGTAGCATTTGGCAAACCAAAAAAGAGGTCAAGAAAAGCTCCTGTTAAATACTCAAACAACACTCCGCAAAATAGTGGATGCCTTGTTATATTAACCTTGATTTTTATGGTTAACCTGCTAATTATCATTGTTGTATTATAATTCAAAATTTAACTATGAAAAAAATTTTAACGATTCTTTTAATGGTAATGTCAAACTGGATCTTTGGACAAGACATACAAAGTTTGACAAAAGAAGTTCAAGATTTAAGATTAAGAGTAGAAACTCTTGAAAGAATTATTGCAATACAGTTTGACTCACTTCCAAAGTATAAAAATACAACGGCAACTCCTAGTGCTTCTGAAACAAAACGATGTATTGCAATCACTAATGCCGGCACTCAGTGCTCAAGAAACGCTGAGCCTGGAAGTGATTACTGTTGGCAACATAAGAAAACTTACGAGCCTACAACAAGCACTTCTGTAACAAAAAGCACAACATCAACATCAAGTTCTACAACTTCAACCGGGAGAACTATTCACACTGGGCCAAGGGGAGGTAAGTACTATATAAACTCAAGTGGCAAAAAGGTATATGTTAAGAAAAAATGAAAAGCTTTGTTTTCTTTTTATTGCTACTGTTAAGCCCGATTAATGATATTATTACCGGAAAAATTGTGGGAGTTTCAGATGGAGATACAGTTATACTCTTAACAGAAGATAAAACACAAATCAAAGTTCGCCTGGATGGAATAGACTGCCCGGAGTCTCACCAAGCATTTGGCCAGCGGGCAAAGCAATTCACATCCGACTTCTGCTTTGGGAAACAAGCAGTTCTTATTTCTAATGGGAAAGACAGATATGGCAGAACCTTAGGGCTCATTGTCATTGGCACAGACACTCTCAACTACGAACTTCTGAAGGCTGGTTATGCCTGGCATTATAAACAATATAATTCAGAAGAGAGACTATCAAATATGGAACTCCAAGCAAAAGATAAAAAGTTTGGTTTATGGGCAGATCCGGAGCCTATTGCACCATGGGAATTTAGAAAAACGAAGTAAAAAACAAAAACAACTATATATGAGATCTTTTAAAGAGGTTTTACTAACAACTACAAATAATTTCGAAGGCCTAGAAATTGAAAAATACCTGGATGTGATGTCTTCCAACGTCGTTATCGGAACTAATGTATTATCTGATTTTGGAGCATCTTTCACAGATTTTTTTGGTGGGTTTTCAAACTCTTACCAAAACAAACTGAATTTAATTTATACCGAAGCAATATCTGCATTAAAAAAGAAGGCATTAAATGCTGGTGCAAATGCAATTATTGGTCTTAGAATTGATTTTGATGAAATATCAGGCAAAGGAAAGTCAATGTTCATGATTTCAGCTTGCGGGACAGCTGTAGTGCTAAAAAAGAATACTAATGAATTAAACAGCTCTACTTCACATATAGAAGTAGCTCTGGAAGATTTAGAGTATCAAGTTAAATTCGATATGTTACTCAAGAAACTTGAAAAAGCATATCTACCTGACGAGGAAGATTGGAACTTGATATTTATCCGTCCAAACGAAACTATGCTAAACATTCTTATTGAGAAGTATATAAAAGCAATTGATGTTAATTACGATAGCGAAAAAGGAAGTTTGTTAAGGGAGAATTTACCTATTTACGTAAAATCGATGCAGAGTAAGTCTGTCATTGAGATGATTTATACAAAATTAGAAGAGAATATACAAATAGTACAATTAATTAAAAGCTCTAAAATCTTTGACCCCAAATTATTAAATAATCTAATTAATAAGGGGAAACTCAAAGAAGCAGTATGCTGTCTACCTGCAGACAAAGACTCATACTCTCAAGAAGATTTAATAGAAATGAATAACCTAATTCACTTATTAGAAAACTTACCTAATAAAGGGAGCATAGAGCAAGTGAAGCAGTTATTATCAAAATCTAAAGATAAGTACGTTTGTCCGAATAAGCATATCAATGATATTGACTTGCAATTTTGTACCGATAACGAATGTGGTTTAGACATTAAAGGGCTAACAGCCAATGATTACACTTTAATTGAAAATTTTAAAATCATAACAAAAACTCTTGAAAAACTTTTCACATAAGAAAATCAATAAAGGCTAGATCATTTTCCTATTGTATAATTATCTAACAAATTATTTCATCATGGCAACAAGAATAAAATTTCACGTCACCAAAACTGACAAAGGATGGCAAGGCAAAAAAGAAGGAGGACAAAGAGCCTCAGCTACTGGAGCAACTAAAGCAGATGTAGTAAAACAAACAATTGAACTAGCAAAAAAACAAGATGCTAGCTCAGTAGTTATTCACAAACAAGATGGCACAATTCAGGAAGAAAGAACTTTCCCAAAGAAAAGCGATCCATTTCCGCCTGAAGGATAAATAACAATAATATGGAAAACTATATAATAGGCGACATTATTCGCATTAGAAATTATTGTTCTTCTAATTCAACAAGGGTTAAAAAAGAAATAAATCTTTTTAAGATCGTTGATTTCGCTGAAGAATGTTTTACTCTTGATTACTATAAAATCAAAGCTCACTATGAAGACATTGAACCAGTTCCAATAAATAAAATTGATGATAAAGAGATCTACTATGACCCTGTAGTTGCGGGTTCATTCATCCTTCCAGGAGATCCAGCTCCAGTGATTAGAAAGGATTACTCATATTATCTTGATCACTTTCAGAGATGCAGATTCAAAAACAACTCCTATTACGAACTTATCCGCAACAATAATTTGAAGTATGTTCATGAAGTTCAACACTATCTTTTGGATACATTCAAGCACGATAATCTTAGAATAAAAGACTTCTAGTAGCAAATAGCTATTTAAAAAAGTATGGCTAAAACTAAAACATCGTACATGAAATCCGACACCGGCCAGTACGCAAGAAAAAAGTATGCTGAATCGCATCCGAAAACAACTGTGAAGGAAACACAGAAAGTACAGCCAAAGAAAAAGTAATTTATTAATTATAAAAAAATATAAAATCAATATTATGTTTTCAGATAGATTAGATCTTTACAATAAGATTGAAGAATTAAGGGGAAGCAAGCTCTTAGTTTATGTTACTGGTAATCGTCCAGGATTAGAAACCCAAATTGCCGAAGATGCACTACATATGTTTTCTGAACATTTGGATCAAATAAATCACACTGAGAAAATTTCATTATTCTTATATACTCTAGGCGGAAATACATTAACAGCGTGGAGCCTTGTTAATTTAATCAGAAGTTACTGCAATCAATTGGAAATCATTATCCCTTCTTCTTGCTTTAGCTCTGGCACTTTGATTTGCCTAGGTGCAAATAAACTTGTTATGACAAAACAAGCTAGTCTTGGCCCAATCGATCCTAGTGTTAACGGACCTCTTAATCCGAGTATCCCAGGATTCGCAGATCCAAACGCTAAAGTTCCTGTAAGTGTTGAGCACGTTAATGCATATTTAGAATTAGCCCAAAATCAACTTGGCATAAAAGACCAAGGATGCTTAACTCAATTACTCATAAATTTATCAAATCAGATTCACCCATTAACATTAGGTCAAGTCTATAAATCCAGAACTCAAATACAAATGCTGGCAAGAAATCTATTAAAGTGGCAAAGTCTTGACAAAGAAAAAGAAGATTCAATAATAAGTTTTTTATGTAGTGAATCAGGCAGCCATGATTATTCTATTAGAAGACGAGAGGCATCAGAAAAACTTGGTCTTAATATCGAAAAACCAACTGAAGAATTATATTTGGTAATTAAGAAAATTTTTAAGAATATTTGTGAGGATATAAAATTAAATGAGCCTTATAACCCATTAATGGAGATTCAAAAAAATGGAGATAGGCATGATTATTGCCATATAAGAGGAATAATTGATAGTGTAGGATATGGTTCAAATATATTCATAAGCAAGGGCACTATTATTAAACAAAATGTTGCTACTCCTCAAGGTCCTCAAATGATGATAAATGACCAACGTACATCAGAGGGTTGGGAAATAGACAAATAAATTCTATAAAATGAAAACTTTAAACAATTCAAATCCTACTGGTTATGCAGCCTCACTTAGCACTTCTAGCTCTAAATATAGCACTGTTAAGGGAACTAGCACAACACCCTCAAGTTTGTATGATCATTTAACTAATAGGCCACTTCCTGCTACTAACAAAATCCCTGTTAAGTAGTTCTCCCTTTAACTATTTTAATAGCTCAATAACTTTACGATTCGCCCGGTCTATCCGGGCGAAATCTTTTTTAATGTATCCTGAAGTCACCTTATGTTCTGATACGTGGTTCAAACAAAATGCAGCTTCTGACTCTGATCCTTCACATTCATTCACAAAGAGAGTTGCCCAGGTATGTCTAGCAGAATAGAAATCCAATTCTTCCACTCCTATTTCATCTCCAATATCCTTTAGATATTCATTTACTGCAGAGTTAAATCCTGCAGCAGTTGTGTATCTATAATGGAAATTAAACACTCTCTCTCCCTCTTTGTCCCTGTATTTTTCAATAATTGGCATGACTTCCGGCTCCAACTTTATTGATATCTCCGCTCCATCTGCTCGGACAGTCCTGGTCTTAGCTCTTTTATATGTAATACGGCCCTCTGATATTTTCGCAACCTGATACAGATCCACTGAATTCATACCAACAAGATAAAATGAGAGTAAGTACACATCTTTAGCGAACTGAACTGTCTCTTTTTTCGGTTGGTATGCAATGAGTTTTTTTATCTTTTCTAATGACAAAGCTCGCTTCTCCGGAGCCTCTACTTTTGGCAAAGAGAATCGTTTAAATGGATTTTTTGCGATCTTAATTATATCATTATCCTCATCATTATACTCTCTTATTGCTGCATTGAAAATTGCCCTCATATTCGATAAATAGAGAGCTCTCCCCCTGGTTCCAACTCCGTTTTTTTTCAACCAAGCATCAAAATTTGATAAGAACGTAACTGAAATGTCATTAAATGATAAATCATCATGCCCAATATATGCTTTTAGTTTCCTTACAGATATACCATAATTTCCCCTGGATGCTTGATTGTTCTCTTCCATCCTGGAGATATGGTGCGCTGCAAACTCAAAGAAATTGATTCTCTCTTTTGCCTTAGAATACAGAAAATTTGACAAATACTCACCTATCTGAGCAGTGTTCATATCCGCAAGCTTTTCAAAGGAGATTGACACCTCTTTTCTAGCTTTATTCAAATCTTCGTCCACTTGATACTGGAGGAATCTGTCTTTAATTTCAAAAGCTTTATTGATTTGCGCTTTAGTCACAAAATAAGGAGTTGCAATATAAGATGACTTCCTTTGGTAAGAAATGCGTAAATTTACTGGCCAGGTTCCATCTGCTTTCTGCCGATTCGGTCTTATTACCATTTTCAGTGTGATCATACCTCAATATTTTTTTGTCAAACATGTCAAACATTTGTCAAACATTTCTGTATAAATGTACATATTTTTCGTGTACATATGAATATCAAGTATGTCAATAAGCTTATTTATTGAATGAAATTACAGCAGATTAAGTGATTAAGATTTGTAATGTTATTCGCTTGATTATCTTCTAATTAAACAAATAAAAAACTCTGCAAATATTCTTGCAGAGTTCATTATCTTGGAGTGATTCGGTTGGGATTCGAACCCAAGACCCACAGCTTAGAAGGCTGAATATGTTATTTTTTATCTATCTTATTATATGTGCTTTATAGTTATAATTATTTTCAATGTAAAACTATTGACAAACATTTAGGATAAAAAATAGAGTAAAACTCATACTTTTTTGCAAGAAAAAGGGCCACAATCTGCAGCCCTTAACCAAAATCTTTGTGCTTGAACGAATTCTGATTTTGCACATACAAATATAGCATAATTAACAATACCTCTCAACTTTCGTGAATTTCCCTCCTTAGTTTTTCATTTTGAGTGAATTTTTCAATCTGCTCCCCTTTCAGCATCTCATATGTAATGAATGTCTTAAATAGAATATTGCCTTCAACCGAGAACAGCCCTAGAGCAACGCCCTCTTTAGTACTTCCGTAAACTTCTCTAATATACTTCTCTTCTTCACACTGAACATCTTTAACCTCATACACATAACTATAATTCTCCTTGAAAAATTGCTTCATCAATGGGATGCCTGACAACTCAGAGCCGGTTCTTGACCTGTATCTTGAGAAAAAATGAGGTGGATATACAATATAATGCATCTTACCGTTTGTGAACGTTCCCATAATTGCGTGAACGCCAAAATCTGTATTATATGTCGCTACTAGAGAGATCCGGCTATTATCCAATACTTCTTTCTTTGACCTTGATTCACAGAATATCAGCCACCTATTTTTACGAGGTGAAACGTATTCATAGCAAGCCCTGACAGGGAATCTTGTTGATTTGATAACTATTCGTCTGAATTTTTTGTCTATGTGATCAGAGTAACGGAAAGCGTTGAGATAATCAGCCGTTACCTCAACAATCAATTCCTTTTCCGTCATAGTAGGGATTATCATACCAATTCAGTTGCCCACTTTTCTAGATTTCTGGCTTCATGTTCAGCATTCCAAAATTCCTCAACAAACCAATACAAGGTTTCAATCTGAGCAGAAGTAAGGGCGCGAACCTTTTCAATCAACTTATCTATATCAACCCCCCATTTTGTTGCTGTGCCGTCTAGATCTTCTGCGTCTTGACAATGATATGCAAGTGCTTCAACATTGCAACGGAAAAGGCCATCTGATATTGTACCATTTAAGCTATCAGCAAAAAACGACCATTCTTCCTGAGAAAATTTACCCTTCAACTCTCTCTTTGTGTATGCACGAATCGTTTTCAAAACATCGTCAATATTTGAATCCGGGAACCGAGCTTTATCAATACAAGCTGATATACCCTGTGAGATATTCTTGTAGTTAGAGAGCAAGAACTGTTCTTGACTCTCAGTAATTCTAATGTTCTTAGTTATCATTATTTTGAATTTTTAATTATATATTCTCCTGCTTCTCTCATTACTCTGGCAGCCTCCATTACAGATACATTTTGATCAAAAAACTCAATGTTTTCGATATCGCTTAATTTACCGCTGAATGTTATTTTCCCTCGAAATCTAGGATATGTCAGCGATTCAATGTATTTATCACTTCCTTCTGCGTATATCTTAAAATTACCCATGTTATTATCTGATTTTAATGTATTTTGGAAGGTGTCCTCTTGGCGCTCCACACACAAATGCTTTTTCATTTTCAATTCCTTGCTCATGGTCAGATATTGGCTTGTCAAGGGTAAGAGTTACAGCAATGACCCCATCACAATCATATTGATTTGCTGAATAAGCTATTGACATTTTAGGAAGTTCCCACATACCCCAATTCACTGTTCTAAGGTAACGCATTACTATCCCTAGATTATCAATGTTTGTCGGAATTACTTCATTTTCTTTGAGCAGCTTTTCATAATCTACTCTGTATGCATCTACTTGTAGTTGAGTTAATTTCATAATATATCTTGTTTGATGGTTTTGATACTATTTGCAAAGATAATGCAAAGAATATAAATTGCAAATTGATTGCAAAGAAAATGCAAATATTTTTAAACTAAAAAAGCAGGCTTATTACTAAACCTGCTTAATTATCCGATAATTAAATAATTACAGCTTAGAAAAACCGATGCCTTATGAATCTATAAGTAAGATATCCAACACCTGCAATAATGAAAAACCCTATTATATAATACTTAATTGGTATTCCATTCTTTTTTTCCTTCACATTAATGCCTTGCTTAAGCTGAGTGTCTTGCTTACTCTGCTCAACACTCCCTGAACTCTGCTCAATAGTTATATCGTTTTTCTCACTATCAGTAACTGAAGTAGTAATGTTTCGGTCTATCAAGATCTCCTCTTTCACCGGTTGCCTCCCGGAACTGTCTGCAGTAGGGTAATATGTTATTATCCTAATCTGCGACAAGTCCACTTGAGATACAACTCTTTCAACAATAGACTGCAGAGCTGTAATACTGCTTGTCGAATCTCGTTTGCTTTTTTCAATGCTTGACTGAATCTCTGTATCAGTTTTCACTACTCGCTTTGAAGTGCCACAACCTGTCATTATTATAGACAGAATAATTAATGAAGTAATTGTTTTCATCACACATCCTCCCATTCTGGTATTTCTACTATCTGGCCTTTTAGATCATGCCAACAATCGGCTAGAAATAGATACAACCCTTTGACCTTATTCTCGGAACAGTCGTTTAATAGATGGAATTTACTCATAATGTATATTTTAAATATGCCTCTTTCAAAGATATATCATAAGGCGTGCGCCCTAACCTGGAAGCCAATGCCTTATATCCTGCACCATTATACAATGTTGCAACCATATGCCAGTTTTTATTTTTCAGTGCATTCAGCAACTTATTATCCGTTGTAATGAACTTAGCAATCTGCCATATCTGTTTTTCTTCACTCCGCTTTGCATCATCCCACATCGTTCCCACTGTTGCATAACCTAGTCTTTTGTAATGCAAACCCATCACCTGGCCAAGTCCTATACTTGTGCTCTGCATAGCTGCATCAGGATTGATTACATAAGCAGAATTGAACGCTCTCCACTCTGCCGGTTGTCTGTCTACTTTGTTTGCTGACCACTCTGCAGCTGGTGCACCAGGTGCAAGTTTGCGAAACCATGCCGGCTCAAACTGAATCATGATTCTTCCTGTAGCCGGATCAAACCCTTTTCCTGAAGACTCAACTTCAATGAACGCCATCAGAGCGGCAAATTCTATATTGAATTCACTCGCTATTTTTCTCACTATCTCTTTCATCATCTATATTTTCATTAGGTGTTGCAAATGTTCCAAGGGGCGGAATCCTGTCCTGGCAGGGAGTGTTAGTACAGATACGAGCTTCAGCATATACTTTCTGAGTTTTCGTCACAGATACAATTTTTTCCAGCCTTGCTATTCGCTTATTTTGTTTTTCCTGTTGCCGACGGTAAGTACTCAATCGCTGATCCAGAAAGACAATCTCTTTCTGCAGGTTTTCAAACCTGCCGGCATCAGCAATATTCTCTTCCTGCCTTGCTTTCTGAGTCTCCATTTTCCGCTTTGCCTTGAAGTGTATGAAAGTGCCCCCGGCAACAGCAGTAGAGGCACCTGTGATGAGATAAGAGAAAACTTCTCTGATGATCGAGGAGTCCATGATAGTTACATTAAGTTGTTTTTATTGATAATTTTTCCGGATATCCCTGTCTATGATCATAGATGTTGACATCCTCAATTGTGATTAGATTCTGGACAGAAACCTTATGCCGTGCAGTTACATCATAGCAGTTCTTTGCGTACAATTCAAGTGATACGAGCAACCAAGACAGATCTTCAATTTTCATCAATATAGATTGAGGATGTTCCCCTGCTGTCCACAATGTAATAGAGTCAATTCCAGCTTGCCGGAATGAATTAATTGTATTAGCCAATGCAGCGCGGGTGTTTCTATCAAGCCACATGTGATTATTGTTTATCAGGAAGCTATTAACCTCTTCAGAGCAATCATACGCATCAATTGCAGCGATTTTCTGACTTTTTACTTCTTCAAGAGTTGGCTGATATATATTCAGCTTACATTGCAAAATCTCAAGTGTGCTGGCTCCCGGATTGAGTTGCAAAAATGCGACCTGCTTATCAGATAAGGATATTATCTTCCCCGCTTGAAAATCTTCAAAGCTATTATTTGCAGAGAGATTATATCCTTCCCCTAGCTCATACTCAACTGAGTATATTTCTGTATTCTGAATGTAGTACTTCATGTTAGTTTGATTGATTCATTGTAATTAAACTCCCCGAATAGGTCAGTTTTTTCTCCCAGCTTGCGCCTGAGTCATAGCTTATCCATACCCCGTAAGAAGAGTCAGGTCCTCTACTATTTGCCATCGCTATAACGTTCCCTTTGTAGTTAGTTGCAAAGTCAGCAGCGGGAAGGGGAAAAGTAGTAACAATCCCATTGTTAGGGTTAGTCCAACTCGCCCCCTGATTAATTGACTTCCTGACATATTGGTAAGGGACAGATTTTAGAAACAAACTACCATCACCACTTGTAGCCAGGTATGAGTCTGGACTATAGTTTAATCCTAGTTCATACAAATATTGAAGATTTGCTCCATAATTATATAATCTTGCTAAGTATGGCCGTAAATCATATTCTTCCCAGTACGCCATACTGATTATTAGATACTGCCCATCTTTTGTCATTGACATATTATAGACTGCGTGTGTGCAGCTTACCTTCCTTGTCCATGACTGCCCAAAATCAGAAGACCACATTATACCATTATCATACAAGCCCTCACCAAAGTAGCTGTAAGCAATATACTGCCCTGATGCAGATATTTCAATATTCGTGATTGCTGAAGATGGTGTATGCGCGCTTATATCTGTCCATGACTGCCCAAAATCAGAAGACAGATGCAAAATAGAGTCTGATGAAAAGAGTCGATATTGACCGCTTGCAGAAATTGCACACTTACGAGGATTAGTTACAGTGTAGCCCTGATAGTTATAGTGAGGCATGGAAGACCATGTTTGTCCGTAATCAGATGAGTATTTTCGGCCATTGCTCACTCTCCCTGCAGCTAACATATATTGTCCTGAAGCTGATATGGAAATATCGCTAAATTCAAAAGATGACTGCACAGTTGTCCATGACTGCCCAAAATCAGAAGATAACTGCAAACTTGAAGACAATGCAAGTAGCATATACTTGCCATCAATATCCTGATTAGGTAGATATAACCTTCTTCTAAGCATCACACTTAATTACATACTTTTCGTTAATACTCCAGATGGATATTTCTACACTCCCACCAGCCGGGATTGATACACTTGATACAACTGTACTATCCACTTTTTTTGACTCAAAAGGTGTAGTAGTTGGCAGAGGCTGAGTTATTGCTCCAGCTGAGTTATTATATACCTTCAGCATCAGTGCACGCCCTGCCGGCAATGCAGCAGTTAATGAGAGTGTAGTTGCTACAGTGACAGTTGCCACTACAGACTGTCGCGTTACAGGCAGAGAGGCAAGTGTAGAGACAGAGTTATAGCCGGTCAAGAACTTAACAAGACTCAAATCTGCAACATACTCAAGGGTATTCCAGGCTGTTACTCCATCACCTACCTTTATTTTACCTGTGTCACTCTCAAATCCTATCTGCCCCATATGGAGTACAGGATTCCCTGTACTCCATCCGGCAGCAGTATTAGACCTCTGCTTGTGTATTACTGAAACTTGCTTTTCAGCCATATCAGTTTCCTCCGTTTAGGATTAATGTGTCGGTATCCATCAACACTTTATTGCCATCTGATAACCCTACCACACTCTTAAGAGCAAAGTTGGTGTTGAAATTTGCTGTACCTCTAGCTTCGGTCCAGTATAGATTTGTGCCTTCTGTAATGTGTGAGGTAGTAAGGGTTATTGCCCCTGTCTGACCATTTACAGAAATTACACCATTTGTAGGTGTTTTGAGCTCTTTCCAGTTTGCTAGAGTGGTTGCAGGAGCTGTCTTAAGGATGTATGTCTTATTCTCATCAGATCGTATACATATATCTCCCACTTGTGCTGTCAGGGCCAGCATCTCGGCTTGTGATCCTGCCTCAAAAGTATCAGTTATTGCAAGAGGAGGCAGCAACGAGTCATCTATTTTCCCGGAAGCATTAACCACAACGACATTACCCACTGATGTACCGGTATTTTTTGTCGCTGCACTACCCAAATCGGTAATCTTAGCTGCAGTAAGTGCCGGTATATCTGCAGCAGAGAGAGCGGCAATACCTGTCACCAAACCCTTAGCGTTAACTGTTATCTTACACCCAGTCCCTGCTGTCACGACATTTGCCAGGACCATTGCCAGGGAGATATTTGCAGACCCATCAAAACTTGCAGAGGCAGATGCATCTCCTGTTAGTGATATATTTCTAGCTGTTGTAAGCTTAGAGGCAGAGAGCACATTCTTTGCCGAGTCAGCAGTGTTATCCACACTACCAAGTCCAACCTGTGCTTTAGTCACAGAATGAGGGTTATCAGTCCTGGTTCCATGCGCTGTTATCTGTGCCTGTAATTTCCCTAGTGCTACAAGTAGTGTATCTCCTGTAGCAATAACTGCATTGGTAGCTGTTGACAAGCCTGTCAATACTATTGCCCTTACATCTGTTGCTAGATCTCTCCAGGTCTTTGTTCCACTCCAAAATTTTGTGACGACATCTCCAGTGATTTTTGGCTCATAGCTATTAAGGTCCTCGGGAAAAACAACCTGCTTCCACACTGCTGCAGCTGCAGTATTATCAGTTAGCACATATGCTCTCTTTGTCGTAGTGTTCATCCATATCACTCCGACATCGTATGAGCTATCTGAGATTCCCGGGTTTGTAGTTTTCAGGACTGCTGGGTTTGCAGATGCATATGCAAGATCATTCCAGGCAGTTACTCCATCCCCGAACTTGAATTTGCGTGTATCATTCTCGAATCCCATTTCTCCCTTCAGTAAAACAGGATTATTTGATACAAATGTTGCAGCAAGGTTGTTTTTGATAATTATCCTTGCATCTAATGTGCGATTACTCATTATTAATTTCCTCCATTAATGATTTCAATATTCAGTTGATTGACTTCAAAATACTTAAGTATATCAGGATCCCACCTGTAAGATTTTGATGTTTCAATATCTATATACAGAACTTTTTCATTTCCCAAGTTTGGAAACGACAAGTAGTTTGCGAATTGTTGTATCTCATCCGGTTCAGATAGCAGCTCTTGCAGATCAGCTTCAACATCCGAAACTCTCCTCTTTAACTCTTCATCTGTTGCATTAATGCCTGTGTCCACGAATTGTCGTACTATATCATCAAACACATACCATCTCCCATTTTCCCCTATGAATGGACTCTTGCCATTTAGACCATACCTATTTGGAAACTCTTCTTCTTCTTCAATTTTTAATACATCAACACTAGTTTCTTCAATCACCTGAACGAAACCAACTACTACTTCTTCATCAACTAAAACTTCACTCATATCAGATAATTTTTATTTGTGTTATTGACTCTGGAGTAATGACATTAACGGTACCATCTAAAAAGCGCGAGTCAGGGAATGATACGGATATCTTTCTTCTTACATTTCCAACTCTTCCCCAATTGAATTTGTTAATATATATTTCAATAAATGAATCCTGTACATTACAATTATGACTTAAAACGCCATCTTTACAACTAGCTTCAAGGACAACTCCTGGATATGTATAGTATTGTACAGTCCAATCCAACTCTAGATACGGTATTGGTGAGAGGTCAGATCCTAAGATTCTAACCCTCATAACAAAATCACATCCATTAACTATCTCAATCATTTTTTATGATATTTTGGGTTGCAAAACTTACATCCATCGTAACCTTTTAGTCTTTTTGCTATATATTGTGATAACCACATATGATATCCTGCATTTTTCATCTCATTTATTAAACATGTCTTTTTAAGTTCTGAAACTCTATGAATTTCTTGAGAATTATGATTTAGAATATATCTAAAGCCAATTCTTTCTAATGCCTTATTCCTTTTCATGAGAAAATCCGGATTTAAGACCCTCAAAATTTCTGTAAGAAAAAACTACAATCCCTATCCATATCAATAGAGTAACTAATGAAAGTACTCCTAAAAAAGTGTGGTTATTACTGAATGCCTCTGCAACTGCATATATTGCAGTTACTAGACTTATAATAAGGATAAAGAAAAATGCAAATCCAACTACTGCGCTGTTTTTGCCAACCTTGAAAAATTTACTCATAATATTCATCGATTTATTCTTTGTCAAAATTAAATTCGGACTGACCAGGGCGAAAGGACAGATATTTCTAGTTCAGTACATTCAAATACATTGAATATTGCCAACTGCCAGTATCATTAATAAGATAGATTCCATCTTCTGCAAGCATCGTCCCAGACATTGATGCGTAGTATAATCCTGTATTCTCATCTCTCCATATTGATCCAATCAGTCCTGAATAATAAGCTTCATATTGTCCTTCTGTGCTGAATCCAAAATACTGAACTTCTGCCCTGGAGTATGGATCCATGTAACCACACTGTCCATGTACCTGCTGTCTGCTATATTCAGCACCTGCACGATACTCCGTAGCTGTCACTCCCGAACCATCCGGGAACTGATAATATCTTGCCTGACGATTATATATCACTGTCCACTCTCCATCGCAGCTATATCCTAGATTTCCTGATGCATCACACAGTTGGCCAGTATTTGTCCAATCACTCCATGAGCGAACCCAGCCACAAAGCCCCTCAATCTTCTGCCTGCGTGCCGGGCCATTATACAGTCCTGATGAAGTTGGTGAAGGTGAAGTAGCCCATGTGTAGAGATCATATTGCTGCTTATAATCTACATATTCGAAAGTTGCCATATCGCATTCCCCGCCATCATACTCTCCGGTGTCAATAGTTTGTTTCGAAATATAATCCTGAACAACACCGGTAACATTGTGGCTATATCCGGAATCAAAGATGTATGTTACTACTCCTGAACGCTTGCCCAGATTGTAGTCATAATTCCAGACTGTTGACGAACTCTTGACATTATCTTGCTCATAAAAAGGTATTCCATCTCGCTGTTCGTAAGGAGAGTAAGCAGAATAGGTATAATATGGAGTTACAATCCGCTCGCGGAAATTAGGGAGGTTATTGTAACTCCACCCACTATATTCCAGATGCTCTGCAGCAGTCTCCTGAAGGAATTCTCCATTTTTCTGTACATCTGAGTACTGATATATAAACTGCCTTGTTCTTATTGGATCATTATACTGCCAAATAGATACATCAACGCCATATTCCCTTATTACTTCAGATTCACCCTCGTAGAATGTTCCATCACTGAATGTATATATCGGCACTCTTGATTTCTCACGATATGAGTTATTAGCATAATAGTACCACATGTTTGGATCAGCGTAGGAAATTACAGCTGTCTCATTCTGAGTGACTGGAGTGCCATATGTTCTGGTATAAGTGCCATCCTGGTAATTATATTGAGTATATGGTGTTGTAGTCCGTGAACGATTTGGAAGAGAGTATGTCCATGGAGAATTTTCATGGCCTGTAGTTGTAGAAATGAGAGCAGGAAAGATTTTCCTCTCTCCCTGATAGACTGCAGATAATTTTCTGGTACCCAGGTAAACCGATGAAACTATATTTTCTCCCTTCCTTAACATTATTGTACAAGGTATATTGTGTATGGGTCCTTATTCTGAATTTCTGTATACTCTGCCGGTGTGCCAGACCAGATCTGATAATAGTTAGAATCAGCAGAAACAACTGCCTTCACAAGTCTTATCTGCTCTGCAGTTGTTAAAGAGCGTAGATATTCGCCTGAGAAGCTAAGAAAACTACGCAATGAGACAAGCTCTGATTCAGGGAGGGCCATATCATCATAGCCATCAATAACATTAACATTTTCGCTACCATAGCGGATATTAACTGCTAGTGATGATATATTACTATTCGCATTAATCCCTAGTCCACTAACCCACACTTTCACAACTGCATTATGTATACATATCTTGACATCAAGATGTTGTCCGATAATCACAGATCTAAAAGCAGATGTATTGAAATCCCCTCCAACTATCTGTGTTTGTCCTCGCCAGGTGAAAGGGTTCCCGGTATTGCGCCCAAACCCTGAAATGTCAATACTGATATAATCTGTGTCAGCTATATTGGGAATTGTTGTGGAGAAGAATAATCCTGAAACAATTCCAGGAATAAAAACAGGAACTGCTGAGAGAAGCTCTCTTTTTTGCAAAAGATTATCAAAATGCAAATTCTTGTTTTGAGAATGGTCATAGGCAATTTTCCCTCTATCTCCCCTATATGCTGTCTGTGCTGTTTCTCCAATTTGTACAGACGCCCCGATGTCTGATCCCTTATACTTAAGCTTTCCTTCTGATTCTGAAAGCGATCCAATCACGAGCAAATTGCTATGACTATGTGCTAACTCTCCAACTACAGATGTCAAGAGCTTCGAATAAAGAAAATTCCAGATTGCACTCCACGATATTTTCTTCCATAAGCTAGAAAAAGGAGACTGCACCGGGAATAACATTTCCCCATCCAGGTCTGCATCTGCAAATTCAGAAAGTCGTGGAGCTAAAAAAAAAAGTTCCCCTTGAGGATCTATTAACTCCAGAGGGGCCTCCGGCTCTTCAGATCGTGGGAGATTAAGATACTTAGTTGGCTTGGATAAAGTAAAGGTAAAATTATACGAACTTGGATTGCCTCTCAGAGATGAAATTGAAGATGCCGTAACAGCTATCCTTTCAAATAGCCCATGTGAGCTTAAGAAATACCTCTCATTTGTCTTGAAGAATTCGCTAACCCATATTCTATGTTTCTCAGAAAGAAAGTAACCGGTGTTTTTACTGAACTTTTCAGCTAAGTCTACCTGATATTCATTAGTTAATTCCTCTTGAGTAAATGTCTTGACTTCTGAGGTTCCTTCATTTTTTAAACTCCCTGTAAAAACAACAGAGTCCCAGCCACCAAGAGAGTTCTTAAATATAAAACAACTATCATCTGAAGTTGAGTTTTTCAAAACTAATCTTTGTATATATGACAATCTCTGTGCAGATAAATTTTCTACCCAAACATCGATATACATAGGCTGCTTATCTGCAAATCTTGAAGGCAATGTAGAATACTGAAGATTTGCTGTATTGATTTTATTTGCCGAGAATGCACCATATGTTACAGTCTGAACAGTCCCATCTTTGAAATACCCCTTTATCTTAAGACTGCATGCCTGAAGTGATACATAGCTTAAATACTGCGGCTGACTCCAAGTGACATATGATGTCTGTGGCTGCCAGGTAAGAAAATTTTGAGAGAACCATATGCTTGTTATATTAGAATCTACCCCACCTTCAAATACATAAAACGAGTTATCCGCACCTTGGTTAATAGAGAATTTAAAGAGATTCAAGCTCCTTGAAGCAATGGCTCCATTATCAGGGAAAACAGAAACTAAAGTGTCGATTATTATTTTCTTAATATCAATGACAACCCTTCCATTTGTATCTGGGTGATAGGATGATTCAATCAGGATTTCCGATTGACTTTCTAGTCGGAAAATGATACTATTATCTGTTGCTATAATAATCTCCTTGAGATTTCCAGCGAAAGAATATTGATCAGGTTGTTGTAATATTGTTGCCATAACTCTCACAAAAATCTTTATTTATATATGCGCATAAAAGGACATTATTTTGCTGATACAGTATACCAGTAGGTCAGAGTTCTTTCGAACTCATCCAAGTAATTGCTCATCAAATAATGCTCTACAATAATTGACACAGTATTTTCATAAAACTTGACCCCATTTTGGCTATCTTCATACTGTTGAGATGTTGGGGGCGCAATTGGCTGAATAACTTCACCATCCATTCTAAATGTATATTCGTCCAATCCTTGCGTTTGAGGAACTACAGATGCACTATCGTCTTTATACTCCCAAAAATAAATTAATGACGAGTGATCAGTTATCAATTCTGGTATTGACTGCTCTGATGCGATATCAAAAGGCTCGTACATTTTAACTGTTCTAAAGAGACATTTTTTTGGCACTTTCCTTCCAATTGTATATGCTATAGTATCAGGCAATAAGATCTGGTTTTTCATTAGTAGGGGCTGTATCTCTGGCACGTTGTTTTTCTGTGCTTCAGACAGTAAAAGATCTACTTGTATGATTATATTTGAATGTCTGTAAAACGAATCCATCTGCCTATAAAATCTATGGAAAATCCCGTCAGCACCCCATGTCTGTAAGCTTAAATCGCCGTCTCTAATACCCATGTTGTTATAATTAGACGGAGTCCCGTAAGAATATTGTAGATTCCCAGTTATACCGAATTTAGCAAAACACAGCATTGCAAATTTTGAAGAGTCCTTTTTTTCACCTTTTGTTTCTCCTGATTTTTCTTTTATTGCTGTGTTAACATGTAGAATGTTGCCAACAAATGGCATGAGTGTGGCTTGAGATCCAGCCTGAATTATCGGCACTGCGGTATTTTTAAGTTGTATTTCCTGAGGAGTAAGATCTCCTCCTTTATTGTAATTAAAAAATATCGAACTAACCGGTTCCTTTCTTGTGTTTATTCCATCAAATTCAATTGCGTAGAAGCGACTTTCAGCTAGCCTTAACACTGCTTTATATCTACTAATAATCGACTGATCTGCCCACTCATCTTCATTAACAGCTCCAACTGACTTATATTTATCCAAAAACTTCTCAATCGTTTCTGTTTCCGCTGATGCATTTTCTAGAGAGGCATCTTGATTAATTACTAAATGAGAGTAAGATGGAAAGTCAAAGTCAAAATCACTTGCCTTTGACTTTGTAAGATCCATCGTGGGAATATGTGATAATTGATCCTTAATAAATGATACCCGAATAGACGAACTTGCTTCATCAGGAATAAATTCGCAGCCAAAATTTGTTCTAATAATATCAAGAAAATCCTGAACAGATATATCGGGCACTATCTGTGAATACTCTATTCTGTTAATAACACAAGTGTCTGCGGTGTTATTAAGCAGGCATAAGTTCCGTAATGCATTGTCAGCAAGAAAATTATTTTCTATCAAATACCCGAAATGAGATATAACTATTGATAGCACTGAATGCAACCTAAGAAAAGGGGATATTCCATAATTTATTGGTACAACAGTATCCTTATCACCCTCCTTTATTGTCCTTGATTTACGCCCAATAAGATAGGGAGTCCCATTTGAGTCTACATTCTCTGTCTGATTTAAAATAAAATAATCATCACTGCCATTATTGCATGCAACCGGAAAAACAATAAAATCAAAATCTGAAGAAGGCTTCATCGAGTTCTGCAGATCAGTCATTAGTGTTGAACTTATATATGAATGCTGAGACATTATATCTCGGAGTTTCTTATCCTTGATTTTAGTCCAAAATGCTCCTAAATTGGGATAAAATGTTGTGGATATCCCCTCTTTTGATGTTTTATGGATTACTTGCTTAGCGAATAGTCTTGTCACTCCATCCTCAATGAGTGCGTCCAAAGAGGTCACAGGTTTGCTCTTCGAATCCAATTTATTATAACCAATAATCTTTAAGTTATTAGGAGTAATTGGTAGAGTAACCGGAATGCTCTTTTCTCCAATCTTAGAAAAAAATGGGTTTTTCCGCTCCAGCTCAAGTACAAAATTGGCCGGAAGATCATATTGTCCTTTTTCGGTTATTATCCTCATGACTTTGAAGCTAGGCTATTACTTGATTCTTGAAGTTCTGTTTGCTCCTGCAGATCTGATAGCACTACCTTTGCTTTTACTCCATTTCTTTTTAGATATTGAAGAAGCGCTATGAACTCAGTAAGTAAATCAGAATCAATATTATTCCCAAAATTAGGAATAACCGGAGCAGTCGGTTGTGGTTGTACGTATCCCCCAGATTCATATCCTCTTCCCGATGGCTTTACGGCACTAAGTATAGCATCCATATTGAGCTGCTCTACGTATCCTCCCTCCTGAGCATTATTTATCAAGTCTAGAAATGGCTTGATACTTTTGTTCGAAACAGCTTGGGCAGAAGCAACAAACTCAGTACCTCCTTCTGAGACCAGTAAACTAGGCTCTTTAAAAAACCCTTTAGATTTGTTTGACTTTTTGGCCCAGAATCTCTTTTTATCTTGCTCCCTTACAACATTAACATATCCTCCCTCCTCCTTACCGGTAACTACTCTTTGCTGTGGCGGAGAGGAAGACCCTGCATTATCAAGGGTCATTGCTTTTACTTTTCGCCTTTCTGCATTTGCCGAGATTACTTGGGCCACACCTGTCGCACCCATCAGAACCGCTGCTATTGCACCTCCAATTGGCCCAAGTTGAGCAAAGCCCTGCATTATTGCAACAGCAGTATTTGCAATAATCTCTGCTACCTTAATTGCAAAATTGACATCTGCATATTTCTTCTCTATATCAAGTTTCTTCTGAGCCTTTTCTTTTTCGAGTCTCTCAACCTCTTCGTTATTATCTCCCGCTGCAGCAATCTTCTCATCATATGTTGCCTCCATAGTGGATATTTCAGCGTCCATAAATGCACTTACTGCATTCTTGCCCAGCCCTAAATAGTAATCAAAGTAAGCCTTAGCCTGCTCCATCTTCATGTTTTTGAGAGCTGCCTGATACTCCTCTTCAGAGAGCATTCCGGCTTTATGCAACTGATCTAGTTGCAGCTTTTGCATCTCAAACTCTTCAGCCCAATTTGAAATGTTTAATGACTTCCTTAAATTAAATCTGTCCTGTTCAGAATTTAAAGCGATGTTTGTCTTTGCCTGCTCGTAGGCAGCAGTGAGAGCAGTCGTATCGGCACCCTCTTTTTCAAGAAATTCCTTCTTAGCCTTGTAGACATCTTCAAGAATTTTCGTCTGAAGAGCAATTTCCTCATCGTAGGTAAGTAATCCGAATTGCTGCTTGAAATCGAGAGTTGAATTAACTATAGTGCCATATATAGCCTTCCTCTTGTCTGCTGCATCAGTTTCTGCACTTATGACTAGTGCATTTGCATCTATTACGGCTTGCTCTTTTAATGCGCCTGTCTCAAGCTCTAGGCCAATAATATCATCTTTATAGCCCTGAACAATCAACACCCTGCTATCTGCAGTATGCTCATCTAATTGAAGCATTAATGTGTCATATTGCTCTTGAGTGATTTTCCTATCTGCCAACGCATTATCAAAAGTCAACTTCTGAACACTGTATGCATTATCCAGGAGCTTAAGGTTTTTGTCTAAGCCATCTTTAATTATCCCTAGCTTAATATTGTCTGAACTTTTCTGCGCTTCAATAATAGCAAGTTCATCATTCGAGATCTTCTTCTTGATCTCACTCTTAAGTTTTTCATCTTTTACCTTTTTCAAATACTCCTTATTTGCATTAATTCTATCCTGGAAGAATTTTTTATCCTGCTGAGCTATTTGCAGGTTTATTTGATTATCAGTCTTCCCCATCAGAATACCATTCTTTTTGACAATTGACACTCTTTGATTATAGTTTGTTTCAAGATTATTTAATTGCGTCTCAAGAGCATCCTTCTGTTTTTGTATTGCCTCTTTTGCGGCTTCTATTGCATTCCTTTTCTCTTCCTTTATAAAAGTGTTACGCTGTCTCTGTATCCCCCTCGTTCTTGTGTACATTTCAGTCTCCGACTGTATAACTACTGCCTCTAATTGTCTAAGGTTCTGCTCGACTTCTGACGTGTTTTTCGCCCTAGCTGCTTCAATTTTTGCAATGCGTAGCTTTTCTTTTGCCTGGCGGACTGCCTCTTCTGATATTCTCCTCTCTGCTTCTAAGGCCTGGTCCAAAAACTTAAGTCGATCTTCAACAGAAAATGCTTCTCGCTGATAAGCCTTGTCTCTATTTTTTGCAACTTCGTTTTCTAGCTGAGCCCTTCCAACGAGCCATTCTCGCTCCCTACGTTGAAGTTCTTGCTTTTCTCTTTCGAGTTTAATTGCATCCCTAGCGGTCTCATTTATTTCTTTCATTTTTTGACCAACAAAAGGAAGCTTTTCAAGTAAATTTGACATTCCAGAGAGAGCAGCTTCAGCAAAATTTAGAAATCCTATTACAAGATCCTGTAGAATCTTAAGAAGGAAAGTTAAAAATTTTGTTAGTGGAGCGAGTATTTGATTTAGTTTAAATGTCGCCTCCTCTGAAGAATTTATAGCCTTTTTAAAAGCCATAAAAATTAATACTATTGCAGCTATCACCGCTCCCACAGGATTTGCCACAAGAGCCATCATTGCCTTTCCCATCCCCATCAGGCTCTGTACAACCTGACCGGCAGGCCCCGGGATGGAGCTTAATTGAGACATCATGCCCTTACCGGTATTTTTTAATTGGCCCATCCTATTGTCAACTTGTGTCAATTCCTTTTGAAGCTTTTTATATTCCTCTGGGTCAGCAGCAAATGCAGTTGAATCTAATTGCTTTTGAAGGTCCTTAGCTCTATTCTTAAGTTGAGACATTGTCATATCTTCAATTCTAAGCTGCTTTAAAGACCTATCAATCACTTCATTATTTTTATTAATAAGAGAGTTGTTTTCAGCAATTCTCTTATTGTAATCGGCAACCTCATTTTTTGTTGAATTGTAAGTTTGCTTTAATTCATAATATGCAGTTGTATTTGTTTTGCCAGATCTTTCAATCGCTTTCATCTGCTTCTCAGTCTTTTCAAGAAACTTATTCGCAAGATTCACTTCAGCCTGAAGAGATTTGTTTTCTTGTGCAAATTTCTTAATAGCCGCAGTTGATTTGCCTATTTCTGTCTGCAAACCCTTTGCTTCAAGGTTAAGAATAAACTTAATTTCATCGTTCGATAGCTTGCCCATATCATTTAGATTTTTCTAGTTCCTGCCTTATTCTCTCTTTGATTTGCGCTGTAAAACCATACTTAATATCAGATCTAGTATCGTTATATAACCTGCCATAAATCACTCTGTTGTATAAGGCCAATTTTGACCGAAGATCCTTGCTCTTAAATTTATCCATTGAGCTTTTTATATCAAGAAAACGCAGATATCTCAAGAAGTTAAATTGAAGCAACATCCTGTTATCATCAGCTTGAATCTGAAAATCATTCCTGTAGATTGACCTGAGCAACCTACCGGAAACTCTTCTTAGGTTATCAGATATAACCTTACCTTGGGTTTCATTGATGTACTTGGCATCTCGTTCAAGTATTTCTCTCACATAATGAGTCTTTAAAGCTCCATCCGATATCATAATACTTCCTTTAACATCCATTTAAAAACAAGTTTATAGCTCTCAATCTCTACACAATAGGTGTAGCCCTTATTGATTAGTTCTTTCTTTATATGCTCATTTTTCAAGTATCTATCCCCTGAGAAAGAGCTAATAGCCTTGGTAATCTCAGCTGTTGTAAATTGGTTAGTTGACTGCTCAGTTGATTTAGCGGGGGCGTATTTTTTACAGAATTCATCAAGAAGTGAATAGCTTAATTCATCCGGCTCCCGTTTCTCTTTACTTTTATCAGAGCTCTCATTATCATTATTCTGAAATCCAATTTTCTTTGCCATATTTTAAATCATCTCTATTCCCTCCATCTGAAACACCATGCTAAAACCAAACGAGTTGCTTAATTCCCGAGATGCAAATGGAATTATTTCAGTTGGAAGAGTCAGTTTTTTAACATAAGGATCCTCTCTGTTTTGTGAGATATCAGACTTAATCAGTGACAACAACTCAAGCGTTCGATTAATCGTTAAAAGCTCATCAATTGAATCAAGTCCTGCGTTTGAAGAAAAAGGTTTTGCAATAGTTATGGACAGATCAAATGAGTCTCTTTTTACTTTAAGAGCATTTTCTACAGTACGAATATTACCATAGTCAACAAAGAGATATAGCCCCTGGATTGTAGAGATTCTCTTTTTAACTGCATCATCCGAGACTCCGAACACATAATCAGTGATTTCTGGAAATAGTGATTTTACCGGCATACTCTCTGCTGACTCCTTAAATGAGAGATAGATATCATCAGAAGATCTCCTATTGAAATTTTTGAGTACTCCGATGTGATCCGGATACCTGGCGAAGAAGAGAAATGCACTTTTAAGTATCATAGTACCTGATTTAAATTTTCAATTGAAACATTTAGCTTTTTCGAAATATCCTCCTTACTCATCTTTGAATCAGCCAGCTGATTTATTGAATCTATGAGATTCTTATACACAAGCTCCAGAAATTCTATAAGATTTAACTTTGAGACCTCCTTAATATTTCCATATCCCTTCTCTGTCATTGAATATATTATTGCGTTAAAGCCCATGTTCTGCTTAGTCTTTGTATTCTTTTTTGACTTTCGGCTAAAAAGTATATTATACTTTGTCTCGCCTGTTAACCATGAGAGAATAGACTCAAAATTGAACACTATAGAGTACTTAATTACAGGATTAAGTTTTCTAAATTTTACAGCATTAGCCCTTGCCAGAGATGGAGAATACTCAACACAAGAGTAAAGAGTCGAGATGAATAGATCAATGTAGCCATCAGCTCCATGCTCTGCCATTAAGGACATAATAGTTAATGCATCAACGAACTGCTCTGCTGTCATAGAAGTATCAACAATATCCCCTTTGTTTTCAAAGCTATAGCCGGCATACTTTTTAAGTCCAATGAAAATATTAGGGATTAGCTGCTTACTTATTGCAGCATCTATCTCTACAGTACGATTGAATTTTGATGCTATAACCGCTTCAGGCTCATCGGTGATTTTCTCAGGATTTATTTTCTTTAAGCGCTCCTGCATTTTCAGATCAAGATTCTTGTATCGAGCATCATCATAGACATATTTAAAACAGAAATTCATTTTGTCTAAATTCCTGAATATCTCTTTTTCAAACCACTCATAGTCCCGGCGAAGAATCCGCCTGGAGTTTATATTTGAGAGCTCAGTATAGAGTCTGAGCTGGAGCTCCCGGACATCGAATTTCTTTGATTTAAACTCAAGCAGAATACAAATTACAGTAATAAACTGCACCGGATCTAGCTCTTCCCACGAAGTAGGGAATTTAACGTTATTTGAAGCTCCGAGAAGCCTTTTTTCAAGCTTTGTTATCATGACATAAAGTAAATTTTATCGCTTTCACGATTATTATTAACGACATTTTCAGTTACTCCTGAGGAGATGATTTTTGCCCGTTCAATATCCGAATAGTAACCAAGCACATCCTTCATTAGTATAGCATTTAGCTTTTCCCTTACTTGTACTGCCGTACCTCCTTTGGTAAACTCATGAGCAACATCGTTTCTTATGCTTTTTGGAAGCTCTGTGATATCAAACAACATTACTGCATCAGCCATAACATGACTACAGAGAGCCCTCTTACACTTATCTTTAAGTCTCTGGTTAGTAATCGACGCAATGTCCCCTACTCTTGGAACTATCTCATCTTGATTCAATTTTTTAATCAAGAACAAAATCTTGGTAAAGAAATACGACGAATAATCTATGCCAAAGAAGCTGTTAAACTCAACTGCATCCTTGATAACCAGTCCTTCTCTCTCTTTAAATTGGTTAGTAGTGTCCCAACCTCCAAAATCTTTCCTTTCATCTAGATAATTTAGTAACTCATCCATTGAAGACCAAAATAGAGTAATATACTCCTCTTTAATTTCTTCAAGCTGATACTTATAAAGTTTTTTCTCGCTTCCATTTTTACTTACAGCATCAAAAATGCTATACTTATACATTGTATAGTTAGCAATAGCCGTTTTTAAAGCAAATACAACTTTTTGAAGTTCTGAATCAGGCGTAGGGTATATATCAAGAATTGCGTCGTATACTTTTCTTGATATAACATTGATTATTTTTGTTTTTGTATGTAAAAAAGAAGGATATAATGACTCTAACAATAGAGATCCATCAACACCTGGTGCAAATGCTCTTAAGTCATCTGTGCTATCAAAAAAGTCTATAGTATTCATTTTTATACTTGTGAATTAGTTAATCTATTTTCTTTAGAGACATCCTGCTGCTTCTCTACAGCTGAACGATAAAATCCAAGCCTTATACCTGATTTATATGCATCGGGAAAGTTTAATTTAATCGCGTAATTTATATCCCGGCATACTACATCCTCCGGAATAGTAAGCCCATTCAGGTAAATCATGTAATTGTAATGCGCATCTGCACCGGACTTGGAAATAACACCATCCTTTGAAATATTAGAAATTGATGAATCTATACCCTTTGCAGATGTAATTACTTCATCAGCTCTTTTGTCATAAGTCGTGTGAGCTTCAATGTATTCCTTAGATTTGTTCGGAATTTCTTCAATTTTCCAGCGTTCCTCCTGACCTTCGCTATTTGTGAAGCTATATGAGGCATACAATTTCCCCTGATTTTTACCAGCTCCCGATAAATAATTAGCTAGTTTACGTAGCTCTTTTGTTGTGTATTCTGCGATTAATCCTTCATGATATTCCGTTCCCACTTCCATAATATCAGTGTCTGAAAACTTAATAACCAGCAAGTCCTGATTGTCAGACTTTCTCTCTGAGTTGGTTGAGCACATATCTTTGAGCATCTCAACTTTTGATTGCACCCATGCATTTGGAATAACTATATGTAGTCTGGCAGAGATGGCATTTTCAAGAAAACTATTAATGTACTCAGGAGTTCGGTTTGATCCAATAACCCAGGCCCTGATCCCCCGGAAAAAGACATTATAAGCATAGATCTCTTCCCCATGTGACGGGTTTTTCGAATAACTTATTGCCGTTGATTTCGCATATGGATTAGTGTAATCAAATCGGTTATATACCTTATATTCCTTTCCTGGCTGCATCCAATTACCTACAATGACATATCTGAACTCATATTCTTCAAAATCTGTTCTGTTCATTGTCTCAGCGGTAGTTGCCAATCTTGCCCTTAAATTTGAGACATGTTCCAGACCGGCTATTCTATTTAATCCTATTTTAAAGCCAGAAGCCAACCTCCACTTTGTGAATATTCCCTCATCGTAATAGAATGACCTTATAGCCTTGTTAAAGTAAGTTTTATAGTCATCAGCCATCCCATTCTCAAGCCAAGAATCTAACCAGTCCTGTATCTCTGGATGGTCTACAAACTCCTTCCATACATCCTTGCCCTTTCGTCTTGTAATGTAAAGTACAGGACCGGTACCATATAGCATGCGTATCTGTTTCTCAATAAGCTCGGGAAGCAGTCGGTTGGATGCTATCATCTCCTTCTGCTCATTAGGCTCAAGGTTGTTTACACCTGCTGGATAGACCTTATACTTATCGACCTTTACCAACTGAGCATTACTACGACCGGTACTCTGTATCGAATCAGAGAAAAGCTCTCGAGCCTCCTGCAATGTCTCACCTATCTGATATGTGAATGTGTCCGGCCCAGCTTTAATGTAACCTAGGCTATTTAACTCATACTTGCTATTCTTCATTATTAAACCAATTAACTTTCTTTAACCTGTAGTTATCATAAGGAAATCCGATGAACCTGATGAGGTACTTATAGCATGCCTTATTCCCTTCCGCACATTCAAAAAGGAAATAATTATCTCCATCAATATCCCACTTCTCGTGAGGCATCTGCGTTCTAGTCCTGCATCCAGATATTGTTCTGAGCTTAGTAGACGCTTCTCGCTTAGATCGCGAACACTTAAAGAAGGAGATTGTAAACGTTTCTCCTGCTTTAGTAATATCCACTAAAGCCTTAAGAGCCTTATGTCCATCAATAATTTCCATAGTTCAAATATCATGTCTGTTTGCCTAGGGGTAAAGGACATGCATTGCATAAACATCCTTATTATAACGATCCAAGTTTTGCATCTGAGTCTATAGACACCATCTATATCCCGAAACCCGCACCCCATCATATTTCCCGACATTTTACCTATCTGCATTTCATTTCTCAAAATCAGCGCGCCGAGGTTTCGAAGCGGGATTTTTTTTATTTTTTTTCCATTTCCCTATATAAATTTTGTCTATCAACACTTTAAACCTTGCTTTTATGTCATTACCCCCCAGCTTTATATATTTTATACCGTCATATTTCCCGGAAGAGTGCCCGAAAAAGCACCTTTTGTCATAATTAAGAATTTCTCAAATTTTCCCCACAGCAAATAGAACATTCCCGATGGTATCTGAGTAGATAAACCCGCCTGAAGGTTTAGTGGCAACTTGACTTCGCTTGATTTATCCAACTCAATAGGATTTGAGCCCTTTCTAATTGGTGCGGCATAAATTGACGATATCAGATTAGGGCATTCATTTGAATCAATCAAAATTTTTGGAACTGCTTTATCATCAGGCGCAAAGAGTTTAAGCATCAGCTTATATAGTTCCCAATGAAAAATTGTTCTCTGATTCAAGCTCATTAACCGGACTCTCCACCCATATTTCTCCAGCTCGTGTTTGAGCTCTTTAGCATCAGTTTCGTGTTGCCTTTTTTGTGGTTTGCGCTGATTACCGGCACGGTCATAATACAAGTCAATATTTCTATTTCTACGATTACACCAAAACTGGTTGAACTCTCTGGCCAATTCCGGGAGGTCTTTTGGAGAATAAACATAGTGCTCCTTGAGGATCCTGTATTCGTTTGTTTTTCTGTTTTCCTGGGCAACTACGAATGAAGCAAAAGAGCCAGGGTCAAATCCAAGCTCTAGTTTCTCATCAGGATTGTAGTGTTTCAGATATTCTGAAGTAATCCTAAAGTTGTCCTTTAAGTTGAATTTCATTATTGCCTCATACTTATAAGAATCATCAAATGTGTGTGTTAACTCATCAAAATTTGCAACAAACATATTCTCTGCCTTCTTCTCTCTGATAGAGCAGATTGAGGTCAGGAATTCAGAGGATGTAAGCATTTTCTTTTGAGTAGCAAAATATTGAGGGCCTAACACGTCCCGGTTGATGAAGGTACTTACCCTCATATACAGGGTGGCAACCTTACGCATTCTATTTAGAATAGGAGCGTATTTTGCTACTCTTTTCTGCATTGCCTCTACATTTCTCCCCTGATGAATATTGTAGAGAGCTTCATTAATATGCAGTGACAGAGTTACAATTTCAGCAATGAGCTCTTCATTCATATTCTCCTCATACTCCTGAAACCACGAGTCCTCTCCTATTGAAACTCTAGCAGTATCAGATACACCGGTGACTCCCTGATAGTAGATAGAAGCCTGTGTCTGAGATATGTTTTTTGACAGCCTGCCAATACGCATTGCCGGAATAAGTCTACTCTTAAGTTTATCCCCTTTGTTGAGCTTCATCTCCTCTATAAAAATGTGCACAATATTTGATCCTGCGATTGACTCTTGCTGATCTGTAGCCACAAGACGAATGTTATGGCCATTCGCAAAGAAGATTGTATGCTCAGGATGCTCCGGCGCAAATCTTGGCCTATGGAAATGTCCGGGAAGCTTCTTTTCGCCAACAACATAGTCAACACCCTCTCTTAGAAGTGGCTTCTGTTCCTCTCCTCTAGGCTCTGAATAGAAAGCTAGTATGTTAGGGACAACATTGGCCAGCAATGCAACATAGGACTTATGAGCCAGGACAGAAGTTTCCCTGGGAAGATCTTTTGCGACAGTAATGGTCCTCCTGCTTGTCACTCCTTCTGTTTTCCCAGTTCCCCTGCCTGCCTCTATGATAACAGTATTGCAGTCTACTATCTGAACTAGTAACTGCATATTATTCAAATAAAGCTCTTCAAAACTGATATATTCATTTTCACTATTCATCTTCCATTACCTCCTCATGTTCAATATCAACAATATTTGCTTCTCTGATAAGTCTCTTTTTCTCCTTATCTGAAGTCTCAAGAGAGTTGATAAGATTTATGTAGAATCCATCTTCATCCTTTCTGACAATATCATGAAGGCTCTTCTTCTCAAATCCAAGATCAGTATGTTTCACCTTGTTAGTAATGATGAATACGGGCACTTGCCAGTCTGTCACTTTAATCCTCTCGGTAGCTTTAGTCCTGAATTCGTGGGCTTTATCATAGCATCTTTTTGCAGTGTCTAGCTTATCCAGGGCAATACTGACTCTGGCCAGATCCTCCATTTTATCCGCATAATAATTATCCCATGCATCTACTGTAATCGTATCGTCAATGTGGAAGAAGTTCATTGCATCGTAATAGATATCACGAGCTGTACTATAGTTTATAGCCGGGAATTGTTTTTGAAGCGCTCTTACTACCCTGGTCATATTAGCGCCCTGGTGATGAACTATTGAGGGCACAGCATTGATTTTAATAATATAGTCCTGCAGATCTTCAGGAAGAGCAGCGCTTCTGCGTGTTTTCAGGAAGTTTTGCAACACATCAGGATCAATAGTCTGTAACCTCTCTAGTTTATTCATACTCCAAACAAATCTTTTTTAATCTCTCTAATTTTCAACTCCTTTTGGCGTTGTCTTAATTGAATCTCAGCATCAATATTACCACCTTCTGCTTGCTTTACCAGAGATACATCCATATTGTATTCTCCAATCGCAATGCCTAGCTCATACATCTTTTTGAGCGGATGGTCTTCTTTTTCAATATCATCAAGAAAAACCAGAGCATCATCCTTTGATAGATCAAGCAAAGTGACAATTCTTGATGGGGAATATTTTAATGCTGCCCAATTCCTTACTTTTACAAGTATATGACTATCATATGTTGCCATTATACTCTTGACCATTAATTGTTACAATAATATTTGAATCAAACCTCTTCATTCTGTCAATAACCATCTGACAGTGTTTAGGAGTAATTTCCATTGCATAGCAATTTCTATGAAGCTGGTGAGATGCCACCATTGTTGTTCCGGATCCAATGAATGGATCATAAACCGAGTCATTAATAGCTGAGTTGTTCATTATTGGCCTAGCCATGCACTCAATTGGTTTTTGTGTACCATGTCCTGAAACCCCTTCTCTCTCCCGGACGCTTTTTGATGATAGGTTTTGAATATCCCACACTGACATTACATTTCTTGCCCCTTGCCAGTTGTGCCTTTGTCCCTTTTTAACTCCATACCAACATGATTCATGCTTCCAGTGGATGTCTCCCCTGGACATGGCACAAGTATTTTTATTCCAAATTATCTGTGATACTAGGCTGAATCCTGCCTCTTCTATATCGGTGGCAAAGACATGAGTAAAAAGAGCTCCATGCCATATGTAAACAACATTGCCGGGAAAGAGAACATAGGCATTAAACCAGGAAGGATTATCATCATTAGTCACTTTGCTAACAGACTTAATCTTCCCTCCCACTTTAGCCCTCCAGCTTGGATCATAATTTACTCCGTAAGGAGGATCTGTTACCATCAACATGGGCTTAGCTCCGGCTAACAGCTTATTAACATCCTCAGAACTTGTGCTATCTCCGCATAGGAGACGATGCTTCAGATTTCCCAGTGAGAACTCAATAATATCACCCAGCTCGATATCTGTCTGAAGATCTTCCGGCTCTTCGTAGTCATCTTGCTCCGCCTTTAATTCTGGCTCATCAGAGAGCATATTTGAGAAGTCCATATTTATTGGACTCATATCTAAATTAAAGATTGAAAGGTCATCATCAGATATTTCATACTTGTCAAACAAGATGGTATCCGGGTTCTTTTGGGCAAAAATTGAGTTCTGAGCAGCTATCTCTGCAACTGCGTCTCTTTTATCCTCTGCATAAATTGACTCGTAAGGAATGGCCGGAATGTCGTAACCCTGGCTTCTTAATTCTGCAAGGGCCTTTTTTCGTTGATGAGCGTCAATAATCCACTTCTTGCCGGTCTCATCTATCCAAACAAGAAAAGAGTACTTAAAACCTCGTGAAATGATGAGATTCTGAAGCTTTTTATTCAGCTCCGGATCATAGATCTTAAAATCTTCCTGAAGATCATAAAACTCTTCAAAATCGCACACAGGGAGGTTTCCCAGGTTAAATACTCTAATTGTTCTTTCCATAGTTTAGTTCATGCATTATATCTGTTATTATAGCGAGCTTTTCAGTATGTTTATTTAACTGCAGCTGCCACTTCTTTTTATCATCTTCCTTTACTCTCTTTTTATTCAAGAAAGACTTATATCTGGTGATATTGTTGGATACATTCTTATGCTCTTCAAGGAATGCTTGGGGATCTCTGCGTATAAGTTTCAATAAACTGGAGCGGAGAGTGTCCTGCTGGATAAGTGGATGTTGGTGTAAAAACTTCCCTGTCTTATTATAATGATCAAGCTCTTTAAAACAGATCTTGTTTCTAATCCCCAGCTCAACCATTTCAATGATCATCGAGGATGTTGGTCCTACTTCAAGTGCTATATCAAGTTCGCACATCCTGCGATAGCTGTAGATCCTATCTGAATACACCGTATGAGCATCCCTGACGTTCTGGCTTTCAAGATTAGTCCACTTTATATTTGGGTACTCCTCTTCTTTTGAGACTTTTTTTTTATTGCTGCTTTTTTCTCTGATCGCTCTTTTACAGAAGGGCTTTCAATCACTTCTTTACGCACAGCATTTTTCTTATTTCTGTTGGCTCTGATTGCATCTGCAGACTCAAATTCTAGAAGGGCAAAGATTATATCAAATGATAAATCGGGCCTGGAGGGTGACACAGAGCGATGAAGCAATTTATCTTGAGGAAAATGCTTTTTAAGGAGCTCTTTATCCTTTTCAATAAAACTGTCATTAGCCAGCTCTTTTGCTAATGCATTTTTCTCACGAAAAGTTAAACTCATGGCTTTATATTTTAATTCGATTTTCTTGCATTGCAAACTTATCTATCCTATACAGAGAGCGGAAGGACACAAAAAAAAGCTGTGGACATCACTGCCGACAGCTTTAACCAATAATTAACCAAAAAACTAAACTCTATGCAGTTTGTATTCTTGACACCTCTACCAGAGTTTCTGAATCAAGGACCTTCAGGGTAAGACGGCTACCTGGCTTACCAGTCCAAGTCGTGTCATTTTTAAGCACTATTGCTGCAATTGACTCAATCTTAGTTGGATTTGCTCCACCTCCACCCAATATCTCAACAATCCGTCCTTCGTCAGCAACAGCTAAACCTGAAATGGTTGCAATGGTTGTTGCTGCAGAGTTCGCAGAAGAAGTAACATACTGTGAAGAAGAAGTAAAAGCAATATTTGTTGCGTTGGCAGCAAGAGCAGCAGGTGCCTCTTTAATAATAGCTCCGGTGTATTTCTGAGCCTGAAGGAAGCTGGTATTTTCAAAAGTAAAAGATACACTTCGTGACTCTTTATTATTAGTGCGGTCAAAGGCTTTAAATATCATAGGCTTGAGCTCATTACCTATAATGTAGTACTGAGCATCAGCAGCCATCTGATATATAATAACAAACCTGTCTCCGGCGTGTTCCTCCATAAACTTCTGCAGAGCTCGTCTGTATCCACCCATTATGAATGTAAAAGTATTCGTTACAGCTGTAGTTATATCTCCTTTGCTCCCTGTTGATTTATCGTCTAATGAGTCGTCTATTGCCTCAAAATAATGCATATACTCTCCGGCTTTAAGTGGCACAGTACCTACCTCACCACTTGCATTTGGCCTTGGGAAGGCAACAGCATCATCCACCTGATCGAGTGCAATTATCCATAGTTTTGAAACTATCTGTGCTCCGGATGTGTCTCTGTCTGTCACCCTGCCTATATTACCTACAGCAGCCATTACACTATAGCTTACCCCTGAAGCAGTCAAGCCCAGGCTTTCCAGTACTCCCATCCCTGAGTCAACAGCGAAAGCGAATAGGAAAAGCCCAATAAGCGCGATAATCACAGATGATATGAGCGCCAGCCTTTTATTGAATTTTTTATTAAACTTTTTCATTTCTAATTACATTAGTAAAATTGATTTCGTGATATTTACGGAAAACCGAGGCAGGGACTTGTGCCCCTGCCGGTGTCCCTTTATGATCTGGCAACTTCGAGGAATTTGCCGTCAGACTTGCGATAGATAAATTTAATCCACTCACCAACTGCAGTAGGCTCCCATGCCTCAGAGATAAGAGAGAATTTGCCAGCCTTGGTGATATGCTGAGGATTATCTGCAGATCCAATCTCAATCTTATACACAACACCCTCTTCAGGATTTGTGATGTCAGTGATCTCAAGATTTGCAGGAGCAACATCAGCAGTGTTTGCCTGTGTAACAAACCAGAAGTTCTTTGAACCATCGGCAGTAGTTGCGTCTTTAGCCAAAACAGTAACAGGCTTATTAATGAATATAACCTGCTCTTTTCTGCCGGCAGCTGCAAGAGCAGCAGCAGTAGCATATTTTTTACCTGCATAAGCAGCTGCAGTACCCTCTTTCCATGTTGAGAATCCCCATACATTTTCAAGCCTGCGCTCGAAATATGTGTTGTACATCTCACCCGGTACATTTTCAAGAGCCTGAATATTGCCAACCTCAGTAATCCACATAAACTTCAAGTTACCCATATTTGGCACCCAAATAATTGGAAGATCATAGTTCATGAGTTTCATCTCATTAGGGCCTGTGAAGTCCAAATCCTTTCCATAAGTGGCTCTGTAGCTCTGTAGGTACCACGGACGATGTTTTTCGTTCATGTAGATGGCCTTACCAAGAAGATTAGGCAACACCTGATTAACCTCTTCTGCAAATGCTTCAGCAACTGAACACATTGTGGATGCAGAATAAGTCGCATAATCTGAATCATCAAAAGGCAGGATTTGGAAATTCTCAATATATGAGAGAATTCTGTGGATAACTCCTGTAGATGAGTGTAGAAAATGACCTTTCACTCCAGTTGTAGGATCAACTCTGTGGCCCAAAACTGTACGTACATTGCGTTCGTTGTTAAGTACTGTTGCGATGTTGATTACCATCCACTCTATCATGTTCCATTTTACAGGATCACTACCGGCAGTATTAAGATAACCGATATATTGAGTCTCAATCCACTTCATTGATTTGAAGAGGGTTTTAAACATCACATCGTGCACCTTCGCTTTTTCAGGTACAAGATCCATCCCACCTTTGGAGATCTCGCCTTCCTGGTAAGCTTGAGAGAACTCACCAAAGAATGCATTAGTGATCATATCACCATCTTGAACATTTGAGCGAAGAGGGAATACTCCAAACACAGTTGGAAGCGCTATGATACGAGCGATGAGTGCGTCCTGGCGTCTAACCAGATACTGAGCTCCAAGACCTGCTTCAGCGAGACCGGAATAGTCAATTGAACCGTCAGTACTCAACGATTTAGCATTCAGAAGCCCGTTTGTATGCAAAGACTGCATTCTTTTAGATAAGTCTTTTGCATAGGATTTGAATTCTGACTGAAAACTTTCAAATGTATCACTATCAGGATCAGACTGTAGAGAAATATTTTTACCATGCATCAAGATTTGATTCCATCTTTTCTCTGCTGAGAATAGTGGATGCTCAATACCAAATGCAAATTTGGGGGTATGAAAACCACCCAAGCCAAGAATTACACCCTTTTTCACCTCAATAGGATCATCCGGAGATGCCTTTGATGAGAGGGATTTCACCTGCCCCTGAAGCTTTCTGTTTTTATTCACGATTTTCTCCACTTTTTTCACAAGATTGGTAGTTTTTTTCTTTGGTTTTTCATCCTCCTCATCCTCTTCTTCTTCACTTGAAGACTCAGGATCAGTCTCGTCCTCTTCTTCTTCGTCCTCTTCTTCAGGATCTACTTCAGCTGATGATATGATACTCATCGCATGATCGTAAGCTTTAACTTTTTCCGAGTCCTCGCTGTCAGCTGAGGCATCAGCATAAAAATCGCGCCCAAAGGCGTCTTTATACGAAGCCTGAATCTTTGTCCAGTCCTCTTTTGTGAGCGACTTGCTCTTTGCTTTATCCATTAAGCCTAGGGCTTTCAGGATCTTCTCAAAGTTCTTTTTAAACATGTCATTAGTAATTAAGTGATTGAAATTTTGCTTCTTGTCTGAAATTCTTTACCTAGTTGATAAAGCTCAGTTATTATCTCATCCAGGCTCTTGACACCATCAATGAGTCCGTATTTAATTGCCTCTTCTGCATAGAAGATCTCACCATTGAAAACATGAGCTTCATCAGGGGCATCTGCCGTTTTTGGTCTGCAGAGCCTCACGTTCTTCTCAAACTCCTCCTGCAGAGGATCAAGGAACCTCTTTATAAACTCCTCGCTCTTACCATCCTCAACATCCCTTGTTGTTTTATTCTTATGGGTGCTCTTTGTTGCATATGCCTCTATCATCTTCCACCCATAATTTTCCATAGCCTTCTTACAGTCCCAGTAAGAGATCATAGTTCCGATAGAACCAACAATATCAAAACGATTCATGCAGTAAATCTTATCTGCAGCCACACCCAGATATAATCCGGCACTGCACATCGTCTTCTTTACTGCTGAAATCACTGGCTTAGTAAGGGAGCGAATCTGCCTGTTAACATTCTCAAGGTTGTAACTCTCTCCTCCGGGGGAACTAATGATTATCAGATGAGCAATGATCTTGTCATTACTCTCTGCAGCTTCAAGATCTTCAAGCAGCTGCTCAGTTGAAGCATACCACCAGTTCTTTTCATGACTAATAAAACCATCTACAAAATGTATAGCTATACTATCCGGAATGGACCTGTCGTCATAATCAGAGGTTAGAAATATTGAATCGGATTTATCCTGGTATGACTTGATCTGCTCTTGTACAATTTTCGAGTAGTGTTCCGGCTCTGAACTGTTCTTAATGTAACAATCTAGCCTAATGAGAAATTCATTGAAAGAATCCTCAGAAATTAATAAAGGCGCTAAGCGAAAGAAGCTGAGCGTTTGGTCCAAATACGATTGCAGCATACTTGTTTTTTTACAAATATGCTGCTCATATATATATGTGTAAAGGACTGACTAATCAAAAAATCAAAGGATACGGCACAGACCTGGAGAGATCAAGATTAAAGGAAGAGACTAGTGGAGTGATTTTAATCCTTACAGGAAAGTCTTTTGATCCCCATAATACCTGTTTGTCATTCATCGTATACATAACTATCATTAAATCCTGATTTGCGAATCTTATTAATTCATTATTTATCCTGACATTGGCAATTAAACTCTGAGCATAGAGTTCTCCGGCATCACCGGTGTTAGGCTTCTGCTCAAAATTCAAATCATTCAAAGTGTAAAGAGTCCGAAAATTCTTATTCGATGATAACGTAAAATTATTTCCGGAAACTGATGTAACATCAGAAAGAGGAACAATTGATAATTTATTGCCTAATTGGTCTATTTTTTCATTCATAATTACTTGATTTTTAATGACTGAGCAGTTTTGATACAGTTTTGATACAATTTTGATACAGTTTTGCGTCTCAAATCGGACAAATCTATACACTAAGTCGTACAAATATTTTTTATTGATTTTGCCGGGTATATGATCTTTTCTCTTTGTTTCTTCTCCTGGTTACATTTCTCCAGCGGTAGTAGTTTTTCAGCATGGCATCTTCGCTGATACCGGTTATATTATATTTATTGCAAAATATATGAATAGTGTCTATGTACTCCACTCCTAACCGGTGCTTATTATGATCCAGCTCATCATGCAATTCAGTCCACAACATAGTTTCTATTTTAAACTGAAGCAGCTTAGCTCCTCTGGCAGAAATGTAATTGTAGATACGTGGATTCTTGCCATCTCGCCTGTCCGGTAGCACCAGTTCAACATTACCGGTGTCAATAGCATGCCCTTCCGGTCTCTTGGACATCAAATCCCATAAAAAATGATACAATGGTATATTATCTGGTAATGTTACAGGATTATTCATTCTTATACCATATTTGCCTATTATATACTCTGCCAAATGTTGGTGAACGTGAATCTTGGTTGTAATCATAAAGCTGCCTCCATTTTACCGTTGATGAATTTTTCAATAAGCTTATCAGAATATCTGTTGTAGATTAACGCTGTTTGATACTTCCCCTTGAAGCGATTCTCCAGGAGCCTTCTCTTCATTCCTCTTAGGGCCACTTCATCACTCTTCTTCTCTTCGTTTAAAAGGGAGTAGTAGGTCTGCCGGTCACCGGATTTCAGATAGATGATCATCTTGAATTTAGACTGCTCGTTTCCAAAATTTGACATAAAATTTCCGTTTTAGGCTAATTAATTTACTTTATATGCTATTTTCTTGACTTATCCTGCAATATTGCCATTGCAGCATTCTCATATTCATGGATCTTTCCGGGAGCTTTGTTCAGCAGATAAGATCTCCAGTAGACAAAGGCTGATTTATTGCGATATTCCTGCTCCAGTCGCTTCAGTGCATAAGAGAGCATTTGCTGTTCAGTTTTGATTTTTCGAGTCTTGAACTGCAGATCAAGATAGTCCCGGTGTTTTTTGAGCCATTTCTGCGTCATGATGAAGCCGGATGCATAGTTTTCAGGGTCCATATACCTGGCAGGCCAGATGTTGTCAAACGAAAAAGCGTTGTTATTTTCCAGATATCGCTGCACTAACCTCACTCGCTCCCGGTATTGCTCCATAGCTCTCTCACAGTCAGCCTCAGAATTGAATTTAGAAAAATAGAACTCAGCATGCTTGTAGGCTTTTTCCCTCTCGGATTTATAGATTGATCTGGATGAAAACAAAACAGACAAAACAAACTCTACAAGCATGATGGCAAAGCGCCTGGTCCTCTCCTCTTCTCTCCTTCTGAGTGCCTCAATCTTCTGCCCGTAATTATCCAATGTGTTAATTTCCGAATGGGATTGAACTGGAATTGCCACTCCAAACGCATTAGTCATGAGGGACTTATTTCCCGATGTGTTAATTTTCGCAATGTTCAGTGCGAGGAGGTCCTCGAAAGATCCTCGCGGATCTCCTGTGTTCCGGTAAGAAGTTCCTGAATGTTCATTGTTATCAATCGGCGGAGCCGATACCTCTTCGTGTTCCTGAATGTTCTCTGTGATTATTTTTTTATTAAGGAAGTTCAAGTTACTAGAACATGGCGTGCAAATTGAGCGCAATGTACGCTGAATCGTAATGTCTATTGAGTTTTTCAATATGTAGAGAAGTGGATTAAAATCCTCGTTTTTATGATCAGAGACGGGCACCATCTCAGGGTTCAGGAACAGATCATAATCCCTCTGAGTGCCGTGATTTACCTTTTCAAGGATAATCCTGGCATCAATAAGACGCTCTGTAAGGCGGTAAATGGTCGCTTCAGACTTACGGGTAAATGCAGACAACCTTTTCCTGTTTGTTGCCAGCACAAGTGGCGACAGAGCCTCCATTTTAAGCAATTCCGGGGCATTACGCATAACAAAGAGAGATGAGTTCATTCTTCCCTTAAGAGAGAAGATAAGCTCCCTGTAAAGCTCTCTGTGAGCACTCTTGAGATACTGCCTGGTATGGTCTCCTTTATCTCTGTCTATTGCAACCATAGCATTATAGTCAGCAGCCTTAGCGTCATACAGGGACATTATAGCAGCGAAATGATTGTCTGTATCGATATATGGTAATTGTATTGTCATAACTGGTTAGTTCAATATGTAACATAATAACTCTATCCTTGACTCTATATCACTGACATTGAAATCAGATTCAAGCTTCTTGCGATAAGCGTAAGTACCTAAGGATCCTTTCTTTTCCATCTCTTCAACCTGATCATTAATCCTTGAAGTAACTGCTTCAAGCCTCTGCTCCTGAGAGAGAAGCTGCTTTCTTAGTGATTCTTCAGTAATCCCGGACTGAAGTATTAATAGTACAGGCTTGAGCCTGGCGAAAGAAGCCTGCAGAGATCTGCGCTTGGACTTATCGTTTGTATAAGCAAACTGATTCCGAAGGTCTTTTATCTGATTACTTACCGATTCAAGCGTTTTCATGACTTAACCTTTTTATATATTGTTGTTCTTGAGTCAATTCTAACGGGTATTCTACCCTCAAGGCTCCCGAAACTAGCAAGCCTCTTTGCCTGCTCTCTGCACTTCCTTAAATCTTCAGGAAAAGCTATATTTAATTCATCTTTTGCCATATAATTTATTTTTCTTGTATGTCTGATATTTCATACTCTAGATTATGTAAATCATCTTCATCTATATGATCCCTTAGCCATTCTGCTGCTTCTGGATAATCTGTATTAAAAGGATCAAATTCAAAATATTTGTCTTGAATCTTCAATCATTGTTCAAGAACTTTATTTGGAACATTTATATCATGAAGACACACTCTATATGTAACTTTAACATCGATTCGTTCAATCTTTTTCATAATATTTTAATTTGATGGTTATTTGATGGTTATTTGACGGTTATTTGATGGTTGTATTTATAAGGATTAAAATCTTTTAATAACCTTCCAACTTTCGTATCCAAATGGAAAAGGGACACCACATTTTTGTCCTAGCTTTCTCTTTGCTCTTGCAATGATGAAATCATCTTCTTCATTTTCATCACAATTAACCTGTATCGTGCCCGAATAAGTTGCTACTTGATATTTAACAGTTGCTGTCATAATATTTTATTGTTTATAAGGATTAAATTCAATTAATTATAAATAGTATCAATTATGTCCTTTGTAGAACCACTTGGAATCTCTTTTTGGAGCCTATTCTCAACCTTTATTATCATTTTTTTACATTGGTATTGAATCTCTTCCATTATTTTAGTTGTATCCGAATCAGATATTGAACTATCCTCAAATGCAAATAAATCAAAGTTCATTCCTGTTGTTGCTATTAAGGCTGTCGCAATGTCTTTTATTACTTGTTTTTTCATTTTAAAGTTGTTTTAGTTAATTATTGATTTATAATTGATTTAACCTTGGCGTAAGTGATTGTATTCTCCTGTGTTCCCTGCCAGTCTGTTTTAAAGGCAAATTTTGCCCTGGGGAAAGTGATTTTAACAAGCTCTGCAGACCTGTCCTTTTCGCTGTCAGACACAAACCAACAATTATCAAGTGCCTCTCTAAGTTCTCTTCTGATCCTACTCTTCTTAGTGCTCATAAAACATGTTAATGCAAGTGTTATCAAGCAGATTCCCATGAGTAATACAATAGAATCGACGGAATTCATACTGAAAACTTATTAGTGTAATAAAAAGACCGGGGGCCGGGGTTACTGACATGTCTGCTTTCATCCCGGACCTCGCGGATCTCCTGTACTGCAAAAATGATTGTTGATGCTTCATATTTAAAGGACCTAATCCTGGATAAAATGAGGTTGCTCCAAAAGCTCTTTAAAAGCCTTATCTCTAGCCGATTTGGTAGAAAACACCTCTAGAGTGCACCAATCTTTATGATCCTCATCTTTATATTTAATCCTGATATTGGGATAATCATCTATTCTGAGAATTGTGAATCCACAATCAATAACTTTAAGTTGTGAAGTTGTATCCATTATAATTATTTATTAATTCAACACTCTCTATCTCATTGTGCTAGTTATAAGAGCATATGTGTCATTTGTAAGATCTCTTTCCGTTGATACGGGAATAACAGGTTTGAACTCAGGCTTAATGTTCAATGAAGAAATAATTGCCATAACAAGTGCTTTGCTTGTAATAGAGAGTCTTTTATCATTGCCCTTCACTGTAATCTTAAATCCGCGACTGCAGTTTACTTTCATATACCAGTCATTTGGATTATACACGTCCTGAAAGAACTGAATCCAACTATCGGGCTGAATATTTAACTTCTCCACCAATTGAGGAGAAAAGCGAACCTCTCCATTTGAACGATATAGAGAGATTGAAGGCTGAGTAAACCTACTTACTCTATTGCTTGTAAACTCTTTTAGTTCCATATGGCAAGGTTTAAACAGTGAGTTTTTTATAAATTAATGCCCATGCTAAGAATGATGGGATGGCAACATGGATCAAGAGACTTACCAGGACCATTCCTAATCTGATATTCTCTTCACCGGCACTCCACTGAGAAAGGACATAAGTGGACATTAAGAGACAGAGTATCACAATAATTGCCATTTTCGTTTTCCTTGACACCTTTGTTTTCATATGCTCCGTTTTTTATTGTGTTTTAAATTGCTGTATGTTCTGATTGCGTATTTTTTTGGAGGAAGACCGGTTCTGCAGGATCTTACTGCTGCCTTGGCCCTGTATACTGTCTGAGTAGAGACACCAAAGACCTTTCCTATCTCGTAAATGACATCCCTGGTCTTTAACTTCCGGCTGAACTCTCGTTTTGCATGCTCTTGTGCATCGTAAATCAAGTTGTACTGATCCTGGAGAGTAGATACGTGGTTTAACTGATTCCTATAGTAGAAACAAAGCTCCCTGAGCCTTAATTTTAATTCTTTTATCCCTCCTCGCATAGCTCCTTCTGTCTATAGAATGACACCCTGTTACTCGCAGAAGCAACTGATTCAATCTGGAGTCTGTCTATCCTAATTGAATGATTAGAATCACCATCCTTGATGAGCTTAACCAAACCTTCTTTTATCCACCTATCAACCAATCGCCGTCCATACTGCTTATAAGCCTCTGATTTTGTCAGATAAGGCTTCAATTGCATAGTCTCAATGAGAACCTTTTTGCCACCTATGGCAAACGCATCTGCCAATAGGTTTACAAGCTCCAGGCGCTCCAATGTGATTATGTTATTCTTGATTGTCATATCAGATAATTTCAAATGTTGATTCCTCTTTTCTCCTTGCTCTAATTCTTGCTACTTTTATAATCCTGGCTGATGAACTTGGCCTAAGAAAGTATCCCAGGTTTGCCACCTCTGAAGGGATTATTATCAAAAGAAGCAGGATGGATATAATTCTCTTTTTAAGTGGGTTGAGACTTGCCGGGACAGAAAAATGTGTTACAAAATACCAGGCAGATAACTCGTTAACCTTTTGAATACCCAGCTTTTCATAGATGTTTCTAATTATGTTCTCTACTGTACGAATCGCTATTGGACCTCTGCCGGGCTTAACCGGGAGCAGATCAGGAACCTCCTTCTTTGCAGCACCCCAAGCCAGGAGTTCTGCAATCTGCTCTTCTCTTTTGGTTAATTTGACAGTGGTATTCATATTACTTCTCTCCCCAGATATCTCTTATACCATACCTCTTGAAGACGGTTTCAATGGCTTTTGCTTCTGAAACCTTTGGCTCTACCCTCCCCTTCAGTCGCTGCAGCCAGTTGCTGTTTGAAGTAATGCCGAGCTTCTTCATTATCTCAGCTTTTACCGCATCCGCCTGGCCTATTGTAACCTGCCCCCAGCCTTTTTGAAAAGAAAATTCACTCATAATGTGATGATTTAGCGTTTTTGTGCTATTTTTTTTATAGCTTTATGCGTTACTTTTGTTTTACGGTGTAATACAATGCGACCGTATTGCAAATATAGAACTTTATTCAATACTTGCAAAATAATATTGAACTTTCTTCAATAAAGGATGGAACGAAAAATTGACAGATTCGACAAGTACATGAAGATGAAAGGTTTAAATGACAATAAGGTCACTTTAAAACTTTCTCTTTCGGTAGGCACATTAGGCAAATCTCGTAAAGAAGGGAGGGATTTATCAGATAAAGTCATAGAACAAATATTGAACAACTTTCCAGATCTTAGCAAAGTATGGTTGATGACTGGAGAAGGTGATCCAATCATGAGTCAATCTGGAGAGACTAGACAAATACTTGAAGACCCCCAAACAAAATTTTATGAGCCACTGGATCCTGTTGCTCAGCTTATACGGAACAATACAATCTTGGCTGAGTCAAATGCAAGGATGACAGAAACTCACAAGATCCTTATAGAATCAAATGCAGCAATGGTGGATTCTATGAAAAAAATGATGGACCAAATAATTGAATTAAACAAAACAGCAAAAAACAACCATGCTCGCGAGGATGTAGGATGTGCAGATGCAGGGTAGTCGGCTTCGGACGGGCAGCAGTACTGGTTGAGAGATTTTAAATAATATGTTATGAGCGATTATTTTGAAGATTATCTTAGGATATACGAAATATCCAAATCAATTAATGAGCAAAATATTGATACTATCCCTCTCAAGGATCTTCAAATGATCACAATCCTACTAAAGGATAAAATTCAAAGACAATCTATTGAAATTAACGAGCTCAGAAAAGAGATAAAAACAACAAAATCACTAAATTCTGACATTAATCCATTAAGCATCACTAGTTTTATTGCTATAGACTTTGAAACAGCCACATACAAAAGAATGGCATGCCAGCTGGGCATAGTAAAAGTTGAGAACCGCCAGATTGTTGACGAAAAGATTTATTTGATACAACCTCCAAATAACTATTTTGATTCAGGATGCTTGAATGTCCATGGCATAAATCCTTCAATAACTAAAAATAGTCCAACATTTAGAGATCTATGGCCTGAGATAAAGCATTACTTTAATGACACTCCTGTTGTGGCTCATAATGCTGCATTTGACATTGATGTTCTTAAAACAAATTGCACCTACTACAATCTTTCCTTACCAGAGCTAACCACTTTTTGCACTTGCCAAATTCACAACAATCTCACTCTTCCTGACACTTGTGCCTTATACAATATTGAGCTTAAAAACCACCATAATGCTCTTGAAGATGCCAGAGCTTGTGCTAAAATCTTCATACATCACATAAAGGTTATAAATTCTTTAAAGAACATAAGAGCTAAAGAAAGCGACCAGACAAGGAAAGAAAAAAATAGCGCATACTTTAAACCTGCATCAAGAACTATATCCTCAGAAGCTCTTAAGCAAGACTTAAGCTCAGTTGTCAACCCGGATAACTTCTTCTACAATAAAAAAGTTGTGATTACTGGAGTATTCGAAACATTCCCGATTAGGGAAGATCTTGCACTTAAACTTAAAGAAATGGGAGCCGATGTCTGTACGTCAATTTCTAAAAAAACCAATATTGTTATTTACGGAGAAGGTTTCGGCCCGGCAAAAATGCAAAAAGTGACCGATCTTAATTCAGAGGGATGCAATATAATCCTGTTGGATGAAAATGAACTAAGAAAAACACTAATCTAATTACGTTATAAACCAGTATTTTACGCTATGAAAAAACTCATCGTACTTGCACTCGTTGTGCTCTTTTCGCACAACTTATTTGCTCAAGAAAACACCAATAGTAAAAATGGTGATTCCTATATTTATTGCGAGATATTGGGAACTCAAAAATTCCTTAGCAACAAAGTTACCGTCAATGTAGACTTTGGTCAAAATACCAGGTTCGGAGAAGACACCAGACTGAGAGATGAAACCGGGAAAGTAATTACATTCAACTCAATGGTAGACGCAATGAACTGGATGGGAGGCCAGGGATGGGAGTTTGTCCAGGCATATGTTGTAACAGTACAAAATCAGAATGTATACCACTGGATCCTAAAGCTTGATATAAAATTCCTGTCTCCTGAAGAGCTGGATGAAGTGAAAGCCATGTTCAAAACAAAAAGGAGTATCGTAAAAGAAGCTGCTGAGTAAGTCATTTACAGATCCATCTAAAAAGAGCGGCAACTTATTTATTGGTAATCAAAAATATGCAAAAATATGCCTAGAGGAAATCAAAGAGGTTACAAAGGGATGTCCGGCTACAAAGGAGGAGCGAAAATTTTTGACAGTTTTGTAAAAGCCGGTCTAACTGTAGCATTTGGCAAACCAAAAAAGAGGTCAAGAAAAGCTCCTGTTAAATACTCAAACAACACTCCGCAAAATAGTGGATGCCTTGTTATATTAACCTTGATTTTTATGGTTAACCTGCTAATTATCATTGTTGTATTATAATTCAAAATTTAACTATGAAAAAAATTTTAACGATTCTTTTAATGGTAATGTCAAACTGGATCTTTGGACAAGACATACAAAGTTTGACAAAAGAAGTTCAAGATTTAAGATTAAGAGTAGAAACTCTTGAAAGAATTATTGCAATACAGTTTGACTCACTTCCAAAGTATAAAAATACAACGGCAACTCCTAGTGCTTCTGAAACAAAACGATGTATTGCAATCACTAATGCCGGCACTCAGTGCTCAAGAAACGCTGAGCCTGGAAGTGATTACTGTTGGCAACATAAGAAAACTTACGAGCCTACAACAAGCACTTCTGTAACAAAAAGCACAACATCAACATCAAGTTCTACAACTTCAACCGGGAGAACTATTCACACTGGGCCAAGGGGAGGTAAGTACTATATAAACTCAAGTGGCAAAAAGGTATATGTTAAGAAAAAATGAAAAGCTTTGTTTTCTTTTTATTGCTACTGTTAAGCCCGATTAATGATATTATTACCGGAAAAATTGTGGGAGTTTCAGATGGAGATACAGTTATACTCTTAACAGAAGATAAAACACAAATCAAAGTTCGCCTGGATGGAATAGACTGCCCGGAGTCTCACCAAGCATTTGGCCAGCGGGCAAAGCAATTCACATCCGACTTCTGCTTTGGGAAACAAGCAGTTCTTATTTCTAATGGGAAAGACAGATATGGCAGAACCTTAGGGCTCATTGTCATTGGCACAGACACTCTCAACTACGAACTTCTGAAGGCTGGTTATGCCTGGCATTATAAACAATATAATTCAGAAGAGAGACTATCAAATATGGAACTCCAAGCAAAAGATAAAAAGTTTGGTTTATGGGCAGATCCGGAGCCTATTGCACCATGGGAATTTAGAAAAACGAAGTAAAAAACAAAAACAACTATATATGAGATCTTTTAAAGAGGTTTTACTAACAACTACAAATAATTTCGAAGGCCTAGAAATTGAAAAATACCTGGATGTGATGTCTTCCAACGTCGTTATCGGAACTAATGTATTATCTGATTTTGGAGCATCTTTCACAGATTTTTTTGGTGGGTTTTCAAACTCTTACCAAAACAAACTGAATTTAATTTATACCGAAGCAATATCTGCATTAAAAAAGAAGGCATTAAATGCTGGTGCAAATGCAATTATTGGTCTTAGAATTGATTTTGATGAAATATCAGGCAAAGGAAAGTCAATGTTCATGATTTCAGCTTGCGGGACAGCTGTAGTGCTAAAAAAGAATACTAATGAATTAAACAGCTCTACTTCACATATAGAAGTAGCTCTGGAAGATTTAGAGTATCAAGTTAAATTCGATATGTTACTCAAGAAACTTGAAAAAGCATATCTACCTGACGAGGAAGATTGGAACTTGATATTTATCCGTCCAAACGAAACTATGCTAAACATTCTTATTGAGAAGTATATAAAAGCAATTGATGTTAATTACGATAGCGAAAAAGGAAGTTTGTTAAGGGAGAATTTACCTATTTACGTAAAATCGATGCAGAGTAAGTCTGTCATTGAGATGATTTATACAAAATTAGAAGAGAATATACAAATAGTACAATTAATTAAAAGCTCTAAAATCTTTGACCCCAAATTATTAAATAATCTAATTAATAAGGGGAAACTCAAAGAAGCAGTATGCTGTCTACCTGCAGACAAAGACTCATACTCTCAAGAAGATTTAATAGAAATGAATAACCTAATTCACTTATTAGAAAACTTACCTAATAAAGGGAGCATAGAGCAAGTGAAGCAGTTATTATCAAAATCTAAAGATAAGTACGTTTGTCCGAATAAGCATATCAATGATATTGACTTGCAATTTTGTACCGATAACGAATGTGGTTTAGACATTAAAGGGCTAACAGCCAATGATTACACTTTAATTGAAAATTTTAAAATCATAACAAAAACTCTTGAAAAACTTTTCACATAAGAAAATCAATAAAGGCTAGATCATTTTCCTATTGTATAATTATCTAACAAATTATTTCATCATGGCAACAAGAATAAAATTTCACGTCACCAAAACTGACAAAGGATGGCAAGGCAAAAAAGAAGGAGGACAAAGAGCCTCAGCTACTGGAGCAACTAAAGCAGATGTAGTAAAACAAACAATTGAACTAGCAAAAAAACAAGATGCTAGCTCAGTAGTTATTCACAAACAAGATGGCACAATTCAGGAAGAAAGAACTTTCCCAAAGAAAAGCGATCCATTTCCGCCTGAAGGATAAATAACAATAATATGGAAAACTATATAATAGGCGACATTATTCGCATTAGAAATTATTGTTCTTCTAATTCAACAAGGGTTAAAAAAGAAATAAATCTTTTTAAGATCGTTGATTTCGCTGAAGAATGTTTTACTCTTGATTACTATAAAATCAAAGCTCACTATGAAGACATTGAACCAGTTCCAATAAATAAAATTGATGATAAAGAGATCTACTATGACCCTGTAGTTGCGGGTTCATTCATCCTTCCAGGAGATCCAGCTCCAGTGATTAGAAAGGATTACTCATATTATCTTGATCACTTTCAGAGATGCAGATTCAAAAACAACTCCTATTACGAACTTATCCGCAACAATAATTTGAAGTATGTTCATGAAGTTCAACACTATCTTTTGGATACATTCAAGCACGATAATCTTAGAATAAAAGACTTCTAGTAGCAAATAGCTATTTAAAAAAGTATGGCTAAAACTAAAACATCGTACATGAAATCCGACACCGGCCAGTACGCAAGAAAAAAGTATGCTGAATCGCATCCGAAAACAACTGTGAAGGAAACACAGAAAGTACAGCCAAAGAAAAAGTAATTTATTAATTATAAAAAAATATAAAATCAATATTATGTTTTCAGATAGATTAGATCTTTACAATAAGATTGAAGAATTAAGGGGAAGCAAGCTCTTAGTTTATGTTACTGGTAATCGTCCAGGATTAGAAACCCAAATTGCCGAAGATGCACTACATATGTTTTCTGAACATTTGGATCAAATAAATCACACTGAGAAAATTTCATTATTCTTATATACTCTAGGCGGAAATACATTAACAGCGTGGAGCCTTGTTAATTTAATCAGAAGTTACTGCAATCAATTGGAAATCATTATCCCTTCTTCTTGCTTTAGCTCTGGCACTTTGATTTGCCTAGGTGCAAATAAACTTGTTATGACAAAACAAGCTAGTCTTGGCCCAATCGATCCTAGTGTTAACGGACCTCTTAATCCGAGTATCCCAGGATTCGCAGATCCAAACGCTAAAGTTCCTGTAAGTGTTGAGCACGTTAATGCATATTTAGAATTAGCCCAAAATCAACTTGGCATAAAAGACCAAGGATGCTTAACTCAATTACTCATAAATTTATCAAATCAGATTCACCCATTAACATTAGGTCAAGTCTATAAATCCAGAACTCAAATACAAATGCTGGCAAGAAATCTATTAAAGTGGCAAAGTCTTGACAAAGAAAAAGAAGATTCAATAATAAGTTTTTTATGTAGTGAATCAGGCAGCCATGATTATTCTATTAGAAGACGAGAGGCATCAGAAAAACTTGGTCTTAATATCGAAAAACCAACTGAAGAATTATATTTGGTAATTAAGAAAATTTTTAAGAATATTTGTGAGGATATAAAATTAAATGAGCCTTATAACCCATTAATGGAGATTCAAAAAAATGGAGATAGGCATGATTATTGCCATATAAGAGGAATAATTGATAGTGTAGGATATGGTTCAAATATATTCATAAGCAAGGGCACTATTATTAAACAAAATGTTGCTACTCCTCAAGGTCCTCAAATGATGATAAATGACCAACGTACATCAGAGGGTTGGGAAATAGACAAATAAATTCTATAAAATGAAAACTTTAAACAATTCAAATCCTACTGGTTATGCAGCCTCACTTAGCACTTCTAGCTCTAAATATAGCACTGTTAAGGGAACTAGCACAACACCCTCAAGTTTGTATGATCATTTAACTAATAGGCCACTTCCTGCTACTAACAAAATCCCTGTTAAGTAGTTCTCCCTTTAACTATTTTAATAGCTCAATAACTTTACGATTCGCCCGGTCTATCCGGGCGAAATCTTTTTTAATGTATCCTGAAGTCACCTTATGTTCTGATACGTGGTTCAAACAAAATGCAGCTTCTGACTCTGATCCTTCACATTCATTCACAAAGAGAGTTGCCCAGGTATGTCTAGCAGAATAGAAATCCAATTCTTCCACTCCTATTTCATCTCCAATATCCTTTAGATATTCATTTACTGCAGAGTTAAATCCTGCAGCAGTTGTGTATCTATAATGGAAATTAAACACTCTCTCTCCCTCTTTGTCCCTGTATTTTTCAATAATTGGCATGACTTCCGGCTCCAACTTTATTGATATCTCCGCTCCATCTGCTCGGACAGTCCTGGTCTTAGCTCTTTTATATGTAATACGGCCCTCTGATATTTTCGCAACCTGATACAGATCCACTGAATTCATACCAACAAGATAAAATGAGAGTAAGTACACATCTTTAGCGAACTGAACTGTCTCTTTTTTCGGTTGGTATGCAATGAGTTTTTTTATCTTTTCTAATGACAAAGCTCGCTTCTCCGGAGCCTCTACTTTTGGCAAAGAGAATCGTTTAAATGGATTTTTTGCGATCTTAATTATATCATTATCCTCATCATTATACTCTCTTATTGCTGCATTGAAAATTGCCCTCATATTCGATAAATAGAGAGCTCTCCCCCTGGTTCCAACTCCGTTTTTTTTCAACCAAGCATCAAAATTTGATAAGAACGTAACTGAAATGTCATTAAATGATAAATCATCATGCCCAATATATGCTTTTAGTTTCCTTACAGATATACCATAATTTCCCCTGGATGCTTGATTGTTCTCTTCCATCCTGGAGATATGGTGCGCTGCAAACTCAAAGAAATTGATTCTCTCTTTTGCCTTAGAATACAGAAAATTTGACAAATACTCACCTATCTGAGCAGTGTTCATATCCGCAAGCTTTTCAAAGGAGATTGACACCTCTTTTCTAGCTTTATTCAAATCTTCGTCCACTTGATACTGGAGGAATCTGTCTTTAATTTCAAAAGCTTTATTGATTTGCGCTTTAGTCACAAAATAAGGAGTTGCAATATAAGATGACTTCCTTTGGTAAGAAATGCGTAAATTTACTGGCCAGGTTCCATCTGCTTTCTGCCGATTCGGTCTTATTACCATTTTCAGTGTGATCATACCTCAATATTTTTTTGTCAAACATGTCAAACATTTGTCAAACATTTCTGTATAAATGTACATATTTTTCGTGTACATATGAATATCAAGTATGTCAATAAGCTTATTTATTGAATGAAATTACAGCAGATTAAGTGATTAAGATTTGTAATGTTATTCGCTTGATTATCTTCTAATTAAACAAATAAAAAACTCTGCAAATATTCTTGCAGAGTTCATTATCTTGGAGTGATTCGGTTGGGATTCGAACCCAAGACCCACAGCTTAGAAGGCTGTTGCTCTATCCAACTGAGCTACCGAACCCTATTGAGGAGTGCAAAGATAGCACATTTTTTTATTTCTTCAAGGATTTAGCCATAAATTCAATTATAAACACAATGGAAAAACCAATAGCTATAAAGAGAAAAGCAAGAGTGAGCCGGGCTGGTTCACCGGTAAGAGTTTCAAAATGACCGGGAAGAATAGGTCTGTCTATGTGAGAAGCTTCATCAATAACCCTTTTCCAAGGCCAAACTTTTACCAGGGAGCCAATCATAAACCCGGCAAGAATACATAAAGTTGGTTTATAATATTTTTTCAAAAGCCAGGTAAGGAAGTGGGAAAAGCTAATTATTCCAATTGCAGCTCCGGCGGCAAATGTTAATAATACTGGAATATTTAATTCTGTAACAGCTTTCATGATAAATGCGTATTTGCCCATTAGAAGCAGAATAAAGCTTCCGGAAATTCCGGGAAGTATCATAGCACATATAGCTATTGCACCTGACAGGAAAATAAACCAGTACGCCTCTGTTGTTTGGCTTGGAGAGACAAGGCAAATCCAGGCCGCAACAGCAATCCCTGCAATAAGAGACAAATAATGGGATAACTTCCATTTTCCTATCTCTCTTAGTACATATATTGCAGATGCTGCTATCAATCCCATAAAAAAGGACCAGAGAGGTATAGGTTGATGAACAAGCAAATATTGCATCAGTCTTGCTAATGAGAATATGCTTAATAGTATCCCCCCTCCCACGGCAAGCAGAAACTTTAAGTTTATTGATTCTGAAAACTCTTTAAACCTTCCGTTTAGAAGAAGCTTCAAATTTGTCCAGCTTATTGATTTAATTGAGTTTAACAATTCAGAGTAAATACCTGTAAGAAAAGCAATTGTTCCACCGGACACGCCCGGTATTACATCTGCTGCACCCATTCCTACTCCTTTAAGAAAGGTCAAAAAATATTTTCTCATTTATAGTTTTTGATAGAGGTTATTTTATTAGATACTTCCGCATTATTGCAGAGTAGTGTTTGTCACTTTTTAGCTTTGGTACAAGTTCTGTAATTTTTCTTACCCACAATTGATCAATTGAAGCAAGTCTCTCAACACTGGTATTAAATTGCTCTCTGTTTCTCAGATAGTATTGCGAGATTGCGTAAAAGAGAAGAAATTCCGGAAGAGAAGTTCTCTTGAATGTAATATTTAGCTGATGTGCAAGAAAGTTATAATCAGTCTCCTCTCTTCCAATGACTCTCCTCAGGAAAACAAGAGAGCTGAACTGATCGTGTCTCAGCATACTTATAAATGCAAGGCCTGTGTTTGCCTCATTATTGTCTTTATCGATTACCAGTGCCTCTCTGAAGAACTTATCGGCATCAACAAGATTATCCATAGCAAGAAAGGCATCTGCTATTCCGATAAGAGCGAATAAATTTCCAGGTTCCTGCGAGAGGAATTCTGTAAAAGTTTCAATCCCTTTCTGAAAGTTATCAGTATTGACATAAACGATTGCTTTGTTGTAAAGCACAGAAGAGTTGGATGGATTCAATGCTATTGCATAATCAAATGCCTCAATCGCCTTCTCAAACCTTAGATCTCTGGCATGAATCGTTCCAACATTAAACCACACATTATCATTGAAGGGATCTTCATCCAGATATCTCTCATAGTATCTGAGGCTTTTTGAAAAATCGCCCATTCGTTCATAACAAAATGCAATATCATTCAATAGTTCAGGAGTCTCCCCATCTATCTCTGCTGTTGATTTCAGATAATTGAGTGCACTTTGAAAATCATTCATATCGATACAGTCTTGTGCTGCTGTATGATACATATCTGAGGCATCCTCAGGTGATAAATCAGCTGCTTTCTTTAAAGAGATTGCTGCAAGGTCTGAGTTGCTCTCTCTAATAAATGCTCTTGCAAATAAGAAATAGATATCACCATTATGAGGTACTTTGTCAATTAAAACAGAGAGAATCTCTTTTGCCCTCTCTGTCTCCCTGTTAACAATAAGGACATCGGCATATTTCATCCCTATGTCTGCTGAGTAAGGATGTTGCTCATATGCCATCCTTGAAAGTTCATAGAGAATCTGGTCCTCAGCTTCATTAAGAAAGTGGTTTATTAACTGATCAAACTCCTCTTCTGTAAATTTAAGAGAGTTAAGAGACCCTGAATTAAATGCCTCCACACAAAGATCCACTAACCGGGTTATATCCTCCAGCTCATCGTCTCCCCCAGTATTAAAAAAATCGTCAATCATACTTGATTATGCCGGTTTAATAGATTCTAGATAATGTATTGTTTGTTTAAGAAAACTTAATGGCGTTTGATCTGATGTTTTTGTAATAAAATCAAAAGGTGAGTCATCCCCGGAACAATATCTTCCAATCTTGAATTTAGCTGACACAAAGCGGGAAATATAACTTGAAGTAAACTCATTTTCAGTTGAGAAATCCAGCAAAATATCATACTCTGTATCTGCCGGAAATAGTTTTTCAATGTTTCGGGGAACACCGTTAAACCCAATCTCTTTCTTTGACACAAGAATAAAATCAGCTCTTGGAGAAAAATCAGCTCCCCTTTTATTACTTTTATCCAGTATTATACCTTTCCAGTTAATCCCCCTGCCTTTTAAAATCTCTTCAAGATAGTTAATGGCATCCTCAATACCCGTCTCATCAGGATCAAATATAAAAACTACTGATTTAGCTTTATTAAAAGGGGTAAAGCAAGAGACGCCTCTTTTTGGAAGCCTCCCGATTGCCTTCATTTGTAATTTCTTTTTAAAAAACATCCCCTCTTATAAATTATAATCCGAACAAATTTAACAAAAATCGGACCATTGGCAACCATTCTATTATATTGCTTTTTTCTATCTTTGTATAGATTCTAAAAGATGATGTTATGATAAGTGAGGTATTAGGAATGAGCCTGGCAGACATCTACACAAAAAGTTTAATAGACTTTAAAGAGAGAGATGCTTTTTCAACAATTAGAAAAGAGAGACTTACATATGGTCAGTTTGGTGAGAGAGTAGAGAGACTGACAGAACTTCTAAATAAACACGGGATAAATAAAGGTGAGAAAGTTGTAATTCTGGGAAATAATATGCCCAATTGGGCCGTCTCATATTTCGCAATTACTACCTCTGCAAGGGTTGCCGTTCCCATTTTACCCGACTTTACAGCTTTTGAAATCGCAAATGTTATTGAACACTCTGAGGCAACAGTTATAATAGTATCAGAAAAGCTCCATTATAAATTATCCAAAAACATTCTGGAGAGTTTTACACTAGTGGTTAATATGGATTCCCTTGAAGTGGTTTCGGCAAAAGATGACTTAAAATATGTTGTTAACGAGCTTCCTGATCCATCAGATGTAGCAACTATTATTTATACATCGGGGACTTCCGGTACATCAAAAGGTGTAACTCTATCGCACAGAAACCTGGTATCCCAAAATTATATGGCAAACAGATTACTGCCTATGTTTAAAGAGGATGTTTTCCTTTCAATTCTGCCTCTTTCTCATGCATACGAATGCAGTCTGGGATTAATTCTACCCTTCAGCAGAGGCGCTCAGGTTGTCTACCTCGACGGTGCCCCTACTCCATCTTTATTATTGCCGGCCCTCGCTGAGGTTAAGCCGACAATAATGCTCAGTGTACCGCTTATTGTTGAAAAACTGTATAAGAATAAGATCAGGCCAATGTTTACAAAGAACTGGATTATGCAGGTTCTCTATTCTATCCACTTTATCAGAAGAGCATTTCATAAAATTGCAGGGAAAAAACTTTGCCAGACTTTTGGGGGCAGACTAAGATTTTTTGGTATAGGCGGATCAAAGCTTGACGGTGTTGTTGAGCGATTTCTGGCTGACGCAGGATTCCCTTACGGTATAGGATATGGCCTCACCGAAACATCTCCACTTCTTGCAGGGGCAATACCGGGTAAGGTTACCTGGCAATCAACCGGACCTCAGCTTCCGGATATTGAGATGAAAATTCTTAATCCCAACAAAAAGGGTATTGGCGAAATAGTAGTTAAAGGGCCCAATGTTATGATTGGTTATTACAAAGATCCTGATACTACTGCAACTTGCTTTACAGAAGATGGATGGTTCCGCACAAAGGATTTGGGCTATATAGATAAAAAAGGGAACCTATACATAAAGGGGAGGAAGGACAACATGATTGTTGGGCCTAATGGAGAGAACATATACCCTGAGGAGATAGAGGCTGTTATAAACGAGCACGATCTGGTACTTGAATCTCTCGTTATAAATACAAAAGGGAAACTGACAGCTATGGTCCACTACAATTATGAGCAAATTGAAAAACTACATACCTTTAATGATGAGGCAATCATCAATATGGAACAAAGAGTAAGTGAAGTAAAAAAAGAGCTCTTAGAGTACGTAAATTCAAGAGTAAATAAATCATCAAGAATACTTGATATAATTGAACAAGCCGTCCCTTTTGAAAAGACGGCTACTCAAAAAATCAAACGATATTTATACTCTTAGTTTCTGAAAACCAAAAGATCGTCAAAATAGTCAACTATAACTGGTTTATCTTTATTTAGATCACCTTTAAGAATCTCTTTTGCCAGTTCATTAACAAGCTCTTTTTGAAGTACTCTTTTAACTGGTCTGGCTCCATATGCAGGGTCATAACCTTTACTGCAGAGGTACTCCATTGCATACTCGGAAAACTCTAGTCTTAACCCTTTTTCCAACATCATTGCACTTATACCCTTCAACTGCATCTTCACTATCTCTCTTATATCTGATTTGGTGAGAGGGTGGAACATGATGATTTCATCTATCCTGTTAAGAAACTCTGGCCTGACATTACTTTTTAATAACTCCATAACCTCAGCTCTGGTCTTATCTAAAAGCTCCTCCCTGTTTAAATCATTTAATCTGGAGAGGTTGTCCTGAATAATTACAGAACCTGCATTTGAAGTCATTATAAGTACAGTATTTCTGAAATCTGCCGTCCTGCCTTTATTATCGGTTAGCCTGCCCTCATCGAGTACCTGAAGAAGGATATTGAATACATCCGGGTGAGCCTTCTCTATTTCGTCAAGAAGAACAACAGAATATGGTTTTCTTCTCACAGCCTCAGTCAGCTGTCCGCCCTCATCATATCCAATATACCCAGGAGGAGCTCCCACAAGTCTTGAAACAGAATGTCTCTCCTGATATTCACTCATATCAATTCTTGTAATCAGATTTTCATCATTAAACATAAATTCAGCCAAAGCCTTAGCAAGTTCGGTCTTACCAACCCCTGTGGTCCCCAGAAAGAGGAATGATCCAATGGGCCTTTTAACATCCTGGAGGCCCGCCCTGCTCCTTCTTATTGCATCTGAAACAGCTTCTATGGCTTCGTCCTGTCCAACTATCCTCCTGTGCAGTGCATCCTCCATTCTAAGAAGTTTCTCCTTTTCACTTTCAAGCATTCTTCTGACGGGGATACCAGTCCATTTGGAGACAACCTCGGCAATATCCTCTGCCTCCACATATTCATTAATCATAGATAATTCAGATGCCGATTTTTCCTTCATCAAAGTCTCTATCTCTTTTTCTGCAGCCACTATTTTACCATACCTTAATTCTGCAACTTTTCCGTAGTCCCCTGATCTTTCTGCCTCCTGTGCCTTAAATCTCAGCTCCTCAATCTCAACTTTCTTCTTCTGTACCTGCTCTATCAACCCCCTCTCCTTTTCCCAAATTGCATTTTTAGAGCCCCTTTCTGCAGATAATCCATCTATCTCTTTGGTAAGCTCAGCAACTTTCTCTTTATCTCCCTCTCTTTTAATAGCCTCCCTCTCAATCTCCAGCTGCATTATCCTTCTGTTAAGTTCATCAATCTCTTCTGGGACCGAATTCATTGCCATCCTCAGTTTTGAAGCAGCTTCGTCAATCAAGTCAATAGCTTTATCCGGCAAATATCTGTTTGTAATATACCTGTGCGACAAATCCACTGCGGCAATTATCGCATCGTCTTTAATTTGTACTTTATGGTGGTTTTCGTATCTCTCTTTAAGTCCTCTAAGAATCGAGACAGCCTCTGAAGGAGATGGTTCATCAACCATTACTGTCTGAAAGCGTCTCTCCAAAGCCTTATCTTGCTCAAAATACTTTTGATACTCATTGAGTGTTGTTGAACCTACAGCCCTAAGTTCACCTCTGGCTAAAGCAGGTTTCAGGATATTTGCCGCATCCATTGCTCCGTCGCTTCTACCGGCACCAACAAGTGTGTGAATCTCATCAATGAACATAATTACCTCTCCGGCACTTTCAATAACCTCTTTTACAACAGATTTAAGCCTCTCTTCAAATTCCCCTTTGTATTTTGCGCCCGCTATCAAGGCACCCATATCCAGTGAGTAAATCATTCTTGACTTAAGGTTTTCAGGGACATCTCCCCTTACAATTCGTTGTGCAATTCCCTCGGCAATAGCTGTCTTTCCCACTCCCGGCTCACCTACCAGTATGGGATTATTCTTAGTTCTTCTGCTCAAGATCTGGAGTACCCTTCTGATCTCTTCATCCCTCCCTATTACAGGGTCAAGTTTGCCTGATGCAGCCTGTTTATTTAAATTTACAGCATATGTATCAAGCGCATTATAATTTTGCTTGTTCATTTTCAATTCTCCTCTGTTTTTATTATCATTTATTACAACAAATCTGCCACCTGACTGTTTCTGACAAAACGGCACATATAATTATTCCATAAATATTAACTTTGCAAAAAAATTGACAATGAAGTTCCCAATACTTGAGGATGGAGCCCTTTTGCCACTTGTAGAAAGCTTTTACACTATTCAGGGAGAAGGCTTTAATACTGGCAGAGCAGCCTTTTTTATAAGACTTGGAGGATGCGATGTAGGGTGTAGCTGGTGCGACGCAAAAGAGACATGGAACCCGGCTCTTCATCCCCCGGTGGATATAAGAGATATCGTAACCCAGGCCTCCTCTTTCTCGGCTAAATCAATTGTATTAACAGGCGGAGAGCCTCTTAATTACCCTTTGGACAAACTATGTGACTTACTAAAGAAAGAGGGAATGGAGATTTTTCTGGAGACATCCGGTTCTTCACCTCTAAGCGGAACTTTTGACTGGATCTGTCTCTCTCCAAAAAAGAAGAAACCTCCTGTTGGAAATATTCATCAAGTGGCATCTGAGCTAAAGGTTATAATTGAATCAGAAGAGGATTTTGAGTGGGCAGAATTTAACAGGAAACGGGTAACTCCGGAGTGTCATCTCTATCTTCAGCCTGAATGGAGCAAAAGCCACAGCATGCTCCCGGTTATTGTGGAATTTATTAAATCTAATCCGGTTTGGAGAATATCACTCCAGACTCATAAATTCATGAACATTCCTTAATTCTTTTGTTGTTTTTTCATAACTTTGAGAGTTAAACAAAAAACTTACAAATTGTGAAAAAATCATCATTTTTACTCATCTTTTCATCTGTATTTATAATATTCTCAAACAATATTTACTCACAGATAAAAGGTTCCACAGCCTATGAGTTCTCCGTAATTAAAGAGCTCCCTGTAACATCCGTAAAAAATCAAAACCGCACCAGTACTTGCTGGAGTTTCTCAACAATCTCTTTTATTGAGTCAGAAATAATCCGTTTGGGGAGAGGGACTCATGACCTCTCTGAGATGTTTGTAGTATCAAACTCGTACTTTGATAAAACAGAAAAATATATCAGAACAGGAGGAAATATCAATATGGCTCCCGGAAGCTCTTTTGGTGATGCTCTTTATGTGTGGAAAAACTATGGTATAGTTCCTGAAGAGGTTATGAATGGTCTTCAGTACGGAGAGGAGTCTCATGTACATAACGAACTGGATGCAGCCTTATCCGGTTATGTTAAGTCAATAGTTAGAAACCCAAATGGAAAACTGTCAACAGCCTGGAAAAAAGGGGCAAAAGGGATAATTGATGCCTATTTGGGCGAGGTTCCAAAAGAATTCACTTACCAGGGGAAAAAGCATACACCTTCAAGCTTTGCCCAATCTCTGGGGATTAATGCCGATGATTATATTTCTCTGACCTCTTATACTCATCATCCTTTTTATTCATCATTTGCCCTGGAAATTCCGGATAACTGGAGATGGGACAAATCTTTTAACCTCCCTTTAGACGAGCTTATGTCCATTATAAACAACTCATTGGAAAACGGGTACACTGTTTTATGGGCATCCGATGTAAGTGAAAAAGGGTTCACAAGGAAGGGTATTGCTGTTATTCCCGAGACTGACACAAAAAATATGTCTGGATCAGATCAGGAGAGGTGGCTTGGGATGAGTAAAAATGAGATTGATTCAAAAATCTACTCTCTTGAGAATGTAGTTAAGGAAAAAATTATTTCTCAAGATTTAAGGCAAATTGGATTTGATAATTTGCAGACAACTGATGATCACGGAATGCATATCTATGGAATTGCTAAAGAGAAGAGTGGCGATAAATTTTACATGGTCAAAAACAGCTGGGGCGAGGCAGGTGACTACAAAGGGTTATGGTTTGTATCAGAGACTTTCCTTCGCTATAAAACAATGAATATTGTTGTTCACAGAAATGCCATACCTAAAGATATACTTAAAAAACTTAATCTCTAATCAAATGAAAAAACTTCTTATTGCTGTTAGTATATTATTACTATCATCAGCTTTTACATCTTTTGCACAAGGTTATATTTTCACAGATGTAGTGAAAGTACCTGCTACGCCGGTTAAAAATCAAGCCTCAAGCGGGACTTGCTGGAGTTATGCAACCGCAGCCTTTATTGAATCTGAGCTCCTGAGAAATGGTAAAGGAGAGCACGATATCTCAGAAATGTTTGCTGTGCGAATTAACTACTTAAATAAAATGAACGATAATTACCTTAGAAGAGGGAATGGTAATCTTGGTCAGGGAAGCCTTGCCCATATGTTTACAAATATCGTAAAGAGACATGGTATGATTCCTCAGGAGGCATACAATGGGATTAATTATCAATCAGAATTAAATAATCACAGAGAACTTAATAAATATATCACTGCCTTTTCAGCAGCAGCTGTTGAGCTGAAACAGAAAAGCCCTCAATATGACATTCTTGCTGAGTCAATACTTGACACATATTTGGGTAAGGTTCCTGAAAAATTCAACTATAGAGGTAAAGAATACACTCCACTCTCATTCGCTTCAGAAATGGGATTAAATATGGATGACTATGTTGAAATTACATCTCTTTCTCATATTCCTTTCTATGAAAAATCCGTAATAGAAGTTCCTGATAACTGGGATTTTGGAAGATTTTGGAATGTACCTCTTGAAGATTTTATGGCAATAATTGACAACTCTCTGTCAAATGGTTATGCTGTTTGCTGGGATGGTGATGTAAGTGAGAAGGGATTTTCTCATAAGAACGGAGTTGCAATTAATCCAGTTCAGGAAAATATTGAAGAGGCTCTGAAGTTTGAAAAAATATGTAAAGAGATCTCTGTTGATCAAAAAATCAGGCAAACCGGTTATGAGAATTTCACAACAACAGATGATCACCTGATGCTTCTTACAGGTATAAGTAAAGACCAGAATGGGAATAAATACTATATCACTAAAAACTCATGGGGAACAGAAAGAAACTCAATGGGTGGCTATCTTAATATGTCAGAAAGTTTTGTCAGAGCAAAAAGTATTTCCATTATGGTTCACAAGAACTCAATTCCAAAAGAGATCAGAAAAAAACTCAATTTCTAATTAAAAATATTTCAACATAATGAAAATAAGGGGTTCTATACCAAACTTTATCACATCTCTTAATCTTTTATGCGGAGTATTAGCCGTCACTTTTTCTTTCAGGGGGGAAGAGATTTGGGCTGTATATTGTGTTTTAGTTGCCGCACTATTTGATTTCCTTGATGGGTTTTCGGCAAGATTATTAAAAGCATACTCCCCAATGGGAAAAGAGCTTGATTCTTTAGCCGATTTAATAAGTTTTGGTATGGTTCCGGCCGTTTTGATTATGAATCGCTATGAAAGAATTTTGGGAGTCGTAACTGATGGCTCTGCTTATCAAACGGCTCTCTCTTTTCTTTCTTATATTCCTGTGATAATTGTAATGTTTTCAGCTTTAAGACTTGCAAAATTTAATATAGACACCAGGCAGAGTTCGGGATTTATCGGATTACCTACTCCGGCAAATGCACTGCTTATTATTGGACTTATTCATTTTACAAATGTTAATAATATTTTTGAAAATATTGAATACAACCTCTGGTTTTGGCCTCTTCTTTCATTAATTCTATCCACATTGCTAGTTGCTGAAATTCCAATGTTCTCTCTAAAATTCAGGTCCTTGAAGTGGAGCGAAAATAAAACCGTTTACAGCTTTATCATCTTTGGTTTTATCTCTGCTGTAATATTTGCTTTTTTGTCTGTTGTCTGGTCCGGATGGGTAGTTCTTATCTTCATCTCATACATTATATTTAATATTCTTAACTATCTTATTTCCAGAAATATCTGATTTATTGTGAAAGAACTTAACGCTGAATTGGAAAACATTAAACTTCTTATGAAGAAGAGGGAGTTAATGTCCATCCTGGACAATAGCTTCAACATGATTGCAAATATTGATCTTGACGGCAAGATAATCTTTTGCAATGAGGCATATCATGAAATTCTTGGTTTTCAGAAAGATGAACTAATTGCCACTTCATTTTATAACCTTCTCCACCCATCTGAAAGAAGCAAGATTAAAGAGCAAATATTCACTCAGCTTATAAACGACAGCAAAGGCAGGGCAGAATCTTTACTCCTTACAAAAGAGGGTTACTATAAATTCGCTGAACATAAATACAGGCTCTTACCGGGAGGTACTAACGGAAAGGATACAATTGTAGTATCATCTCAGGATAATACTGAGAAAAGGCGTTCTGATATGGTTCTGAAGGTACAGAGAAATCTAGCAAACTCTGTGGTCTTGTCAAACTCATTCACAGACTACTACAACACAATTGTAAGAGAACTTAATACTGTAATGGAGGTAAATAATCTCTTTATTGCATTTTACGATGAGGAGAGAAAATTACTTAAGGTTGCAGGAATGACTGATGAAAATGAGAGAATTGAGTCTTTTCCCGAGAATATGTCTCTAACCGGATACATGTTAAGAGGTAAGAAAGCAGCAATATATTATTATGACGATATTATTGAACTTAGTAACGAGGGTAAAGTAGCTATTATGGGAACCGTATCTCAGGTATGGCTTGGCTCACCAATTAAATGCGGAGATACCATAACTGGGGCTATTGTCATACAGAATTACAATTCAAAAGATGCATTTTCCAAACTTGACATTGAGATTATTGAAATTGTAGCAAATGAAATTGCAAATTTCATGGAAATTAAATCTGCAGAGGAGGCATCACACAAACTTAACATTGCTGTTATTCAATCTCCCGCATCAGTTTTAATAACTGACGCCTCTGGAAAAATTGAATTTGTTAACCCAAAATTCTCCGAACTAACAGGATATGAAATAAACGAAGTTATTGGATCAAACCCAAGGATTCTTAATTCTGGAACGCACTCAAAAGAGATGTATCATAATTTGTGGAGCACAATTTCTTCCGGGGGCGAATGGAGAGGAGAGATTAAAAACAAGAAAAAAAATGGAGAGTTTTATTGGGAAGATGTATCCATCTCTCCTATTTTTAACGATGAGGGTAAAATTATCAACTATGTAGGAGTTAAAGAGGATATTACTGACCGGAAAAAACTAATTGGAGACCTGATTGAGGCTAAGGAGAGAGCAGAGGAGAGTGATCGTCTGAAAACAGCTTTTCTTCAGAATATAAGCCACGAAATCAGAACTCCAATGAATAGTATTATGGGATTTATTGAACTACTTCAGGATCCGGATACCACTGGCGATGAGAGGAGGGAATATATTGAGATTATTGAAAAAAGCGGAAACCGAATGCTTGGAACAATAAATGATATTATTAACATTTCAAAAATTGAGGCAGGAATAGTATCATTAAGTATCGGAGAGGTAGATATGAAAGGACTGTTATACGAAATAGCAGGAGTGTTTAAGCCCGAAGTTGAAAAAAAGGGGATGCATATTTTCACAGATATGCCAGATCTTTCACAAAAACACATTATCAGTGGAGATCAGGAGAAGATATATGCAATATATAGTAACCTTGTAAAAAATGCAATTAAATACTCTTGTGAAGGCACAATAACTGTTGGCTACAGGATTAAGAGAGATTATGCTGAATGTTTTGTCAGAGACACAGGGATTGGAATATCCAAAGACAAACAGGAGAAGATATTTGAGAGGTTCACAAGAGTTGATGAATCAAAAAGCGTTGAAGGTGCAGGTATTGGATTATCAATAGTAAAGGGATACCTTGATCTTATGAAGGGCAAGATATCCCTTAATTCAGTTCCCGGAACAGGTTCAGAGTTTATTTTTACAATCCCGTTCAGAGCTTCTCAATTTGACTGACCATTTTATTAAGTCTATCTTCTAAATTTTTACTTACTAAATCGTAGTCTTCAATTTTACTGAGGCTCTCTTTTACGCCAAAGTAATATTTTATCTTGGGCTCCGTACCTGAAGGTCTTACTGAGACAATGCTGTTATCTGAGCTAACATACTGCAGAACATTGGATTTTGGCAGATTTATCTTGAATCTTAAATCACTGATCATATCAACACTCTCTGATTTTAAATAATCATGAATCAAAACTATATCAGAATCCACAAGTTTTTGAAGAGGGCTCTCTCTCAGGCTTTTCATAATTTCAGAAATCTGCTCTGATCCATTTATACCCTTCTTGGTAACTGAAAGCAATCTCTCCTTATAGAGTCCAAACTTCGTGTAAATTTCCAATAATATATCATACAGATTTAAACCTCTCTCTGCTGCCCAGGCAGCAGCTTCAGCAATAAGAACGGCAGAGATGACAGCATCTTTGTCTCTTACGAATTCTCCAATATTGAAGCCATAACTCTCCTCTCCTCCACATATAAATGTCCTCTTTCCTTCGTGCTTTCTTACCACTTCAGCAATGTATTTGAAACCGGTGAGAACATTGAAAATTTCCACACCATAGTGGTCTGCCATACTCTTTAAAAGATCAGTAGTTACGATGGTCTTGACCATGTAAAAATCAGGATTATCTCCCTCTTTCAGTTTACCTGTATCACGCCACCTCTCCAATATATAGTATGACAAGATAGAAGCCATCTGGTTTCCGTTTAAGAGAATCATCTCACCTCTTTTGTCTCGCACTGCTATTCCAATTCTATCTGCATCAGGATCGGTTGCCATAACTAAATCTGCTCCCCTCTTCTCTGCCATATCCAAAGCCATTTTAAGTGCAGAACTCTCTTCAGGGTTTGGAGATTTAACTGTAGGGAAATTTCCATCACTAACATCCTGCTCCGGAATTGTTACGATATTTCTAAAACCTGCCTCTCTCAATGCCCTTGGAACAATCTTTACACCAGTTCCGTGCAAAGGAGTATAAACAATTTTAATATCGCTATGCCTCTTAACCATCTCCTCCGACAAAGTGAGTGACAGAATTGATTTAAGATATGCCTCATCAAGTTCTCTGCCCACCAGGTGAATTTCAGAAAGAGGACCGGAAAATTTCACTTGTGAAATATCTGTAATCTTCTCAACTTCTTTAATAATATTTGTGTCATGAGGTGATGTGATTTGAGCACCATCCTCCCAGTAAGCCTTGTATCCGTTATATTCAGACGGATTGTGAGATGCTGTTATCATTACTCCTGCAACGCACGAGTAGTGTCTTATTGCAAAACTTAATACAGGCGTAGGTCTTATATCATCACACAGATAGATTTTGAACCCGTTTGCAGCAAATACAGAAGCGGTTATCCCGGCAAACTCTCTGCTGTTATTCCTGGTATCATATGAGATAGCCACACTCAGATTTTCTCTTCCTTTTACAACACTCTTTATGTAATTGGCAATACCTTGTGTAGCCATACCTACAGTGTACCTGTTCAATCTGTTGGTCCCCACTCCCATTATACCTCTCATTCCTCCTGTCCCAAACTCAAGAGACTTGTAGAAGGACTCTTTAAGTTCCTCCGGATTATCTTTCATCAATCTCTTGATCTCGCCCTTTGTCTCTTCGTCAAACGAGCCATCCAGCCACTGTTTGACTTTATCCATATAATTTGTCTCCATACTATTCATTTTCTAACAAATTTAATGATTACCATCCGATAATAAAAATAAGATAAAGAAGAGTATCTTTGCTGTATGTTTTTCAAAGAGTATATTCCCTATTATAAACGCAATCTTAGAGTTGCAATTCCTGTTATGCTTACTCAGGCAGGCCAAATCACAGTCAATCTCGCGGATAATATAATGGTTGGACATCTTGGTACTGCAGAATTGGCCGGTGTATCATTTGCGAACTCAATTTTTATACTGGGAATGGTATTTGGTATCGGATTTACCCAAGGTCTTACACCACATGTTGGACAATCATACGGGAGAGGTGATCACTCAAGGGTTGGCTTGTTACTTGAAAACTCACTTACACTTAATTTCATTGCCGGATTGCTCCTCACTTCAGCAATGTTTGGGATGGGGTTTCTGATGAACAATATGGGGCAAACAGAAGATGTAGTCATACAGGGGAAGCTCTACTATAATACACTTCTCTTTTCACTTTTACCCTTTATCGTTTTTTTTGGTCTCAGGCAATTTTCAGAAGGGATAGGCATTACAAAATATGCAATGTATATTACTCTTTTTGCAAATGCAGTGAATATTATCCTAAACTGGGCACTTATATACGGGCATCTGGGATTCAGTCCAATGGGCGTAAAGGGGGCAGCATTAGCTACCCTTATTAGCAGAGTAATAATGCTTATAGCATTTTTAGCTCTTTTTGTCAAGCTTGAGCCATATAACAGATATCTAAAGCATTTTTCGAGGAAGTTCATTAACAAAGAGATTCTCTCAGATGTTCTTAAGACCTCAGTACCTCTCTCCTTCCAGAATCTTGTTGAGATTACTGCATTCAGTCTTAGTGCAATTATGGTTGGCTGGAGCGGAAAGGTTTCACTTGCCGCTCATCAGGTGGCAATGAGCATGAGCAGTTTCTCATTCATGCTTGCTTTAGGAGTTGGAGCAGCATCAACAATCAGAGTATCTCACCAGTATGGTTTTGGAGATTATGTTGCAATGAGAAAGGCTGGCTTTGCTGCTGTACATTTAAGTGTCGCTTTAATGTCTGTAAGCGGGATTGCATATATTCTACTGAGAAATTACATTCCAATAATATATACAGAAGACATATTAGTAAGAGAGCTGGCGGCAAAACTACTTATAATAGCAGCACTCTTTCAAATTTTTGATGCAATGCAACTCTCAGGTCTTGCAGCATTAAGAGCCTTGGCAGATGTTAAAATTCCTCTAATTCTTTCAATTATATCTTACTATTTTGTATGTCTTCCTCTTGGATATTTTTGTGGGATTGTGCTGGGATTAGGAGCCATAGGAGTTTGGATTGGACTTTTACTCGGGCTTGTTTTTACAGCTGTACTATTTCTCTGGAGATTTAACAAGATTAGCAATAAAATAATTTCTGCAAACTCATAATGAAATCATTTTTACTGGAGAGCAATTCTATTAAGAAAAATTTATTCTGGTTAATGGCATTGTCATTTTTAATAAGAATAATGCTTGCCTGGATTTTGGATTTAGGTTCTAACGAAGCCTATTACTGGACTTACGGCAAATTCCCTGAATTAAGTCATATCGATCACCCTCCAATGATAGGATGGATAATACAGCTCTTTACTGTAAATCTTGCATACGAAAGTGAGTTAACCCTTAGGCTGGCATCAATTATTATTGGCACAATAAATACATGGATTGTATTTATAATTGGGAGGAGAATTAAGAATGACCGCACAGGATTATACGCAGCAATTTTATATACAGCCTCATTCTATTGCTCCATATTTGCCGGAACATTTATTAATCCCGACACTCCTCAGACACTATTTATACTCCTGTCAATCTACTTTTTACACGAGGGGATAATTATTAAATATGAAACTTGTGAAGAGACCAGGACTCTTTGCAGACAGGCATTACTCTTAGCCGGTATTTTTCTTGGACTCGCAATGCTGTCTAAATACTCCTCTTTTTTAATCTGGGCCGGGGCCTTTGTCTACATACTCTCGTCCAACAGGAAACTTCTAAAAGAACCATTTCTCTATTTAGCTGTATTTATCACATCCCTTTTTCTGTTTCCGGTGTTGATATGGAATATTGAGACCAATTTTATTAGTTTCGAATTTCAGAGCTCTCGTTTGCCAATGAATATCAACAATTTCAATCTTTTACAATTTTTGAAAAGTATTGGTCTTGTGATGATTTACAATAATCCCGTAAGCATAATAATATTCGCATTTGCTATTGCAAGATTCAGAAAAGATAAGTTTATGACTGAATCTCAATATAAATTACTTTTATCTCTTTCACTTCCATTTATCCTGTTTTTTACAGCGGTATCCCTATTTTCTGAGGTTAAATCCAATTGGTCAGCACCCGGCTTCTTCCCACTAATGTTTATTGCAGCTGCATATTTAGAGAAAAACAGGAAACAGGATTTTG
>VSSQ01000127.1_pt1 | contig 106864 bp, 102 predicted proteins | sample 4763081 | NCBI WGS metagenome assembly VSSQ01 (sample SAMN12137344, study PRJNA551015) | bioreactor metagenome | isolation source: SDC9 anaerobic chlorinated ethene degrading culture | place: USA: Knoxville, Tennesee | collected 2015-01-01
TTATTTAACCGCGAATAAGCCCAAATGGGCAAAGCCCATTTGAGGCGGCACGCAAACCAAAGGTTTGCACGCCTCCGCGAATCCTCGCGAATCGCATTTTTCTTGCGCCGCCGTGCTCTGCTTCGGCTGATCGCCTACGCAGAATCGCACGCCGTCTGGAAAAATGCTGGGGAAAAACCGGCGTGCCGGTTTTTCTCTCCGTTAACTTCTCTTTTTGTGAAACCAATATATTATGAAACAACAGAAAAACCCGCACGCGGGTTTTTCTTATAGCATTTTTCAAGGGAGGGTGCGATTCTGCGTAGGCGATCAGCCGAAGCAGAGCACCCGAACGTAAGGAAAATGCGATTCGCGAGGATTCGCGGAGATTCGCGGTTCTTTTATCTCATACACTCACACTAATGCCGTACACTAAATCGAAGTCCATCTCATAAGGACTTCAGTTTTTTTTTCGGTTGAGAGCACACCGCGTAAGTCCTATTATCATAGATTTTTATCCGTAGAGCAGCGTCCTTTTTCCTGAAGACTTTTGGTGGACAGTGTAGATTGGCTTATATAAGGGATACATCAGCGTCACTTGCCAAAATATCATATGTGATTCCGGCTCAAATGCCAAATATTCACACTTCAAAAATAATTTGTGTTTGCAGACCTGAAATAAATCATCTGACAGACATACTCAAATTGAGGTGGAGGTTCTCTTACGAATCGGGATATTAGGACACCGACCCGCACGCTCGCAAGGCAAAGCCTTGATCGCAAATCAAAGATTTGGTCGCAAACCTTCGGTTTGGTCGCAAGGCAAAGCCTTGCTCAGCTGAGGCCGCCCCTTCGGGGCAGCCCGCCTCAGCTAAGGTCATCCCCTTTCAGCGTCCAACCGAATAGGAATCCTGATATCACCCCCGCACCATAAAAAACATACGGAGTCCAAGACCATGCAGTACCTCATCACCGGCGGAGCCGGCTTCATCGCATCCCATATAGCAGAAGAACTCATCAGGCAAAACCATGACGTAGTCCTCCTCGACGACATGTCTGCAGGCAGCACGAAAAATATCCTGCCCGGCGCCGAGTTCATCAGAGGCTCGGTCACCGACCGCACCCTCCTCGCCGAGATCTGCAAAACCCATACCTTCGAAGGGATCTTCCATCTGGCAGCGGTCGCCAGCGTCCAGAAATCCATCGAGGATCCAATACTCGTCCATGAAGTCAATGCAACCGGGACACTCAACATCCTCAACGCCGCAAAAGAACACAGCATCCGAAAGGTCGTCCTTTCTGCGTCAGCCGCGGCATACGGCGACAACCCGGTCTTCCCGAAAAGAGAAGACATGCTCCCCGAGCCGCTCTCCCCCTACGCGGTCTCAAAAATCGCCGGAGAGATGTACTGCAGAAACTTTGCCGACCTCTTCGGCGTCGAGACAGTGGCTCTTCGCTACTTCAATGTCTTCGGTCCCCGTCAGGACCCAAACGCCGAGTATGCCGCCGTCATCCCAAAGTTCATCGAAAAGATCGTTCGCGGCCAAAACCCTGTCATCTTCGGCGACGGAAACCAGACACGCGACTTCGTCTTCGTCAAAGACGTTGTCCAGGCAAATCTGCTTGCAATGAACTCCGCCGCATGCGGGATCTTCAACATCGGGACCGGCATCCAGACCTCATTGAACGATCTTGCGGCAATGATCATGCGTGCAGCGGGCGTCACCTGCGAAATAATCTACGAAGCCCCAAGACCCGGCGACATCAGATACTCGGTCGCCGACATCACCAAAGCGGGGAAGGAGCTGGGCTATGCCCCGAAGTACTCCATCGAAGACGGCATCAGAGAGACGGTGATCTTTAAGCGAGGGTCGTAGACCCGAGTCGGAGAGCAAATCCCTGATTTGCGAGCAAACGAACGAAGTGAAGCGGAGAGCAAATCCCTGATTTGCGAGCTTCAGAGATCTGCTTTGAGCAGGATGCAGGCAATGGCGATGAGAAGCTGAGGCCCCCACCCGCACGGCCGCAAGTTCTCACTTACGCTCGAACTTGCTCCTCTAAGGCCGGGGGCAAAAAGCCCCCGACCCGCAGTCGCAAGTCTGAAGACTTGGTCGCAAATCAAAGATTTGCTCCGCTGAGGCCGCCCCTGCGGGGCAGCCCGCCTCAGCTGAGGTCGGGCCCTTACGTGCCCGACCCGCAAATACCATAATCTCAGAACGACAAAGTATACAGAACAAAACGAGTTGAAAATGTCGGATTATCGAGTGACGCTGGAAGCAGGGTGGACCGTCAAAGACGTAGAATCGGTCCAGGATGCCATAGGAATAGCAGTAAGTGAAGCAGGCAAACGCCTGCACCCGTCGGCAAAATTCGTCGACGTGGACGTAATGAACACCCCCTGCCCGTACTGCGGAAAAGAGATCAACACCGCCCTCGTGATCGCACGGACCGGTCTTGTCGGCCTGCTCCTCTCCATGAAGGTCTTCAAAGCAGAAAACCCCGAACACGCAGAACACATCGCCAAATCCGTCATAGGCAGAGCCCTTCGGGACGTCTCCCTCGCCACCTATTCTGTAGAACCTATCGAAGGTGACCAGATTGCAGAATAAAACCATCTCCGTCTCCGGCCACCTCTGCATAGACTACATCATCACCGTCGACGAATACCCCCCCGTCGGCGAATCCAGACGCGTATCAGAACGCAAGATCTACTTCGGCGGAGGCGCCGCAAACATCGCCGCCGGCATCGCCAGACTCGGCGGACAGGCCGAACTCATCTGTGCCGTCGGACAGGACTATCCCGGCAGCGAATACGAAAAATACCTCAATGAACTCGGCGTCGCCACCACTCTATTCACCAGCGGCAAAAACTGCTCCACCGCCTTCATGGTGAACAATGCCGCCGGCGAACAGATAACCTACTTCGAATGGGGCGCAGGCGAAGCCTTCTCCCGCGCCGTCCCGCCCGCACGCGACTTCGTCCACATGGCAACAGGCGACGCCGCATTCAACATCAGCATCGCCAGACAGGCAAAATTCGCCTCACTCGACCCTGGCCAGGATGTAAAATACTACACCGCACGCGACCTCACCGAACTCCTTGGCGAGATCGACATCCTCATCTGCAACAACTACGAGATGGACATCATCCAAAACACCCTCTCCTGCAGCGAACGAGACATCCTCCAAACCGTCCCGCTCACCATCATCACCCGGGGAAGATCCGGCAGCACCATCCACTTCGACGGCGGCGCCGAACAGATCCCCGCCCTGACCGTCAAAGCAAAAGACCCCACCGGCGCAGGCGACGCATATCGGGCAGGCTTTTTCACCGCATGGAAAAAAGGCCTCGACCCCGTCACCTGTGCAAAGATAGGCACCACCACCGCCTCATTCGCCGTCGAAAAGACCGGGACCCAGACCAACCTCCCTGACTGGGAAACGATGGCCAAGCGTTACCGGGCACACTTCGGCAGACTGGAGATCTAGGATGAGCTGGGCCGCACTCACCTCCGGAGGCAAGGACTCGATCCTTGCAGTCCAGAAGGCCGTCGACGCCGGCATGCACGTCTCCCACCTCGTCACCGTCGTTCCAAAAAACACCGAATCATACATGTTCCACTCGGCAAACCTCGCCGCCGTGCCTGTGATCGCAGAACGCTGCGGCGCTCAGTATGTGGAGATCGCCTCGGCCGGCGAAAAGGAACTGGAGGTCGCCGACATGGAAAAAGGCCTTGCCGCCCTTGACGTGGAAGGCGTGATCGTCGGGGCGATCGAATCCGAGTATCAGCGCTCCAGGGTCGCCGCCGTCTGTGAACGGCTCGGCCTCAAGGTCTGGCTTCCGCTCTGGAAAATGGACCCCCTAACCCTCATGCGTGAGGTCGCCTCCAGGATGGATGCCGTGATCGTCGTCTGCGCAGCAGACGGGCTGGGCGAAAACGTCCTTGGCAGAAAAATCGACGACGCCCTCATCGACGTCCTGCTCTCCGTCCAAAAAAGCCGGAGGATCCACCTCGCAGGAGAAGGCGGAGAGTATGAATCCCTCGTCCTGAACGCCCCCTGCTTTTCAGCGCCGCTCAACTGCTCGGAGATGAGATTCAGGTATGAAGGACTCCGCGGAGAAGTCTCCATCGAAAGGTTCTGGTAACATGAAACGTGAAGTAAAAACCGAATCACTAACGAAGTATCTCTTCGACGCGCCGAAATGGCAGGTCTCGCTTGCAGTCATAATTTTGCTCGGCCTCGCCGTCGACGGGATCGTCTTCCTCTTCACCGGCGAGATGCGGGGGATCGGATTTGCCTTCTCGATACCCGCCGTCGCTGCTCTGATCCTGACAAAACCCTTAGTCAGTGCGACCGCCCGCCAGGAGTTCACCTGGAACAGATCGGGTCTGCTGGCACTCGCCGGCCAAGTGTTCATGCTGCTTTGGATGGTCACCGGCATCTTTCTTGGAGCGGGATTCGCCTACGTCTTCGGCGTCGGGTTCATCCTGGCGATCCGGCTCGTCGTTCTCGCCGCAGTCGCTGACTACCGGTTTGGAAGGATGTACGGACCTGCCGCGATCCAGACCTTCGCCGGAGCGGTCGTCGGGGTCTGGTTCTTCGGCCCGGAATTCGTTATTCCGGCCGTTGTTTCCATAATCGTGTTCACGATCGGTGTCATCAGCTTTTTACTCCTCTTCGACCTGCCGATGAAACGGACCAGCGGGGTCGGCGCGATGCACTTTGTCAACGCGTTCCTTGCGCACCTGACAAACGGATCGAACGATCTCGAGGAGTACTTCCACAATATCAGCGAGTATGTCTCGGTGCCGGAGACGACGTTCTTCTTCCGGCGTGCCGGCAAACCGGATGTCTGGTTCGTTATCCCGAACCTTCACCCCGGTCCGATGGCAGAGATCGGCGGCAGCAACTTCCCCAAAGTCCTGCATGATACCTTTGCAGATGACGCGATCCTTCTCGTATCCCACGGCTGCGCCAGTCATGATCTGAACCTCATCTCCAACCGTGAGACGAAAACCATCTCGAAAGCGATCCAAAGCACCCGCGGCTCGGTGGTTTATACAAATGTTGCGAGCCTCCCCGTCAGAACGAAACACGGGACCGTCTCGATCCTGTCGCAGAGATTTGGCGACTCGCTTCTGATGATCACGACCCGGTCGCCTGAAATGACGGAGGATATGGACTACTCGATCGGCAGGATCGTAATGGGTGAAAGCAAAGGCAGATACGAAAACGTCGGGTTCGTGGATGCCCACAACTGTATGACCGCGGTCACCAACATCATCTATCCTTCGACCAAAACCGGCAACGAATTCATCACCGGAGCGGACGAAGCCATGAATCTGATGCTGGATGTAAAGATGCAGCCTTTCTCCGTCGGAGCGGCCCAGGTCATCCCGCCGTTCGAACGCAGCGAGGGTTTTGCCGATATGGGGATCATTGCGATGGTCACCGAGGTCGACGGAGTAAAAACAGCATACATCCTCTTTGACGCCAACAATGTCCATCTGGGGGTCAGAGAGATCATCCGAAACGCGGTCCTGGGGCTCGGGCTGGATGAGGTCGAGATCCTGACCACCGATTCGCATGTCGTGAACTCGGTCTCCGGCAGAAATCCGATCGGCGACGCGGTGTCGCCCGGCGAGTTCATCCCCTACGTTTCTGAAGCGGTCTTAAAAGCCGTAGATGATCTGACGCCCGCAGAAGGCGGTGCGGCGACCGGCATCTGCGAAGAGGTGGAGGTGTTTGGCCCGTCGCGTATCGTGCAGCTGACCTCGACCGTGAATGCGATCGTCACCAATCTGCTTCCTCTGGCGACCCTTCTGCTGACCACGGCATTTCTGCTGATCATGGTCGTCTGTATGATCGTGCTGTAAAAAAAGGAAAAATACTTATTTTTTGCTCTGCACGACCTCGATCGCGCAGGAACTTCTTCTGACCCGCGGAAGCGAAGCGAGCTTATTTTCATATTTATCGCAGGTAAGCCCGGATTTCGGCACCGGATCGGGAAGGACCACACCCAGTTTGCAGACGATACGGTAATTGTAGAAATCCCGCTCTTTATCATATGTATACTCGTGAGAATCCATATGCAGGCAGGTCAGACAGGGCACAACCATAATGATTAAAGATACATCCACACCATACATTAAACTGCCGAAAATGCCCCCATTCGATCTTGCCGACATCCCCCATTCGCCGGGCTGCTACCTGTATAAAGACGGCGAAGGAACCATAATCTACGTCGGCAAGGCAAAAGACCTGCGAAAACGGGTCTCTTCGTATTTTCAGAAAAAGGACCATGACGCAAAAACCGCAAAACTCGTCGCAGCGGTCCGCTCAGTCGAATACATCATAACTGCGACCGAAGAAGAAGCCTACCTTCTGGAAAACACCCTCATCAAACATCATCAGCCGAAGTACAACATCGACCTCAAAGACGCAAAATCCTACGCATACATCGAACTCACCAAAGAACCGTATCCGCGGATCACCATCGCGAGAAACACCCGCGGAAACGGCCAGCACTTCGGCCCCTTCGTCTCAGCCAAAGAACGCGACTACGTCCTCTCGGTCGTCAAAAAAACCTTCAGACTCAGATCCTGTAAAAATATGCCGAAGAACAGACCCTGTCTTCGCTATCATATAGGCAACTGCACCGGTCCCTGCGCCGGGCACGTCTCCGCCGAAGAGTATGCAAAACAGTGCAGCTATGCCGCGGATGTTTTGAAAGGCAGTACAAAAGAGATCAAAACCAAACTCGAAGAGGAGATGGCCGGATATTCGCAGAACATGGAGTTCGAAGCCGCCCTCCTCTGCCGCGACATGATCAGTGCGGTCGAAAACCTCTCCTCCCGCCAATATGTCGCCAGAAAAACCGATCATGACGAGGACGTCATCGCCTACCGAATCGCAAAAGGAACGGTGTATCTGATGGTCTTCCATGTGTACAAAGGAACGCTTGGCGGCAGGGACGAGTTCATCTTCGAGGCATCGGAAGGCTTTTTCGAGGAGTTCGTATCCAGATACTACACCGAAACTCCCGCACCAAAAGAGATCATCGTCGAAGAAGAGCTTGACGAAGCGCTTGCCGGATATCTCGGCGGTCAGGCGGGGCACACCGTCAAAATCACCGTCCCGAAACAGGGAGCCAAGAAAAAACTGCTCGAACTTGCGGGAAAAAACATCGAAACGGTCCACTTCGGCGACGACCTCAAGGTCATGGAGCTGCAGGCCGCCCTCCGTCTCAAAACACCGCCGGCAGTCATTGAATGCTTCGACATCTCCCATCTTTCCGGAACCGACACCGTCGCCTCCATGGTCAGATTCGTATCCGGAAAACCGGATAAGAAAAACTACCGGCGGTTCAAAATCAAAACGGTCGAAGGGATCGACGACTTCGCCTCCATGGCCGAAGTCGTCCGCAGAAGATACAGCCGCCTGATCGAAGAGGAAAAACCGCTCCCCGATCTGATCGTCATCGACGGAGGAAAAGGTCAGCTCTCGTCCGCAAAGCGGATCCTCGATGAACTGGAAGCCGATATACCGCTCATCTCGCTTGCAAAAGCAGAGGAGGAGGTGTTCGTCTCAGGCGTGCCGTTCCCGCTGCCGTTTGGCAAAAAGACCAAAGCCAACATGTATCTGCAGGAGATACGGGACGAGGCGCACAGATTTGCCGTCACCTACAACCGGCTGCTTCGGAAAAAGCGGCTGGTAAAATAACTCACGCCTTTTTTATCCAGGTCAGCAGCACGCCGTCGTCGATCTTCTCGATATTTTTGAGCGACAGCCGGGTGAACTCCTCAGGATCCGTGAACCCGGCGCCGTCTGCGAATGTGGGGGCATCCTTTCCGCCGATGATCAGCGCCCCGATATAGATGCGTATCTCGTCAAAGAGCCCGCTGCTGAAAAATGACCAGAGCAGCGTGGCTCCTCCTTCGACCATGAGTTTGTCGACCCCGAGTTTTGCCAGCTCGTCTAAGACGACTGCCAGATCCACCGACTCCTTTCCGGCAGAGATCACGGTCGCTTTCTCCCTCAAGGCATCGCATTTCTCCTTCGGCGCCTTGTCCGAAACAAAAACGACCACACGTCCGAGTCCTTTTTTGAACATATCGCCATCTGCAGGCATCCGCGCTGCGCTGTCGATAACGACCCGCATGGGGTGAGGATCTTTTCCGCCGGCTTTGCGGACCGCGGCATACTCATCGCTTTTGAGACGGAGCGAAGGATCGTCGGAGAGGATGGTCCCTATCCCCACCATGATCGCGTCCGAATCGGCACGCAGACGGTCCACCCTGAGAAAGTCGTCAGGACCGGAGATCTTTGTCTGTTTTCTTTCTCTGGTGGCAAGTTTTCCGTCAGCACTCATGGCTGCGTTGATTATGACATACGGACGCATACAGCTGCCTTTTGGATACGTGAACGTAGGATGGTCATAGAAAATAGAATGGGGCGAAAGTCTTATACCTTCTTATAAACGTTTACGCCAACGCGGACATCCGGGTGTTTGCGGTCGATGGGTTTGTTTCCCATGCTGGAGCCGATGATGATCGTTTTTCCAGAGGATGAAGGTCCGACTTCCTGGGAAAGATCGACCGTAATTGTAAGAATATCTCCATCAACTGACGTTTTCACATTTTTCATATCTGTTAATGTGTATGATGAAGAGATAAATCTTGCGGGATTTTTAGAGAGTTTTTCGTCTTTTTCTCCGGAGTGTACTGAGTGGGGAGGGGAGACGGATCCGTAAAACCCATAAATATAATCATGCGCAAACACCAATGAGTATAACCATGCCGAATTTAACCGTCGCCGTTCTGGCTCCGAACGGATATGCCCGGGATCTCGGGAAGAAGGGGACCAGTACTGATATCACGTTCTATAATCTGAAAAAAGGTCATGATACCGTGACGCTTCTGGAGCCGACCAGGTATCCGGACAGACTTGCGCCGCTGTTTTATGTCGTTTCGATGGCGCATGAAGCGGTCGTGGTGATCTCGGAGATCACGCCCATGACAGCCGAGTGGATCCTGATGCTTGACTGTGCCGATGTGAAATACGGAACGATCATTCTGAAGAATTATATACAGCCAAATCAGATCGCCCCGCTGATCAAGGGGACAGTGCTTGAGAAGTATACGGTCATGGAGGAGGATTTCATCGGTCTTTCTGCCGGGCTTCTTGAGCGTGCGGCAAAGCAGACGGAGATCGAACCCAAGGAGGGATCTGTCGGGTCGGTGCCGATCGATCACCACTTTAATGTGCGCGGGATCGGGACGGTGATCCTTGGATGCGTTGCCGACGGCTGGATCAGGAAGCATGATAAGATGCGGGTCGAGCCGCTGGGCAAGACTGCGCAGATCAGGTCGGTGCAGAAGCATGATGATGATTTTGCCTGGGCGTATGCGGGCGACCGTGTGGGCTGCGCTTTGAAGGATGTGGATGCGGAGGAGCTGGACCGCGGGTTCGTTCTCACGACCGATCCGAAGGTGACCCACACGACGACAGTCACGGGGGATGCACGTCTGGTGAAGTACTGGCCGGGAGAGATCAAGGAGCAGATGGTCGTTTCCGTCGGACACTGGATGCAGTTTTTGTCCGCACGGGTGACGAAGGTGGAGAATGGTTCCGACTGGCATGCACCGAAGCTGACGCTGGAGATGGAGACGCCGCTTGTGTATAAACCGGGCGATTCTGCGGTGATCCATTATCTGGACGGGGGCAAGCTGCGTATCGTCGGGACGATCACTCTTCCCTGATCTTTTTTTTTTACGCGGCATTCGAAGGGCTGATCTGACTGATACTGCCGGGTGTGTCTGCGATGAATCCGGCGCAGGGCAGATTATGGCCCTGATGTTGATGCTGATTTCGTGTAGAGACGGGCAGGATGCTGAAAGCTGACGAAACGCCGGCACGTCATTCTTTTTAATCTGCCAAACCTATATTCTATCATACGATGACAGCATTTCACCATGGTCTCCTGAATGAGCAGCCGGTATCCCTGACGGTGAACGGACGAGGGCTCGTGACCGTGATGATGCTGAATGAGATGGCCGCAGAGTTTGCGGCCGGCTATCTGACGACGGAAGGGATCGTGCCGTATGCGGATATCGAGTCGGTGATGCTGACGGAAACAGGTGTGAGCGTGCTGACGAAGAATCCTTTCAAAGTGCTTCTCCCCAAAAAAAGCGTGCTCTCCGGATGCGGGGGCACGGCGTCGTATCTGGATCCGGAAAAGATGCCGGTGCTTGAGTGCTGCATCCCGGTGCCGAAGGATATTTTGACCCATGCATTTTCAGGCGGCGTGATCAAAGCAGGAGGGTTTGGGGTGAAGGCGTTTGCCGAGGGAAAACTCGCGGCATCTACAGAGGATATCGGTCAGTTCACGGCTCTGGATAAGGCGGTCGGCCGATTACTCGCAGAGGGGATCCCGCCGGAGAGCACCGCTGTTCTCGTTTCCGGAAAGGTGACGGCGGATCTCGTCAGAAAGTGTCTGCATGCAAAAATATCGGTGCTGGCGTCGAAACTGCCGCCGACCTATCTGGCGGCCGAAGTGGCGAAGAACGGGAAACTGACGCTGGTGTATTGAAGCGAAGACAGGATGCAAACGCCTTGATAAATGCACTTATATGTCCATGAAGTATTTTGACTTCGTGTACGGCATTCGTTTTGACATAAGAGAAAAACCAACCGCGAATCGGCGCGAATCACGCAAGCCTTCGGCTTGCTCCCAGAATCGGATTTGCTCTTCCTCACTTTCGCAATCCAGCTTCGCTGTCTTGCTCATCCCTCATCGGGAGCGTTCGGGCAAATCCTTTCGCCGCCCCAGCGGCTCATACTTTTCTTTTTTTATATTCTCAATCAACGTATATCTATTTCTCTTGCTTAAACAACACAATACATATTATGGGTACATTGAAAAATGATTCAAAGTCAGACTTGGGTACACCCGGAGTGAATAAAGTATATGGAGCAATTGGTTGTTATGATATTCTTTCTGATGCCCGAGCATTTACTTCATGGATAGAGAAAAAATATCCGGATATCAATATACACGAACTCTTTCCCGGTTATTCATACTGCATTGATTTAATTGTGGGACTGTTTGCCAGAGGAATTCATGAGGACGAAACATTTGGATTAACATCTGATATTGGTTTTGACCGCCCCGTGTTCGATGGAAGTCCTCCTGAGAAAATGGATCTCAACTGTGAGAAAGCACGCCTACTTTATATTTTGAGCTGCGATGTTAAAAAAATCAAGTCATCAGAAAACTTTTCAAAATCTCGGCATCCACTCAACGACTTGAAGCGTAATGTTCTGGATATCTTTGCCAATCATCTCAAAGAAAATGCCTATTCAAATCTTCCTAATCCTAAAAACGAACTATATTCATATTTAATTAAAGGAAGCGTGTGGTCATATTTCTCAAATATTGTTGGTTCCGGAATCCCAGGAGCTGAGGATATTACTCCATTACACTCTTCAAAAGAGGAGGATGTAATAATAGAGGGAACTCAAGAATGGGAGGAATACATCAATTCAGATGATTATGGGGCGACGGATATTCTAATTCGAGGCTACTGTTATTCTCTGGAATATCTGATAGATCAACTGTTTCCAAATTTACTGAATGAAGAATGTTTGAACTATTTACATAACATTGAAAAATGGAATAAAATCAACTATATTTATAGCTATTTAGATAACCAAATATTTAGCAGTCTTGATAAAATCCATGAAAAATACTGGTATCTTAAGCCATTCAAAAATGATAAGAAACTTGCAAAAAAGTCACTTTCAACTATCCTTGACAAATCAATAGAACATCCTAAAATATCATTAAAAGAACAACTAGACCAAATATTTCTTTGGTATGAGGTGGGTTTTCTCGATGCTTCCGCTGGTCCTTTCTCTGGAATGATCACTCTCAGGACATTGTTGACAGGAGCTGTTACTATAAGAAAGCAAATGAAAAACCCAGAACCAGTTCAGGTTCGCATTTTCAAGCATCAATGTTGTGATGGTTATGATTATAGTTATGCAATTCTGATGGAAGGATATGGTTACGCAATGGATTCTTCTGGCTGGATTGTATTTTTTGATACGGACACCGATTATTCGGGAACAGGCAGTCAATATCATCAGTTGATTGATAATGATATTCAACGATATACGGAATATCTTAATGTTGTTTCATTTGAGGTTAAAAAAGAGAGGTTTGAAGATTATGTTATGGGAATTGATGTCGCAACCCAAAATGGACATTCAGTTACGGTCATTAAACGCCAAGATAAAGAAATAGAGCGAGGAAAGCAGAAAGTTCGTGAAATCCAAAAGAGAATGGAAAAAACAAATGATGTAATTCATTCAGCAAGGGGATTGATAATGGAATTGCTGACATATTATGATCTATCTCGCAATCTAGACACTTCAAAGAACTTAGATTGGAATATTGCTCAAAATAAACATGAAATTGATATAACCTATATGCGTAATGATGACACAGCAATCTTTGGGGAATGCAAGGTTTCAGCAGAGACGATCAATCTTGATGAAGAGATGAAAGATCTGGTTGATAAAATGAAAAACTGTAAACCCAATGTTGGCAATAAAATAGGACATTTCTTCTTTTTTGATAAATTATCTGAGAAGAAAATTGCCAATTTCAATGAATTAAAACAGAATTATTCTCAAGGTGATGTGATTATAGATGGGTATGATGTATTATCTGAGAAGCTATCCAGAGATCAACATTGGAAAAGTAAGAAGATAGATAAATTGGAGGAGATTCTGAAATATAATGAGAAAAAAATATAATAACCGTTATATTGTTTGGTAAGGATCCACTAATTCTTATTGGGAGGCGCTGGGGCGCCGATAGGATTTGCCCGAACGCTCCCGATGAGGGATGAGCAAGACAGCGAAGCTGGATTGCGAAAGTGAGGAAGAGCAAATCCGATTCTGGGAGCAAGCCGAAGGCTTGCGGGATTCGCGCCGATTCGCGGTTGGTTTTTTCTCAGGTTTCCACACCCAGCAAACTCCTTTACGAATTAGAGTTACCCAAACTCTGCATAAAGCTTATTTAAAAAAGAGAGATTAGAAGATATTCAGAGAATTATTTTCTCAGCTGAATGATCAGCTTCGCCACATTATCCCCGAACTTCTCCAGCGTCGCCATACCCTCCGCATCATTCGCCACATCTCCCGGCGCATGACCAAACGCGATGTTCCAGTACGTAGAACCGCAGACGATCATATCCGAAATGAAAAAGGACATCAGCATCTCCTGCAGCGTCGAAGTCAGACCGCCCCGGCGTGCCACAACAACCGGACCGCCGACCTTCCCTGAAAGCCAGTTCCCGTTCGACCGGGCGATCATCGAGACTCGCTGAATAAGATTCATCACATCCCCGCGTGCAGTTCCAAAATACACCGGAGCGCCGATAATAAAACCGTCCGCCGCCCGGATATCATCCAGCATATCATTCAGCCCGTCCTTCAGACTGCACTTCCCGTTCTTCTTACACTCCCCGCAGGCGATACATCCCTGGATCGGATTACCGCGAAGCGAGATGATCTTTGCCGAGAGTCCCCTCTTCTCGATCGCAGCTTTGCAAACATTCAGTGCATACTCGGTATTTCCTTTCGCCCGCGGGCTTCCGGAGATCAAAACGACATCTGTCATACGTATACCTTGTTTCCAAGATGTAAAAAAGATGAATGTTAGTTCGTAACAACGCGGGTGTTCTTACCCATCAGCTTCCCGCACTGGATCTTGCCCATCACTAAAATATTGACACCCCTGACCTCGGCAGAAATGACCCCCGGACGAAGCAGAACATTCCCGTCCGACCGGATCACCCGCACTTTCGCATTATCGCACACCGTCAGCTGCTCCGTCCCTGCATTCAGCTCCCCTTCGATCACCGAATCATGACAGACAACCGCCCCATTACACGTCACATTCCCGGCAACATGCGATTCGGGACACAAAAAAAGTTTCCCCGTGACCACAAGATCACGCCAGAAATACGTCCGGGGCGGAACAAGAAAGTCTCCCTCGATCATTACAGAGCCCCGGAAGTAGGATCCTGCCTCCGCCATGTGCAGATTATCTTTTACTAATATGTTCATGCTACCCCAAGTATGCTTATTAATCCTTCAACCTCACGGATATTAATATGTTCTGAATTACCGGGCCCTTCACAGAAAAACTGAAAGGATTTCCATCAGCAGAAACACAAAGAGGGCCGCAAACATCCCGTACTTGAGATACATCGTAGAACCGGAAGCAGAAAGCTGATGCGGATCATCACATCCAAGCGTCCGGATCGTCACCAGAATGATGAACGCATCCACCACGCCGATCAGCACCAGATAAACGATGCCCCAGGTCAGGAATGGAACGAAACTGAAGAGCACGGCGCACAGAACAAAAATCACCGCGAGAACGCCGGTCCGCCTCACCCCGATCCGCATCGGAAGGGTCCTTGCCCCGCCGATCCGGTCCCCCTCGATATCCTCGGCATCCTTGAGAAGTTCGCGTGCCAGCGTTCCAAAGAACGTGATCGCAAACAGCGGCAGCATCACCAAAAACGACTCAGGGCCGACCAGAAACCCGCCGAAGAGAAAGATGCTCCCCGAAAGATACGCAACGCTCAGATTACCCAGCAGAGGGATCCCCTTGAACTTCGCCGCATAGATGATCAGAAGGACAGTATTCAAAACAGCGACCCCAAGACACCAGACGTTCGTGAAACAGACCGCGATGATCCCTGCGCCAAAAAGCAGAGCCGCCCACACTAAAGCTCCCCGCGGCGTGACCGCACCCGACGGGATCGGACGGTCCGGCCTGTTCACTTTATCGATCTCCAGATCGAAGTAATCGTTCAGTACGTTTCCTGCTGCGCAGATCACAAGGACGATAAAAAACAGCAGCGCTGCAAACAGCGGCTGCGTCCCTCCTGCGATAAAGTAGGCGATGCCTGCGGTGATCCCCGAGACGCCCGCGTTCATCGGACGGATGATCTTTCCATAACCAGCCAGACTCATGTATCAGTATGTGTGGGTGTGCCGCTTCGAAAAAGATATCCCCGTGAAGCCCGAATAATTATGAGAATCAGGGCATGTAGCCAAGCCAGGATATGGCGTCAGCCTCCTAAGCTGAATATCTAGGGTTCGAATCCCTACATGCCCGTTTACATTTTTGGGGTCAATCATGGAATGCAGGGAGATCACTGAAGGGAGTACGACTTTTACCGCCCCGGTGCAGGATGAAACAACGCAGTTCCCTCCCGGCTCGGCGCCGGTTTTTTACAACACGAAGATGGAGTTCAACCGCGACATGACGGTGCTTTTGACTAAGATCATTCAGCCGGAGGATTATCTGGATGCGATGGCGGCGACCGGCGTTCGCGGTCTTAGGATCGCAAACGAGGCAAAGATCCCGGTGACGATCAATGACCGCGATGAGCAGGCGGTCAAAATCATCAGATTCAATGCGGAAAAACTTGGCGGATCCATCACCGTGACCTGCGATGACGCCAACCGGCTGATGTGCATGTCACGGTTCGACTCGATCGATCTGGATCCGTTCGGCACCCCGATCCCCTTTCTGGACGCAGCATCCAGAGCCGCAAAACATTATCTCTTTGTCACGGCGACGGACACCGCCCCCCTCTGCGGAGCGCATTTCAAAGCAGGCTGCCGCAGATACTTTGCGACCCCGAGAAACACCGAGTATCATGCGGAAGTTGGTCTTAGGATGATGATGGGGGCGATGGCCAGAGAACTCGTCAAGTACGACCGCGGCATGAAGCCGATCCTGAGTTTTGCAAAGTCCCATTACTTCCGTTCGCACGTCAGGGTCTTAGGCAAAGTCACGGCTGCCGATGAAACGATCGGGCAGATGGGATTTGTGATGCAGTGTCCGAAGTGTCTTTATCGGGCCGAACAGAAAGGCAGTCTTCTGCCGAAAACGCATATGTGTCCGCACTGCGGCGTCGAGACAGTGCCGATAGGTCCCTTGTGGATGGGGCCTCTGCAGGAAAAGGAGATCCTCATCGAGATGCAGACAGCCCTGCCCGAGATGGAGTTCGGCACAAAAAGGCAGATGGAAAAACTGCTGACATATCTGCTCGCCGAACCGGAAACATGCACCTATTATGATTACCATATCGTTTCCCGGAACATGAAGGTCTCGCCGCCGAATATGGAAGAGCTGATCGCGAGCTTAAATGATGCAGGATACTGCACGACCCGCACGCATTTCTGTGATACCGGGATAAAAACGACGGCCCCTCTTCATTTCATAGAAGAGATGATCCGTCTCTGGAATAACGAAAATCTTCAGATATAATCGCCGATATCCATCTCGCAGGAGATGAGCGAGTCGCAGTACTGACAGCGGAACCCGCGGGGGTGCACGACGAAACGGCTCTGGACCGGCTCTTTTGTATTGGTGATGCAGTTCGGATTAGGGCATTTGATAACACCGACGATCTGTTTTGGGACCTCAACGGTTTTTTTCACCGAGACTTTGAAGTTTCTGATGATACTGATGGTCGCGTCGGGCGCAACGAGCGCGATCTTGTCCACTTCGTCTTTTAAGAGTTCGCGGTTTTCGATCTTGACCATGTCTTTTCGCCCGCCGCGGGAACTGGGAACATTGGATGCTACGATGACCGTGACGTTGGTCCCGTCGCGGATCCCCAGGATCCGAAGAACGGTGAGTCCTTCTCCGGGGGTGATATGATCGATGACGGTTCCGTTTTTGATCGGTGAGATGACGATCCCGTCAGAAATGGTGCGGACCATCAGTTCATCACCTCGTTCAGCATGGCCATTCTGATCGGAACGCCGTTGTGCGCCTGTTCGAAGTATTTGGCGCACGGAAGGGCGTCGACTGCCGGATCGATCTCATCGACGCGGGGAAGGGGATGAAGAACGATCATTCCCGGTTTGGCGCGTTCCAGAAGCGAGGGCGTGATCCGATACGTGGATGCATAGTTTGCAAACGCGACCGGGTCAGGGAACCGTTCGCGCTGGAGGCGGGTCACATACAAAACGTCGAGCTCGGAAACCGCTTCTTCTATTCTATCATGGGGAATGAGTTCGACACCGACATCCAGGAGATCTTCTTTGATATATCGCGGAAAATCGAGTCCGTCGGGAGCTATGGTATGGATACGGACATTGTTGTATTTAGCCAGGGCAAAGGCGAGGGAGTGAACGGTCCTTCCGTATCTGAGATCTCCCTGCAGACCGACGTCGATGTTTTCGATCCGCATGGATTCACGGATGGTGAACAGGTCGAGCAGGGTCTGCGAGGGATGCTGACCTGCCCCGTCTCCTCCGTTGATGACCGGGACCGAGGCAACTTCGCTTGCAAGACGGGCAGCGCCTTCTTTGGGGTGACGAAGGACGATCGCATCACAGTATCCGGAGATGACGCGGATCGTGTCTGAAAGGGTCTCGCCTTTGGTGATGGAGGTTGCTTCGACACTGCCGAGGTTGAGGATCTTGCCGCCAAGCCGCATCATGGCAGCGGAGAACGACATGCGTGTCCGGGTGCTTGGTTCGAAAAAGAGGACGGCGAGGAGTTTGCCGTCGAGTTCGCGGCCGGTGTAGTTTCCGCAGTCGAAGGCGGCTGCAGAACAGAGGAGTTTGTCGATTTCTTCACGTTCCATATCCCGTACAGATAGGATGTTTTTTTGTTCGTGTGTCATGAATGGTGCCCGGAAGTTTTCAGTGTTCAATAGTTGGACTGCCCGGGATAAATAACCCGCGGAAAATCAGAAAGGGCAGGGGAAGAGTGGGTGAAGAGATGAGGCAAACGGCCGGAGTTGATCATACACGACGACCTCAGACCTTCTCACCTCTGCCCGAAGACCCCGACATCTCTCCCAAAACCGCACCTCCGAGAAGAAGCACCGCATCCCCTGCTGTCAAACGGTTCCTCGGATATCTGGAGTACAGACATCCGCATGTAAGCTGATCCCTTTCTTACGCTGATTTCTTCTCTGCTCTCTTTTTCATATACTGGAGCAGGGCAAGGACGCCGGCACCGAGCAAAAAGAACAGGATGCTGAACGTTTCTAAACTCATCGGGGGTCTAGGCACATCAAGCGTGGTCGCGCCCAGAACGATCGCATACAGCGAGCCGATCAGAAGCCCGACACTGAGATAGATCGTCTGCGAACGGTATTTTTCCAGGCAGTATCTCAGGAGTTTTGCGATGAACACAAGCCCCGTGATCATGCCGAGTCCGAAGACAGCGAGCATCGGCACATATGCCAGATCAAGATGGACGACCGCACTCACCGCGGAGATCAGCGGCACATAAAGTCCCATGATCAGAAGCATCGTCGAGCCCGAGATCCCCGGAAGCACCATCACCGAGACCGCAAACACCGCGGCAATAAAAAGAAACAGGGCAAGCTGAGGAGATATCTGCGTCAGATCGAGCGAACTTTCCCGGGAGACCGGGTTAAAATGCATGAGAAGAGGAACGGCAGCTATGCCGAGTGCGGTGAAGATCATATGCGGATAATGACCCTTCAGGCTTGAGCGCTCCTCCATCACGACGATCGGAACGGCGCAGACGGTCAGACCGATAAAGAGCGAACTTATTTCATAAATATAGGTGTCAAAAAGATTTGCAAGGATGACGGCGCAGATCAGAAACGCAGCGGCCCAGCCTGCGGCAAGTTTAAACAGGAACGGAAACGCGGCCTTTCGTTTCTCCATCGTCCCGGTGAGCAGATCGTCCACCGAGGAGATGAACTTATCATAAAATCCAAGTAAAAACGCGATCGTTCCGCCGGAAACTCCCGGCACACTGTCGGCGACCGCCATGCACGCCCCTTTCAGAATATCCATATGTCTCTTAATACATAGGGATCGCCTCACTAATTAGCATTCGGGCAGAGTGTGTCGCAACCATGCAATTTATTCAGGTGCCCGCCGGATATATTAGGGAGAGTTCCATGAAATATATCCTTATTCTTGCTGACGGTGCGGCTGACGAGCCTCTTGAAGAGCTTGGGGGAAAAACCCCGCTCGAAGCGGCACACAAACCCAATATGGACAGGATCGCCCGTGAAGGCAGATGCGGCATGCTCAAGACCGTGGACGACTCGCTCTCCCCGGGTTCGGATGTTGCAAACATGTCGATCCTCGGTTATGATCCGCTGAAATACTATACCGGCAGAGGAGCGCTCGAGGCGCTCAGCATGGGCATCCCTTTCAGAGAGGGGGAGCTCGCCTACCGCTGTAATTTTGTCACGATCGAAAACGGCAGGATGAAGGATTTTGCGGCCGGCCACATCTCGAGCGCAGAAGGAGCGGAGCTTTTCGAAGCGCTCAAAGAGAAGATCCCCGAAGCAGGCTGGCACTCCGGCGTCTCCTACAGAAATGTGATGATGCTTCCAAACGGCAAAGGTTCGGAGACTGCAGCTCCCCACGATATCGTCGGCGAGGTCATCAACGACCATCTCCCGAAGGGAGAGGATGCACAGCGTCTGATGAACTTCATCGTCAGGGCATCCGACGTCTTTGAAAACCATCCGGTGAATAAAAAGCGTATCGCCGCAGGGAAAAATCCGGCTACAACCATCTGGCCGTGGAGCGGAGGGTCGAAGCCGGCGATGCCGCTGTTCTCGGAAAAATACCATAAGAAGGGGGCCGTGATCTCGGCCGTGGATCTGCTGTTCGGTCTTGCGAAATGTGCCGGGATGGAGGTCGTCAAAGTCCCCGGAGCGACCGGTTTTCTGGATACGAACTTCCTCGGGAAGGCAAAAGCGGCGGTCGAGACCGTCAGCGGCGATGTGGATTTCGTCTATATGCATGTCGAAGCAACGGATGAGGCGGGGCACCTCGGCAGTATCGAAGAGAAGATCAAAGCGATCGAAAATCTGGATGCGGCGATCGGTTATATTCTCGACAACTTCGACGGCTGCATCATGCTGATGCCCGACCACCCGACGCCGATCGCGAAGAAGACCCACACAAACGATCCGGTCCCGTTCGCGATCCGCGGACTCGGCGAGCCGGACAGTGTCTCCGTCTACACCGAGAAAGAGGTGCAGGCGAAGGGTTCCTACGGACTTATCCAGGCGGTCGATCTCCTGGACATGGTCTTCAAGGAGTAGGCGGATGCGGGAAGAGATCACTGCCTTCATCGAAGCGTATGTGAAAGATGCTCCCTACTTGCGAAAACCGCTGGTCGGGTTTGCCGACTGCGCATCCCCGATGTTTCCGGCCCTGAAAAACGTCGTGATGCCGGGACATCTGATGCCGGCCGAGATCCTTCCCGATCCGACGGTGGTCATTTCCTATTTTTTGCCGTTTCAAAAGGAGGTGGCCCTCTCGAATGTCTCCGGGCGATACGCCTCGCAGCGGTGGGCCGAGTGTTATGTGGAAACGAACCGGCTGATCGCGTCAATGAATGCCGCATTGATCGATCACCTGAAGGATCGCGGCTATCGCGCCGCTTTTGCACAAAACGCCGTGCATCTGGACAAAGAGATCCTGATGAGCTGCTGGTCCCAGCGGCACGTCGCGGAGATCGCAGGCCTCGGGAAGTTCGGTCTGAACAATCTTCTGATCACCCGGGTCGGTTCGTGCGGCAGGTTTGGCTCGGTCGTTACCAATCTTCCCATCACGCCGGATCAACCGGAGACAGAGGAACGGTGTCTGTATAAACTCTCAGGCATGTGCCTGGAGTGTGTGGATAACTGCCCGACGGGAGCATTGACCGAGGACGGATTCGACCGCCGTGTCTGCTTTTCGCTGTGTCAGGAGAATGAGAAGAGATACGGGGCGAACATCTGCGGGAAATGCGCCGTGGATATCCCGTGCGGGTTTTTGAAGTAGGGTTGGGGCTGGGTTTTGGTGTGGATTTAATACTGGACAGGGTATGACCGGTTCCATCTGTTCAAAGCAGGCAGGATTCTTTGGATAGTATAAATCATCACACGAAATGCACGAAAGAAATACGAAAACACGAAAAAGGAATAATTCGGTCAAGTGTTTTCCTCTGTCGTACCCTCCCCCGTCCCCCAACACCAAAATGCACAAAACACGCAAACCTTTGGTTTGCTCAGCTGAGGTCGTCGACTTCGTCGCCAACCCGCCAACGAAATACACAAAATGGGGGACAGGGGCGGAGGAAAGAATATCTTTTCTGTTTTTTTGGGGGGCAGGGTGAGCCGATAGGGTCGCCCTTAGCCGAGCAAGGCTTTGCCTTGCGAGCAAATCTCTGAATTGTGATCCGGCGCGGAGCGTCCCGCGGTGGAGATATCCTAATCACAGAGATATGTTAACAATTCATCTCGAAAAATAAGATATTTCCACCGCGTCGGGCTCGCAAATCAGAGATTTGCTCAGCTAAGATCGCCGGCTATGCCGTCGATCCGCCTCCGCGCCGAAGTCGCCCTCCCGCACCCCGAATCAAAAAAAGAGAGATAGAATATTAGAAAAACCCGCACGCAAGCGAGGGTCATAGACCCGAGTCGGAGAGCAAACCGATGGTTTGCGAACGGGTTTTTCCGACAGCATTTGTCCAAGAGCCAAAGGCTCTTGAGACGTCTCACGAGCTTTCAGCTCGTGGACTTTTCAAGGGAGGGTGCGATTCTGCGTAGGCGAAGCCCAAACAGGCAAAGCCTGTTTGAGGCGGCACGCAAATCTTCGATTTGCACGCATCAGCCGAAGCAGAGCACCCGAACGCACGAAAAATGCGATTCAAGCGAGGGCTGGAAGCCCGAAGCGGAGAGCAAACCGAAGGTTTGCGAACGCGTTAATTCGCGGAGGCGTGCAAACCTTCGGTTTGCGTGCCGCCTCAAGCGGGCTTTGCCCGCTTGGGCTTATTCGCGGTTAAATAAATTCATGCGTCCACACTCGGCCTTACTCCTTTCCTAGCCTCAAACTCGCCCCCGTTCCATTCCTCCGCCCCTGTCCCCCTTTTCGTGAATTTCGTTGATTTTCGCAAATTTCGTGTGGGCGGGGTGAGCCGTCAGGCTCGCCCTTAGCTGAGCAAACCGAAGGTTTGCGTGGGGGACTGGGGAGGGAACGAAAGGGGGCAACACTTGATCGAATTATTTCTTTTTCGTGTTTTCGTCATCTTTTCGTGAATTTCGTGTGATGATTCATACTATCGAAAAAATCCCGCTCAAATCGTAGGCGTGTCCCAGAGATTAGGATATCTCCACCGCGGGACGCTCCGCGCCGGATCGCAAACCTTCGGTTTGCTCCGCTGAGGCCGCTCCTTCGGGGCAGCCCGCAGTCACTCCCCGCACCCCGAAATCAGAAAAATGATCGAAAGATCTATGATGTATTTTGAAAGATCCACGTTTCCCAAGGGTGTTTAACAAAACTATCGAATAATAACGATTAAAAAAAAAGAAAAAGAGTTCAGTTCTTCTTTTCAGAGAACTCTTCGTGATGAGCGTCCTGATATCTCTTCATCTCGAGATTGCGCAGCTCCACTCTCCGGATCTTTCCGGAGATCGTCTTTGGCAGCTCATCCACGAACTCGATCGCCCGCGGATACTTGTAGGGTGCGGTCGTCGTCTTGACATGGTTCTGCATCTCTTTGATAAGAGCATCGGATCCTGTGTAACCATCCTTCAAGACGACGAACGCCTTGATGATCACGCCGCGGATCGGGTCCGGGCTGCCGACAACTGCCGACTCTTTTACCGCCGGGTGCTCAATAAGAGCTGACTCGACTTCCGCCGGAGACACACGGTATCCTGACGATTTGATCATATCATCATCCCGGCCCATGAACCAGTAGTAACCGTCTTCATCGACGGTCGCCTTGTCTCCCGTATAATACCAGCCGTTGATGAACACCTTCGCCGTAGCCTTCGGGTCATTCAGATACTCAGTAAACAGACCGACCGGAGACGGGTCGCTCGTCTTGATCGCGATCCTTCCTTCGACGCCCGGCTGGACCTGATTGCCCATCTCGTCATGGAGTTCGATCTTCCAGCCCGGGGCCGGTTTGCCGATCGAACCGGGTCTGACTTCCATACACGGGAACGTTCCGATCACCGTCACGGTTTCCGTCTGACCGTATGCCTCGTAGATCTTCTTGCCGGTTCCTTCTTCCCAGACACGGTTGACCTCCGGATTCAGCGTCTCGCCTGCGGAAAGGCAGTGACGCAGCTCGGAGAAGTCAAACGTCTCCAGATCCGCCAAGATGAGCATGCGGTAGATGGTCGGCGGAGCACAGAACGTCGTGATCTCATACTTTTCGATCAAGGGGAGAAGCTCGGTCGCATTGAACTTCCCGCGGTAGTCGTAGACGAAGACGCAGGCCCCTTCCATCCATGGTCCGTAGAACTTACCCCATGAGGATTTACCCCAGCCCATATCGGCGACCGTGAAGTGCAGATCGTTGTCTGTAAGATCATACCAGAACCTCCCGGTCACGATATGACCGAGCGGATACGCATGATTGTGCAGCACCATCTTCGGGTCCGCGGTCGTTCCCGACGAGAAGAAGATGAGCATAGGGTCCGTCGCTTTGGTTCGAACACTTCGAACGATCGAACTGAGTTTGGTGGAGGCGCGGGCCGGATGGATCAGTTCCTTCTGATAGTTTATCCATCCGGGAGCGTCTCCATCGGTCAGGAATTTCACCTGAAGCGTCGGGCATTCGCCTGCTATATCCTCAAGTTTCCAGACATTTTCAGTATTTGTCACGATCATCTTGAATTTGCCCTGGTTTATTCGGTATTTTAGATCGTGAGGGGTTAGAATGACCGGAGACGGGCAGATAACTGCGCCTATTTTTATTGCAGCAAGAGCAAAGGTCCACCACTCGGGGACACGCGGCAGAAGGATCATGACACGGTCTCCTTTGCCGATATGCTGTTTGAACATCATGTTCGCTATCTGGTTGGACAGATTCATCATCTGCCGGAAGGTGAAGTATTTCTCTTTTCCCTCCTGGTTTGTCCAGATCATGGCGAGCTTGTTTCGATCTTTTTTCGCCCATGCATCAACAACGTCGAAGCCGAAGTTGTAATACTCAGGCACAGCAATGGAAAACGTGGAGTAGGTTTCCTCGTAGTCCATCATGTTATGAGGCACAAATCCCTCGGATTTATGCTCGCGCTCGGTCGAACGCGTACTGCGCCCGGCTTTGTGTGCCGTTTCGGTCATGGGGTAATTATTTGCTTTTTCTTATGATAAAGATAGAGGTGGTGATTTTTTATAGATATTCCATGCAGCCTGCCTGCCGTGCAAAAATGACCCTCGGCAGAACGCAGCTTTACGAGTACCCTCAGATATATCATGGGTAAATTCCTATAATATAGGGCAATGCAGAATATCCGTGTTCTCTGGTACAAAGGCGTGTACAAAACGGCACGTTTCCTTGCCAGTCCGGCAATGCGACGAAAACTCCATTATACATATGATATCGTCGTCCCAAAGCATACTCCATATATGGTTTTTTCCAACCACACGACCCTTTGGGATCATCTGATGATCGGCATGGCGGTCAAAGGACACATGTTCTATGTGGCCGGCGAACACCTGTTCAGAAAAAAATCGACCCGCCTTGTCGGCCGGTGTCTGCTTGACCCGATCATCCGCAAGAAAGGCGCTCCGGCTGGAGAAGTCATCCGCGACATCAAAGAACGGCTCAGTGCGGGCAATAACGTCTGGATGTCGCCCGAAGGGGTCAGATCGATCAACGGCGAGACGGCGTTCATCTCTCCGGCGACAGGAAAACTGGTGAAAGAGTGCGGAGAACTCGGCGCCGCCCTGATCACCTACCGAATGCACGGCGGATATCTGCGCCGCCCGAGATGGGGAAAAACCCCGCGTGACGGCACAATGCGGGGAGAGTTCGTACACGAATACTTACCTGCGGAACTGAGGAGCATGACGGTCGATCAGATCAATGAAGCGATCAGCCGCGATCTGTATGTAAACACCTTTGATGACCAGAAAAAAGACCCGCAGCCCTACACCGGCACGGATCTTGCCGAATATCTGGAAACGATCCTCTACATCTGCCCCGAGTGCGGACAGATGGGCAGACTGCACAGCAAAGGGGATATCCTTTCCTGCGAATGCGGGTATGCGGTGAAATTCAACGAGTTCGGTCTCTTCGAACCTGCCTCGGGCCATCAGCTGCATCATGACAACATCGTCTCCTGGGACCACTGGCAGCGGGATCTGATCAAAGAGAGTCTCCCAAAATATCTGGCAACACCCGGGGATGTCCCGATCGAGTCGGACGAAGGGCAGATCCTTGGAAAGATCGGGGCGATGAAGTCGGTCGAGGATCTCGGCACCGGCCGATTTTCGATCTATGTCGACCGGCTTGAGTTCGACGGCGATAAAGGGACGTTCGTGTTCCCGTTTGCGGAGATCGAAGGGTTCGCGTTTTCCCTGCAGATGAAGATCCTCTTCTCGCTGCATGACGGGACATACTACGAAGTCGAGTCGAAGATCCCGCGATCGGCAGCAAAATATATGGTGCTTTACCGGTTTTTGATCGGAAAAGAGTATAAGTAAGCGCTTTCCGGTTCAGGCACCCTCATTTTTTTCACCAGAATACTTCAAAACAGCCTTTGCATAAGGCAAAAAATAAAAAAAAGCAGGGGTGTATTACTTCTGTCCCGCCTCGAGATCCGCCGCCATCTTCTCGACCTCCTTTTCAGAGATCTTGGCGAGAACCTCCGCAGTCGGCCCCTCCGCGATGATCTTTCCGCCGCGGATGAACATACACCGGTCGCAGACATCTCTCACGAAGTCCATATCATGAGAAACGATGATGAACGTCTCATCCATCTCATCTCTTGCATGCACGATCGAGTGCTTCACATCGATCTTTGTGATCGGATCCATCGTTCCCGTCGGCTCATCCAGCAGGATGATCAGCGGCTCCCGGATCAGGACCTGACCCAGCGCCACACGGTGCTTCTCTCCTTCAGACAGCTCCGAAGGCTTTCTGTTCAGGATATCCTTCGCCTTCTTCTCGGTAAACCCTGCCATACGGAGCGTGATCACCGCTTTTCGAACGGCAAGCTCCTTTGGAAACTCCAGTCCAATGGCATCGGTCAGATTATCGATCACCGTTCTGTGCGGATACAGATCATACTCCTGATGCAGAAGACCGATATACTTCTTGGCTCTTCCGCGGAACTCATACCCCGGTTTTCGCATATCGACCCACTCTTCGCCGACGCGCACCTCCAGCGTTCCGCCGGTCGGTTCATAGAGACCTGCGATCATCTTCGAAAGAGTCGTCTTTCCTCCTCCGGATACGCCGATGATACCCAGGATCTCCCGTTCATACACCTCGAAACTGATCTTATCCACCGCATTGATCACGCCGCGGTCGACCGCGATGAACTTCTTTGACAGATCCTTCGCCCTGACGACTGCACCCCCGCAGTCAGTACATGAATATGTGCAGTCATCTTTGCACCCTTTCATAAACTCATCCACGATCTCTTCAGGTGCGCCGATCTTGGTGATCCTTCCGTCATCCATCAGGACCGCACGGTCGCAGACATCCTCCAGGACCTGGGCAAAGTGCGACGTGATGACCATCCCCATCCGCTTCTCCGTTCCCGCAGTCTTCAGCAGTTCATGCACGATCGTCGCGGTTTTCGGATCAAGCGTTCCTGTCGGCTCGTCAGCGCATAAAAACAGCGGTTCGCGGGCGAGCTGGCGGGCGAGCACCACACGCTGCTTTTCTCCTCCGGAAAGATCCCTGGCTACATGCATCATCCGATGACTGAGACGGACTTCATCCACAAGATCCGCCGCACGGGAGAGCGCCTGATTTGCCGGATAATTGATATCATCGAGCGCCCGGAGCACATTCTCTATAACCCGGTCATCGCCGTAGAGAGAGAAGGTCCGCTGGAACATCAGCGAGGTCCGCGCCATGATCTTTGCTTTGACCGCTTCATTTTCCGGCGCCCAGAAATCCACATCTTCAGCAGTAAGGGTGTCTCCGCAGACGGGACAGGCTTTGCCCGCATCGCTTCTGAACTCGACCCTGCCGCATTTTTTGCATCGTGCAAGATGATAGATGATCCTGCCGCTGGTCGGCGGAGTGTCGATACCGCGGATCAGATGGATCAGCACGGTTTTTCCGCAGCCTGATCTTCCGATCACACCTACGATCTCTCCTTCAGCGATTTCAAGACAGATATCGTCAAGAACGCGGACTTTCTCCTCCTCGCCAAAATCCATACACAGATTTTCTATTGTTATAAATGGTGTCGACATGCTCATCTCCGAAAATACTTCGATACAACTTGTACTTAACATCATTCGATTCACATACATTAATATATTTTGGCGCATATGAGTACTTACTGTATATTTCCTCAGGCATCATCGGCTAATCGAAAACACTTTAGGGATGGCATGAGAAGATATCCAGCACGAGTAAAGATATGCCTGAAAACCCTGAGATTTGTCCAAAAGGTAAATGCGGAAGACCGCGGGTGCGGCGATGTGTCGAACTCAATGAACCTCCGGGATGTTACGCCCCGGTCTGTCCTAATAGAAAGGTCAGCATTGAGATGGTCACTTTGTATCCCGAAGAGATCGCGGTTTTGAAACTGGTCGATCTGGAGGGCCTTTCGCAGGAGGATGCCGCCGGCGTTTTGGGTGTTTCAAGAAAAACGGCATGGCGCGACCTTCATGAGGCGCGCTACAAAGTCGCCGATGCTTTGGCGAACGGCAAGATGATAAAAGTCTCCTGCTGTCCGCACACAGACGGCGGCGTTCAGCCAGACGGCTGCGGAATGCAGACCCGCAGCGAATAGCTGACAGGGCGTGCTGTTCAGACATATCGGCCGTGATCCTTTACGGAGGTCATCACAATGGAAAAAACACCAGTACATCCAATGGATGAGGAAAAGCAGCAGAATATCTGCTGTTATCATCATCACCATCGTTTCCACAGATATAACGATGGACATCCGCACAGCGGCCCAAAAATGCCGCTGATCGGCGAAACCGCCCCTTCGTTTGAAGCGGTGACCACGCAGGGACCTATCCGGTTTCCCGATGATTATGCCGGGAAGTGGGTCATCCTCTTCTCGCACCCTGCGGACTTCACCCCGGTCTGTACGACCGAGTTCATGACGTTTGCGTCGATGGCCGATGAGTTCGCAGCACTGAACACCGAACTCATCGGACTCTCGGTCGACTCTCTTTACGCCCACATCGCCTGGCTTCGCAAGATCCAGGAGCTTGAGTGGAACGGGAAGAAGAACATCGAGGTGAAGTTCCCGCTGATCGAGGATATCCGGATGGACGTTGCCAACAAATTCGGTATGATCCAGCCGGGTCAGTCGAACACCCAGGCAGTGCGTGCGGTGTTCGTTATCGATCCTCAGGCCAAGATCAGAACCATTCTGTATTATCCTCTCTCGACCGGAAGAAACTTCGATGAGATCAAACGCATCATCCTCGCTCTGCAGAAAGCAGACAGTGATCAGGTCGCAACACCTGCCGACTGGCGTCCGGGCGATGATGTGATCGTGCCGACGGCAGGTTCCTGCGGGACGGCAAAAGAACGCATGGAATCAACAAATGATGACCAGTACTGTCTTGACTGGTTCATGTGTTTCAGACGCGAAAAGAAGTAACAACCTCCACGTCCTCCTCTAAACACTCATACAATTTCCGGTCCCCTTCTTCACTGCAAATGCCGACGCACCAGGTCCAGAGCGGACCTGTGCCCGGGACCGGATCCGATCAGCATCGAACTCCTGGTGTGAAACAAGGATCAGTGATTCTGCCGGATCCAAAAACCAGGAGTTCTTCCAGTACATCTTTCTCTTAAATCCGTTTTTTTGCCGGTAATTTTTATCACCTGCAGAAAAATGAACCTCCAATGGAGCAATCGATACATGACCAATGAAAAAAGCAATACAACCTGCGACAGCAGTTCACAAAAAACCGAATCGACCAAAAATAAACCGGAAAAGTCTGACATCAATGTACGCCATGTTATTTTGGTCCTCTCCGGAAAAGGAGGCGTCGGAAAAAGCACAGTCTCGGTAAATCTTGCCTATGCGCTTTCCAGTCACGGCTATCAGACCGGTCTTCTGGATCTCGATCTCCACGGTCCTTCGATCGGCAAGATGCTCGGGATCGAGGATCTGCGTCTTCAGGCGATCGGCGACCACATTATGCCGGTGAAGGTGACAGGATCGCTGAAGGTAGTCTCGATCGCTCTTCTTCTGAATCAGACAGACAGTCCGGTCGTCTGGCGCGGACCAATGAAAGCGGCCGCCACCAAGCAGTTTCTCGGCGAGGTGGAATGGGGCGATCTTGATTATCTGATCGTTGACCTCCCGCCGGGAACGGGCGATGAGGCATTGAACATCATCCAGTTCGCTCCAAATGTGGAAGGCGCCGTTATCGTAACGACCCCTCAGGATGTTGCCGTTTTGGATGCAACGAAGGCCATCAAATTTATTGAGATGATGGATCTTCCGGTCCTCGGCGTGATCGAGAACATGTCCGGAATGGTCTGCCCGCACTGCGGCGAGGTCGTCGACATCTTCGGAAAAGGCGGCGGAGCAAAGGCAGCTGAGCAGTATAAGGTGCCTTACCTCGGTGCGATCCCTCTGGATATCGAGATGCGCAAAGCTGCCGATGAAGGAAGGCCGTTCATCGTTCGGACACCCGGAAAGGTCAGCCCGACCTGGGATGCCGTCGATAAGGTCATGGAAAATCTCATCGCCGTGATCGAGTCGCGGGAGTAACTTCCTTTCTTTTTTTGTCAGGCGAAAAAACAAACGCGGATCTGACTTCTTCTCCTTCAGCCGTTTTTTGCATGATCCTTACTCCCATCTCAATCACTGATAACACCATTTTACCACCGGAGGGGGGGCATTATCGCATCGCAAATCAGAGATTTGCGACTGCGGGCTGCGCCGACCTCAGCGGCTGATTGAGGAGACGGCCTATCTTACTGCAAAGTTGAGAGCCCTTGAGCAGGAGATCGAACGGGTGCTGACGCAGGAGATGCTGGTGAAGGCGGGCTGCCCCGAAGGGGCGGCCTCAGCTGAGGCGGGTGGGCGACGAAGTCGACAACCTCAGCTGAGCAAATCTTTGATTTGCGATCAAGTTGAAGTAGGACTTACGCGGTGTTGGGCGGTATCAAATTCGGGAAGGGTATGGCTGGGTGTGGAAACATGAGATTATTTAACCGCCAATCTCCGCAAATTAACGCGAATCGCATTTTTCGTGCGTTCGGGTGCTCTGCTTCGGCTGATGCGTGCAAATCGAAGATTTGCGTGCCGCCTCAAACAGGCTTTGCCTGTTTGGGCTTCGCCTACGCAGAATCGCACCCTCTCTGGAAAAATGCTGAGGAAAAACCCGCGTGCGGGTTTTTCTTATCTTGTATGTTTTTTTCTGCAAAAAAATAGATGAACAATCCCTTTTCTTGATCTGGGGTGCGGGGCTGCGACTTCGGCGCGGAGGCGGGGTGAGCCGTCAGGCTCGCCCTCAGCTGAGCAAATCTCTGATTTGTGAGCGGCCCGCGGTGGGATATCCTATTTGCTGAGGCCCCTATACGTTGCGTGCAAGCCTTCGGCTTGTGTGCCGCCTCAAATGGGCTTTGCCCATTTGGGCTTTTCAGGTAGTTCATCTGGAATGAAGGATTCAGACAGGAACTATGTGATGATTGTGAGAATACAATTCGGGAAGTATATGGTTGGGTGTGGAAGCATGAGAAAGCCCACCGCGTAACTCCTATTGAAGGAAACTTGCGAGTGGAAGAGAAGGGAGAGGGATGATGGATTTGTGCGGATGATTGGGAAAACCAGCCTCATTCGAAAAGCTTCTCTTTTCCCACCGCTTCGTGCTTCCATTTCAGCTTATTCTCGGCGAACTATCGCATGCTTCTGCAGAATCCATCCGCAAGATCAACGCACGGTCTGATAATATCTTATTTTTTCGATCACACCACGTAAGATCTATGAAGAAAAGTATTACGTATCAGCTTCTCATCTAATACAGTAATGCGTACATGCAGTTTTCCTGTAAGATCGCTCGGCTCTGCCCTGCCTGCGGCTCCTGATGCTTCAGTTTTATCATCCTGGATCATGTCACGGTATGGTCGGGAGACCGATCTGATCACCTGGCACATCGAGACGACGCTGAAAGATCAGCTGCCTGCAGTGGAATATCCGGCAGCCGGCGGCGGGTTTTATGCCGACCGCCTCCTGGATGCCTTTACGAACGTGCGCGACGGGGCGATTTTTCGCGAGTTCGACGTGGATCCGGCAGCAATACATGCCGACATCGAGCTGGTGAATGGCCTGAGAAAACACTGCTGGTGGAGTCTGCCTGCCCCCTCTGGACTGGATGTGAGAGATGAATACTTCGGCGATACAGAGGAGTGTGCCGCGTCGCTGTCGGAAGCATTCGGTTCGGTCTGCCGTCTGATGCGGGACGCCGGGATCGCCGGTCATATCCTGACGACTGATGCGCCAAATGAGGAGGAACTGGCGGATCTTTCCGGAAAAAAATTTTTGTGGGCGGTCCCGGATCCTTATTTGGAGATGGTGCTGGAGTATCAGCGCGATGTTGTTGTCTCACGGGAAAAAACGGCGCAGTTGTCTGATCTTCTGGATTCATATGATATCCGCAGGGTCTATGTTTGTGATCCGGATGCCGATTCGCTGACAACGGTGCTCGGTTCGTTCGATCCGGAGTATATCTTCGTCTGCGGCGTCGGGCCAAAAGAGGAACGCCGTTCTTACTGGGAACATCTGGCTGAGATCACTGTCAGGCGGGATCTGTGACCCTTTCGCAAACGAAACATACACATCAGATCCCGTCCAATATTTTTATACTATATGTCTGCGCATGAACCGTATCGTGTCGAAGTCCGGCTGAAAAACGGGCTGAAGAGATATTATCTGGTGCGTGAGGTCAACACCGACGCAAGAAAGTTTGCAGCAACGCACCTGATCAAGTCGGGGACGAAGCCGACCAAAGCCGAGATCACGCGGTGTATCGCGCTTTTTGGTTTCGATCTGGAGATGAAGTGTCTCGGAAAGGTCGCGAAGTTTCGTGCAGGGAAGTTTTCATTCGAACGGTACGCAGACGAGGATGAGTATTTTGAGCTGGAGAGGTACAGATATCTGCATGCACGCCGGCCGGTGAAGGATACGGAGAGGGAAACGGCAGAACATATTGCCGCACTGGCGCGTTTTGCCGGGACGGATGTGACGCCGGCAGAGACTGCGCGTATGTTTTCATCAGGCGAGATACCGCGCGGAAAGCGGCTGTCTGAGGTGAATGTTCTGCAGAACCTGAGAACAGCGTATCTGCTGCGGGAGACAAAGGAGCGGCTGAGCATGCGAATGGTGCTTCGTCTGCAGGATGTTTTGCATACAAATATCGAAATGGGAGCCGGCCCATCTGCGGCAGGAGCTGAGCTGAAGGAGATGATCGCAGTTTTTCATCAGAGGATCCGGGAGAAGGCCCATCCGTTTGAGCAGTGTTATCTTTTCTATGAAGCATTCGCTGCTTCATTTCCGGATGAGGCGCTGCTTTCGGCTGAGCTTTTCTCCCGGATGTCCGCCGGATACGGATATTCTATGACGCCCGGGACTTGGGCGGAGATGATCTCGGGTGTCAGGAGAGAGAATACAGATATGGAGTTTGCACTTCGACGGTCTTTTGAGGAGATGATGAAAGGAAAAGTCGGAGTCAGACAAAAGCAGCTGGACTTTTTCGGGTGAAGGGGAATGCGGGCACGTCTGACATCTTTGGGTCCGTTCTGATATTTCCGGGATACTGATCCCCGGGTATTTTCTTTTTTCCGCAGGGATCGGTTCGCAGGAAGCTGATCAGTATGCTGTTTTTCGAAGCTGTGCGTCGATGTCCATATCCAGGATTTTATTGTCGGTGAGCCCGAGCTTGTAGGGATTGACCGTCATCGTCATGACATCGCCTTTGACGACGAAGATGATCGAGGTGGAACCGTAGGATCCCAGATACCGGCCGCTGCCGAGATAGGACCAGGTGATCTCCCGGTCGAACGGAACATTATCATATCCCGGGGCATTCAGCACTCCGGTGACCCGGGCAGTGTTGTCGGCACGGAAAACGACACGGAAATCGGCCGAGGCTTTGACGATGAAAAGGTTGATCGTCTTTGACCCGATCCAGGTGCCGACGATCTCTTTCGTTCCCTCAGGCAGCGGGGTCGGCGTTACCGTAGGAGTTGGAGTCAGCGTCTTTGTAGGGGTCGGAGTCGGGGTTTTTGTAGGTGTCGGGGTAGGTGTTTTAGTTAGTGTTGGGGTCGGCGTCTTAGTAGGTGTCGGAGTAGGTGTTTTAGTTAGTGTTGGAGTCGGCGTCTTAGTAGGTGTCGGGATAGGTGTTTTAGTTAGTGCAGGAGTCGGGGTCTCATTGGGACCTGATCCGATATCCTGCAGAAATTCCGGAAGATACGGAGAGATACGATCATAATTCAATCCGACAGCTGCGCCGCCGGCAACACAGAGCAGACACAGCACGACCATCAAAACTTTTCCCATAGGTAATCACTTTCAGATTCAGAGACGAAAAGAGTTTGGGTAAAATCTTAAAAAAAGATGGGGGTTATACTTTGCTCGTCGGGATCGAAAGCGGGTTGTCCATCCCTTCAACACCGAGTTTGGACGGGACAAGTGTCACCACGAGATCCGCACCCACGAGCTGGAGAGGCAGGATCTCCGAGCCGTACTTGGCCTGATACTTGTTTTCATTCACATACTCCCAGGTAACATCCTTCGTAAAGGACTTCTTCTGGCCCATCACGTCAAACGTACCTGCGATATTTCCAGTACCGTCGGCTTTATAGACCATAGTAAGATCATAGGAGACGACGCCGTCTTCAGAACCTTTCCAGTTTCCAACAACTGCGTCGGGAGATGTAGTGGTTGGAACAGGAGTCGCGGCTGCGGTCTGCGTCGCGGTCGGTCCGGCACCGGTGGAACGTTTCATGTTGATATCGTAGTCGATATCGAAGTCAGCAATGCCCATCTTCTTCGGGTTCACCGTGATGGTGAGCGTATCACCGGTCAGATAGATCGCAAGGGAGTTGTCCCCGCTCTTTCCCACATACTGATTGCCTGATACATACTCCCATTGCAGGTTTGCATTCAGGTTTTTGCTCATGCCGCCGCCGCTGAAGCTGCCGGTCAGTTTTGCGGTCCCGTCTGCATTGCAGACGAGTGTCATGTCATAGGAAACGAGCAGACCGTTTTCTACGCCGACCCAGGTGCCGACGAGGGCATCCGGGGCCGTTTCAGTTGGCGGTTGGGTCCCGACACACCCGGCGACACACACGCAGGTGAGAAGAACGACAAACACCCCTCCAAGAAGTTTAACATTCATACATTCTATTCTTGGAAGAGAAGAGGGTTAATACTTTTCTCTGTGATAATATTTCCAAGCGTTTTTCCGCAGGATCAGGTTCAGGAAAGCCGGATCCCGGTGTTGTCGGCCTTCGTGACAACGGAGATCTCCAGACCGAGCGGGTCTAAGATAGGCTGCATCTCCTCCGCGGTCTTTTGGGTGACCACACAGATCGAAGGGCCGACCGAACTCATGGCGACAAACTCAAGGCCCGCCTGTCTGAGCGCGTTCATATGCTGATATATTATAAATGTGTGATGCTGGACCTCAGCACGTTTCGAGCCGCGGAACTCGATCTCCCACATGATATCCCCCATCTTTTTTAGATCGCCTTTTTCGATCGCCGGGATCATGTCCATCATGATCATGTACGCTTTGAGTTCACGGTCCCGGTAGTCAAGGGTCCGTGCACGATTCATAAGAAGAGAAAACTCTTCGAGACCGGCATTGTCATCTTCGGGGTGGATGTTGGGCGTTATGATGAAGACGTTTTTGTCTTCAGCGAAGGCGTGCTGATATACATGGGTCAGCTGATCACCCATGATATTCATGCCGCCGTATATGGAGGTGGCGGCACCGACACCGGTCTCGAACCCAAACGCGATCATGCCGGGTTCATTGGTCTCTTCAACATAGTTGTGACCGATGAGCCGGCGGATCCCGTCAGATGTGAGCGGGCGGCCGACTGCCTCGTTCATGGCCGAGATGACTGCCGTCGCGGTCGTACAGGTGGAACCGAGCCCGACATGTTCTTTGCCGTGATCTTCGGTTTGGATCAGAAATCCTCCGGTGTATCCGGTGATTGCTTTGAATGCAGCTGCCAGATGTTCGATCAAAAGGATACGGGGGGAGTCGATGACCATTTTTTCAGGCGTGCAGGAAACCGTCGCAGTACTGTAGAGCTGTAAAGCAAAGCCCAGTCCGCCGCCGCCCGGCATCCCCGGAGAGAAACGGTTCATATCCAGTACAGTTAAGTGGACCCGTGCCGGTACTGTGGCTTTGAATGATTCTTTTTGCGGGACAGGGGATCGTACGACAGGAATTTCTGTGTAAAGATGTTCACCGGGATGAAATGAGGTGAAATCATACTCGACAAGATCGAGATCGCCGCCTCTGATTTTCAGGATGGCCATAGGTGTTCGTCGTTAGGTGAAGCGGGAGATATAATAATGGTTTTCATACACGGGAGGCAGCTGATTAGGAGCGGGGAAGAGAACTCAGCAGTATAGCATCATATGGTTTATATGGGGGTGGGTGAGAAGGAGGAAATGGTTCCGATATAGTTCGAAAAAACTGCAAAATAGCAGCAGGATACCGATATTTTGCATGCATCACTCCCGATAGACCAACTGAGAATGCAAATAATACCAGGATAAGGCTAAGAATAAGTGCAGACGTCAGAGCTCCGCATCCAAACATCAGAAAAGACAGAGAAAGATGCCGGGATGCAGATATCTCCCGCAGGAAGCTACACAGTATTCGAATACCGCTTCCGGAAAACGCATGATCCAGACCAAACGCCAGCTGCCGGATCCAGACCCCGCAGGACAGCCATGGAAAAATACTGACCCACAATCTCCGGATCTGCCCGCCTTAACACAAAAAATCAGACGATACAAGCAAAGCCCCAAAAATTTTTCAGGACCGGGAAAAATATCGCTTTCATATCTTCGCTGTACGGCCTTTTTGAAACATCAGCAGTATGATCGTTCGTCCAGGAGGTCACGAGCCGGCAAAAGCCCGCTGTTTTCGTCTGACCGGTGAAGAGCGGAGAAGGACCGCACAATGATCCGCGAGAGGTGTATTTTCCGCAGAGATTTACAAAAACCCCAAATTATGCTTTGATTCGAAATTAAAGTTATAATATGGCGAATTTCACGAACTAAAAAACCCAGATTTATTGCGCATAATAGGTATTATGCGCAATCATTATCTGCAAAGAGATCCAAGAGATATACATACCAGAATGGCACCTCCAAAACGAACCTTCAGCATCTGGATCCCGCGATACCTCAGCAGTCTTCAGACAAAAAACTATGCAGAGAATACGATCCAGGCATACGGCAGAACACTCAGACTGTTTGCACGTTACGCGACCTATCTGAAGGAAAATGACGGAGTGCCGCCCGCTTCCTGCAAAGAGCTGGAGAATGTCGGCATGGGAGCGGAGATCGAGACGAATTCCTACGAGATCGGCGATTTTTTTACCCTGATTCGAAATGAACGGCAGCTCAGCCCGGCAAGTCTCCGCCAGTATGACTCGGCGGTCAGCTCATTTTATCAGTATCTTATCAGTCAGGATATTACCGAATCGAACCCGATGACGAAAGTTGACCGGCCGAAACTCAAGGATCGGGAACTCAAATACCTCAGACATCCGGAAGTGATGGCATTTATCGGTTCACTGACAAATCCCCGGGATGCTCTTCTCATTCGGACGATCTATGCCACCGGGATGCGTATCTCCGAGATCTGCGGCATCTGCGCCGAACACATAGATTTTCAGGAAGAGACGATCCGCGTCAGGGGAAAGGGAGGGAAGATCAGGATAGTATTCTGCGATTGCGACACCCTGCGTCAGATCCGTGCGCATCTGAACGGAAAAAAGACCGGGCCTGTCTTCGAAGGAAGAAACGGACACAGCATATCGCCAAGAACGGTCCAGCACATCTTCAGCCTCTATGCCCCAAAAGGCATCACCCCGCACAAAATCAGACACAGTTATGCAAGTGAGCTCTACAAACGCTCGCATAATCTGCGTGTTGTTCAGGAAAATCTCGGACACAACTCCATCCAGACAACCGAGATATACATCCACACCGACCTCGATGAACGCAGAAATGCATACCGCAGTTACTTCCCGCTCGCAAACGGGGAATAACACCGCTTTTTTAGAAGAGAACTTCCGCGGTTTGCCCTCAGCCGAGGAAAAACTGACGTAATGACGAGATCCGCTTCGATTTCGTGTACTGCATTGGGATGAGAGTATAAGATAAAACGACCTTTTGCTTCAGCACTCGGCCATCCCCATCCCGAATTTTATTGAAACCAACACCGTCTAACTCCTATTCAAATACGAAGAACGCAGCCGGGACATCGAGTATTTCCAGTAGAACCCACTTTATCTGCACATGGAATAAACCGTATGATGCTATATATAAACTGGGGCGCTGTTTTCGGCCGGCAAACCCTAAAATACACATAACACCCCTATATTCTGATTACAGCGATGGATAAAGACGAACCCCTCATAGAAGACACCTCCGCGATCCAAAACGGCCTCTTTGAAGAAACAGACCGCAGTGAAGAGATCAGCAAATATCAGAAATTCAAAAAAGTTGACGGGGCAACCTACAGAAAAGTCAACATCTTCTTACGAAAGCGGACCTATATAACCGCACGCGAATGGGCGATCGCACGTCTATGCTCCGACTTCAAAACACCCTACGGTGCCGAGATGACGTTCATCGGCGAGAATCTCCCTAAACTCTGCCCCTTTATGGAAGAGCCCTACAGTCCGCAGGCGGTCAATCAGGCAAGAACCGCATTCAAGCGCAAGGTCAGAAAATCCGGTGCGACCTTTTTCTACGGAGCCATGTGCGGATTTTTTACGCTGGATGAACTGGACGACATACTTTTCGAATCAAGCGAAGTCGCCAGGTTCCTGCTCGAGATCGAAGGAACCTCTTTAGAGATCGACGACGAGATCGACATCGAGGACAAGATCAGCGAGATCATGCGAAAACTCGGCGAATCCGCGAACGTCATGCTCAACAGCAGACGAAACAGTGCTGAAAACGAAGATGATGAAGAAGAGGAGGATGAAGAGGATGAAGATGAGGAGGAAGCACAGTGATCCTCTGAAAGATCAGATTTTTTCTCAATCCTTATTATCAGCGACCGCCCATACTCTTAGATAGACGGTTTATACATATGGCACTTGAAAAACGTGAAAAGAAATATTTCGGCACAAACGGTGTTCGCGGCGTGACCGGCGTCGATATGACTCCGGTATTTGCCCTGAAGGTCGCCGAAGCGTTCGGGACCATGCTTGGCGAAGGCAAAAAAGTCGGCATCGGCCGCGACACCAGGACCTCCGGACCCGCGCTTGCTTCCGCGGTCCGTGCAGGACTTATGGCATGCGGGTGCAGCGTCGTCGACTTCGATATCATTCCAACACCCGGTCTGCAGTACCTTGTTCTCCATCACAGCCTCGACGGCGGGGTCATGATAACCGCATCCCACAACCCTCCCGAGTACAACGGTATCAAGATCATCGAAGCTGACGGGACCGAGATGGGCGACGAGCGGACCCTCGAACTCGAAGAGCTGATGATCCGAAACACACCTGCCGTCAGCAAATGGAACCTGGTCGGCGGATCCACGGAAGAACCGCAGGCGCGTAAACTGTATATCGATGCAATCGTCGACCAGTTCCCAAAAGACTGCGGCAAAGGCATCACCGTTGTAGTCGACCCGGGAAACGGTCCTGCGGCCGCAACAACGCCTGAGATCCTGCGAAGACTCGGATGCTGCGTCCATACGATCAACGCCGAGTTCAACGGCCTCTTCCCCGGCAGACTGCCGGAGCCAAGTCCGGAAGGCCTCACAAATCTTTCTGCCATGGTCCGCGCTGCCGGAGCGGCATTTGGCGTTGCCCATGACGGAGACGCTGACCGTGCGATCTTCGTGGACGAAAACGGGACATTTATGGATGGAAACATCACGTTCGCCCTGCTCGCCTCCTACTTCTGCGAGAAGAACCCGGGCGGCATTATCGTAACCCCGGTCAGCACATCAGGCATCGTTGAAGCGGTCGGGGCGGCATATAACTGCACGACCACCTACACAGTCGTCGGCAGCATCTATGTGGCACGAACCATGCGCGAGATGATCGCCTGCGGCGAAAAGGTGATCATCGGCGGCGAAGGGAATGGCGGGATCATTTATCCAAAACACCAGTTCTGCAGAGACGGCGGGATGAGCGCCGCGACCATGCTCGGATTTGTCGCAGGAAAGACACAGCCGCTTTCAAAACTTATCGCAGAGCTTCCTGCCTTCACCATGTGTCAGGAGAAACGAAAAACCGCGCAGGCAAAAGAGATCGTCTCCCTTATGAGAACACACTTTGCTGACTGTCCGATCGATGATCGTGACGGGATCAGGATCACCAAAGGCGGCGCATGGGCACTTATCCGGCCGTCAGGGACCGAGCCGCTTGTCAGGGTCTTCACCGAATCGCAGGATCCTGCAGAAGCAAAATGCCTGCTCGACGAGATACTGACCGAGATTAAACCCTATCTCGCATAACTTTTTTCAGGCCGTCAAAAAAAGGATCAGAGTTTTCGAATCACAACGATGACGGCGAATGTCGCAAGAACTGCAAGAAGAATGGAGATCGGCAGAGCTGTGTCCTGCGGGGAGGCTGACGCCGGCAGCACCGTTATCGTGATGTTTGTATTGGTATGTTCCACATACCTGCCGGCGGCATCATACCCGCGGACGGCATAGACAGTTGTCCCGACCGGCATATCTGCCGTTTGCTCTGCAGTGAACACATGACCGAACTCATAGTTCGTCTGAGTTGCCGGGTAGAGCGACCCATCAGCATTCACAAACACCCGGGTCAATAATCCGTCAAACTCATACATGGTGTCGCCTGCAGTGTAGGTGAAGCTCATGATCTGATCATCGACGGTGTATCTGTACGGCGTCCCTGCATCCGAAAGATCCGTCTGGACAGGGCGTGTCAGACCATACAATGCCAGATACTCGCCCGGACTCACCGTAACTTCATACGGCGTCACATCGACCGTTTTCGTCAGATTCGGCAGAAGCGAGACAGTGTTATCGGGAATAGGATCTGATGAACGGTCGGCGCGTGCATAGATCACGCGGAAATCATCCGCGGACGTATCAGGATATTCAGTGAGCACACCGGAACATGTCTTCATATCTCCGGAGGCCGCGTCGATCCACGTGTAGCAGATCTCGCCGGTGTCATAATACCGATACGTCGTTTTGTCACTGTCCTCCAGCCCAGCAAGGAGGATCCCGGCAAGCTCCACCTGCAGGGTCGTACTTGAACTGCCGATATTGTATATGATCAGCGTGTTTTCTGCAGACTTCGGTGTATCGAGGATCGTGCCGTTAATAGTGTTTACGACCTCGATGCCGTTGTTCGGCTGCCAAAGTGCAGGTATCTGATATCCGGCAGAGCCGTCAGGGAGCTGGAAATATCCCGGGAACCAGTCGATATAGGAACGCAGACCATTCTGCCGCGCATAGCTGACCACGTTGTCACGGTTTTCGCCCGGACGAAACATGCCAAGAGATGCATGGGTGAGACCAAACGAGACCGTAAGTTCGAGGGAATCGACAAACATGCCGTCACCGTTCATAAACCGGAGAGTTTTTCCGTCTGCATCCAAAACATCCACAACGATGGAGTAAACACCTGCGGTAAGATCTCTGGAATAGGAGATCAGCTCGCCGTTTTCAACTGCTTCGAAATACATCCCGGAATAGGCACGGGTCACGCCTCCTTGGACATAGGCGAGATAATATCCATGTGTTTTACTTACAAGGACCTTATTTGCACCGTTGGCATGCCCATAGGGTTCGGTGATCCCTTCCACTGCCAGAATACCGCCCCACTTCTGCTTTTCCGGGACCAGGGTCATATCAACAGAAGATGCAGGGGTCTCACCGGTCAAATCGACATGGCTTTGCAGTTTTCGGATAAGCACGCCGTTCGAATCATACACCCGGACCCTGACGTCGGCCGGATCACCGGTGTTGGCAAACGAGCCATACACATACAGATCCCGCATCTCTGCAAACGCGGTCTCATGTTCAGACGGCTGAAGGATATCCAGCGACACTTCAGCGCCGGCCGGGACGATACAGAAAACAGCTGCGAGGAGCAGAATCAGGAGCAGACACTCAGATCTCAAAGCAATACACCACACATAGATCATGGATACATCTGCCGGATAGATAATATATCTGTCTATGACTTTTCAGAGATTTCGACCAACCCTTTATATTCTGGTCCGATGCATCTACTTATATGGATATTTTTGCAACTGTCATTATGATCATAATCGCGGTCGTGATCTGCGCGATACTGTTTTTCTTCCTGAGAAACGGACTCAAACTCCTGATCAACGCCGTATGCGGAGTCATAATTCTCTTTATCGTCTCATGGCTGAATCTTGCGCCGATTGGCGACCTTTCGGTAGCTCAGGTGATCGTATGTGCGGTCGGAGGGATCCTCGGAGCCGCCCTGCTGATCATTCTCTCCTTCTTTGGTATCATAATCTGAACTCAACCCTATTTTTCGATGATGGAAACTTCAAAATCTATGCGTTTTCCTGTCATCTCGATCGTATAGTTTCCCTGCCGGTAGAAGGTGATGACATCTCTCATGCCGGTGTCATATTGCCCGGCAAATCCCTGAGCGGTCATCAAACGTCCCGATTCATCATATACTTTGATCTCAAACCGTGCATCAGGATCCGGATAGGTCACATAGACCGTCTTGTAGGTCGTATCAATGAGAATGCCTTTTTCGATGGTCTGTTTATCAACAAGTACTTTTTTGACCGTCACATCAGGGACGAAGTAATCAACGACCAGAACGGTCACCGGATAGATGTTGACTGCTTTGAGTGTCGTGTGCCCGTAAACCGAGTAATACGGATAAATTATATGATTCGAGTAGAGAAGTGTTGCATTTCCAAGCACAGTTTCGGTGAACACCGGCTGGATGCTATGCAGCGGATCAGATGCGTCGTATACTATGCCGCAGGATTCACAGGGAACACTGGGTTTGATGGCGGGCGTCGGGACAGGCACCTTCGTCGGAGAAGGGGTGATGACCGTAACACCCGGCGGCGGATAATCTCCTGAAAAGAGGCCGGAGACACTGGTCATTATCAGCAGAAGACTGATCAGCGTCAGGAGGACGGCAGTCATGAGAAAAAGGACAGGGGGGGTAAAGAAGCCTTCTTTTCTCCGTCTTCTCTTTCTGGGAAGAGAACTTCTGGGAACCGGGGGGCCCCCGTCTGTAATGCCAAGATCCCTGCCTTCCTGAACCATAGATGATACTAGATTGATTTTTATTCACTTAATAATGTACTTCCTGCATCAGCTGACGGAAAAAAGAGAGGAGGTTACTTTACCGGAGAGTGCAGGGTAAACAGACCGGACTCGTCGTACTTGATCAGTTTGGCGGTTTTTGTGATACGGCCGCGGGATTTGAGAAGAACAAACGGCATGCGGTATGGGCGCATATGATCATTGTCCGGAAACTCCCGGAACATGCAGGCGACTCCGTCGGCAAATACCTCGGAAAAACCGTATTTACTCGCAAATACATTCGTCTGGCCGGAGTTTACATGTAATATCGTGGTTGCCCCGGTGGAGCGGAGCGATAGATACACCAGATTCAGGTCGGTCGATCGAAATCCCGTCAGGGTGACCAGAGTTTCTTCCAGAACTGAAAACGGGTTCACCACGACACGGCTTATCCCGAGTTCCTTTATCATGATAGCCACATTGTTTCCAAGACGGGACGAGAATGTCAAAAAGATCTCCGGAGGCAGCTGTATAATATAGAGATCCTTGTTGACCCGGTCGCTCATCTCCGGATAGATCGAGAGGAAACTCGCTGTCAGCTGTTCGACCGGGTTGAACAGGCTGATATACATCACTTTTTCGCCATGAAGAAGTCCCTCGTGCAGGAACTGAAGAGAGAACATCGTTCTGCCGGTACCGGTCTCGCCGATGAGAACAAAAACCGAGTCCTTGATGAAACCTCCTCCGATCATCTCATCCAGACCGGGGATCCCTGACGGGATCATGACTCTTGACTGAGGATCATGATTCATACTTATGCCACCCTCCTGAGGTTGGAGATCTCAAATCCTGTTTCAGGCGATATGGAGACGTTGTAGGTAGCGATATCTCGTGAAGAGAGAAGAGGAAGCACACCGGAAAATTTTTCGATGTACATCTGCCGCTGTCTCGACATGGATTCACGGCTTTTCTGCCACACCAGACGAATGATCGCATCAAAGGCATTGCCGAGCGATATCTCGCGGCTCTCGGGAAGAATTCCGGTGGTGAGCAGGATCACGAAGGTGATATGGCGTTTTTTGGCTGCACGGGAAAGACCATACATCAGGAAGACCAGATTCTGCCACTTTTCATAATCGTTGAAGTAGGGCAGATACGGAGTCAGCGAGTCAATAAACACCACACTGTTCTCCTTCGTTGTCTCCACCATACCTGTCAGATAGGCAAGGCCTCCGTAATCATCATACGGCGGCAGATTCATGAGATGTTCAGAGATCGTTTTGGTCGAATGCCAGTAAAGCGGAACGATGGTCCTGGCAAAATAGACATCGCCCACATCCATATGGATCACGGATTTATCCAGGATCTCACCTTCAAAATCGATGGTATTCAAAAAACTGAACTGCTGTTTCATCATTTCGACGAACTGCGGGCGGGAAGTCTTGGGCGTAATATAGTAGATCGTATCAGGTCTTCTGGCGTTTTTGGTCGCTGGAAGATCGCCCTTTATCTCGCGGCAATAGTTCACCAGAGAGGTGAAGAGGAACTCAGGTCCTCCCGCACCGGGCTCTGTGAGCAGTAATATCGTTGAGCCGGCTGGTACGCCGCCGCCAAGTATTTTATCGACCGAGGGGATGTACGTGGGGACACGCACCATTGAATGATCATCTGACATGTATGTGATTGATACTATCAGCACGAATAGGGATATAATTATCCTCTATCTATCCGATTACCTGCATATCTTCGATCCGCATTTTTGGAACGACCGCCCCGTCGAAGGTCTTTGTTTCCGCCGAGATCAGCACGCCGTTTTTGAGGATGTCAAAGATATTACCTGAGATCATTGCTTTTTTAACCGGCTGGATGAATCGTCCGGACTCGGCAAAGAATGCGTTGGCCACTTCTACGGAGAACTCGCCAGTGAGAGAGTTCGCGGTATGTGCTCCAATGACTTCACGGACATACAGACATGGCTTTTCCATGACATCTGATACCGGAGCATCGATTCTCAGACAGTGGGGGTGGATGAACGTAGCTCCGTTCCCGGCACGGTGGGCATGACCTGTCGAGACCGTTTTTGCCTGTGATGCTGTTTTGGCGTCGTACAGGAATGCAGAGAGCACACCGTTTTGAACGACAGCGAGGTCGGACGTCACCGTTCCCTCGGAGTCGAATCTCTTCCAGGCAGAACCCGCAGGATCCATTGGGACGTCGGTGATCGAGACGGACGGATGAACGACTTCTTCTCCGAGTCTGCCGGCAAACACCGATTTTTTGGAGAGGACGTTTTTGCCGTTCACGGCCTCGGTGAACAGATCCAGAATAAGGGAGTCAACGACATGTTCCGAGAAGACGACCGCATACTTCTTCGTCTCGACGTCGACACCGTTTCTGGAAGATTTCGCCCAGTAAGCGGTGTCTTCTCCGATCTTTTCAGGGTTGATACGGTCGAGGAACGGACTTGAGTCGTAATCATACCCGGTTGAGGAGTCGCAGATCGCGTCCATACCAAGAGAGATTCCTGACATTTTGCGTGTGTAATAAACGCCGTTCGAGTTGGCGATCGTCGCGCTGCCGTTTGAAAGGGAAACCCCCCCGGTCACTATCCGCGCCTCGGGATGTTTTGCCGCCCCGGCATTCATCCGTTCAAGATACTCGGCAGCAAGATCCGGACTCACGGTGACGGCCGGGTCGAACGGGTCGCTTCCTTTCGGCAGTGCGGTTTTTTCCGGGAAACCGGCCCATCCTGGAACCTGCTCGGAGAGTACGGCCGAAGAGACCGCCGCATCGACGCAGTCCTTCCATCTTGCGATGTCCGAGGTGCCCGAGATCCCGATATGCTTGTCCTTTACGACCCGCAAAAAGAGTGACCGGCCTGCATGTTCGAATACGGACGACACGGCCATCTCGCGCTGTTCAAGAGAGATGTCGGTGTAGTCAAGCATAAACACCTCCGCCTCATCGGCAAACTTCTCCCCATATGCGAGGATCCTGTCGATATCGGGTTCAGACATTGCCGCTGCCCCCTACCAAAGCCTCGGTCAGATACACATACGGAGCTCCATCCGACACTGGAACTGACTGCCCTTTTCCGCACATCCCCGAAGACATTTTGCGTTCTTTGCCGCAGAGTGAAATGTTATGCAGGACCGAAAGGATGTCGCCTGAAAGTGAGACGTCACGGATCATTTTTCCAGTCTCGCCGTTCTCGATCAGGTATCCGTACTTTGCATTGAACTGGAAGGCACCCCGGCCCGGATCGACCTGACCGCCGCGTGATCCGATCAGGAGGACCCCTTTTCTGCATTCAGCGACGATCTCGTCATAGGAGGAATCGCCTTCCCGAATATAGGTGTTGCTCATGCGAACCAGCGGCTGCATGCCGGGTTCGGCTCTGGCATGACCGGCATCTCCGGTTTCGAGACCAACGGCCGCAAGCGTTTCTCTTGAATGCATATATTTGTTCATGACCCCGTTTTTGATCAGCTCGGTCGGACCGCAGGCAACACCTTCAGCATCGAAGGGTTCGTAGCCGTATCCATGCATGGACGGATCATCGATGATGGTGACAACAGATGACCCTACTTTTTCGCCCAGTTTTCCTGCAAGAACGGAGACACCGTCTCTGACAGCATCCCCTTCGCTTGCATGACCTACCGCTTCGTGAGCAAATACGCCGCCGATCGCAGGATCGAGAACGGCCGGAATTCGTCCTCCGGCTACGGCCGAGGCATCCAGAAGCTCAACTGCGCGTTTTGCACATTTTTCACCGCAGGGGATATACTCTTTCAGCGGGAGAGGGCCGACAACAGCCTCCTGTTCATAGTTCATCTGCATATCGGCTCCGCGGCTCGCAACCGAGGTGACCGTAAACAAGGTCCGGCAGACTGATGATGATGCCTCATAGCCGTTTGAATCCTCGAAGATGACATCCTGATACTGCTCGGAGTAGCGTGCGGATGTACTGCATATCTCAGGGATATTGGCCGAACTTTCGAGAAGAAGGAGCGTTTGGGCCTTCTCTTCAAGCGGCGTTTCTGCCTGTTCTTTTCCCGAACAGGACCAAAAGCGCGGTGTGCCCAAAGAAACATCTGCGATCTCAGCGTGGACTCCGGCAAGCCTTGCTGAAACTGCTGCTTTTTGGAGACAGAGGTCCTTTGTCTTTTTATCATCCATGTCAATGGATGACGCACAGTAGTACCCCCAGCCGTGTTCACCTAAGACACGGAAGAGAGCTTTGCCGTAAAAGGAAGTGCCGGCATTCTCGATCACCCGGTTCTCCGTCTGGATGGAGGTCACAGTCCCCCTGACGTACCGGATGTCATAATATCGTATTTTTTCCATGGTTGTACTGGGTAGTATTTGATCCTGAAGAATAACATATCTTCTGTTTTTTAAAGGATCAAAGAGGTAAAAAAAAAGAGGGGAGGGTCAGGAGCTTATAACGTCAGCATCGAAGACATCATCGTCGTCTTTGAGGATCGGGACAGCCTTATCAAAAACGATCGTCTCATCTTCCGGAGGTTTGATCTCAAACGTGATGAGCCCGACGATAGCATTTCTGGTCGCATATGGATCAAGGATAGGACCGAATTTGATTACTGTGGTTCCTCCGGCGGATATAATAATCGTATGTTTTTTCACCCGGATCGCATCGATCTTGTCAAAACGCACCTCTTTGTAGGAGCCAAGACCTGCCATCAGACAGAGTCTTCGCGGAGTAAGATACAAACGCGGGCGGTTGAGCTCCACCAGACCAGTGATGAGAATAATCAGCGCGACCGCGCCTGCCACAGCCGAGACAAGGATCCGCGTCAGAAGATCAGGAGAGATGAACCAGGCGGGAAGGATGACCGGCAGGATCGGAAATAGTCCGGAGATCGGCGCAGTGAGCCAGATCACAATCGCTATTACTGCAAGGAGGATGAAGATGATGATGTAAGGAAGCAGATACGAGCCCTTACGGCGGTCTTCCCATACAATGCCTTCGTTGAACAGATATTTCGTCATAGCATCACGTAAACGAAATAAAATACGACGCGGGGCTAGATATATCTTAGGATAACGCGGACAGACATAGGGCCTGTTCTAAAAGTCAGGACCCGAATAAAAGTACGGCGCCGCGAAGAGATTTGATATGGGAGTTACGCGGTGTGGGTGTGAATCCAATTCAGGAAGGGTACGGCTGGGTGTGGAAACATGAGATTATTTAACCGCGAACCGCAAATCATAGATTTGCTCTCCGACTCGCTTCGCTCGCTTGAATAAGCCCAAATGGGCAAAGCCCATTTGAGGCGGCACGCAAGCCTTTGGCTTGCACGCCTCCGCGAATTAACGCGAACGCAAGTCTATCGACTTGGTCGCAAATCAAAGATTTGCTCCGCTGAGGGATCTAAAAGTCCCCGCCTCCGCTTCGGGTCTTTGACCCTCGCTTGCGTGCCGGTTTTTCTTATAGTCTCATCCTCTTTTTTTTTGATCCGGGGTGCGGGGCCGCGGTGGGATATCCTATTTGCTGAGGACCCAATACGATTCCAGGTAGTTCATCTGGAGTGAAGTATTCAGATGAGAAATATGTAATGATTGTGAGGATACAATTCGTGAAGTATATGGCTGGGTGTGGAAGCATGAGAAAGCCCACCGCGTAACTCCTTTTGAAAGAATAAAAAAGTGAGACGAAGCGCCGGTTTTACGCTTCGGCTTTGTCAGCAGGCATAGGCATTTTTGGAATATCCATATGCTTGCCGATCTGGAGAAGTTTCTGTTCGAACGCCACTTTATCCGCAGGAACAAGGGCGTATCTGAGCACTTCTTCGATTCGGGTCACCGGAATGATGCTGACCATATCGGTGTACCGCTCTTCGATGAGGACATCAGCGAGGTTCGACTGCGGGATGATGATCGTTCGTATCCCTGCTTTAGCGGCTGCCTCGATCTTGTAGGTCACGCCGCCGATCGGCAGAACATCGCCGCGGACCGAAAGGGAACCGGTCATCGCCACATCCTGACGGACGGGGATGTCTTCAAGAGCGCTGATCACTGCGGTTGCTACGGTAACAGATGCCGAATCTCCCTCGACACCATTATAGGTTCCGATGAACTGGACATGGATATCCACTTTACGGATATCGGTCCCTGAGAACTTCTTGATCAGGGCGCTCACGTTTTTGATTGACTCCTGAGCGATCTCCTTCAATAGACCGGTGGCGATAACCATGCCAGCCCCCTGCGAGGGAGTGACCTCTGCCGTGATCGGAAGGACCGAGCCGGCATCATTGCCGACAACGGCAAGTCCGTTGACTCTCCCGACAAGACTGCCGGAAACGATCGTCAGATCATAATCCCGGGTCCGGCGGATGTACTCATCGGAGATCTGATCTTCGACGGAACGGGCGATCTGTTTTGCCGAAACCACATGACTCATCGACGTGACCGGTGATCCTTCCTGGATGGCAAGGTCACCAGCGACACGTACAAGACCGCCGAGATCTCTCAGTTTTACCGTCAGGTGACCTTTTCTGCCGGACCGGCGCTTGGCCTCACGAAGTATCTCGGATACGGCTGATGGATCATAATGCGGGATCTTTCCGTCATTTTTAACTTCCTGCGCAACGAACCTGACGAGTTTTGCCCTGTTTTCAGGCGTGTCGTTCATGGTCTCGCTCATATAGACCTCGTAACCGTATCCGCGAATACGGCTTCGAAGTGCAGGGTGCATATGCTGGACAGCGTCAAGATTTCCTGCAGCGATCATCAAAAACCGGCAGGGGACCGGCTCTGTACGAACCATTGCTCCGGATGAACGTTCTGACTGCCCGGTGATCGGGAACTCTCCTTCCTGCAGGGCAGTCAAAAGACTCTGTTGTGAAGAAAGCTCAAGCGTGTTCATCTCATCGATGAACAAAACACCTTTGTGCGCTCTGTGGATCGCGCCAGCTTCTACACGGTCATGTGCGGGAGTCTCAAGACCTCCCGACTGGAACGGATCGTGACGAACATCGCCGAGCAGCGCCCCTGCGTGGGAACCGGTCCCGTCCACGAACGGTGCGGTTGAGTCGGGTTTGTTGGAGACGATGAGCTTTGGGACCATCGCAGTTTCTTTAGGCATGAACGAACGGAATGCAAGAAAGATAAATGCCACCGCGACGATACCCATCAGAAGCTGACCTGAGATAAGGGCGATACCCAGAACACCGATGATAAGAATAAGCAGCATGGTGTTTTTCGAGGAGGCGCGTTTGCGTGCCTCTTCTTTGTGCGCAGCAACGATCTCCTTTCCCCTTCCTGCAGGAACCACACGGATGATCGGGTTGTTGTTATCCTCCGGATTCGGGTAGGTCATGATGTCCTGCATCTCTTCTTTTGGAAGAAGCTCGGACATCGCCTTTGCGAGCATGGACTTTCCAGTACCCGGACTGCCGATCATCATGACATGCCGGCGCTGAGTAGCAGCTTTTCTGATGACATCCACCGCGTGCTCCTGACCGATGACCTGATCGATCAGCGACGGGGGGATGACCAGATCTGCCGTGGTGTCAAACTGAACGCCTCCAAAAAGCTCGGCATCATATGCGTCAGAGGCATACGCCTCTTTCACAGGCGGAGTGTCCCGCGCCAGGGTCTCTGCCGTGACCTGCGCCGGATTTACATCCAAAACTGTCCCCATAACAGTTTCATTTTGTCTTTGTCCGGGATTATCATCGTGTTCCATATTTGTGTTCCATACCTCGATTAAAGATGCTAATATTTGTACTTGATTATGCTTTAAGTAGTTTCAGTAAGAGATAGTTGTTAGAGTCTTATCATGAAAGTAGCCTATACCGAAAAAAGCCAGGTTCTCGCGGCACGCACCGCCCAGAAACTCGGGTGTACTTTATCGGAAGTAAAATACACGAAGTTCCCGGACGGTGAGCAGTCCATACGCATAATGGATGAGGATGATCATATGATCATCATCGCAAGTACGGTCGATGCAGAGTCAACTCTGCAGGCCATCCTTCTGCTCGATGCATGCGAAGGAAAGGAGACGACGCTTGTTCTGCCATATATGGGATACGCACGGCAGGATAAGAAGTTCAATGACGGGGAACCCATATCCGCACGGGCGATGGCACGGGCCCTCTCGACCGGGGCAGACAGGATCTTTACCATCAATATCCATGATACATCCATACTGTCACATTTCCGATGTCCGGCGAAGAATCTGACGATCGCCCCGGAGATCGGAGCATACATCAGCACGATGGCTCTCGAAAATCCGCTGATCCTTTCTCCCGACGAGGGGGCATGGGAGTTTGCCAAAGGCGTGGCAGCTGTTGGAAAATGGGACTGCGATCATCTCGATAAAACACGGCTCTCAGGTTCTGAGGTCACAATGGCGCCAAAGCATCTTGAGGCGAAAGGCAGGGACTGTATCATCGTGGACGACATCATCGCAACCGGAGGCTCGATGGCGAAAGCGGCAGGGATGCTGCTTGAACAGGGAGCCGCCTCTGTACGGGCCGCGGGAGTTCACGGTGTTTTTGCCTCGGGAGGTTACATAAAACTCATGCAGGCAGGTCTTGCCGACATTGCATCCTCTGATACGATCGAGCGTGCATCCAGCAGGATCACGGCCTCCGGTGTAATCGCAGACGCAGTTCGACGATGAGATATATACTGGATTCATCCTATTTTTTCGGTGATTATACCCTTGACGGAGAGCTTTTCACCACACCGGATGTGGTTGGTGAACTCAAGGATCTCGCATCAAAGATGCGTTACGAGATCCTGACGGAAAGCGGCCTTGCCGTGACCGAACCGGAGGCTGAAGATCTGTTTGCAGCTACAAATGCGGCACTCAAAAGCGGGGATGCCAGAGTTCTTTCTGACACAGACATCTCGGTCATCGCACTTGGCCTGACCCTGAAAGGAACCGTCATCACCGATGACTTTGCGGTCCAGAACGTCTGCCGGCATCTAAAGATCCTCTTCAAACCGATCCTGCAGAGGAAAGCAAAAAAGCGGGTCTGGAAACTGATCTGTTCAGGGTGCGGCGCAGAGATCCCGCCTGGACAGCCCGACTGCCCGATATGCGGTTCTGCCCCCGTCCAAAGAGGGACGGAAAAAACGAAACGGCTCAGATGAGCTGCCGTTTTATCCGCCATGAGATCCTGGTGAAAAGGTCATGCAGTTTTTCAGTGTGTCTTCTCTTTGAATAATGGATCACAGGATCAGAAACACTCAGACGGCCCGCATCATCGAGAACCGATACAGCGCCGTGTCCGCAGCATAACCTGAGGCGCTTGCCTTTTTTCCTCAGCCCGCTATCCAGTTCCACGGCAAGTTTCATCAGTTCGGTCCGTTCATATCTGCCGATCTCACTGTTGATATTGACCGTGGTGATAAGGTAATCCGGGATCGAACCGTAGACAAGCCGCCAGGGCGTGAGGGTCGCAAAGTTCAATATCGCATCGCTCGTAAAGAGCAGACCCTCCTCAGGTTCATAGAAAAAGAGCTGACCGGCGAGATGGCCTCCGAGGCTTTCCCATACTTCGAACCTGATACCGGCAAAACATATCTCATCAATAACCGGGAAGATCCCTCTCATCCGCAGAGGCTCGGTTTTACTGAGAATATACTCTTTGGGAAACACCAGTTGTGAAAAGGTGTTGACCGTCGTCGTATAGACATGTTCCAGCAGCACGAGATCATTGGTGGAGGCAAATGAGCGCGAGCCGTTCTCAAGGATCTCTTTTGTCAAAGGGTGGACGAACGGCGGGACAGGCAATAATCCGGTCATACCTACATGATCGGCATCTCCATGGGTGCAGAGGACATGTTTTATATCTGAAAAATCACCAAGACCAAGATCCGCAAGCGTGTTCAGCCAGTCGGCATAATTGACACCATATCCGGCATCGATGAGCAGTTTGCCTTCCGGGGTCTGGAAGAGATGGATGCACCCGCCCCCGGGAGGCTGCATCGACCAGAGCACACAGGTGTCTGAGAGAACGATCTTCTGGTAATCGATATAGAAGTTCTTTCCAGAGTTTCCATACAAATACAACCCTATACTCTGCATGACCCAGAGAACCTCTTTGGGATCTTTTCCCATGGAAACAAGTTCTTTCACAGCCTCATCTGCATCAAGGTAGAACTGCTTTTTTTCAGCATCGTTGAACGTGGTGAGATACGGCGTGACTTTTTTCTGAAATGATGCAGTCACATATTTTGCCGGCATATCTGCGTGAAGTGTTTGACGTCTCACGTTTTGTAAGTTTCCTATATTTTCGGTCCGCTGGCTGCATTTTTCAGGATGGGTTCATCACAAAAGCATATATAGCGAAGAAAGCGATTACTTTTCATATGTCTTCCTTAGAAGAGCTCATGACAAAAGCAAAGGACCTTCATTCCGAAGGTCACTCCTCGGGTCAGATAGCTGATGAACTCAGTCTCTCGGTCGATACCGTCACCTGGCTTCTGACACAGGGAAAAGCCGGCATTGCTGCACCAAAAGATGTACATATCGACTGGACGACCGTCAGTTCGAACTCCACACTTCTCGGCGGCATCTCATCCATGATGCTGGCCAACTTTGAAGCGGCGAATGAGGAGGAAGAGGGAATCGACACGGTCATAGGGATATCCGTATCCGGCGTGCCCCTTGCAACGATGATCGCCGCAGAGGACGGACTGAATCTTGCCATATATCACCCGTCGAAACACAACCCGGAAGGTAAAATCGGATCTATCTCCGGAAACTTCAGCAAAGTCTCTCAGAAACGCTGCCTTATCGTGGACGACTGTATCACCACCGGCAACACTCTCACAGAGATAGTGAATTACCTGCGCCGCCACAAAGCCACACCGGTAGGCATATGTGTGATCTTTGATAAGCGCGGTGTCCGGGAAATAGAGGGCGTTCCGGTCTACTCGCTCTTTACAATTAAACGTATCGACTGAACGGCCAACACCCAATACATCATATTTATATAGAAGTCCAATCCACTTTTTTAACACACTAGTACAGGAGAATAGAGATTATGGCAAACAACTCAGGTCAGCAGGTCGTCATTTTACGTAATAACGTAGAGCGCGTCCCAGGACAGGAAGCACTTCGCTCCAATATCATGGCAGCAAAGGTCCTCGGCAATGCAGTGAGAACAACTCTTGGTCCCCGCGGAATGGACAAGATGATGGTCACCCAGGGCAGTGACGACATCGTGATCACCAACGACGGAGCAACGATCCTGCATCATATCCATGTCGAACACCCGGGTGCAAAACTTGTCGTTGAGGTCGCAGAGACCCAGGACGATGAGTGCGGTGACGGAACCACGACTGCTGTTGTGCTGGTCGGTTCGTTTATGGAACAGGCAGAACACCTTATTGACAGCGGCGTCCACCCGTCAGTGATCGCAAAAGGATACAACCTTGGTATGCTCAAGGCACTTGAACTCCTCGAGAAACTTTCGATCGATGTCACGCCAAAAGACAAAGTCATGCTGAAACAGATCGCCAAAACGGCGATGACCGGAAAATCCATCGAGAACATCATGGATCAGGCATGCGATGTGGTCGTTGAGGCGGTCTCCGGCGTTGCAGAGACCGTCGGTAAAAAGACGCTCGTCAATGAAGACGACATCCTTGTCAAAACAAAACGCAGCGACACAATGAGTGCAGAACTCATCAAAGGTGTTCTGATCGACAAGACCCGGCTCGACTCACTGATGCCAAAGAAGATCAAAGGCGTCAAAGCAGCATTTATTGCAGGCCCGCTCGAGATCACCAAGACGCAGACCAAATCAAAAATTAAGATCACCTCTGCAGAACAGCTTTCGGCATTCTCCGCTGCAGAGCGTGCGACCCTTAAGGCAATGGCGGACAAATTTGCCGCAAGCGGCGTGAACGTCGTTCTCTGTCAGAAAGGCATCGCTGACCCGGTCCAGTATTATCTCGGCGAAAACGGCATCTATGCCCTTGAATTCGTTCCGGAAAAAGATCTGAAATACGCGGCAAAAGCACTCGGCGGCCAGGTTATCAATAAACCCGAAGATCTCGCACCGGAAGTGATCGGAACTGCAGGCAGACTCGATATGCTTGATGACATAGAGATGACCAAGCTCTCGGAATGCAAAAACGCCAAGGCAGTTACCATTCTCCTGCGCGGATCCTCCCAGCACCTTGTCGATGAACTCGAACGCGCGATCGAAGATGCAAAACGTGTCGTCCAGGATGTCATCGAAGACGGTTCCTATACGATCGGAGGCGGCTCTGTCGAGACAGAACTGTCCCTTAGACTCCGCGAATATGCATCAACCGAAGGCGGCCGTGTCCAGCTGGCTATCGAAGGATATGCAAAGGCATTCGAGATCATCCCAAAGACCCTTGCCGAAAACTCAGGGTTCGACACAGTTGACAAAGTCATCGATCTCCGCCAGGCCCATGCAATGGGTCAGAAGTATGCAGGTCTCGATGTGTTTACCGGCACCGTTGTTGACATGAAGGCACAGGGCGTTGTTGAACCAAAGAGAGTCAAACGCCAGGCGATCCAGAGTGCTTCGGAAACCGCCATGCTCCTCATCCGCGTCGATGACATGATGATCTCCAAAGGCGCCGGCCAGATGTAGATCCGGCAACCAATCCCATATATTTTTTACATTCAAAGACGTATGCTTACTACGCGCATACATTAACGTATCGTATAGATGCCTGCCGAGGTAGTCTAGTCCGGAAGGGCGGTGGCCTCGAAAGCCACTGGTGGCGACACCTCGGGAGTTCAAATCTCCCCCTCGGCGTTCTTTATTTTCTATTTTAACCAGAAATCATTGATATTTTAGTATGGATCAGATTCTGAAAGGAGACCTGTCCGACATTTTCAAATCTGTAGATATTTCAGGTTTTTCAAAATATTATGTGGAAAATCAACCGAAAAATATTTAAATAGTTAATTTGTATTTTCAATTATATTACATTTAATTATGTAAACCAATTGAAGAAGGTATAAATGGACTCATACGCGATTCAAAAAAACAGCGAAAAAAGCTTTACTGTCATTATCACGAGTCCGCATAGCCTTGCATGGAGACCCCTTGATTCAGAAGGGATCAGTATCGTTGAGAATGACTGTACCGTTGATGAGAACGGAAGAAACTACATCTGGACCGTTGAAGTGGATAAACCCGGGACTTATGAGTTCAGGATCCTGCATCAGAGCGGAGACGGCGTGTATAAAAAACTCGTTATCCCCCTGATCTCAGCCACTTAACCTTTTTTTACCGCATTGCTGCCGCCCAGCCCATTTACGAACACGAACCTTTAAAGTATTCATTCAGCCATACAGATAGGTATGTCTGTCGCAGAATCCGGGGATACGCTGCAGGTCCACTTTATCAGCAAACGTCCGGACGGAGAGATATTCGAAGATACCCATACCCGTGAGCCTGTCACCCTCACACTTGGAAAAAAACAGATAAATCCGGCCTTTGAAGAGGCATTATTGGGAAAAAGCGAGGGAGACACCGTGACAGTCGTATTGCCTCCGGAAAAAGCCTACGGGAAATATCTCAAACGCCTGGTCATCCCGATAAAACGAAAAAAACTCAGGCTCGACAGCGAACCAAGTCCCGGAGACATCATCACCGTCGAAGTCTTCGATCGGTTATGCAAAGTCACGGTTGCTGAAGTCACAGATACAAAGATCATCGTGGACGCAAACCACCCTCTTGCAGGGGAAACCATGACATATGAAATCACCATAGTCACGATCATAAAACATGACTGAACTCAACAGGATCTATGACACTGACTGTGTCGAGGGGATGACCCGATTACCGGCCGGGAGTGTTGATGTGATCGTCACTTCGCCGCCGTACAACATTGGGAAAGCCTATACGAAATATGATGATACGATTCCGCGAAGTACCTATCTGAAATGGATAAGATCGGTTGCAGACGAATCATACCGTGTTCTCTCAGATCAGGGTTCTTTCTACCTGAATGTCGGCGGGAGCCTGAAAGATCCATGGATCCCCATTGACGTGGCACAGACGTTTAGAGAGCAGGGGTTCGTGCTCCAGAATATGATCCACTGGATAAAATCCATTGCACTCCCTGAAGAGGGGGTGGCAGCCGGACATTACAAGCCGATAAACAGTAAGCGCTATCATAACGACTGTCATGAGTTCATCTTTCACTTCACGAAAAAAGGTGCGGTCGAGATCGACCGTCTGGCAACCGGAGTACCCTATCAGGATAAAAGCAATGTGAACCGCTGGGGCGGAGAGAAACGGGATCTCAGAGATAGGGGAAATACCTGGTTCATCCCTTATGAAACCATTAGGGAAAGCAGACCGCATCCTGCAACATTTCCCATACAGCTTCCCGTGATGTGCATCAAGGATCACGGATTGGATAAATGCCGTGTGGTGATGGATCCCTTTATGGGGATTGGAAATACGGCGATTGCAGCCGTACGGCTCGGCATCCCTTTCATCGGTTTCGAGATCGATGAATGCTACAGAAAAATCGCAAACGAGCGAGTTACGGCAGAGCTGCTGAAAGCAGCACAGACAAGAGGAAAGATCTGAGCAAGATCAGTCATTAGATCTTTGCATGACAAACGTACCAGATAATGCATCAATCAGAGCAGGAATAGCATAATAATCATAAGCTGCCATTTCCAGTAGAAGATCTTCGGGAAGCAGCTCACCGAACTTCCATGTGGTTTCCGGAAGGCAGGGGAGTTCCTCTGCAAGAGAGAGAACAGACATACGGCCCAGCTCTTTCAGGATACCGGCAATATATTCCCCGGCTTTTGGTGATTCCCAGTCAAAGATCCGAATCGCAAATAGTGTATAACGAACAGCATGTTTTCCTTCGAGCCGGTTTTTCAGAAGACGTGCAAGCACCTGATTTGCCCGCGTACCGAGAAATGTGGATACGACGACCGAATATCCGTTCAACTCCGGCTCGGTCCGGATATGGATCTTCCCGGGCGAAAGATCATCCGGCAGCATCCGGATGAGATCATCGATCACCGCTTTCTCTGCCGGAGGAAGAGGGATGCTGGGTGAACCATGTTTTAGAACAGCAGCTACCGACTGACAGACAAGACTGCTTGCATAGCTCCCCCCATCTCCGCCGCTCCAGAACGGACGTTTCACATCGCCTTTGGCGAAAGCTGGCTCAATAAGGGCGCGCTTATGCACATCATCGCGATGAAGGAGACGCCAGGTTTTGCCGGTGAAAGAAAAGATCTTACCCGGATCTCCGCCAACGAACCGCGGATCGAGGGTCCCGATCACAGTACCATCAGGAAGCACTGCGAGATACCCCCCGGAATCACGAATGACAGAGATAAGGGACATCCAGTTGGACCGGCCAAGTTCCAGCTCCGCCTTTGGTCCGGCAAGATACAGATCACCGGAACGGACAAGATAGTTTTGTGCAGTAAGATGCTCCAGAATAGATGAGTAATGACCGGAGGATAGTGCCTTAAACGGCGTCAGCGCGGATAGAGAACCGATAATGCTTCGAATACTCATGCCGTTTTTCCCCTTTAAGAGAAGAAACAGCTGCTGGATAAGAACATGATACGGGCATACGGGAGGGTTGAGCGACTCGACCTTATGATCCATGGCAGCCTCGATAACGGATACCGCGATCAGAAGATCACAGGCATTGGAAACGATAAAAACCATTCTTGCCGGCATTCCCCGTCTTCCTGTCCGGCCAAGCCTCTGCAGAAACGAAGAAACTGACCGCGGCGCGCCGTACTGGACGACAAGATCCAGTTCCCCGATATCGATACCAAGCTCCATTGTGCTCGTACAAATTACACAGGTCCCTCCGGCAGAATCAAAGGACCGTTCTGCCGCTTCACGATCCTCAGGCGATACGGATGAGTGATGAAGAAACACAAGCGGCAGTTCTTCGCGCAGAGGAACGACCAGCCGCTCGGCAAAACTGCGGCTCTCGGTAAAGACCAGGGCTTTTTTTCCGAAAACATATCCTGCGACCGCATGCACCTGCCTGGAAAACTCCTGCTCCACCACAAACGTGAACAGTTTTTTTGAGGGAGGAGATGGAATCGAGACGAGATGTTTTTTTCTTTCAGGTCCGGAGAACCAGGAAAGAAGCGTTTCAGGATTCCCGACTGTGGCTGAAAGACCGATCCGTGTTATCTGTTTTGTTCCAATCATCTCCATGCGGTCCATCAGACAAAGAAGGTGGACCCCGCGGTCCGACTCCATGAATGCATGGATCTCATCGATGATGATGTATCTGACCTCCCCAAACGCCTCCCGGGTCCGTGAGTCGCTTAAGAGGACCTCAAGCGACTCGGGAGTGGTCAGCAGGATGTCGGTGTGTTCAGGGCCGGCAAAATCGAAACGATCACGATCAGGGACGTCGCCGTGCTGCACCGCGGCATCGAGCCCTGTCCGGGAGCACATGAAGAGTATCCGGTCCATCTGATCATTGATGAGGGCTTTTAGCGGAGAGATATAGACAGCAGACACCTTCTCCGAAGGATGCTTTAAGATCGCATCGATAACCGGAAAAAACGCAGACTCGGTTTTTCCTCCTGCAGTAGGCGCAAGAACAAGGGTGTCGGCCCCGTCAGCCACCGAACGGCAGGTCTCAGCCTGAACTGGCCGCAGTTCGTTCCAGCCAAGGCCGGAGAGAAGCAGCTCCTGGAGGGTCGGATGGAGATCAGTAAACACGCTCATATACAGTTTACAGAGAAGACACTGCCTCCCGAGTGCCGGCAGCCGGGTCACGAGCACTGGCGCGCCGGTGAGAAAGAGCAAAGAGATTTGAGTATTTCATCTGTATTTGTAGATAAGAGATGCATCCATATCATCATATGGAAACATAATTTGCAAATCTATTTAAGCAGCAGCCACCTATATTTTAAGGCACACAGAGATGATGTGTGAAGCTTTTGTAAAGCGAGGTGGGGTAGTCAGGAAATCCCGACGGGCTCATAACCCGTAGACCGATGGTTCAAATCCATCCCTCGCTATGTTTTTATCTTTGATTTTTTTTCGGGTTTGTGTATCCGCCGCCGCAAGGATTGGATAATCACAAAAAGAGAGAATCGGATCAGCGGATCTTTGAAAGGACCCAGGCCGTTCCTTCCGGTGTTTTGAAAAGCGGCACTTCCTCATCAACAACCGGCACGATCCGCTGGACCGAAACGTGCTCATCTGTGATCGGATTATACCCTTCACGCATCACTGTATCACGGTAGATGCAGATCCCGCGCCTCTCCCATGCAGGAGTCGATGCAAGATTCACCCCGCGTGAAAAGGCAAACTCGTGCAGAGCGGCGGCGTTCATACCGTCCAGTTGTTTCTGCGCATGCGTCGGGGAGACACCCTCATCCAAAAGGAGTTTCTGCGCATATCCGTTCATATGGTTTCGCCATGCCTCAGCCTGCCGCCAGGAAAGATAAGCCGGAAACAGTCCTTCCTCCATCGGGATCACCCGCGAGTCGAATGCCAGAGGCTGCTCAGCTCCCGCATACAGCGTGAACGCAGATGAAGCGAACGCTGCCGAGACAGAGAGCAGCTTCTCCACTCTGCAGTCGAATACAGACGCAGGAACATAGACACTGATCTCATCGGAAAATGTGTAGGCAAACGATGGTGAAAGACCGCTGTCGGTAATGAGAGCACGGGCAGTCTTAACCATTGCATCGGAGAAGACCTTGTCGTAGGGCTTTTTGTACCGGTCTTTGGAAAATCGATGGAATGACCTGCCGTCAAGTCGTAATACAAAAGGGACAGTGGTAGAAAGACCGGCAAAAATCTCACGATCTTTCATACAAGAAATCTTACGCTCCAAATAAAGGCTCCCCGGCAACCTTGAAAGCTCCCGGGATGTGGCGGACTATGATTATGTCACCAACTTCCTTCACGATTCTGTATGGAATGATGACACCCTGATAATTCTTCGTGTCGATTACATCTTTATTTACATTGGAAAGAGCGAGACCGCTGATCTTCTTATTCGTAACATCCAGTACGACATCCTCCACCTTGCCAAGGAACACTGCTTTATCGGAATAAACACTCATCCCAAATAGTTCTGATATCTGCCACTTCATAGTATTGAATGATATCTGCGTTCGAACATAAGTAATTTCCTATTTTCCGAAAAGTATGAGTCTGTCTCTCCAGCGAAAAGCCAAATCTGCGGCCGATCCATAGGATATGGACCGGCGGATTTTGAAAAAAAACATCTGCCGGATCCAAGGGGGGGGTCCATTGGGAGGCGGACCAAAAAATCCTCCCGCATCCACGCAAAACCATACTCACAAAGATAAATTCAACACATCTGAAAGCCAAACATTACAAAATCATGGAACTGTTCCGGATCAGACCTTACACTTCAGCAGATTATCCCGCGCTCTGCCGGCTCGATGCGGTCCTTTTCGAGGGAATGGGGGGACATGTGCTCTTCCGCCACATCGAAGAACTGTTCCGTGACTTGTTTTTTGTTGCAGAGACAATAGGGACGCAGGAGATCGTCGGCTATATCCTTGGAGGGGTGCATTTTGATGATCCAAAAATCGGCAAACTCATCCGGATCGGCGTCAAAAGCGACTTCCGAAGAATAGAAGCAGGCACTCAGCTTACATCTGCGCTGTTTTGCGAGATGAGAAAACACGGCGTGAAAAAAGTCCACCTCACAGTAGCAGATACAAACAGCGCTGCGGTATCCTTCTATCTGAAAAACGGGTTTTTGATCAAGAGTAGAGTGGATAAATACTTTTATCCCGACATATCCCGACTCATTCTGGAAAAAGATCTTTAAAACTCCATCAGCGGCAGAAGCGGCCCGATCTCTTCAGACGTGACCAGCGATCTAAGATCACTGACATCGGCATATGGCCTGCCTGCAGAAACTTTCTGCGCAAGTTTCTTGGAGATCCCGGGGATCCACTTAAGTGCCGAAGGAGGCAGCATATTGATCTGAATCGGGACCGGCAGGGCAGTAAGACTGCGTGCACCGTAGGAAACGACCGCAGTATTCAAGAGCGCCCCGCGGGGAAGCTGCACCGGGATCCCGACAAGGACCGGATAGGTCCCCATCTGACGGCCGAATGAAACAGGACCCGTGACTTCGACAAGAACATTGGATAGGACGGTGCCCACCGGAAAAACCCGTTCGAGCATAATATTATCGAACGTACTTCTGACATCATCCTTGAACTGATGGAAGAGTTTGTCATGCATGCCAAGACAGTTGTTCTCATAGGCGCGAGTTCCTTCAAATGGCATGAGCTGACGAATATTGACTCTCCTGACAAGCAGACCTGATGCCAGGATCCGGTCCAGAAAAGCTTTGTTCATGGCAAATGTTTCCGCAGTCTCCCCGGCAAGCCCCCCGATAAAATTCAGACCTGGCAATAGTTCAGGGATCCCGTTTTTTCGAACGGCTCCCACCTCATTGACGATCTCAACGGCACGAAAGATCATCTCCGGCGAACCTTTCAGATTGTTTGCCTCGATCACGGCAGGGTCAGCCGACTCGACACCGAACGCCGCGATGTCTCCTTCGGTATGTCCCTCGACGATCGCCAAAAGCGCTTCTCTGGAAGCCTCTTCGTGTCGTGCGATCGTTCCGGGGTTGATATTGTCTATATGCAGCGTCAAAAGCTCTGGAGCTGCCTCACGGATACCCGTAAAAAGCGATCTGAGTTTATCGGGTTCGGGTCTCGGATACTCGGAACCCGACGTCCCGTATGCAAGCAGATCCGGCTGCCTGCCAAGCCTGAAATGTCTGGCTCCCGCCTGTGCAAGTGCAGATACTTCCCGCCATATCCCTGCCGCCTCACGCATACGCGGCATCCCGTACAGAGGTTCAGTACAAAAGGAACAGCCGCCCGTAATACACCGGAAACACCCTTTGGCCGTCTCGAGTTCGCACATGACATGAGGATAAAACGGATGCTGACAGATAATATCCGCGCCGAGGACTGCCCATCGGTCATACTCAGGATACGAAAGGATACCATCCGGCTCTCCGCCTGAAAGATACGCATCGAGGGCAGCGGAAGGTTCACCCTTCAGCATCGCCGTCCATCCCGACACAGCCTCTTTTACTGCCTTTGCCCCGCCCTGCGGCGAGTAGCCAAATCCGATCGGGCCGCCCAAAAGAGAGACCGACCGGCCGCGCAGCATGAAACCGATCTGCTGGAGTTCGGAAAGCGTGGCCGGCGTTCCGGAGAGATACTTACCCGGGACCGTGACACCTGCGATCATCACGACAAGGGATGACTCACGCAGTTTGGGAACGGAAAGCGGATCATTGCGCAGTTCGTCGATCGTCACATACCTGACAGAGTAGCCGTGTTCCTTCAAAACACCTGCTGTCGTTCTGATGTAGGGGGAGATGTAGGGAGGGACGCCAAGACATGCTGGTTCGTCCACATACCCGTCTATGATCACAGCATCAGACATCATGACCAGCCATTTTGAGAAGTTTGCGGGCGATCATCAGCTTTCCATGTTTCACCGGATCGACATTTGCATCATCAAGATCAAAGCCGATAAGTTCAACGGAAGCGGCCCCGAACTCATGCGCCGCAAACACACACCGGTCGCCGTCGGAGAACCCGCCGAAGTTATAGACATTGGCAAGGGGCGTGCTCTGTGTGGTCCCGACCACCGGCCCGCGGACTTTTGGAACCCAGGAACGAACAAGCGGAATGTTGTCCCCATGTGCGTGCAGTACCAGAATGGTGCCTGCATCGTTCATGGTCAGAAAATCCTCATCCATCCCGTCAATATCCGAGAGGATGATGTCCGGCCTGATGCCCCGGAGAAAAAGTACACGCGCCGCTGCATCTGCCGCGATCAAGACTTTTCCAGAGAGATCCGCGGTTTTCAGCTCGGATGAAAGCGACGGGGCGTTTCCGCAGACGACACAGTTTTTTCCTTCGATCGAGCTGTGCAGAAGATCGATATCGTCCCTTGGCAAAAGCTCTGAAAGGACCTGAGCAGACCGTTCGTCATCCTCGCGGGAAAATCCGAAGTATGCAAGGATCCGAAGATAACAGGGTTCCCAGTCTTCAGGTTTCATCTCCCTCAGCCTCGGATATACCAACGATCTTCATGAAATTGGAGAGGATCGGGTCAATGACCATAGAAAGAAGCTCCTCTTTATCTTTGACTAGGGAAAAAGCGTTCAGCGGGATGGAAAGAGCCGCCATTGTTGCATGCCCGCCGGCTGAAGCGCCAGGGATCCTGGCAAAAGCATCCTTCATCACGTCGCCGACATGCAGACGAATATCTTTGTTTCGGGCAGACAGGGTGATATGGGTATCGGTGATACCGTACACCATGGACGTCGTCACCCCTTCCAGCGTCAGGAGCATATCTGCAGCCTGCGGGATGGCATCCCTGTTTCTGACATACCCGACATTTGAAAAGAGATACCCGTGTTTTACCTCGCGGTTCTGTATCGCATTTCCTAAAACATCGAGTGTCTCCTGAGATAGGGAGGGGGCCATGATGATCTCAAGCAGAGCACGGTCTGCGTGAGGAAGGAGGAAAGCCGCATTATACAGATCCTGAGACGAGATGTTTCTCTGGAACTCGTGGGTGTCTGCACGGATGCCGTAGAAAAGAGCGGTCGCCACTTTCGTGTCGATCGGAAGATACAGCTCCTGGAGATACTGTGTCAGAATGGATGCCGTTGCTCCTGCATCCGGCCTCGACTCAAGAAATTCTGGTTTATACTCCCTGACGACCCCTTCGGCACTGTGATGATCCACGATGATATTGATCTTGGTGTTTGTCGGCAGATCATTGTTCATTCCAGGGGCCACGCAGTCCACGAGCGCCAGATAATCACACTCGGCGAGGATCTCTTTGGTGAGATGCTCCATTTTGATCTCAAGGAGATTGACGAAGGCACGGTTTTCCTGATGACCGATATTTCCCTCGTAAAGGATCCGGGTCGTAAGCTTGCCTTTCGAGGCATCATGCGCGATCACGGATAGAGCCATCGCGCTGGATATCGCATCCGGATCCGGATTTTTATGCGTGATGATGCCAAGCGTACCGGACCATGAAGAGAGAAGAGAGTAAAGTTTCTGAGCATTTCTCGATGCGATGAGATTGGCCATGTGGTTTACGGCAGATTTGGCCACGACCTTTTGCGGATACAAGACAACATCGGCGCCGTTGTCGGCAAGCTGATCGGTAGAAAAGAGATCCACAGCGCGGGCGATGACATTTGCATTCGGATATGCCTTTCTGATGTTCTGAACTGCGGCCAGATTTGCATCCTTGTCCGATGATAGAATAAATACGACTTCAGGTTCAGGAAGTTTCGTGAGGATCAGGGGATCGCTGATATCGCCGACGGTTGCCTGATGCCGGTGATCCCGCAGATCATCAATGCGTTTTTCGTCTGAATCAACGATCAGAATGTTGTCATTCGACTCGCTGAGTTCTTCAAGTACATTATACCCAATGCTGCCGCATCCCAGAATGAGATATTTTATTTGTTTATTTTTATTTTTCTGGGATACGGTCTGAGTCCCGTCAGTCTCAACCATACGTATCTTATTAGTATCGACTGGTTATTAAGGATATGGAGATCGAACAGCGGCAGAAATATCATAAGAAAATCTATAAATATTCCCATGACGTATCTAATTAGGTCAAACGACACAAGACATGGGCCTATAGCTTAGTCAGGAATAGCGACGGACTCTTAATCCGTAGGTCAGGGGTTCAAATCCCTTTAGGCCCGCTTTGTTTTTTTTACAATTTACACGTTTTAGATTATATGCATACACATGATCTTATCGTATTTGATCACTGCCTGCAGGGTGATTAAGAAAAAAAAGCCGACACGACCCTACTTCTTTTTAGGATCGGTCTTTCTCTTTGACATGGAGGGAAGATCCAGCATATATTTGCCGTCATCCCCCATGCCTATGATGATATCCTGGGATTCAGCCAGCCGTTCGAGATTCAGTTCATACGTCCCTTTGCTGACGATCCTGACACTCTCGACACGCTCTAAAATATCGGTCGGGCGTGTAGCCGGACCCTGGTGTTTTACTTCGAGCACTTCCTGCTTTGTTTCCTCAGCGATCTTTTCGATAGACTTCTCCTCTAACACATCCGCATTTTTTACACGGTCACTTACGTAGAGGAATTTTTTACCGCCGCAACTCGGACATCCGCGAAGGATCTCGATCGATCCGTCACGAAACTCGCGTCCACATTTTGTACATTTATGCGGCATAGATTACTGTGCTGCCGAGGCCCATGCAATAAGTCTGTCTTTTTCCCGGGAAAGCATTTTCAGCTGATCGACCGGACCAATGACCATCAGACGCGGAGCATTGCTCTTCTTACCGAATATCTTCGTAAATATTCCTTTTTCGCCGCCCATTGACGGATACGTCTCGATCTCGATCCCGGAAAAGCCGCCGGGGGTGATCTCCATCATGGTCGTCTCGAGTAGTTTTCCCTGCTCCTCCGGAGTGAGACCCTGCTCGAGGACGACGACACTGCCCTGCCGGACATCGTCCAGAATCAGCCGTATCTTTTCATACGACGTCATCTTGGAAAGACGCTCGGCAGACAGCATATCGATCTGAACTCCCTGAATCATTTACCTCACCTGAAAACCTCGGAGATCTTTGCGTAAAGTTCGTCCATATTATTGCCCTCAAGACCGGAGATCTGAACCACCGGGTGCTGGGGAAACGCGCTCTTGATCCTCTGGGGGGCTGCATCCGGCAGATCGATCTTATTTGCAACAATGATCACCGGGAGTTTCCGCGATTCGATGATACCCACCATCATGATGTTCACATGCATGAACGGATCCTGAGTACTGTCGAGAACATAGATCACGCCGTCGATATCTTCACGGAGCCAGTGCATCGCCTCGGCCACCCCTTCGGTCGCTTCGCGTGCACGGGCCACTGCTTCGTCCTGATCCATACCATATTCCAGAAACTCATGATAATCGATCTTCGTTGTGACACCGGGCGTGTCGACGATATCGATCAGCAGTTTGCTGTTTCCCGAATTGATCTCAACACCTTCCTTTCTTCTCGCACGGCGGGTCTCGTGAGGGATCTCGCTGACAGGACCAACTGCTTCACCGGTCACATCGCGAACTATACGGTTGGCAAGTGTGGTTTTACCCGCATTCGGGGGGCCGTAGATACCCACCCGCGAACGTTTTTTGCCAAACAGCTTTCCGAAAAAGCTTCTGAGACGAGGAAATGCTACCATTAAAACACCTAAATTGGATTATGTAGTATATTCCCCTTTACTGAGATATAAACCTCATGCTATTGTCCGGAAAAATATCGACCTGAAATAACGGGCGGATCCGTACTCACCTCTCTTAGGCCTTGAGCGGCCTTTATACTTCTTTGCTATGAACAGGAGTTCCGAAAAATATTTATCAGGAATGGACAAATATCTGGATTCCGTTCACGAATTTTTTCTGCGATCGAAAAAAAGATACTCGTATCATAAGCCTATTAAGTCATGACAGAGCATTAACTCATTATACCACCTTAGCGTTGGTAAAAACATGACATCACCAGCAAAACAATCCAAAACAAAAAAGAACAGCGTTCTTGATATCGCAAGTCTGAATGTCATCTCGGTACCTCCCACCATGAGGATCATCGAGGGGATCCAGATGATGAGCCGGCACAATTTTCGTCGCCTGCCGATCACCGATCCCGGAACCAAGAAACTGATTGGGATTGTAACGATCACTGATGTTATAGACATGATGGGAGGGGGCAGCAGATACAACCTTATTGCAAATAAGCATAAAGGAAATCTTCTGGCCGCCCTGAATGAGAGTCTGCGGGAGATCGCCACCGAAAGCGTGACCGGTTTTTCGCCGGCGACGACCATTAAAGAAGCGGCAACCATCCTTCTGGAAACAGGACACGGCGGTTTTCCCATTCTGAACCCCGACACAACGCTCGCAGGGATCGTCACCGAATACGATCTGATGCGGATGCTTGCCGGGAAAGAATCTGATCTGGTGGTCGACGAGATCATGACCGCATGCCCAAAGAAGGTCGCACCCGATCTGCCCCTCAGTCATGTAACAAAACAGATCGTTGACGATGGATACCGGCGGCTTCCCGTGGTAAAAGACGGAATACTGCTCGGTATGATCACTGCGACAGACATTATGGGATATCTTGGAAAAGGCAGAGTCTTTTCCGAGATGCAGACAGGGACCGTTGATGAGGTCCTCAGCCTTCCCGTCCGCAATATCATGACTGCAGCCGATATCAGAACGGTCTCGACCGAGATGCCGATCAACGCAGTAGCAAAAGAGATGCTTGCCCGCGGGATCGGGGCGTTCCCCGTCATGGACGGAGGGCGGCTCAGCGGGATCGTGACCGAATTCGATCTGGTAAAAGCGCTGACTGGAACGATGTAAACTATTTCACCAGATGACGACTGAAAACAGATGCAGCCGATTCATCTGGTGGATACCCGAAAACATGCTCTGCAGGCGGATGACTGTGGAGAGAAACGATGTTTTCTGCCACGCGATTGAATAAACTCTTCAAAGAGGAGGAAGCAAATATGAACCAGAAACTAACCGTAAAAGACGTAATGTCCAAGCCCGTTTCGATTGCAAAATCTGCACTGATTCCGGAAGCCCTTTCAAAGATGCTTAGCGAAGGAATTGACCCCATCGTTGTAACTAACGACCGTGTTGTCGTGGGGACAGCCTCCCGCCGGACCATCGCAGAAAAGATGGGAAGCAAAAAAACCGGAAATATTCCTGCATCCCAGATCCGTGTTGCAAGCGTTACAAAAGAAGACTTTACGTCGGTTTATCAGGATCAGGACGCGGAGTTACTCGTCCCGCTTCTCCAAAGATACAAGATCGTCATTGTATGGGATGAAGAACACCGGCTCATCGGCCAGGTCACCAAAGGCGACCTGTTAAAACACATCATCCCCGAAGGACCGCTTGATACATTCACCGAGATCGCTCCGCGTATCACGCCGGACGACCGCCTCGTTCAGCTTCACCGGAGAATGGCAAACAACGGCGCGACCCGGTTTATTGTGATGGACGGAAACAAATCCATCGGTATTGTCACGGAGACGGATATTGCCAAAGTTCTCGTAAAACTGAAAAGCGAGATCGACAAACACTTTGACAACGCACTAAGAAACGTAACGGCAGGAGATATCATGTCGACACCCCTCGTTACTACGCAGGTAAATACACCTGTCGCTAAAGTAGTGGATATGATGCTTGCCAAAAATATCAGCACCATCCCGGTCGCTGATGGCGAAAAGGTCATTGGATTCATCACCAGAAAATCTCTGGTCAATGCACTCTGACCAAACTCTTTTTTTTTGCAATACCAATACGAAGCAGAGCCCTGTAAAAAACCGCTGTTCGATCTACCAGAGCCTGCCGTCCACTCTTTTGGCACTCTGCGCTGGTGAAAGATTTCGCATGATGACCTCGGACTCAGGCACCAGTTTATACAATGAATCACCGCCGGGAATAACTACGAACGCATCATTCTCATCCACACACCGAAGACCGGCGCGGGGTTTATACGGCAGAACCAGGAGAAAACCCACTGGATCACCATATATCTGAAAGAGAAGGGATTTTTTTGCAGCGATCTCAGTCAAAAATCCTTTGGTCCCCGTAGAACCGGTGATCACCTCGCCGAAGATCCGAACACCGTCACTGGTTTTGATAAGAAGATCCATCTCCGCTGCGACGCGTCCTTTTACTTTAAATCGGATACCGCCGTCCCGCGAATACCACAAACCGTCTGGAGCGTATTTATCGTAGGGAATATACACCGCGTCGGCAAGTTTCGCGGCAATCGAGACAACAGAGGAGGAGTTCTCCGATGCGCTCAAAAGAAGTTCATAGGACAGGGCTTCGAAAAACGCGCCAGTAGCAGAAGAGTGAAGGGGGTGTGTCTCCTCATAGAGGACGGCACGGGTCGATTTCGGGAGATGATGGATTGCACGTCTGATGTGCGAAAGGGTCACCTTTTCACGGGAAAGAAGCTCTGCAACCTCGGATGATGACATCAGCGGTGAGTAAAGTACGCGATCACTTTTCCATCATTCACTGCATCGATCTTTGAGAAGCCGACCCGCTCGAACTGAACGATCCGGCCTGCATACTCGCGAACCGCCGGTTCACAGAATCCTTCGAAGATGCCTTCCGGCATGAGAAGCGAGCAGGGAGCAGCCATTTCGATCGGAAGCCACTGAACGATCGCGGCTTTTGCAGAACGTGCCTCGGCAAGAGAATCTCCCGCATACTCAGCAGAGTTCGGACCGGTGATATTGATATTGAACAGATCCTTGAGTCGGAGCATGCCGCCTTTTTCCATCTCACTCTTCGGCAGAAAAACACGACCAGTGAACGGAAGAACACGTTCTCCCCGCTCGGGCTGATTGGGATACACCGGGGCATGTGCCTCGGTCTTGGGAGCGCCGGTGATCTCCACTTCAACGGCGTCCGGAACGAAGAAGTATCTGTCTGCTCCCGCATCGATCACCGCTTTGTTCTGGGCAAACAAATTCTCCCAGGAGAATGAGATGTCCGTATCGCCCATACCGATATCGATGGTAGCAGCGCGAACTGCGTCGGGCTGAATGCCGCGGCGGGCAAGAGCGCGGAGCGTTCCAAGATGAATATCATCCCATCCTGTGTAAAGACCTTCATTGATTCCCTTACGCATGCCGGATGTGGACAACTCGAGTCCGGCAATGGACATTCTTCCATAATGATAGAAGTGCGGCATCTTCCAGCCGAAGTAGTTGTAGATGTACTCCTGACGACGGGTGTTTGCGATATGATCCTTGCCGCGAATAACATGCGTCATCCCAAGAAGATGATCATCGATCACCACGGAGAAGTTCATCAGAGGATAAACAAAGACCTCCGGTTTTCTCGGGTGAGGAGTGCTGGTCAGAACACGCATCGCGGCAAAATCACGCACTGCCGGATCAGGATGTGAAATATCTGTTTTTACCCGGAGCGTGATCTCTCCTTCGGCATACTTTCCGGCAATCATATCATCGAACCGTTTCAGGTTCTCTTCAACCGAAATTTCACGGCAGGGACAAGGCGTCTTTTTGAGTTTTTTCTCGCGGAACTCATTATTGTCGCAGGTACACATATATGCCCCGCCGAGTTCGAGAAGTTCACGTGCATATTGATAGTAAATATCGAAACGATCTGACTGATAGACCACATCGGTGATACCGATCCCGAGCCATGCAAGATCCTCAGGGACCATTTCGTATGCTGAAGGGTCGACGCGTTTTGGATCGGTATCTTCGACACGATAGTAAAATTTGCCGCCGTATTTTTTTACGTAATAGTCATTTAATACGGAAGCGCGGGCGTGTCCAAGATGGAGAGGGCCTGATGGGTTCGGCGCAAAGCGCATGATGACCCCGGATTCGGCGTTCGGAAGGTCGGGGAGTTCATGACTTCTCTCCTTTTTCTCATGCATTTTTTCTATTGCGCCGGGATTCAGAGAGATCAGTTTTTGTTCCCGTTCTTCGACTGAAAGAGCGGCGACCTCGGCGAGGATCTCCGGAATAAGGGCATTGATCTCTTTTGCTTTCTCGCGAAGTTCGGGGTGGGCACCCATTACACTGCCGAGAATCGCACCGGCACGGGGAACGGTCTTATGTTTTACGGCGTTTTCCAGTGCCAGGACGTATATATCATTTCGAATATCTGCATCTGCCATGTTGAGTAGATAGTATTGGCGGGACGGAGTGTTTATACTTACGGCTTTTTTGTTTCTTCACAAAAAGCATTCACTAACAAGGTCGAACGGAACAAAATTCCCGTTCTAAAACCGCAAGTTCCTCACGCGTATTGATATTGAATGCGAGACCCGGCTCATCGAGCAAAAGACAAAGTTCGCCCTGTACCTCGGCAACAAGACTCCCCATGAAAATATTTACTGCGCACGGCGCTGCCGGCACCCCGTCAATGATCTCGCGGTACCTGGGCTGCATTCCGTAGCGGGCGCAGAGAGTCAGCGGGACCCAGGTCGAACATGCAGGTTTGCCTGATGCATGATACGCATCAAGTATCTGTTCGATGATGTCTGCCGTGAGGCAGGGGATGTCAGCGGCAGACGTAAAGAGCGGACCATCTTCACCGGAAATCTCGACTGCCTCACAGAGATCCTCGACGTATCCGGTCCCCTGCGTATCGATAAACGGAGCATTGTTCGCACGGCACCAGTTCCGGGTGAAGGGAGTCTTATAGGAAGTCACGACGATCGGCTCGCACCCCGCTTCGATGAATGCCTCGAACACCCAGGAGATCATCGGCCGGTCATGGACCATCACCAGAGCTTTTTCACCAAGGCGAAGCCTGGACCCCTCACCGCCGGCAAGGATCAGCGCAAGCATTCTCTCAAGGCCTCCACGACACGGAGGTTCTTTTCCCGCGTCTCGACCGAGATCCTGATCGATTCTGAAAGACCAAACGACGTGCAGTCTCTGACGAGAATACCGTGCTCAAGCATCGAATCGGTGAACTCAGATGCATTTCTTCCAAGATGCACTAATATATAGTTCACCGAACTTGGCGCAAACGAGAGACCGAGTTCGGTAAGGCGGGCGAAGTACCACTCACGTTCTGCAGAGATCTTTTCTGCAGAATCGATAAGCTCATCATAGTGATCGAGAGCTTTCATAGTAAAAGCTTCCGCAAACGCATTCACCGTCCAGGGGGTTCGCAGCGTCTCGATCTTTGCGATCAGATCAGGAGGACCGAAGCCAAAACCAAATCTGATCCCGGGGACCGAGAAGCATTTGGTGATCGAACGCATCACAAACAGATCATCGGACCGGATATCCGAAATGGATTCGTTGCGTGCGGCAAGTTCCATAAAAGCCTCATCCACAAAAAGACGGGATCCCTTTTCCGTACAGTCATCCAGAAGAGCGAGCATCGAGTCGCGGGGTGTCAGGATGCCTGTCGGGTTATTCGGGTTACAGACGACACGAAGATCAGCATCCCTGCCGGAAATGACATCAGCACCGGCGAGTTTTGCTGAAAGCGCATACTCCCCAAACGTCGGCGGATCGATCCTGACTGAAGAGTGCGGTGAGAGAACAGCATTACAATATACCCGGATCAGCTCTGCCGATCCGTTCCCCACACAGATCTCCTCCGGATCCCGGGAAAAAACATGCCCGATTTTATCCTTTAATGCACCATATGTATCATCAGGATACACGCAGAGATCGACCTCCTGAAAATCGCACGATATCTGAGGCAGAAACGGGTTCATACTTGCACTTACTTCAAGAAGATCGGCGCCGTATTTCTGTCGCAGAGCGATAATCCGCCCGCCGTGGACAACTTTCTCAGGAAAATGTTTCTGCATTTTGTAGTATAATCTTAGTCATCTTCGGCATAAATATACCACAGATAGAAACTGATTTTGTGTTAACACACAAATACCACGCGATACATTTATATAATCAAACATCCAATTAGATTTTGTCCAAGATCGGACGTCAGTCCCATGTCTTACACTTGTCAGACAAAAGACAGACAATTGACTGACAAATGTCAGATTGGAGTTAAAATGGACCGTATCACCATACGCCTACCCCCCCAGCAGATCGAACTGCTTGAAAAACTTGTCGAGACAGGCGAGTTTCCCACCATTTCAGAAGCAGTCCGCTATGCAGTAAGAGAGTACCTTTCCAAGAGGGGAGACCGGATCATGCGTGATAGCGACCAGATTTCCACATTTGACGCACGATTATAACAGTAAAATCATTGGGGTGTTTACAAAAATGCAGAGTATTATCAATGAGGCACTGAAGAACTCAGAGCTTGAAAAAGGAATTCAGAAGACCTCCATCGTTGACGACGATGACATGCTCGGACAGCCGAGGATCGTCATTGTAGGATGCGGCGGCGCAGGAAACAACACGATCAACAGACTCCACAACATGAAGGTCGCAGGTTCCGAAACCATCGCCATCAACACCGACAAACAGCATCTGGATATGATCCAGGCGGACAAGCGCGTTTTAATCGGAAAATCCCTTACCCGCGGTCTTGGAGCCGGAGGATTCCCGGATGTGGGACGCCGCGCCGCCGAAATGGCACGCCCGACCCTTGAAGAGATCCTGAAAGATGCAGACCTCGTCTTTGTCACCGCAGGCATGGGCGGAGGAACCGGAACCGGCTCCGCACCGGTCGTAGCACAGATCGCCAAAGAACACGGCGCCATCGTCATCGCAATGGTCAGCTACCCGTTCCAGGTCGAGCGGGCGAGAATGCTCAAAGCTGAAGACGGACTGGAAGCCATGCGTCAGGCAGCCGACTCAGTCATCGTCCTTGACAACAACCGGCTCAAGAACTTCGTGCCGAATCTGCCGCTCGGACAGGCATTCTCTGTCATGGATCAGCTGATCGCCGAGACCGTCAAAGGCATCTCCGAGACGATCACCGAACCATCCCTGATCAACATCGATTATGCAGACGTCCGCGCAATCATGAGCAAAGGCGGACTTGCCGTTATGCTCGTCGGAGAATCCAAACAGCAGAACAAGGCAGAGTCCGTCATTCGCGACTGTCTTGCCCACCCGCTTCTCGACATCGACTTCCGCGGAGCGACCGGCAGTCTGATCCACATCACCGGCGGAAACGATCTCACCCTCCACGATGCGGAAGAGATCGCCCAGCAGCTCACCTATGAACTTGACCCCCACGCAGATGTCATCTGGGGCGCACGGGTCCGCAAAGACTTCGAAGGCAAAGTATCCGTCATGGCCATCATGACCGGTATCCAGAGCCCGCAGATCCTTGGCGGTCACTCGGTCACCACCTTCCAGGCAGGCAACTCCGCCTCGGCCCAGTCATCACACAGTCCATCCACCTCTCCCATGACCCATCAGCAAAACACGGCCACTGCACGAAGCGGCTCCTCGTTTGACTGGATCATGTAAAACAGCCATACGTTCACACACCACAATAATATACCCCGTCCGGGATGAAGCATAACGCCGAAAGGTACGTCGTCGCCTTGGCTGTGCATCATCCTTTTTGGACATATATCCGGGCAGATACCCATACCGTCTGCCCATAAACACCCGACCCCGATAGAGAAGGGTTGAGGTGAAACGACTGTTTTTTCATCAGTATTATACGACACCTTTATTTCTCCATACCACCACTAATTATAGGAAAGTCGTATATCTGCGGAGTCGGAAGATTCCAACGAGTCGGCCGCCGGTACAGGAGATTGAATACTATCATTGAAACTTTGCACTTGTTTTTGCGTCATTTTTCATGCATTTTGGTATTATCTCCAGCGCGGGCGACCCACAGATTCATCCCTCTGCGGACGGCTGCTCAGGATAGGTAAGAACGTTGACCGAAGATCTTGTCGATAAAAGAAAATTACTCCTTGAAGAGTCTGAAGAACACAAAGCAAAGCGGAACGAGTTAAACTCCCAGGCAAGCCAGTTTGCCCGCGAGAGAAACGAGTTAAACAACGCAACCCGCCAGTATGTCGAGGACGCACAGAAAAACAAAGAGCTCCGTGACCAGTCCAATAACGACGTTCAGTCCCTGAAAGAGAAGAGGAACGAGTTAAACGACAAGGCAAACACCCTCTTTGAAGAGATCGATGCTCTCAGGGGCGAACAGGGAACCGGTTCCGCGGCACAGAGCCACGAGAAGAAACCCTCAGCAAAAGACATCCAGCGTCAGATCGACCAGCTCGAAGAGAGACAGCAGACTGAACAGATGTCCAAAGAGAAGGAAAATGAGCTTGTTGATAAGATCAAACAGCTCAGAGCCGAACTCAAGGACCAGGAAGTCGAGCACGAACAGAACAAAGAAGTCCGCACCCGCCTGATCGAAGCACGCGAGTACCGCAAACAGGCCTCTGCCATCCATGCAGAAGTTACGGAAAAAGCCGAGCTTGCCCAGAAACACCACGACCTCATGGTCGAGTGCTACAGAAAGGCAGACAAGTCACGGGAAGGCGCAGATGCAAAACACAAACAGTTCGTTGAGGCACAGGAAGCTGCGGATGCAGAGCACAAACAGTTCCTCGAATGCCAGAAACAGCTGCGTGATTATGATAAGGTCCTGACAGGCATCCGCTCAAAACAGAAGAAAGTCAAGAGCGTAAAAGAGAACAAGTCCGCAAGAAAGGAAGCAGAAACCATCTTCAACGCATTCAAGAGCGGCGAGAGGCTGACGACCGAGGACTTATTAAAACTTCAGCGCTCAAAGCTTATCTGAAGTTTTCCAAATATAACCCATATTTTTTCCCGCTTTTTTCCCACAGATATTTAATCAATAAATGGTAACTGTATAACAATGAGCGCACGTACGCTGATTCTGAGCATTGACAGAGATGACGACGTGGGATACAAGGCTGGTGTCGAGAGCCCCGCAGTCGGCAGGGATGCATGTCTTGATGCGGCCACACGGCTTGGTATCGCCGATCCGGAAGATTCCGATACAAATGCGATTTTTCAGGCAATAAAAACCTACGACCAGCTAAAAGCAAACGGCGAGGACGTAGAGGTCGCCGTGATCGGGGGCAACCATATGAATATGCTCGAAGGCGACAGGAGGATCGGAGAACTGCTGGAACAAGTCATCGGGATCACCGGAGTGACCGAGTGCATACTTATCTCCGACGGGGCGGAGGATGAATACGTTCTTCCGATCATCCAGTCACATCTGAAGGTGGCAAGCGTGGTACGTGTGATCATCAAACAGCTGCCGAACATCGAAGGGACCTATTATATCATCAAAAAGCTGATGAACGACCCGAAGATCGCAAGAAGTGTGCTGCTGCCGGTCGGCTTGGTGCTTCTGCTCTACGCCTTAGTCGCCCTGCTGGCACCTGGTGTTTCGGCAGTCCTGGTGGCAGTAGGAATTATTGGATTGTATCTGCTGTTCAAAGGGTTCAACTTCGACCAGTATTTCGGCTATGTGTGGCACGCGGTGACCGAATCGTTCAGAAAGGGCCAGTTTTCCTTTATTGCCTATCTGGTCGCAGTCATCCTCGTCATCGCCGGCATCATCTCCGGGCTGATGAGCGTGATCACCAATTACCCCAATTCGGGAGATGTCGGCATACTCTATCTTGGCCTGACGTTCCTGTACGGTGCGCTTATCTGGGTCATCGCTGCAGGACTGGTGGGATCAGCCGGAAAGATCACGGATTACATCCAGAATTATCAGGCAGGCATCTCACGGATATTTGTTGTGCCGTTCTTTTTTGTTGCGATTGGTATGATAGCCTACGGTGCAGTGATCTACTTTTTGTCCATTTCACCGGTCGAACCGTTCCCGTTCACCACTACTGACGGCATTATCGCAATGATGCTCCTCACGATAGCAGGTCTTGGGGTCGCGTTTCTCGGCATCTATCTCAGACCGCGTGTCCAGAAAAAAGTCCGTGCGTGGATAGAGATGAAACTGAAACTCGAGGAAGACGAGACGAACGGGAAGAAAGGAAGACCCGTGTATAAAAAAGTAAAGTACTGAAAAAAAAGATTACGGGACCGTTACTGGAAATACCCGAAACCTTTTTGCATGACCTTGATATTGCTGTAGATCTTGGATTCGGTCGGACTGAGGATAAACGTCAGTTTCGGGATCACAGTTCCGAAAGTGTGAGCCGGATACCAGTAGGATCCGTCTTCATAATCGATCACCGCATTTTTAACAACAATGACCGCACGGCTGTTATCGACATACGTGTAGGCTGCCGACTGTGAATCTTTTCCAGCCTCAGGATATCCGACAACCGAGAGCACACGATTTTTCAGATCCTGTTTGCCGAAAAGAAAGACCAGAAACGCGATCCAGGGTGTGACCTCATACTGAACGGTGATCTCTGCCTCCGTTCCCGAGAGCACGATGTCGATGGAACGAACGGTCAGATATCCGTACTTGTTCGATCCTTCGGTCAGCACTGACGAATCGCCGGTGACTGTCTGATTCCCCTCAGGAAGCGTGATGACCACGCCGGAAACTGCTAAAGCCGGACCTGGAACGAGCAGGAGCAGGAAAGCAGCAATCATAACCAGAGAGATAATCCTGACGAGGTTCATTGTGATATTTATGTCTCGAAAACGAGATAGTCTTTTCCCTACACGAACCGGATCGGCACATCCTGAAAGATATCTCCGTCGAAAAGACCGCGGGGAGTGATGCGGAGATGCGGGATCACCGTAAGTGAGAGAAACGACAGATTCATGAACGCCGCGTGAGATGCTCCCGTCATCTTCAGCCGGTCAGACAGTTCTTCCATCCGTTTTTCGACCTCTTCATATGCAAGCGGGGTCATCAGACCTCCGCACGGGAGGGAAAGGACGTTCGTTTTCCCGTCGCAGACAACGGCCATGCCCCCGCCGCCGTCTTTGACAGCGCGGATCGCCTGAATGATCTCCTCGTCCGTGACACCTGCCGCGATGATATTGTGGGCATCATGCGAGATCGATGCGGCAATCGCCCCTTTCACAAAGGAAAATCCTGAGACAAGACCCACACCAAACCCTTCGGACCGATACCGGTCGACACTCACGACTTTGCAGAGATCCGCTGCCGTTTCGCTGTCGAGAGCCTCAGTTATGATCTCGCCCGGGACAAGACCGATGACCCGGAGTTTTCCCTCCGGAAGAGCAAGCTCTTCTTTCGTGGGTACACGGCAGGAAAACGGCGGCGAGGTGCAGACCGAAGAGCTGCCGGGTATCTCTATCGATGAAGCAGGGATCCCATTTTTGTACACATCCAAAACCGCAAACTCCGGACCGTCAGCGAGTATGCAGAAATCCGCGATCCTTCCCGGTGCGATCATTCCGCGATCGGCCAGCCCGAAACAATCAGCAGCAGAAAGCGTTGCAAGCCGCAGGGCATGCTCAAGCTTCATCCCGCAGCTCACCGCGACCCGTATACAGTGATCGATCGACCCGTCACGGACCAGAGAGTCCGTATGCCGGTCGTCAGTGCAGAAACAGCATCGCGCCGCCGTGATGTCGTTCACGATAGAGGATAAAGCGGCGATATTTTTGGCAGCATCTCCTTCACGCAGAAAAACATACATTCCAAGAGAGAGTTTTTCACGGCCTTCGTCAGCAGAAGTACACTCATGATCCGTTTTGATATGCCGGGATACATATCTGCAGAGTGCTTCGCCGCTAAGTCCCGGCGCATGACCGTCGATGTGATCGAAGACGGCCAGCTTTGCGAGGACCTCAGGGTCGCCGGAAAGCACGCCGGGGACATTCATCATCTCACCAAGCCCGATGACCGAGGGAGTATGTTTGTAAGAGGCGACATCCTCTGCGGAGACAACGGCGCCGCCTTTGTCCAGAGGGGTCGCCGGCACGCAGGAAGGGATCATGAAAAAAATATCTGCCGGCGAACTCTTCGCATCCTCAAGCATGAAATCGATCCCGGCACAACCGGAGACGTTCGCGATCTCGTGAGGATCGGCTATCACCGTGGTCACGCCGTTTCTGAGCGACAGGCGGCCGAACTCGCGGGGCGTGAGAAGAGAACTTTCGATATGGACATGGGCGTCGATCAGACCCGGAACGACCCGTGCACCGCCAAGATCGGTCACCCGGCCCCCTTTCAGAGAACCCGGAGCGCCTACAGCGGACACCAGACCATCTTCAACAGAAAACGCTGACGGACGCCATTCTGCGGCCGCAGTATCAAAAAGAAGGGCATTATCAAAGATCTGCATCATGTGATCTGAATATTCTGAATGAAACCGGTTATACGTTTCGTTCCTTCATCCCGTTCGAGAACATAGATAAATACTTTGTACTCGCCGGGCAAAAGCTCGACCTGCAGTTCCGTTACTGAGTCGCCTTGTATCAGCGTCCCAAGAACGGACTCGGATTCACATACCTGCGTTGAGGAGAGAAGGGTATCCTGACGAAAGATATTGTAAAGGAACCACACATCTTTTTGTTCACCATTATAATGGATCGGTGTGGTCAATACGCCGTCCTCGTAGACGGATGTCCCCGCGGTGAGAGACGCCCCCCCGGTAAAAACGAGAATCAGACCGATCACCGCAGCCAAACATACCAGGCCTGCAATGATCAGCAGAGGTTTGCGTTCCATATCCTGCGGCCTATTCAGCCCTCTCAATAATAACACGGACTTTGTCGCCGGCTTTGAGACCGGATCCTTTCGGGACATCTATATTGAACCAGTGAGGGCCCTGCTGAGCCATAAGACAGTCCTTTTCCCCATCGATATCAGATACAAATTCTAAGGTTTCCACTAGCTCAAAAATTTTAACAGCCATACTAACATAGAGGAAAGGAACAGTAATTAAGGTTGTTGTTTTCCTCTAGGAAAACAAAAAGGGAATATCGGGGTGGTATCGGATATTCTATTACATTGATCTGCTTGTTACCATCCAGGTGGTACTGTTGGAGTAACTCCATCGGCTGATATCCAGCTCATCGCAAATTTCGGAGAGGATGGCGAGGTTGGTCCCAACTTCCTTTGAAGAGAGACCGAGATCTTTGGCGATATACTTCGCTTTAAAGAATCTACCGCCCTTGGATACACCTGCTTTCAGGTATCCGAGAATCTTCGCCTGGGTTTCATTGTATCTTTCAAGAATTGTTTTAGGTTCGGCCATTTTGACTTACCTCACGTAAGTATTGAATCTTTTACATTATAAAGATATTGTTATGAAGGCGCTGCACGGACAAAGAGGATCAAAAAAAAGATATCCGGGTGTTTTAGAGTGATGCTGCCGGAAATTCGGAGATTTTCTCGATCATTTTTTCGATTACCTGGGCACGCATACCCTCGACAAATTTGATGCTGCCGACAACGAGGTGGCCGCCGCCTGAGATTCCTGCTCCAGGCATCTCATCCCGCATAGACCTGACCATCTGCGGGATGTTCATTCTCACACTGCGGGAACGGATGACTGCAAAATCCGGACCAAGGCCGAGCGTGACGACAGGTTCGTTCACATACTTCTTGCAGAGGATATCGTGAACTTCGCCCGAGGATTTGCCCGGAGGCGGGAAGGTGAACCGGTGGGCAAACATCTCCACATCGGCAAGGAACAGATTCGCACCTGAGGTAAGCTTCTGATCGTGGATATGAGGCATCATGGTGTTCATCTGATCCTCGATCGCCAGGTTTGCCTCGGTGACGAGGAGGTTCACGAGTTTTGCATGCCGCTCAGGCGCATTGTTGATGTTGAGGATATCTTTGACGATCTCGCGTCCGTCATTGAATCGGAGCCAGTACTGCTCGTAATCGAGGGACAAGGCCATGTCTTTACACTCATCACGGGTGTATTTTCCTTCGATCAGTGCAAGATAGGAGTCAAGTTCAGGAGCCTCGCTTCTGTCTGCAACACCCGCAACTGCCGGGAAATGCATGATGCGTGATTCGACGGCGGGGTTGATCAGCCGGGCAATTTCCGTTCCGAGCATACCTGCGGTGACACCGAAGTCGCCGCCGACATGATACGGATTGACATGTGCCAGGAGGTATTTGTCGATAGTATCATCGGGATGGTGGTGGTCGGCAACGATGACGTCAAGACCATAGACCTCGGTCATCTTGTAAGACGGCATGTCCTCTTCGGTCGATCCGTTGTCCATAAGAAGGATGAGCGGAAGTTTCTGACCGAACCGGACATTGTCTTTCAGCATCATGTCGAGATCGCGGGTCACATCTTCGATCTCATAGAAGGGGGCCTTTGAGGGCGAGCGGCGCAGAAGGAAGTTGTCCTGATCCGGATCTCCGCCGTTGTCGCGGATGAACTGGGTGACGGCAGTTTCGACAGAAACAGCCGCGCAGATTCCGTCGGCATCTGCGTGATGACGAATGATGATCGGCTGCTGGGTGAGAACAGCACGGCGGACGATCTTCGCGAGTTTCCGCATCTCGGGCCAGAGAGCGTCGATGACATCGCTTTTGACCATCGGGCTGACCTCCGGCGGTTCGGCGCGGGCTTCCAGTGCACGGTTGATCCGGCTCCGGACGTTGTCGGCTTCCTCGCCTTTGAGGACCTGCATTCCCGAGACCTCGATCTGCATCTGGTTGTTTCTGCGGGTGGCTTCGCCGAATACTCTGACGATGTCGCCGAGATTTACTTCAGGATAAGACCGGACGCCTGCTTCAGTGAAAGCGGCGGCATCCTCGACGCCTGAGTCATCACAGATGGTAAAGATGGTCGGACCCGAAGTCTGTTTGATCTGCACGACGTCTGCTTCGATCGTCACGTTCCTGCCGATCTTTGATGCCAGATCAGAGAGTTTTGTAAGCGTGATCTTTTTTGCGACAAGCTGGGTCTCATAGCTTCCTTCCGGAAGGTCGATCTCCCGAAGATCGATGTTTCCGTTTGGGCGGACCTGATTGACAAGCACGATGATCGAATCGCGTTCATGTTTCTCGGTCAGCACATTGCTTTTATGCAGGAGACCTTTGGTTTTATCATTTAACTGAACAAAGGTACCAAAGGTCGCAAAACCCTGGACTTTGCCGATGTACATGCTGCCTTCAACGATGTCATCGACTTCACAACCCGGACCAAGCCGGTATACGATATCTGTCATTAGTATTATTCCTCTTCAAAATCCTCTATTTCATCGGTATCTGCACCGCAGAGACCATAGAGCTTTTCTTCACCGTCACGTCTGCCGCGGGCGACCAGAAGGTCGCCTGCATACAGACATACGTTTCGCCCAGGACGATAGATCCATCTGTTTTCATGTTTTATGGCGAATATGACCATTCCAGTCACGGTACCAACATGAGACTCAGCAAGGGATTTTTTGTCAAGAGTGGATCCTTCATGGACCGTGACCCACGCAATAATCTCATCAGATTCCCGAACGATCCGTTTGAGAATCGCGGGCACCTCAATCTCCCGAAGAACGACATCGGCAATGGAACTGGCAGCGTCCGAGATCGACTCGGCGAACGACGACATATACAGCATTCCGCGCAGACTTGCAACATCCTCGGTGCGTTTGGCTGCTTCGAGGGTCCACAGATCGAGCCGGAGCCGCATCTCGTCAAGCTCCTCTTCAAGGGCCACGACTTCGTTTGCCAGATCCAGATTTTCATGGAGCAGAGCGGAATAGGCAAGGCCGACTGAGAGTTCGCTGATGTTTTTCATCTCGATCATGAGTGCTGCCGCACGGTCAAGATCGCTGATGGGAGACAGGGTCTCTTCGTCATCACTGGGGACCGGCTGACCTGCCAGTTCGCAGAGCTCGGGGAATCCATACTCCGGACCCCGGCCGACAAGGATATCACCGGAGCGAAGGACAGTGTGTTTATCAGGATCATAGAATCTCTGACGCATCCTCCGGATCATGATGATACGGATACCGGTTACGGACTGGAGCTTGATGTCGCCGAGACGTGCGCCGTCAAGGGGGCTTCCGGCAGCAACAACGGTCCGATGAGTTGCTTCTTCCGCCTCAGGCAATGCTCTGCGAAGGTTTGCCGGAAAGGAGACGTGCCGCATGATATTTTTTGCGATATCAGCTGCATGATTCGATATCCTCTCCGAGGCTTCGGCAAGCTGGAGAAGGCCGCTCATCGGTTCGGTCTCTTCTATACGCCGTACACTCATCATACTGGTAATACGTGCCTGGTAGACGAGGTCATTCATACGTTCTTCGAGTTCTATGACTTCATCAGCTATGGCGTTGCTTTCGAAAAGCACCGCAGAATAAGCCAGATCAACCATAAGTTCGCTGATGTCCTTCATCTCGATAAGGACATCTTTCAGGTTGATCGGTTGGTTGTCACGTTCCATGATAGTGTGTGTATTAGTGAGAGTTCTGACTACTTAATAAATAGGATAGCCGGACCGAGGTAAAGAATCTTTGATCAGAGCAAAAAGGTGAAATCATATTGAAAAACGGGTGTGAGGATACCGACCGTCACAGGATCAGTCCGGCCGGTTCACCGGGATGAGTCCGGTATTCCCGCCGGTTATACACTCCCCGCCGCGCGGGGTAACTATGAAAGTATTTTCGATGCCGACCATCCCGACGCCGGTTATGCCGGCCTTCGGTTCTACAGCGAGCGTCATGTTCTCGACAAGCGGCTCGTCGAACCCTTTTGCGATCACCGGCATCTCGTCGATCAAAAGCCCGATCCCGTGACCGAGGAATTTCACCCGCCGGTCTTTATAGCCCATAAAGTTCTGTTTGAACTCCAAATCAAGATCATCCATTATCGTCTGATAGATCTCTGATGGAATGGCTCCGGGTTTCAGCATCGAAGCAACCTTGTTCTGAATCTCGACGCACTGATAATGGGCAGCGGCCGCCGGTTCCGGCAGCGGTTTTCCAAACACGTACGTCATCGTTTTGTCTGTTAGATATCCGTGATATCCGCACCCCACATCAAGATACACCAGATCGCCGGACGCCAGTTTCCGGTCAGGGCTTCCAAGCACCGGAGCATACGGCCCGATACCCCGGTTTCCGCTCGCCCCGTTGAAATACGAAGGATACAAGGAACTCTCGCCAAATCCGATATGACCCATCCGGACTTCCGTATCAAACATCCCAAACCTTACGATCCCCTGATGACCTTCCCGCACCATGACCTGATAAAGCGCTGTGCCAAGGTCAGCCTCGCTCATACCCTCCTCCAGCATGTCTGGCACCAGATCCTCGATGACGTGACGGTGGATATCTCCGGATTTTTTCATCAGCGTGAGTTCATACGGACTTTTCACCGATCTGACGTCAGCAAACTCTCTGTCTGCCGAAGCGATCTGTCGGAACGGGAAATACTTCAGAAACCTCTGCAGATGTGCATACGAGATCAATTCTGTTTCGGTGTAGAGGGTCTCTCCAGTGACAGGTAACGCGGCCGCCGCATCCCGGAAACTTGACATCGACCGGATATCACTGAATAGTGACTCGTCAAGAGCTCGCGAATAACTGTTTCGAACCCAGAAAACCGGCTCTTCGTTCCTTGAGATAAAAAGCGCACCGTCCTGCATCGTGCCGGTGAAGTAATAGAGATTTACCTTGCCAAAGACCGCGGCAAATGTCCAGTCAGGATGTTTGCGGTCCATCTGCGCATGAAAACGGAGCATCCGGTTTTCAAGCTCGGCAAGAGGGACGTGAGTATGCATAATCAGTTTAATGAGAAGAAGGGGATAATACTTGGCATCATGCGGTCATTTTGAAACTCAAGTCTTTTGGCCGCATAATGCCCTGAAAAAATAGATTTACTCCGGAACAGCGCCTTTGTCTGCCTGGCCGGCGTATCGCGCATAGCGTGCAAGCACGCCTTTGAGATCACGCTCTCTTGGGACCCACACCTTTCTTCTTTCTGCGAGCTCCGTCTCATCGACCAGAAGATCCAGCTTCTGCTCATGAAGATCGATCCGGATGATGTCACCCTCATGGACCAGTCCGATGGGTCCGCCCGCTTTTGCCTCGGGAGCAACGTGACAGATACACGGTCCGCGTGTTCCGCCGGAGAAGCGACCGTCCGTTATCAGGGCAACATGGGTATAGCCAAGACCCATGAGTGCCGATGTGGGAGAAAGCATCTCCGGCATGCCGGGTCCGCCTTTTGGCCCCTCATACCGGATAACGATCACGTCACCCTCTACTATTTTGCCGGTAAGGATCGCATCCATCGCCTCATTCTCCCCGTCGAAGACGCGCGCCGGACCTTCATGCCTCCACATAGCATCGATCACTGCCGATGATTTGATCACCGATCCGTTTGGTGCAAGCGACCCTTTCAGGATCTTCAGCCCTCCGGCCGTGTGCACGGCATTCTCAAGACTGCGGATGACCTCTTCATCCACATATTTCACGGCGTCAGCGATCGCAAACACCGATTTTCCCGAGACCGTCATACAGTCTTCAAGATGCGATCTTATCTGTTTGAACACCGCAGGGATCCCTCCAGACCAGTATAATGTCTGCATCGAATGGGGCCCTCCGGGCTGCATCGAGCAGATGTGCGGGACGATGGCGCCCATCCGGGTAAAATCATCAAGTGTCAGCGGGACCTCTGCTTCATGGGCGATCGCCATCAGATGGAGGACAGTGTTCGTCGAACCTCCCAACGCCATATCTACGGCGATGGCATTTTGGAGAGACTGTTTCGTGATGATATCACGGGGTTTGATATCAGCTTTGATCATTTCAACGACCCTGACCCCGCTTTCATAGGCGAGACTGAGTTTTGCCGCCTCAACCGCAGGCATCGCTGCACAGCCCGGAAGGGACATCCCCATCGCTTCGGTCATGCAGGCCATGGTATTTGCCGTATATAATCCCTGGCAGCTTCCACACCCGGGCATCGCCGCTGCTTCCAGCTCATGGAGCTCCTCTTCGCTCATTTTGTGCGCTGCGACCTTGCCGACCCCTTCGAATACATCAGTGAGGGAAAGCTCGCAGCCTTTGTGATGGCCGGGAAGCATGTTTCCGCCGGTGACGACGATCGCCGGAATATTGCATCGTGCTGCCGCCATAAGCATACCAGGCACGATCTTATCGCACGTACAAATACAGACAAGAGCATCGAACCGGTGCGCCTGGATCATAAGTTCCACGGAATCTGCGATGTTCTCGCGGGAAGCAAGCGAGTACCGCATGCCTTCGTGTCCCATCGCGATCCCATCACAGATCCCTATCGTGTTGAACTCGAAAGGCGTGCCGCCTCCTGCTGCAATTCCCTCTCTGACACGTTCGGCGACCATTCTGAGATGCGTATGGCCGGGAACGACCGTGTTCCAGGAGTTTGCGACCCCGACAAAGGGTTTGTCCATCTCTTTGTCCGATATTCCCAGTGAGCGTATAAGAGACCGGTTAGGTGCTCTGGCGTATCCTGATTTCACATCATCGCTTCGCATCTGAATCACATAGATAAAGGTAGCAGACGATAATAAAACAAGCGGCCGGTCAAAAAACCGGCTTATCGGTGATGCAGTCCTTCTTCAGCCAGATTTTCCCAGATTATCTTTCCCATGAACTTGAGATCGATGTATTTTCCGTCAAGATAGAACGCCATTTTTTTGATCCCTTCCAGTTCATATCCCAGCCGTTCATACAGACTGACGGCACGCGGATTTGTGTCGGCGACCATACACTCCATTCTGATGAAACCGCGTTTTCGGACTTCTTCTTCAAGAAACCGGATCGCTTTTGTGCCGATGCTCATTCCCCAGAATGCGGGTTCGATGTACAGAAAAAAAACAGCACTGTGGGAAAGCCGGGTCCCGGGCGGCTGGGAATAAAATCCGGCTCCGCCGATTATCCGGTCCCGGCAATGGATGCACCAGAGAGAGATGAGCCCGGACTGGATGTATTCCCATGACGCCATAGTAGCCTCCATGGAAATCGGAGGGATAGACTCAAAATGCTCTGCTATCTCGGGGATATTGCATAACTCGTTGATCCGCCCAAGATCCGACTCCTGAACCGGACAAAACCGGACCTCTGCCGCGATACGTTCAGCCATGAGCTAGTGTGGGAAGCGGGATGCAATAAATTTATCGTGCCGAAAAACCCTGGCAGCAAACCTTCAGAGTCGCGGTCTTGAAAAAGGAGAGAGGGGGAACGTTATTTGCGGTCTCATCAGCCAGTGTCGCCATCATTAAAGCCAACCAAAACCAATACTACAGCAGATGACCATAGTTGCATGTCTTGGAGTGGGCAGAATAGGCGGAGAGGTCGCATATGTTTCGGCCCTCAGAAAATTTGCCGATGAACTCGTCCTATTTGATATCAGCGAACCCCTGCAGCATGCCCAGAAACTCGATATAATCCACGGAATGGATATCCCGGTGTCCACAAATCCCCGTGAACTCAAGGACGCCGACTACTGTATCTTCTCTGCAGGTTACTCGCGATCTCCGAAAATAAAGACCCGGGCCGATCTGTTTGATAGAAACCTCCCGATCGCAAAGGAATCGGCCGAACTCCTGAAAGGATTCTCAGGCAAACTCATCGTCGTCACCAATCCGATGGATGTCTTTACCTGGTACTTTGCGAAAAACAGCTGTCTTGATGAAAGTCAGGTCGTCGGTTTCGGCGGCCTTCTTGACAGCAGACGGTTTACCGTGGCGCTGAAAGCTCTGGGGATCGAAGCCGAAGGCCAGGTCCTCGGAGAACACGGGGAACATCAGGTCCCGCTCTTCTCCGCTCTCGACATCGACATCCCCGTCACGGTAAAGGAGGAGATCCTGACCGGTCTTCGCGGATCCTCGATGCCGGTGATCAAAGGAAAAGCAGGCACGGTTTTTGGACCGGCATACCACATCGTCTCGATGATGGAGCGAATCGAAAAAGGCGAGCGGATCACCTGTTCTCTTCCGGCAAACGGAGCATACGGGATAGAAGGCTGTGCACTGGGTCTTCCGGCCGTCGTGACACGGTCCGGAGCAAAGATCGATGAAAGCCTGAAACTCGATCCCTGGGAACTGGAAAAACTCCTCGCAGCTGCGGCTTTCCTTCAGGACCTCTGCAGGAGAGTATAAATGGAAATTGCCATCAATCAGGCCGAATACTCAAATGCTCCCGGCGGTCCGGTCGTCCATATATTCGGACGCGAAGCGGACGGAACACCCCATCAGCTGAAAATCACCGGATTTCGCCCCTACTTCTGGGTCCGGGAAGGCGAGGCCGGCAAGATCCGCGCAGAAAAAATCGAGGTCACTCAGGACAAAGGGGTCTCTATCAAAGGCGAACCCCTTCGCCGGATCTATACGGAAAAACCCGGCGATGTCAGAAATGTCAGGGAAAACTATCACCATTTCGAAGCCGACATCCCGTTTGCCACCAGATTTCTGATCGATACCGGCATTACCGGCGGCGTCAGCGCCCCGTCTGAAGAGTGCTCGTTTACGGAACTTGCGCCGGCATCGGTGATCTCCAAGCCAAGGGTCTGTATGTGCGATATCGAGTGTGACGACAGAAACGGCTTTCCCGAACCCGGACGCGACCCGGTCATCTGCATAACATGTCATGACTCGTTCGACGACCGGTATACGACCTTTGTGCTGAACGGAAAGACCAAAGGCGCGTATCTCAGCGCTGAACCGCTTGCAAGCGGGTGTTTTTCCGAAACTCACATAATCTTTTCCTATGACACCGAACGCGATCTGTTTTCCGGCTTCATCGACTACATCAAAGAGAAGGATCCTGACATCCTCTCCGGATGGAACTTCATCGACTTCGACGCCGATTACATCCTCAAGCGTGCCGAAACGCTCGGGTTCCGGGCCGAAGTCTTTGCCCGCATGCCCGGCATGACCGAAAGAAATGCGATGAGAGGGCGGGTCATCTTCGATCTTCTCGCAGCATATAAAAAAATGCAGGGAAGCCAGAAGGAGTCGTATCGTCTGGACGCCGTCGCCGAGGATGAACTTGGCGAAACCAAAGTGAGGTACACCGGAACTCTTGGTGATCTCTGGGATAACGACCCCCTGAAAATGGTGGAGTACAACTTCAAGGATGTGGAGCTCTGTGTCGGGATCAACAAAAAGAACAACATCATTGAGTTCTATCAGGAAGTTGCGAGATATGTCGGATGTCCTCTGGATAAAACACTGAACTCGTCGAATGTCATAGACATCTATATCCTCAGAAAAGCGTTCGGCAGATTCATCCTGCCGTCCAAAGGAAACGCATCCGGCGAGGAGTTTGAGGGAGCTACCGTCTTTGATCCAAGCAAAGGGGTCAGAGAGAACGTCATCGTCCTGGATCTGAAATCCCTTTACCCGATGGCGATGATGACCCTGAACGCCTCCCCGGAGACGAAGTCTCCAAACGGCGAGATCCACGCCCCAAACGGGATCAGGTTCAACAAATCCCCGGACGGACTGACCAGATCGATCATCAGCGAACTGATGGCGGAACGCGACGAGCGGAAAAAACTCAGAAACAGTTTTCCGTTCGGATCAGACGAGTATACCCTGTATGATATGCAGCAGAATGTGCTGAAGGTCATCATGAACACGTACTACGGCGTCTCAGGTTTCTCCAGATTCCGGCTGTATGACCGGGACATCGGAGCTGCCGTTACGTCGGTCGGGCGTGCGATCATCCTGCACACAAAAAATGTGATCAAGAAACGCGGGTATGAGGTGATCTACGGGGATACCGACTCCTGTTTTGTGCAGATCCCGCCCATGTCTCTTGAAGACACGATGAAGACCGCCCGGGAGATCGAGGAGGAGCTCAACGACAGTTACCTGTCGTTTGCACAGGAGACTCTTGGTGCGGATATGAACTTCTTTTCGATCAAGTTCGAGAAGATCTACCGGCGCTTTTTCCAGGGCGGAGCAAAGAAACGGTATGCAGGCCACCTTATCTGGAAAGAGGGGCAGGATGTCGATAAGATCGATATCACCGGGTTTGAGATGAAGAGATCCGATTCTGCGCAGATCACCCGTGAAACCCAGGAGCGGGTCCTGGAAATGATCCTGAAAGGAGACGGCAAAGCGGAGGTGAAGAAGTATCTGCCTGACGTTTTAACGATGTACCGCGCCGGAAAATGTCCGCTTGAAAAGGCAGGTATCCCGAGCGGAATAAACAAGTCATTGGCCGATTATGCCCATCTGGACTCCCACGGGCGGGGAGCCATCTACTCGAATAAGTATCTCGGCACAGACTTCAAACGCGGCAGCAAACCAAAACGGCTTTACATCAAACGAAGTCTTCAGCCGGATAAATATCCGGATACTGACGTCCTCTGCTTTGAGTATCCGGATCAAATTCCAAACGGAACATTCGAGATCGACTGGGAGACCATGCTCGAAAAAACCCTGCAGGCACCGCTCAACCGGATCTTCGATGCCCTTGAATGGGACTGGGACGAGTTCGATCCAACCAAATCCAGAAAGACGACGCTGGATATGTTCTTCTAAATTCGGCACAGGAGTTTGGTATAAACTCCCCGCCTTTTCTAAAAAATTACCAATCGAGTAAAGTTCTCGACACGATATACTCGCCGTGGGCTTCGCGGGTCGTTCCGACGATAAGCCAGGTCTGATCCCCATGCTCCTCGACGACACCTTTTGCTTCCAGGGTCTCACCCGTGAAACACTGGCCGCAGTAGGTGTGCGTAAAAGAAAGGACCATGTCGATCTCCTCATGATCCACTTTGTAGATACCCGGCGAATCGAATGCAAGACCTGCGTCCGTGACTTTCGCTTCGATCGTCATCACGCCCGTCTTCTCACCAAGCGTGATCGGCGGGACCGAGTGGAGATTGTCGTATCCACGCGAGTAGAGAAGGTCGAAGTAGGTCCCTTCGAACTCTCCGCGGTTGAACTTGCGGCTCTCGTGCAGAACGAACTCGTCGAAGCTGATGTCGGGCACTCTTTTTCTGTAGACCTTCTGCCACATCTCCTCGCTCATCGCAGGGATCTTTCCGGCCTTCACCGCGGCCATCAGCTGCTCGCGTGCCGAAAACCAGGCCGAGCCGTAGATGACCATGTCGATATCGGATGCAGCGTTTTCGAGACCGGCGAGCAGGGAGCCCGTGCATCCATAGCTCATCGGCGGCAGATCGAAGTGGGAAAAAAGCCTGGCGACCCTGGCGTTTCGCGCCGCGATGCCGGCCGCCTCTTCCTCGGGTTTCAGCACGCGGACAATGTCTGCAAGCGGCACGCGGTGGACCAGATCGAGGTATTCGGGTTTGTGTTCTTTGACCCAGGCGAACGCATCGGCAAAATCATATTTCTTGTATCTCGTTCCCGAAGGAGCCGTCCGGTCCCCGTCAGGTGTCGGGACATAGCGGAGCACGCACTCCGCGCGGGAATCATTTTCATATCCTGAAACGGCGTAAAGACAGCCGTCAGCGGTCATAACAAAATCACGTAAACGAATCGGTTTCATAAAAATGCGAGGGAAGGGATTCGAACCCATGAACTACTGAAGACCAGATCTTAAGTCTGGCGCCGTTGGCCTGGCTTGGCTACCCTCGCCTACCTTATTACATTGATGCTTCTACATAAAAAAGAGAGCGGAAATACATCAGCAGGTTGATCTAACGGTCGCAGGAGAATATAGATAAGATACTCCTGCAGATGATGTTGAACAGATATGGCAACAAAAAAAGAGATGATTCTTTTTATGATTTACTGCCTTCCTTCTTTGGTTAATGGTGTTTTCTCTTCATCATAACATAATTGATAAGAAGAGCAAGAAATTCAAAAATTAAAAAGACCCAAAATGAGAGAACATATCCGTCTATTATCATAACAGAGAGAAATCCAACGGCCAAGGCGATTGAAAAAGTAATAGCTATTTCAGTTTCTTGTGAGACAAATTGCTGCAGAGAAAAAACACGAATTTCTATCTCTTCACTGGAGTTAGCGAGAAATTCGTGAGAGATTGCAGATTCATATGAGATGGTAACTGCCAAATTAACAAGTAAGAATGCCGCATAAAATAATACGTAGGCAAAAATTAGATAATTTATATCAGTAATCTGCAGGGTTTTTTCGTTGACTATCAATAATGTAGATGTTTCCGGCAGATTATTTACTGCAAGAAACAGGGTCACAAACAGGGTGATCAATACACCCAATGTCGTCATGATAGAACGACTGCGTGTAGACTGTGATTGTACCCATCCCCATTCTCTTTCGTTCATAAATGACTATTCGCAAGTGAAATATATATAGAGAATGGGTGATAGAAGGGGAAAAACGTGGTTCGTTATTCCTTCCCGAGATCAAGATCTGCATACCTCTTCACCAGATCCTCATGACCGATCGTGCAGGAGATCATCTCCAAAAACTCAGATTTGGATAGGTACGTTTGCTCAGCCATTTTTGCCAGAAGAAAATCATTGAGCTCCTGTTTGTTATGACTTACATGCGTCGTAACCGGACTTCTCTTTCCGTTAGCATAAAACGTATAACGCGGGTGTTTCTGCCTCCCGGAAACCTGCTCAAATCCCTTCTTTTTTAAAGCTCTCGTGACATCATCAGCCTTCAGGATCATATTAGAGCCACACGGCATCCCGCAATTTTTTCCCAAACTCTTTTGAGGCCGCGGTCATTGAAACATCAGGATCATTATACTGGTCAAAACTATCGGAAAATTGCAGTCCAGCCTCCTCTAAAGCCTCTTCCAATGTTTCGCAGGAGACAAGAATCTTAAATTCGGTATTTGCCAGATCAATAAACCCGTTTTTCTGGTCGAGATGCAATTGAAGAGGAATTGGCATTTTCAGCTTCTTCATCTCATTATCTTTTCCAAGGGGCACCTCAGAAAGAAACACTACTCCATGCGCAGTCCCTTCATCACCCACATCCAGCATATCAAGCATCTGTCCCAACACATCATCATACGTCTGATGACCCCGCTTGCGCTGGATGACCCGCTCCTTAATCTCAGAAGAGATAGAAATAGTCGCACGCTGTGGTCTTGTCTCAGCTGCCTGCATGATATAAAATAATGTGAGGTGTGAGATAATAGATTTTCTCCATGAGATTATCTCTGATAGATCCTCCTAAGTTAGCGTTCAACCAGTAAAATTTTTGACAAGCACATCCTTTGAAACCATCTTATTTGATAGACTGCCTATGAATATTCGGAAATCTACAAATACTTTCCAGACCGACATGTCTGGAGAAGATAGTTCCTTTCCCAATCGTGCCAATATCTTGTTGAAAGTTTTCCGCTAAAAACTTCTCATTGAACGCTGAATGGGAGCGCGTTCATCTTGTATTCTGAAACTCCTGTAGTGTAGTGGTCAATCATTCCGGCCTTTGGAGCCGGAGACGGTGGTTCGAGTCCGCCCAGGAGTATCTGAAATGTATGGTCCATCGGACAATCATTTTTCCGCTGTTTTTTTAGCTTTCCACGGGAACTGATTTCGTCAGCACAACACGCCACTCTCTTCCGCCAAACGTGAAGGTGTCCCAGACCGCTGTTTTTTCGACCATGTCCAGACCGACATCAGCCATATAGACATATTTCGTCGTTCCTGAGGGGTTTGCTGCGACGAGCTGCGCCATTTCCCTGACAGACGCATACGCCGGATCAGTCAGGAGATTAACGCCTGCTTCCGAAACATCCGCATCGAACACCTGAATCCCGTCCGTCTGCATCACCCAGAGGTTATACCCCTGTTCAAGAACTTTCTGCTCTTCCGCTCCGAAGAGACGGTACGGATCGAAACTCAGACTGATATACCCGGCATACTCTCCGGAAATATGGATGGGGACCGAGAGAAGATATGCTTCCATGCCGTTCTCCAGAACCATATACTCAGAGACATAGACATCCGTCCCGGTGAATATGTCTTTGTTCGGCGGATAGCTGCTCAGATCTTCGCCGAGGGCACTTTGGATATTATTTGGATAGACCGCACGCACGATACTATGCTCATCAGCGATCAGCAGATCGTGGGTCAGGGTCGTCCTCTGATACAGAATCGCAAGAGCCTGACTGCCGTTTTCAGGAGTCGGGGCGGCAGCATAGACCTTTGCTGCGGATCGTGCCTCGTCTGCGGTCGCAGCAAGGGTCCCGTTCAGAGATGAGATCGCAGCGTCCAGAACATCCGCCTGCGATGCCGGCTGTTCAACGCATCCTGCCGAAAAACAGGTGAGCATAACAACAGAAAACGCCGCAAACAACAATAGAACCTTCATATTCATACTATTATCTCCCGATTGAAATATTCTCCGGAAAGCGGCAGGGATATTACTCCTCCTTGTTCTGCAGGGAATACCGGCGTGTCAGGCTCTCCAGCGTCTCGATCTCATACACATCCTTGTCATCCCTAAGTCTGACAAAACGCGGGAACCGCAGAGCGTATCCTGCCGCGTAATTCGTACTCCTCTGCAGTTCGGCATATCCGACCTCAAACACCACATCCGGTTCAAACGAGACCGTCTTTCCTTTTTCTGCAATGATCTTTTCCTTGAACAGATCATACAGGGTCGAGAGCATTGAGTCGTCGATCCCGGTCGCCACCCGCGAGATCTCCAGAAGATCGCCGTTTTCATCCTGACAGGCAAGAAGGAACGAGCCGAACATCTTCGCACGTTTTCCTTCTCCCCACTCAGCGCCCGTGACCACCAGATCGATCGTATCCACCTCCGGCTTGATCTTGATCCAGAGTTTTCCCCGGTTGCCCGGGAGATACGGGGAGTCCGGCACTTTGAGCATGATCCCTTCATTCCCGTTATCGAGTGAGGTGTGATAGTATGCTTCGATCTCTTCAACGGAATCGCTGACGAGCTGCGGAGCCACATACGCATTCATCACCGACTCGAGGATCTGCCGGCGGCAAAAAAACGGCTGATCGATCAGGGTCTCTCCGTCGGCCGCAAGAATATCGAATACCCAGGGAAGAAGAGTGATCGCTTCCTGCGCATCACCGACATCATGCTTTCTGCGGATCCGTCGAAGGATCGTCTGGAAAGGCATGGGTTTTCCGTTCATGATCGCGATCACCTCGCCGTCGATGATGACGTCATGATCGGTAGCTTTGTCCAGCATCTCGACAACATCGGGAAGAGAAGCTGTCATCTCTTCCAGCCGCCGGGAGTAGATCGCGCATTTTCCTCCGGATTTGTGGAACTGGAATCTGCTGCCGTCATATTTATTTTCTGCAGCGAGTTTCCCGTGCGTTTCCACCATCGAGGTTATCGATCCCTGCTGGGCAAGCATCATCTTCACCGGGCGAAATGCCGTGATATGGACATCGGAAAGTTTTCCCGGATCGGATTTTGCGAGAAACGCAACTTCGCCCAAATCGTTGAGCGCCTGATGGGCATGCTCGATCACGTCTGCAGGAACACCGAATGCTTTTGAAACTGCGTCTTTTACGACCCCCTCCCCTACGCCGATCCGCATCTCTTCGAGCATGAGCCGCGCAAGATATCGGCCTTCAAGCGGGGTCGCATTCGAAAGGAGATACTGGGCGGATCTGAGCCGCTCCTGCTGGGATCTTCTGCCGGAGGATTTTGCCATAAGCAGAAAACGCTCGTTCACATCCAGAAGGCTCAGCTCTTCTGAGAAGAACATCGTCTGTTCGCGTTTTTCGAGAAGACTCTCGACTACTTTTCCAACGTCGCCTGAATTGTTTATTGCCGAAACAACATAACTCCGCTTTTTACCGATGACGTAGGCAAGCGCATCATACAGAAGATTTGGGCCGAACCCGAGTTTCTCGGATGACCAGTCGGGAAACAGTTTCCCCCGCATGAATCTGACGAAGACCGGCAGTTCCTCTTCGGTGAGGAGAGGAAACTTTTCGGCAAGGATATCGGCCGTGGCAAGACGCGAGGAGGTCCCCTCGATGGTAGTACAAATTGCTGCAAACTCGACAAACTGCATATATCCTACACCTGAAATGTTACCAGCCGGCGTTCCCGGTATTCTGGAAGCTGATCACTGACAAATATTGTTGTTCCGCTTTCGCCTGCTGCCGCCAGGGCCGTCTCGCGGGCGATGTTTGGACGATTGTAATTCTCCGAAAGATGCGCAAGGGCGATAATCCCGACATCCTTTGAAAGCTCTGCGATGCATGCGGAAGAATCCTCATTCGAGAGATGCCCGTCATTTTGGATCCGGTCTTTGAGATATCGGGGATACACCCGGAGAACACAGTTATTTCCCTGACAATTCGCCCCGCACGACCGGCAGATTTCGCATTCCGGGAACCTGTCTGATATCATCGCCTGGGAGCAGTAGTTACTCTCCAGAACAACGGCATCACAGGCGGAGAGGATCGTTTTCATGGTGTCTGAAACCTGGTGGGTGTCAAGGCATACCCCTATCCTTGACTCGCCGTCGTCGATAACAAATCCCGTCGGCTCTGCCGCATCATGATAGGTCCGAAACGAGGTGATCTTCAGACCTCCTGCCGTTACCGGGATATGTTCCCGGCAGATGATGCGTTCTGCCGATGCCGGAATGAGGTTCCCCGATTTCAGCGCGTCAAGCGTTCCGCCTGATCCGAAAACCGGGACGCGCGCAGATTTTACAAAAGCCTTCGCAGATCTGACATGATCCGAGTGTTCATGGGTCACAAAGAGCCCGCGAAGATTTTCGGTGTTTAGGTGCATGCTCTGCAGTGTGCGCATAAGGTATCCCATTCCTGCATCGATTATGACCGAATCGGTATCATTACCGATGTAGACGCAGTTTCCTTTGCTTCCGCTTGCAAGAAGGATACACTCCATTGATTAGAGTATTGGATTTACTAAGAGAAAAAGACCCAAGGATTTCTGTGAGAGGGGGGTCAGGAAAAAACGGATGAAAAATAAAAGAGAGAAATCCCGGGGGATCACTTCTTCTCTTCTTCGTTGCCTGACCAGCAGGTAACACCTGTTGAGTCGCTGAGACAGGATGCGTTGAAGACAGGTTCTTCGACGCCGTCTGCTTTCTGGTCAAGGTAGTCTTTGAGTGCTTCAAAGGCATGCTTGCCGAGGATGAGCAGGACACCCATGTTGAAGATACCCATCAGTGCCTGGAAGGTATCTGCAAGATCCCATGCAAGGCCCATGGACATCATGGATGCGATGAAAACCATTATGACGATGGCAACACGCAGGACAACAACTGCTTCTTTTCTTTCGGTGATGAACTTGGTGTTCGTTTCACTCATAGAGTAGTAGCTGATGAGACTGCTGAATGCAAAGACCAGCATGAAGACGGCGATGACATAAGGACCGGCAGCTCCAAGGAAGGTCGCGCTCATGGCTTCCTGGACAAGGGCGGCTCCGGAGACCGGGATGCCGGCGTATCCGGGGTAGGCAACGTTTGTGTAGATGATGACAACAAAGGCGGTCGCAGAACAAACAACGAGTGTGTCGATCAGAACACCGACAGACTGCATAAGTCCCTGCTTTACGGGGTGTTTAACTTCTGCGGACGAGGAGACGTTCGGGATAGAACCGATACCGGCTTCGTTCGAGAACACACCACGCTTCAGACCCCACATGATGGCCGCACCGATTCCTCCGCCGACGAATGCCTGAACACCGAATGCGTAGGAGAAGATGGTCTGGATGACCAGAGAGACCTGGGTGAAGTTGACGAGGACGATCACAAGACAGAGCAGGAGCCAGATGATGGCCATTGCCGGGACGAGCCAGGTCGAGACTTTTGCAACGCGTTTGATACCGCCGAAGACAACAAGAGCTGCAAGAACGGTGATGATCACTGCAAAGACGATCTGTTCAGTGTGGAATGCATTGGCAAAGGCGAGGGTCGCCGTGTTTGCCTGGACACCGATGAACATCAGACCATAGGTGAAGATGATCAGAATCGCGATAAAAGCGGCGAACTTTGGTTTGCCGAGACCGTTTCTGATGTAGAATGCCGGACCCCCGTGGAACTGACCGTCTTCTTTCTTTTCTTTGTAGATCTGACCGACGGTCGTTTCAACGAAACTCGTTGCCGCGCCGATGAGGGCGAAGATCCACATCCAGAAGACTGCTCCGGGACCTCCCATGACGATTGCCACGGCGACACCGGCGATATTTCCGACACCGATCCTGGCACCCATGCTGACACAGAAGGCCTGGAACGATGAGATGGTCTGTTTGCCTTTCTGCGCGCGGATGCCGGTAAAAGCGACTCTGCATGCTTCGCCCAGATTGTTGATCTGGACGCCTTTCGTTCTGATGGTAAAGTAGAGACCTATACCGATCAGAAATACGAATGCAATATACCATGCATACGTATTGACGACGCCGTTGACTGTTGAAACGGCCTCGTTGATTGCCTCAAAAACACTCATGGGTTAAATCGTTTCTCAATGATTGATGATTAACCCGTATGTTTTGTCTGCCGGAAAGTTCAGGTTAAAAAATAGTGTTTATCCTCGTTCATCCGGTAAAAATCACCCGGGATGCAGGAGATCTCAGAGGGAATCGAGGGATACGCTGCCGAAGTCATCGGTTTTCTGGGGAGACGTGATGCCGAACGCGGACTGACCGGCCCAGGACTCGAGGGAGTTGGCGGCTTCGACCATGTAATCGAGTATGTCGATCGAGAGTTCGCGTTTTGTTTTGCTGACCTGCATCTGCTCGACAAGGAATCGAAGCCGCTCGGGGGGTTCCATTCTGAGTTTGGCAAGCGAGATCACGCACATGTATATCCGGGTCAGATTCCTGTCGGTTCCGGTGATGGTGTCAAAGAACGCCCGGAGGATCTGCGCCTGATAAACTTCACTCCCCATAAGTAATTTACATTGGTGAGTTATCCATTATATAGATTTGCCAAAAAAAGGGTTATTTTGCCGTGCTCACGATACGGATGATGTCGCCGGTTTTGAGTTCCGTCGTATCCTTGATCCGCATCTTTGTGCGGGCATCGACCGCATACAAAAATCCCTTTCCGATATCAGTGTGGACACGAAATGCCATATCCTTCGGCGTCGAGCCGACAGGCATCAGAAATGCATCGGGCAGAACCTGGCCTTTGGCATTGCAGAACTTGTTCTCATCCTCGACCGGATAGACAACGATCATGCCGATCTCATCGAACACGATCCGGTTCAGGATCGTCTGGACCCCGGTGCCGCCGTATTTCTTCATCGTCTCAGCGATCTTCGTCAGAGCTTTGATCTGGGGAGCTGAAAGTTTTGCTCCTTCCACCGGAGCGAAGGTCGCGTCACCCGGAAGATACTTCAGAAGCTTTGCCTGCGAAGCGGTCTTGAGAGCAAGTTCTCCCGCAGCGATCGTCGGAACAGCGCCAAGAGCCTGCAGTGCAGCGATGTTTTCATCCGATGCGAGATCGGCTTTGTTTGCGGCGATGATCATCGGCTTTGAGACACGGAGCAGCACCTCGCACAGCTTTTCGATCTCCTCAAGCGACGCCTTTGCAAGATTGATCCCGCATTCGTCAACAGCTTCTCTGATCTGAATCGCATCGATCCGCAGACCTGCAAGCGCCTCGCCCAGCAGATCGATCAGGACCTGTTCTTTTCCCTGCGCCTGCCTGACGAGTTTGGCGCGGTTTTTCTCGACGATGCCTGCCATCCACATCGCAAACTCATAACGCAGGAACTCGACATCCTCGATCGGATCGCGGGCTCCGAGATCGACAGGGTTTCCTTCCGCATCGGTACTGCCCGATGCATCCACGACCTGTATTATTGCATCAGCCTCGCGGAGCGTGTCTAAAAACTGGTTTCCAAGCCCGCGGCCAAGGTGTGCATCCGGTACAAGTCCGGCAACATCGATCAGTTCGATCGGAATGAACCGGTTCCCGTCAACACATTCAGTACATCCTTCGATGCCAAGCTCCCTGCACGGGCACGTCGTCCGGACGTACGCAACGCCCTTGTTCGGGTTCACCGTAGTGAACGGGTAATTCGCGATATCGACATTTGCAAGCGTCAGCGATTTATAAAACGTTGATTTGCCGCAGTTTGGTTTTCCGGCGAGAGCGATCTGTAACATTCTGTTTCTTTCCTTATATAGAGGGTATCTCTGACCTATAATTAGGTCCGGCGAACTCTTATGTGTTGTGTAGAAGCTTTCCGGCCGCGGACGTCAATAAAAAGGGACGGCAATGCGCGAAAAAAATGGGAGCGGGATGCCCCCTCAGGCAGAAGAAAAAGAACCGGCAGGACAGCTCCTCCTCCCCGAAACCCGCTTTGGATCACTGATACTCGATCAGATTCTGGGCCTCTTTGGGCAGGCCGCCCTTAAACTTCTGGGAAATGGCAGTATAATACTCACGCACACGCTCATTCATCGTCGGGTGGATCCGTTTTCGTGCCGCGGCGAAATCGCCGGCCGTCACCACGGATGCCTGCTGTCGAAGAGCCTGCATCGCCGCCTCACGGCAGAGCCCCTCAAGATCGGACCCGACAAAACCAGCCGTTTCACGGGCAAGCGACGCCATAAGCTCTGATTTCACCGGATCCTTCAGCGTCACGGACTCCTTGCGGAAAGCCGCCGAAAGCCTTCTTCTCGCTTCGAAAAGCGGCAGGACCGTTCCTGCCCCGTATTTTTCGGCGGCTGTTTTCACCTGACGTACCGTTACCGTTTTTCCGGAAAATTTCTGCGCCAGCGCTGCAAGCGACGCATCCTCAAGACCTGCCGTAGAGTTCACCGCCTCATCAAACACCGAACCATCTATCGGCATATTCTGCATATGCACGCCCAGGATCTCGCGGCGGTCCGCCTCGTCAGGCTCGGAAATATACACCAGCCGGTCGAACCTTCCGCTCCGGAGAAGCGCCGGATCGATGATATCCGGACGGTTCGAAGCCGCAAGCACCATCACATCATTCAGCTCCTCGATACCGTCCATCTCGGTGAGGATCTGATTCAGCACATTCTCGGTCGCCCGGCTCCCGTCCGATGCGCCGCGCGCCGGTGTCAGCGAATCCAGCTCATCGAAAAAGATGATCGCCGGCGCTACCTGCCGCGCCTTCTTAAAGATATCTCTGACGGCTTTCTCCGACTCCCCCACCCATTTCGACAAAAGCTCCGGTCCCTTCACCGCCAGGAAATTGGCTCCGCTCTCATGAGCCACCGCCTTGGCGATCATCGTCTTCCCGGTCCCCGGCGGACCATACAGAAGAACGCCCTTCGGCGGACGGATCCCAAGCCCGGCAAACACCTCCTTTCTGGTCAGCGGAAACTCCACTGATTCGCGCACATCGCGAACCGCTTCCCTGCTTCCTCCGATATCGGACCAGGAAACATCCGCCGTCTGAAGGGCGATCTCCCGCATGGCAGACGGAGAGACCTCTCTGGATGCCGCGATAAAATCGGCCGTCGTCACCTCCAGATTTCGCAGGACCTCATCAGAGATCGTCTCATTATCGAGATCCGCCACATCCACCTGCCTTCTCAATGCACGTATCGCCGCCTCGCGGGCCAGCGCGGCAAGATCCGCACCCACAAACCCTTTCGCCTGGGATGCAAGCATCAAAAGCAGCTTGTCACGGGACGCCTCATATGCGGCAAGTGCCTTCTCGAGGACCGCAGGAGACGGATCGCGGCTGCGCAGCTCCTTCAGCTTTGCCATCCCCTCAAACGGCATATCCTTTGTGTGGATCTGCAAAATCTCCATACGGTCCGCCTCGGCAGGCACCCCTATCTCGATCTCGCGGTCGAATCTCCCGGGTCTTCTCAGCGCAGGATCGATCGCATCCGGCCGGTTCGTTGCCCCGATCACGATCACCTGGCCGCGGTCCGTGATCCCGTCCATCATCGTCAGCAGCTGCGCGACCACCCGCCGCTCGACCTCGCCGTTGACATCCTCCCGCTTGGGGGCTATCGAATCCAGTTCGTCGATGAAGATGATCGATGGAGCATTATCTTCCGCATCCTCAAAGATCTCGCGAAGTTTCTGCTCCGACTCGCCATAATACTTCGAGATGATCTCCGGACCCGCGATCGAGATGAAATGCGCCCCGCTCTCACTTGCCACGGCCTTCGCGATCAGCGTCTTTCCGGTCCCCGGAGGTCCGTACATAAGGACCCCTTTCGGCGGTTCGATACCCAGCGTCTCAAACAGCTCCGGGTGACGGATCGGCAGTTCGATCATCTCGCGCACGCGTCTGAGTTCGCCTTTCAGCCCGCCGATATCCTCATACGTTATCGGCTTCGTCCTGTCAAAAACATCATCATCATCAAAGATGAGCTCGGTATTTTTCGTCAGGATGCAGGCATTCTCCGGCTCAAGCGTCGTGACCTTGAACTCCATGGGCGGATGGCCGGGATGAAACGTCTTTACCGGTACGATATCATCCAGGGAAACCGGGAAGTTGATGAGGGATACAAGATATTCATCCTCTTCATCCGGGAAAGAGTCCGCAAGATCCGTCGGAGCCACCAGCGTGACCGAGGTCGCGGGGATCTCCTCTTCGACCTTCTCCACTGTGACCCGGTCGCCCGGACTGACGCTGGCATTTGCCCGGGTATATTTATCTATTCTGATCTTCTCCAGATTCCAGTCGCTTTCAAATGAACGCCATACCTTCGCAACAGTGGATGTTTTCCCGGTTATCCTGACCAGATCGCCAGGACTGACATCCAGCGCCTGCATCGCCGCCGGGTCGAGTCGTGCCTTGCCGTTCCCCTGATCCTCCGGGTAGGCACTGTCCACCTTAAGTGTGATTTCATCCATAGTAGATGTATATACGATGGGGGCCGTTAATAATTTTCCACAGCGACCAATGCATGCGCCAGGCGCATCATGATATCAGACGCTTACAATGAAAAGAAAAAAAAGATATTTAGAGTAACCGGTTCAGAGACTCGATCTCTGCACGGTCGATTCCCGGGATCTGGGAAAAGAGAGCCTCGATCTTGTCGCCTGCTCCCTCGTCATCCTCGGTGATCATTGCAATCTTGATTGCAGAAAGACCAAATCCGATCGGCTCGACTTTCATATCCTCGATACCGGTCACTGCAGCTCTGATGTCTGCCTGAAGTTTTTCGAGATCCACATCCGGGGACTCCGGCATGATCTTCATAATAACGACGACTTCACCCATTGAAGACTCAGAGCCCCTGGAATCCGCACTTCGGGCAGGTGTATTTGACACTCTGCTTTCTGCAGCGTGCGCAGCGGTAGATAACCTCTCCACAGTCCGGGCATTTAAACTCGGTTGCGCCGCGCTCTGCGAGCGGGGCGTTGCATGATGTACATTTTATAGTTGCCATACGATCAAACTCCTTAGTTAATTAGCGTCCGTTTATTATAAACGTGTGGCTTCAAACCAGTTCTGGACACGGCCCGGGATCCTGCCGTTGATGATCTCTGCAGAGATGCCGTATTCTGCCAGAACGGACTGAAACATCGGATCCACCAGATCGCTGCCTGAATCTGCCGATTTTATGACCAGGAGATGCGACCCTGTCACTCCTGCGACCCAGGCCGCGATCGAGTCGGAGGTGACGTCCCATGTGTGGGGAAGAGGATCCTCTTTTTCCAGAAGACGCCGCGGCAGAAGGATCGACGGCTCAGTTGGGATCGTCAGCTCCCGGGTGACGGGATAGCCGAACGTCGAGAGAAATCTGCCGAAGATTTCCATAGCACCGATCGCTTTCCAGTGCGAGGTCTCGTCATCGGCTCCTTCGGCACGGACAAAATCCGCAAAGACCCCGCCGCCCGGAACGATCAGAACCGGTCTGACCGGGATCCCGGCGAGGATCTCTCCTGCAGTATCCATCAGACTTCCGCCGAATTTGACCACCACACGATCCGACATATACTATATAGTAGAATGTAAATAAAGAAAAAACAGTATGAAAAGACTGTTCTTTCTTCTATTTCTTCTGACCCTGTGCATATCTCCCGCCTCGGCATTCGTTCTTGCCGAGTTCTGTCCCGACGGATATGCAGCAGGTGACGGGGATGAATACTTCATCCTGGAAGGAAGCGGCAGTCTGAACGGGTGGACGATCACGGATGGCGAGGGGAGCCTTGCGTTTCCTGCCGGAGCTGTTTCAAATGGGCGCGTGGTCGTCGCGAGAAGCGCCGAGGCTTTTTTCACGATCCACAAAACGCTGCCCGATTACGAGATCCTGGAAAGCAGTGCGGTGAAAAATGTTCTGCAGAGCGGACGCTTCCAGATGGCAAACACCGGAGATGACCTTTCGCTTCTCCGGGAGGGAGTGATCGTCCAGACCGTCTCCTGGCCGGGCGAACTTGTCAGTTCGAACGGCCGCGTGCATGTATATTCAGACGGGGTCTGGGATGACCGGATCTATAAGATCGGCCAGAGCAGATTTGCAGCGGAAACGTTCACCGCCGACTCGGTGACGCTGTTTGTTTCGCCTGATTCATCCTATGAAGCGGTGAGCGGCGTGATCCGCCAGGCGTCCGAGACGCTGCTGATCTCAATGTATGAGTTTACGCACGCAGACCTCGCACGCGAGATCGCAGACGCCGCCGGCCGCGGGGCGGAGGTGACGCTCCTTCTCGAGGGCGGACCGGTCGGCGGCATTTCCGATGAAGAGAAGGGAGTGATGGATTATCTTGCCGGCCGCGGCGTTTCGGTTCTGACGATAGAAAGCGAAGGCAGTATTCCGGCAAGATACCGGTATCTGCATGCAAAGTATCTGGTTGCCGACGGATATGTAACGATCGTTCTCTCGGAAAACTTCAAGCCGAGCGGGATCCCGCTTCCGGGAACGAAAGGCAACAGAGGATGGGGGGCCGTGATCCGCGATGAAGAAACCGCCGGGTATTTTGCAGAGGTGTTCGCCGCAGATCTTGGAGGGATCGACATTTATCCCTATGTGCCGGGAGAAGAACCCCTCCCGGAATCCTGGTCTGATGAGGAATCGGCGCCGCGTTTTGCCGGGATGACTCTGTATGATGTGAGAATAACACCGGTGATCTCTCCGGATACAAGCAGCCTTGTGTTCGATCTGATCAGATCGGCACACACCTCGGTCGATCTCCAGCAGGCATATATCTCACCCTGCCCTGACGGGGAAAATATCTGGCTGGCAGCGGTTCTTGATGCCGCAGACCGCGGCGCCTCGGTCCGGGTGATGCTTGACGGGATGTATTATAACACCGCCGATGATGCCGATAATGATGAACTGGCGGCCGCGCTGAACAGATACGGAGGAGATGTCGCCGCACGGCTGCTTCTGACAGGCGCGCATCTGACAAAACTCCATAACAAAGGGATGATCGTTGACGGCGACCAGGTTTTGATCAGTTCGATCAACTGGAACTTCAACTCGCCGAACAATAACCGCGAGGCGGGAGTCATCATCCACAGCAGGGAAGCAGCCGGATATTATGCGGCCGTCTTCTCTTCTGACTGGAACGGGGAGTATGAAAAAGATCCGGTCTCAGCAGGGCTCGGGTTCGATCTCCGGCTGCTGCTTGCCGGAGGCGTGCTGATCTTTGTGGCGGGGATCCTTGTGTACCGGAGACGCTGACCGATTTTATTTGAAGCCTTTTGCTTCCCTGACCTCGATCTCTTCCATTTCATCGAGATACGGCAGAAGCGCTTTGATGCAGCGGCGGGGGCCAAGAGGCGTCTGAAGTGTTCCGATCTCCAGGATCTCTGCCGCGAGGGGCTGTTCTTTCAGCATCTGTTCGACCTTTGCCCCGGGACCCTGGATCTGCTTCATATGTTTCTGCATATTTTTCATCCAGTCTTCGATCTCCAGGACGGGGCGGAAATCCGGGTCGGTCAGCCGGTACTTCTCCAGATCGGCCGTGAGATCCGAGGTCTTGGCGATTGCTGCATCCATATAGAGATATACATTGATCCGTTCGCGCCGCCGAAGGTCCATAAGCTCCAGCAGGTCGATGTTTTCGCCCGGTGCGGGTAGATCTGTCATACCATTGATGTTTGTCGGCAGGAATTATTAAGATCACACCAGGATCGTGATGTCGGAGATCCCGCTTGCGACGATCTCTTTTTTCCCGGCATAGGTCTCGATTTTGCCGATGACTTTGACACGGTCTCCGGATACGAGGATAGGGTCTTTCCCTCCGTTTGGGATAAACACATCCGTCCCTGAGATGTTTGCGATCAGATGTCCGCCTGTCGCGGTGATCTTTGTCTCAAAAACGATGCCTTCGAGCCGGACCAGAGTCCCGTCGGGAAGATCGGGGCGGTATTCTGCAGCTCCCTGATCCGGGATGAGAAAGATCGTCCCGAAATATAATAGGGCAAGCAGCAGGATCACAAGGGTCAGGATACCAACTGCGCGGCGTTCAGGGCGGGTGAGCATGCTGATTTTTGTGTATGTGGCCCAAGCGTGATTAATCTTCGTCTGCGGTTCCATTCAGCCCAAAACGACCGCATATTAGGGCATTTTAGTTCGCACACCCCCGAACATAATTCAACTCAAATCCCAATTTGTTCAAATTACAACGAACAAGTGTAGGAAAACATTATATACTTTCACGCCAATTATGTTGTATGCAGAGAACAAACATGCCCAAGTCGTGTCTCACGATCTTCCAGTTACTGGAACGCACCGGTTCTCAGACGCACAAAGATATTGTCTTAAGCACAGGACTTGCTCCGCGCACGGTCCGTTATGCGCTCAGACGTCTGAAGGAAAATGGCATGATCATCGAGAAGTTCAACTTCCGCGATGCACGCCAGGCAATTTATATGCCGAAGATGGCTCCGGCAGCAACTCACGCCTCAGCCTGAAAATCACAGATCCACCCTCTAAATACACCTCACAAACTCACCATTTTTCTTTTTTAAGTAGGACTTACGCGGTGTGGGTGTGAATCCAATTCAGGAAAGGTACGGCTGGGTGTGGAAACATGAGATTATTTAACCGCCAATCTCCGCGAATTAACGCGAATCGCATTTTTCATGCGTTCGGGTGCTCTGCTTCGGCTGATCCAGTAGTTCGCTAATTTTTCACCCTTAT